>VAPH01016363.1_pt1 | contig 44661 bp, 43 predicted proteins | sample 3393861 | NCBI WGS metagenome assembly VAPH01 (sample SAMN08290439, study PRJNA428436) | hydrothermal vent metagenome | isolation source: Deep-sea hydrothermal vent chimney | place: Atlantic Ocean: South-mid Altantic Ridge | reverse complement strand
GGGACCGAACGTATCTTGGTCCCGATCTTCCGACTGCCGACGCTGATTCATACCCGGTCGGGGAACGCCAAGTACCTCTACGAGATCAGCCACGGGCACCCGCTGTGGATCAACGCAAACGATGCCGAGGAGCTCGGGTTCGTGACCGCGGACCTGGTCCGTATCGAGACCGATTCCGGCCATTTCGTGATGCGGGCATGGCCAACCGAGGGGATTCGTCCCGGTGTGGTTGCGGCGTCGCATCACCTCGGTCGGTGGCGCCTCGACGACGAGAGCGGGAACGAACGCTGGTCGTCTGCGCTCGTTAACGTCGAGCAGCTTGAGGACGGCAAGTGGCGGTTGCGCCAGTTGAAGGGGATCGAGCCTTTCAAGTCCGATGATCCGGATTCCGAGCGGATCTGGTGGAAGGATCCGGGTGTGAACCAGAACCTGGCGTTCCCCGTTCATCCCGATCCCATCTCGGGCATGCATGCCTGGCACCAGCGGGTCCGTGTGGTGAAGGCCGAGCCGGGGGACCGCTACGGCGACGTGGTGGTTGACACGAACCGGAGCCACGAGATCTACAAGGAGTGGCTCGCCAAGACAAAGCCGGGTCCCGGTCCGGGTGGTTTGCGTCGCCCCCTCTGGTTCGACCGCCCCGTAAAACCAACCCGGGACGCCTATCGGAAACAGTGAAATGGGGTAGGAGAGGGTACCGGCGTCGGTTCGCGACACACGTCCTGTGCGGGGTGCGCTGCGTCGATGTGTGCCCCAGGCGGAGTCGGATCGGTGACACCGTCCGACGAACTCGAGAACTCTTTGACGTCCACTTGCCGGTCATGTAGCGTTGGAATGAATCTCCAGGTCCGGCTATCGCATCGATTTCGGACTCGGGCCACCTACGAACTCGGAATAAGGTCGTGCCGGCACGAGCCCACGAGTCAGTTGCTCAACATGCGAAGAGACTCCAGGGTTAGCCGGCTACCAAGTCGGGAAGGATTCTGCAATGGGTCGGGTATCGAGAAGCGTTGTCCTACCGCTCGTTGTTATGAGCATGTTGTTGTCTGTGTTTGCGGTGGCGTCGTTTGCTGATGACCTGCCGCCCGGTGGTACGTTTGGCGATGACAACGGCAACATTCATGAGGGCAATGTTGAGGCGATTGCTGCCGGGGGGATCACCAAAGGTTGCAATCCGCCGGCGAATGACCTGTACTGTCCCAGTTCGTCGGTAACCCGTGGCCAGATGGCTGCGTTCTTGGTGCGTGCGTTGGATCTGCCGGCTACGTCAACGGATTTCTTCTCCGACGATGATGGCACGATCTTTGAGGCGAATATCAACCGGTTGGCGGCTGCGGGGGTGACGAAGGGCTGTAACCCGCCGGTCAATGACCTTTTTTGTCCTGATGGTGATGTGACGCGTGGTCAGATCGCGGCGTTCCTGGTCAGGGCGTTTGGGTATACCGATGATGGTGGGGGTGGTCTGTTCACCGATACGGGGGGTTCTATTTTTGCCGGCAATATTGATCGGCTTGCTACGGCGGGTGTGACGGCTGGGTGCAACCCACCAGACAACGATCGTTACTGTCCTGACGATCCGGTGAAGCGTGACCAGATGGCGTCGTTTCTCGCGAGGGCGCTCGGGTTACCTCCCCATGTGCCGCGTGCCCCCGGTGCTTGGCCGGGATGCTCTACACAATCATCAATCCCGAGCTCCGAGTGTGATGCTCTCGTCGCCCTCTACGACTCCACCGCCGGCTATCTGTGGACAGATCGGACCGGGTGGTTGACTGACCCGGACCCGTGCACCTGGTACGGAGTCGCGTGTGCAGGAGGGGCTGTCACCACATTGGCCCTATCCGCCAATGGGCTGTCGGGTCCGCTGCCGGAGGATGTGGCGGACCTTCCTAGCCTGACGGACCTGGGTCTCTGGAACAATCAGTTGTCTGGGCCGATCCCGTCCGAGTTGGGGAGCCTCGCCAACCTCACCGGCCTGTGGCTCGACGATAATCAGTTGTCTGGGCCGATCCCGACCGAGTTGGGGAATCTCGCCAACCTCACCGGCCTCGGTCTCTCCCGCAATCAGTTGTCTGGGCCGATCCCGACCGAGTTGGGGAATCTCACCAACCTCACCGGTCTGAGCCTCCAGAGCAATCAGTTGTCTGGGCCGATCCCGACCGAGTTGGGGAATCTCACCAACCTCACCGGCCTGACCCTCTGGAGCAATCAGTTGTCGGGTTCGATACCGACCGAGTTGGGGAGTCTTGCGAACCTGACGGGTCTGCTACTCGGTGACAATGAGTTGTCGGGTTCGATACCGACCGAGTTGGGGAACCTCACCAACCTCACCAACCTGAGCATCTGGAGCAATCAGTTGTCGGGTTCGATACCGACCGAGTTGGGGAACCTCATCAACCTCACCGGCCTGTGGTTGGGGGACAATCAGTTGTCGGGTTCGATACCGACCGTGTTGGAGAATCTCACCAGCCTGACCAAGCTGGGTCTCTGGGGCAATCAGTTGTCGGGTTCGATACCGCCCGCGTTGGGGAACCTCACCAACCTCACCGCCCTGTGGTTGGGGGACAACCAGTTGTCGGGTTCGATACCGCCCGCGTTGGGGAACCTCACCAACCTCACCGACATGGACATCGGGGGCAATCAGTTGTCGGGTTCGATACCGACCGAGTTGGGGAACCTCACCGGCCTGACCAAGCTGGGTCTCTGGAACAATCAGTTGTCGGGTTCGATACCGGCCGAGTTGGGGAACCTCACCAACCTCACCGCCCTGTGGTTGGGGGACAATCAGTTGTCGGGTTCCGTGCCTGTCGCTCTGCTAGCGCTCAACGCTACGCTGGTCACTCTCACACTTAGTGGCCAGACGGAGTGTCTCACGGCATCCACGACGGAGCTTGTTACCTGGCTTGCATCACTCGATGCCAACTGGAATGACGGGTGTTGAACTCAGACGCGACTACCTCAAGCGTCTGAGACCGCGACCTCCGTTCTTCCTCGATGGTTAGCAACCTCGGGGACTTGGCTGCTAGCGAGAAACCGGTGACCCATTACTGTTGAGCCATGTACTGTTGGATGGCGAAGAGGAGTCTGCAATGGAGCGTCGAGCAAGAGCAGTCGGTGCCTCCCTCGTCGTTGCCGGCATGCTGGTGTCCGTGTTTGCGGTGGCGTCGTTCGCCGGTGAGTTACCGCCCGGGGGCACGTTTTCCGATGACAACGGCAACATTCATGAAGGCAACATCGAAGCGATCGCTGCCGATGGGGTGACCAAGGGATGCAACCCACCTGCCAACAACCTGTTCTGTCCCAGCTCGTCGGTGACTCGTGGTCAGATGGCAGCGTTCCTCGTTCGAGCCCTCAATCTTCCCAGTACCGGGACTGATTTCTTCACTGATGACGGTGCATCAGGGTTTGAGAGCGACATCAACCGTTTGGCCGCCGCGGGAATCACGAAGGGCTGTAACCCGCCAGAGAACGACGAGTTCTGCCCCGAAACAATCGTGACCCGTGAGGTGATGGCTGCATTCCTGGTCCGAGCCTTCGACTACGCCGACACTGGGGGCGGCGGTCTGTTCGCCGATACCGCCGATTCGATGTTCAGAAGCGATATCGACAGGCTTGCAACGGCCGGAGTCACCAAAGGCTGCGATCCGCCGGATAACGACCGGTTCTGTCCGAACGATCCGGTTCTGCGTGATCAGATGGCGTCGTTTCTTGCCCGAGCGCTCGGTCTGCCGGCAATTACGCCGCCTCCTGCGAACCCGCTGATGGCAATCGACGACCTGGTGTTTACAGGGGCATTCCGCCTCAAGAACGGTGACTTCGGTGTTTCGAACATCAACTACGCCGTCGGTGCCCTTGCGTACAACCCGGCCAACGACTCGCTCTTCATTGTTGGGCATGCCAACCAGTCGGCGGTTGCGGAGTACCCGATTCCTGAAGCGGGCATGCAACCCGCAGTAGCCGACCTTCCGGAGAGTGCCGATCCGCTCCAGCCGTTTGCTGACGTATTGGCCGCGACCACCGATGGCAACCCGGACTCGCTCGACCGCATCACTGGAATGATGGTCGTGGACGGTGCCCTGATCGTGAACGCCGAGACGTGGTACGACGCTCCCGGCGACAACACCTACACGACGCTCGTGGTGCCCGATGTGGACAACCTCGGTGCCAACGTAGGAGGGTTCTTCCGTCTCGACGGTGCCGTCCACGCCGGTGGGTACATGTCACCGATTCCCGCTGCCTACCAGGAAGCGTTCGGCGCCGGATATCTCACGGGTTGGTCCTCGGTGTATTCCATCGTGTCGCGCTACAGCGTTGGTCCCTCGTTGTGGACCTTCGACTCGGCCGATCTCTTGGATCCCGGGCTATCTTCAGGGGAATCCGTGACCGCCACCGCCTTCATGAACTTTGGCTTCAGCGAGGGCAGGCTTGGCGACCGTGCCGTGGAATACGCACCTCAGGGCCAGGCCGGACCCTTCGAACCCGCATCCCCGCTGTGGAATATCCTGTCGCGGGGACGTTACGGGTTCATTGTGCCCGGCACGAGGACTTTCGCGGTGATCGGGTCAACCGGCGGGCTCGAGAACGGTATCGGTTACAAGGCCGTGCAGGACGACGGGAATCTGTGCGGCGGGCCATGTCCCTACACCGCGGGCGATTCGTACAACTACTACTGGCTATTCGACGTCGATGAGATTCTCGGTGCCGACAATGTTTTCGACCCCCGGCCCTACGACTACGGGAAGTGGTCGGTGCCGTACGACAACGGCGGTGCCAACAAGGTTATCGGTGCAACGTTCGATCCCGACGGGGGCGTGCTGTACGTGGCGCTCGGCAACGCAGCCCAGGTCGGCACCTACGACCGTCCGCCGCTCATTCTCACGTTTCAGGTCTCCCCATAAGCTTCTTGCGTAGCTCCGGGCCACATGTGGCCCGGAGCTACGCAAGAAGCCCGATCGTTAGTCGGCGTTGAGGTCGAGGCGGCGGAGCAGTTGGGCGTTGACTGCCACGACGATCGTACTCACCGACATGAAGATTGCGCCGACTGCAGGTGGCATGTCGAATCCCCATGATACAAAAACGCCGGCGGCGGCCGGGATCGCGAGGACGTTGTAACCAGCGCCCCACCAGATGTTCTGGAGTTGTTTGCGGTAGCTTGCCTTGGAGAGCCGCAGAATCTTGACTACCTCGCGTGGGTCGCTCTTGACAAGCACGAGGTCGGCCGACTGGACGGCAACATCGGTGCCGCTTCCGATGGCGATACCGATATTGGATCGCACCAGCGCCGGCGCATCGTTGACACCGTCGCCGACCATGCCGACACGGTCGCCCTGTTCCTGAAGTTGGGTGACGTAGGCGTCCTTGTCGGCCGGGAGCACCTGGGAGAACACGATATCGAGGCCCAGTTTGCTTGCGACGGCCTGGGCGACGTCGTCGCTGTCGCCGGTAATCATGCCGACGCGTACGTTCCGCTTCTTCAGAGCGTCGATCGCCTCCTGGCTCTCGGGTCGGACGATATCCGATATTGCGATCGCACCAACTGGTGCTGCGCCCTTGATCACATAGACCACCGACTCACCGCGCCCCCCGGCCGTTGTGGCGAACTCCGCCAGCGCCGGTGGCACGACAATATCCAAACTCTCAAGAAGTCTCGGCCCCCCGACAAAGACATCGGTTCCATCGATGGTCGCTCGAACACCCCGTCCCTTGAGTGCCTCGAACGACGACGGGTCGGGCACGTCGAGACTGCGGCCTTCTGCCGACTCTCGGATCGCGCGTGCCATGGGGTGTTCGGAGTCCCCCTCGACCGCGGCCGCGAGCGCTAGGACGCGTTCGTCAGTGAAGCCGTCGACCGTCACCATCTCGGCAACACCCATCTGTCCGGTCGTCAACGTACCGGTCTTATCGAAGACGACAACGTTGAGATCCTTGGCAGTGTCGATCGCCTCGCGTTGACGGATCAGGATGCCGTTCTGCGCCGCAATTGATGTCGTGTTGGCCACCACCAACGGGATAGCGAGTCCCAGCGCGTGGGGGCACGCAATCACGAGCACGGTGACGACACGGGCAATCGTGCGGCCGTCAAAACCTCCATAGATCAATGTCCAGACCAGTGCCGTCAGGGCTGCGGCGACCACTGCAGCGTAAAACAAGAACGAAGCTGCTCGGTCGGCAAGGAGCTGAGTTGGTGATTTGCTAGCTTCGGCCTCGGCCACAAGTTTCATGATGCCTGACAGCGCGGTGTCGTCGCCGCTCGCGGTCACTCTGGCCCGTACAGCACCGGAACCGCTGTTGATCGTGCCCGCGATAATCGTGGCATCAATAGTCTTCTTCACGGGTCGAGACTCGCCGGTGATCAGGGCCTCATCAAAGTCTGATTCACCGTCGATGATCACACCGTCGGCCGGCACGCTCGCACCTGGACGAACAAGCACGATCTGGCCCGGTGAGAGCTCGCTGGCCGGTACTTCGGTGATGGTGCCGTCGGGTGCTTCGACATCTGCGGTGTCCGGCATGAGCTTTGCGAGCGCGCCAAGGGCACCCGATGCCTGGCGTACTGCGCGCATTTCCATCCAGTGGCCCAGCAACATGATGTCGATCAGGGTGACGAGCTCCCAGAAGAAGTCGTCACCGAGTTCTACGAACAGGGTGAGCAGCGAGAAGCCGTAGGCCACAGAGATCGCCAGTGCGATCAGGGTCATCATGGCGGGCTGTCGTTTCTTGATCTCGAAGGTCGACATGTTGAGGAACGGGAAACCGCCGTAGAAGAAGATGGCCGTCGCGATGACGGGCACGATGAGGCTGGACCCTGCGAACGTTGGTGCGTTGTAGTCGAGCCACCGCTGGACCGGCTCGCTCCAGTACAACACAGGGATGCTCAAGGCGGAGGTGATCCAGAAGCGCTGGCGGAACATGTTTTCGTGCCCGGTGTGATCGGCGCCGTGACCGCGGTGGTCATCGTCACCCCCGCCGTGATCCATCTTCGAATGGTCCACGCCGGCCACGTCCGTGTGGTCCATGGTGGTGTGGTCCATGGTCGCGGTTCCGGTACCTGCGGAGGCATCCGCGGAAACATGGTCAGCATGTGAGTGACCGCTGGTAACCCCTGCGTCGGACTCGATCCTGCACAAACGACAACACGAGCAATCGATCGTCGTCATGCCGGTTTCGTCACGTTCGTGCATCGCCATTCCCACTCCTCGGACGCAAAACCAATATCGCTACTGTACAGATCTGCCGTGCGGCGTGCTCTGGGTGGTCGCGAAGCCGTCACTCATGTGATCGAGCGACCGATGGTGCCGGGAAAAATCGGAGTGGTAGGCTTGCCTAACATGTGAACAGGCGTCGCCGGGCGCCTCCATCATCCTCCGACTTCGGGGGATGTTCTCTAGCGGAGGATGGTCGCAGTGCAGATAACGGGTATTCGTGGTGTCACTACCTTGGCACACAACTGGATGCGGGTTGGCGGTCCCACCGGTCGGAGTCGGGCGTGAAGAAGCTTCGTGTCCCCCTCATCGTCGGTGGCGTCGTCGCTGCTGTGGTTCTCCTGGTTCTTGCGGGCGGCGGCGAACCGCAGGATCCTGCATTCCCCCGGGACCCGATGACCGGGTTGTCCGTGTTCAACATTCCCGTCCAGGATCCGGATCTCGTCGCCGAAGGTGAGCTGTTGTACCAGGCGAGTTGTTCGGTGTGTCACGGGTCAAACTTCGCCGGGACCGAGATCGGACCATCACATCTGTCCGTTATCTACAACCCGGAGCACCATACCGATGCTGGATTCTTTAGAGCGATGACCGGCGGTGTACAGGCCCACCATTGGGGATTCGGCGACATGCCGCCGATTGTCGGTCTTTCTGAGGATGACATGGTCGCCATCGTTGCCTACATCCGCGAGAACCAACGGACGCGAGGTTTCGAGGCCTATCCGCCGAGGTCGTAATCGTTTGACGCGATGCCTGGTCCGGGACTGCTATCGGTCCGTGCGATACCAATCTTCGATATTCCACGTCGGGCCTGCCCTCGATATGTTGAGAACGTAGCCACCGATCTCGTCGCCCCAGACAGCGCCGACCACAAGTCGTGAGAACAGCGGGAGGATCACCGCCTGGTCAGCGAGGATGCCCTCGGCCTCGGCGATGAGTGATCGCAGTTGTGCGTCGTCCACCGTGGTACTCATAGCCTCGACGATCTCTGCGAACCGACGTGTTGCATCATCGTCTACGGACGAGCCGGGGGTGCCCCACCGGTAGAAGTTGGAGCCGTCGGGGGGCAGACCCTGAGGATCGAACTGGTTGTGGAACTCAACCAGAGCGGAGAGACCCGCTGAACCGACCCAGGCCCACTGGCCGACATCCCAGGATCCCTCCGGGAGTACGTCGCCGAAGAAGGGTTGCGAGTCCATGAGCTCGAGTTCCATGGGGATACCGGCCTCGGCGAGCATATCGACGTACAGATTTGCGAGTCGTGGTCGCATCTCGGCGTTAGCCGACGTCGAGAACACCGCGGTGCAAGCGCGACCGGTTTCTTCGACTTCTTGTGCATAGAGCTCACGTGCGAGATCGGGGTCGTACGGATACCGCGCCCATGCGTCCGTCGCAAGGGTCGGGGAGAAGGCGTCGACATAGGATCCCATCGGGGTGTTCAGATCACCAAAGATCGCCGAGGTCGCCGCATCTCGATCGACCGCATGCATGATGGCTCTGCGGAACGCCAGGTTTTCGTTGCATGAATTGGGCGAGAGTTCCAGGCGACGGGGACCGAACTGGAAGTTGACGTGTTCCCAGATCTGCCCGGGCTGGACCGCGACGACGGCGCCCTCGGCCTCGAGGTTCTTCAGGGGGTTGATGACCTCACGAATCGACGGCGGGGGGTGGAACACATCGATGTCGCGGTTGGTGAACGCCCGCATAAGGGACGTGGTTTCTGCGGAGAAACGGAACTCCACTCCGTCGAGGAAGGGGAGCTGGAGACCGCTGGTTTCATCAGTCTTCCAGTAGTTGGCGTTGCGAACCATCACGATCCGGTCGCCGGGTGAGATGGTGTCGATGATGAACGGACCACCTGAGGGCCAGGGGGTGTCGATCCAGTCCTCGGGGAAAGCCGTTCCCTCGACAGCATGCTTGGGGATGAGCCACCGGAACAGGTCCTCGAACGCCAGGGTGGGGCGCTCAAGGGTCATCGAGAAAGTCTTGTCCCCGGGCTCCGAGTTCACGATTGCGGCGTCTGTGTAGCCGAATCGAGCCTCAGAATTCCTTTCGAGCGCGAGCACGGTGTCGAGCGTGAACTGAAAGTCGTAGCCGGAGATCGGCGTGCCGTCCTCCCATTGAGCTGCGTCGCGAATGCGGTAGCTGACGGTCATGGTGCCGTCGCTGTTGACTACAACTCCGCCGTTCGTAACGGTTGGGAGTGTCTCTACGACCTCGGGGATAATCTCACGGGTCGCGGCGTCGATGTCCCAGACCCCGGTTAGCCAAGCCTGGCCGACAACGGTGACGATGAAGTCGGTGCCGCCCGGTGCGTAGGGGTTGATGGTCCGCGGACTCCGGTCGTCACCGATGACCGCGACACCGCCGTATCCGGGCCCGGATGGTGAACGCGTCGGTGGTGCTGTTGTCGATGTGGGCGCAGGTTCGAGGAGCGCGGTCGTTGTCGGTTGTGGAGAACTCGAAACGGGTGGCAAGGTGCTGGGTGCTTCGGTCTGGTCCGAGGCGCACGCGGTGGCCAGAAGAACCAGGATCGTGCCGGCGGTGATCCATTGGGCGATCCGTAGCTGCGTCCGGCGCCTACTTTGGTATGTCGCGAGCCGTTTCTGATCTGTTCGCCTGCTCATTACCTGTTGTCCATCTCCGGCTGCCGGGCCCAGCGCCAACACTACCGAAGTCACCGTTCCGGTGTCCGTGTGTTCTGCGCACCGACAGTTCGTCCCGGTTTACTCGTCCAACGTCGTACGGTCACGGCGCATGGAGCGTTCCTCGTTCGCAATCGGCGGTCTGCCCGCAAGCGCCGGCCATGGCAGCTGTAGTTGTAGCTTTGCGCGATACTTATCGGCATGCGGTTGTCACTGCTGATCTTGGCTCTATCCCTTGTTGTCGCGGCGTGTACGCCGTCGGGAACCACAGGGACAACACGTTCAGTGCCGGTTCAACCGACGGTGGACGTACCGTCGTCGATATCAACCACATCGACGACCGTGAGCGAAGCGCCCACGTCCACGACATCTTCGTCAACAACGACGGCCCTGCCGCCGGAAGAAATCACTACTGGAATCAGCTACGCCGTTGTTGCTGAGAAACAGTCTCGCCGCCTGGCATTCATCGATCCAAATGGCTTGTGTTCCGGAGATGGCGAGGTCTGTGAACTCGTTCCGGTCAGAACGGTCGATCTCCCCGACCGCCCTCACAACATCACCAGTGTCGGCTCAATCGTGTACGCGACGCACCCGGGCGCGGGATCGATGTCTCGTATTGATGTCGTCACCGGTGAAGTACTGACATCAAAGGTCGGAATCGAGCCACACGATGTGAAGTATGACTCGCTGTCGGGTGCGCTCGTCGTTGCAGACGAGAAGGGTCGCAAGCTGCTGTGGGTTGATCAAGCGACCATGGCGGTAACCGATGTCGTCGAATTGCCTGGCAAGCCGCACGACCTCGTGGTCAGCAATGGTGTCCTCTGGGTCACGATGATCGCCAGCGGAGATCTCGTACGCATAACCGATGATGTCGTCGAGTTTCTGCCAACCGGAGGGCTGCCGCATGACCTCATTGTGGACACTGACGGGTTGGTATGGTTCTCGAACTGGGGCTCCGATCGGCTCAGCATCTTTGATCCGATTGTCGGCATCCCCCCGGACGCCCCCACCGGCGTCGGCGAGCCGCAGCATTTCGCTATTGCCCCCGACGGAGTGGTGTGGATTTCTGATATTGGGGGAGATGCCGTCGTTGGATTTACCGCTGGTCGACCCACCACGGTTGCGGTCGGGGCGTCACCCCATCATGTAGCGTTCGCAGGCGACACACTTGTGGTCGCCGTGAGCGGAACCGGCCAGGCGGTGTTCGTTAACGACGGAATCGTCGTTGCCCGTGCACAGCTGACGATTGGCCTTCACGGGGTAACGATCGTTGAGCTATCGGTACCGTTGGGCCCCTGACGGCACGTCGCGGTTTGTCCCGCGCGTCGTGATCCGGGCGTTGCCCCGGTTATGTCACAGGTCGGCTCACGCTGTGACGGATCGGTAACGTGACGACGAACGTCGCGCCTCCGCCGATCGTCGGCTCGTATCTGACCCTGCCGCCAAGGGTTGCTGCGAGGCCGGCCACGATGGATAGCCCAAGCCCGGTTCCGCCACGTTGCCGGGTCTGGAGATCTTCGAGTTGTGTGAAGGGCTCAAACACGCGCTCGCGTCTGTCGAACGGCACACCGGGTCCGTGGTCTATGACGGACATATGGACCTCATTTTCGTCTCGCGTTGTGTGTATCTCGATGCTCGAGCCCTCTGCATACCGAACGGCGTTGGACACGAGATTCGTGACTATGCGAGCCAGGTGGTCCGGATCGGTGTTGACAATTGGTACGTCGGGCTCTGTGGTGATCGTGATGGTCGTGCGGTCGCTCACTGCCACGAGTGTCACGGTGTTGTGTAAGAACGCGGTGAGTTCGATGGCGGTTGGTCGAACCGGAAGTGCCCGGTTGTCGAGTCGGGAAACGACAAGCAGGTCCTCAATTAGGGTCCGGAGTCTGTGTGCCTGGCGCGCAGCCGTCGCGACTAGTTCCTGTGCGTTCGGATCGGGGGGCAGCAGTTCGGGCCGCTGCAGTGTCGCCAAAGAACCGATAATCGACGTCAACGGCGTCCGGAGTTCATGGCTCACGACGGACACAAAGTCGGTCTTCATCGTGGCAATTTCTTCGAGCCGGTCGCTTTGCTGCAGTGCCTCTTCATACCGCGCGATCTGTCGAACCACGAGAGCTGTCGGACCCGCCAATGCGGTCAGTCGAGTTGTGTCTTGCGTCGTGAACACCCCGTTGGTTTTGTCGCCGATCACCAGAACGCCAATCGTCTGTTGTTCAATATCCAGTGGGACCATTGCAACCTGGCGGACACCGAGAGCGTTGAGAAGGGGGTCGGTCGTTTCGCGCTCATCAACGAAATTGTCAACGTACGGTTCACCGCTCACAAACACTCGCTGACCGTGCCCGGGTTCGGACAGGCTAAATGCCATAACATGTGTCTTCTCAGAACGGCCATGAACCCAAACACGTCGAATGAGGTTTAGCCTTTCATCGTTGCCCGACCAAAGGAGCACCCCACCGACGGTCGCGCCGACGGCCTCGGCGACGCGTCCGACCAGGCGCGGCAATACCTCGTGAAGGCTGCCACCGGATCCGATCATTCTGGAGATCTCGTAGATTGAGGCAACATCGTCCTCCCGTTCCTGTAACCCGACGATACGTTGGTCGATGCGCAGCATCTCCTCTTCCGCAATGAATAGGAGCTTCTCGACACCGACGCGGACTCCGACAACGGTCATGACGACGAGTGCGAAGACCGCGATCCGCGTTGCGAGACCGATCGCGTCAACAGGCGGGAACGGGGTTTCCGGGAGTACATAACCGGCGATCGCCAGGCCTCCGATGATGGCTACGAATCTTGGTTTAGCGAGCAGTGCGGCCGAGGTGACGACGGGGATGAGGAAGGCGCCAAAACGTAGACCGGGATCATCAAGATCAGGGATGCCGGTGAGAACCCCAAGTACGGCTACCGCCCACACCAATCCAACCACGTGGTGCTGGCCGTAGGTCTGCCATACGTCCCAGCGGAACAGTGTCGCCGCTGCCACCACAACGACGGCGGCGATGACCCCACCGCGGGACGCATCGAGTTCGTTGGCATCGCGGAGGACCTGGATGTAACGAGCAACGATGAGCCAGCTTCCAATGAGCGCGATATATCGTGCCCCTCGCTGATAGTGATGCAAAGCAGCGGTGATGTGATCGCTCGCGATCAAGCGTTCTTGTGTCGTTCCGGTAATATTCTTCATATGGCTCGTGTACTAGTTCTTTTCGGCGGCACTTCTGAGGAACATGAGGTCTCGTGTGTCTCCGCCGTCGCTGTCGTCGACGCGCTCCGGGCTTCCGGGCACCGCACAATCGGTCTTGGTATCGCAAGGTCCGGAGAGTGGTTCATTGCAGATGTGGATCGTCGTCCCTTGCGGGCGGAGGGGCGTCGTGCGGAGTTGACCATTCCGAGTGGGACACTCAGGGCGGGCGAGGACGTTGTAGCTTTCGATGTCGTCTTCCCGGTTCTCCATGGCCCATTCGGCGAAGACGGAACCATCCAAGGCATGTTCGAGGTGGCTGGTATTCCCTATGTCGGGCCGGGTGTGAAAGCGTCCGCTGTCGCGATGGACAAAGACATGACAAAAAGGCTTGCTTCTCACGCCGGCATCGCTGTGGCTGAAAGTGTCACTGTGGCGATTGAGGAGTTCGCTGCCGACCGCCACGGCGTTGTCGAAAGGATCATTGCAGTTACCGGTTATCCAGCTTTCGTGAAGCCCGTTGAGCTCGGTTCGTCGGTCGGCATCACCAAGGCCGTTGATCGGCAATTTCTGGTGCAGGGCCTCAAGACCGCGTTCTCGCACTGTGATCGAGTGATCGTCGAAGAGTTCATTCGTGGACGAGAGATAGAGGTGGCCGTCACCGACGGGCCTACTGCGTCCATGCCCGGCGAGGTGGTGCTCGAAGCGGAGTGGTATTCGTACGACGCAAAATACAAGGATGACACCAGCCAGTTCGTCACCCCGGCGAAACTGTCCCGATTCCAAACGAGCGAGGTGCAGAGCCTTGCGGAACGGATGTTTGAGGTTTTGGGATGTCGCGGTTTGGCTAGGGTCGACTTCTTCCTTGAAGAAAGCGGTCGCGGCTTCATCCTCAACGAAGTGAACACGATGCCCGGGTGCACACCGATCTCGGGATTTCCGATGATGGTTGAGGCCTCGGCAATGTCATTCGCCCGGGTGTGCTCGGACCTGGTAGACCGGGCCGTGCGCGACAGTGAGACATCCTGAACACACCCACGCCTGTGGGATTCACCGCGTTGGGTGTGGGCGATGTTGTTGTGGGACGTTAGAACTTAATGACAGGACAGGTCAGCGTACGGGTGATTCCCGGTACGGTCTGAACCTTTGCGACAACCAGCTTGCCGAGCGAGTCGACATCGGCTGCCTGGGTTTGGACGATAACGTCGTAGGGGCCGGTCACTGCCTGGGCGCTGACGACGCCATCGATCTCTCCGATGGCGTCAACGACCGTCGAGGCTTTGCCGACGTCTGTTTGGATGAGCACGTACGCAGACACCATGTGGGCCGCCTTTCTTTGCGTCTTGCAGATCATCCTACCCCAGAGCATGCCTATGGTGATCGGGCGCCGCTCTTAGCTGCCGTCGGATCCAAAACGTAGGTTGACAGCGTAGGTATCTTCGCCCCGTGTCTCGGTCGAGAAGTTCACGCGTTGTCCTTGTCGGAGCAGGCGGAACGCTGATCCGGCAAGGGCCCCTGGCCCGAGCACATATTCGGCTCGGTCAGCATCGGACACCACCAGACCGAAGCCCGTGGCGGGGTCGTAGACCTTGACGACACCCTGCATCGTCAGACCTTCTCGACCTTGCCGGACTTCAGGCACGACGTGCAGACGCGCGCCCGCTTGGAGTTCGACCCGTGTTTGATGCGGACGCGTTGAATGTTCGGGAGCCATCGACGGCTCGACCGCTTATGAGAAAAACTAACTTGTTTGCCGACCCACGGCTCTTTGCCGCAGACGTCACAACGGTACGCCATGGTGTGGGAACCTCCTCGGGCGGCCGGAATTGTAACACGTTGTTGGCCGGTCAAGTCCTCCACGGTGTCTTGAGGGGATCCTACAATCCTCTCATGGCTGGACGTCACCTCTCCTTTCTTGCTGGAATTCCCGTGGACATGGTTGCGGGTATTGGTCCGGCTGCCCTGAAGAAGCTGGCTTCTGCGGGTGTCCACAGCGTTGCAGACCTTCTACTTCATGTTCCGCGTCGCTACCTTGACCGGTCACAGCTCTTTGACCTCGGGTCCGTACCACTCGGCGAGGAAGTCACCGTCGGCGGTACCGTCCTCTCCGTCGTTGAACGTCATCTTTCGAAACGGCGAAAGATGACGACGGCCGTGATAGGCGACGACACGAACGTAGTGTCGGCGGTGTGGTTCAACCCGTACATCAAACCCAAGGTGGGGGAGGAACTCCTTCTATCAGGCATCGTCCTTCGGTACGGCCACAAGCTGCAGATGAAGAACCCTGACATGGATCGGTTGGCGGACGACGAGTTCCTGGTCACCGGCAGGATTGTCCCGGTGCACCCAAGCCTGGCGGGGCTATCACCGTACAAACTCAGGAAGGCTATCTCGAATGCACTGGTGCGCTCCCAGCCGATCGGGGAGGTACTTCCGGAAGACCTGCTCGACCGGCTCGATCTCATGGACCGTGCAACGGCGTTCCAGAACATTCATTTTCCTAACGCCGTTGAGCACGCAAATGCAGCGCGACGCCGTCTGGTGTTTGACGAGTTGTTCCGGCTGGAACTCTCGCTTGCGCTGCGCAAGCATGCCCAGCAAACCTCAGCCACCGGTGTCCGGCATGACCCGGGCGGTCCGACCGTCGATGTGTTCACAGGCGCTCTACCGTACAAACTCACCGGAGCCCAGGAACGGTCGATCACCGAGATCCAAACGGACATGGCATCTCCCCAACCGATGCATCGCCTGCTCCAGGGCGAGGTCGGGTCCGGCAAGACGGTCGTTGCCGTGGCGGCACTGCTGACCGCGGTGCAGAGCGGTTACCAGGGGGCTGTCATGGTGCCCACAGAAGTACTCTCGGAGCAACACTTCTTCGGGACTGTTGATCTCCTTGAGGACGCCGGCTTGAGACCACCCCTTTTCGCGCCGACCGGTGAAACCGGCACTGAGAGTCTCTTCGAGAAAGCTGCAGACGATTCGGTCGGCGGTGTTCGGGTCGCTCTACTCACCGGCAACAGGGCGCTCACAAACTTTGTGGACGGGAGTGCTAAACGTGCGGATGTCGTTGCATGGATCGCCGATGGAACTGTCGATGTGGTTGTTGGGACTCACGCGCTGATCCAGGACTCACTGTCATTTGCGAACCTCGGTCTTGCGGTCGTTGACGAGCAGCATCGGTTTGGGGTGTATCAGCGCGTGCAACTGCGTGACAAGGCCGAGGGTTACGATCCGGACCTCCTCATCATGACCGCAACACCGATTCCGCGTACGCTTGCGATGACGTTGTACGGGGATCTCGATGTTTCGGTGCTGGACGAGATGCCTCCCGGCCGGTTGCCGGTTACCACCCGGGTGGTTCCGAAGACCGATGCCGCGCTTGCTGAGATGTATTCAGCGGTGCGATCCGAGGTTGCCGGCGGGAGACAGGTGTTCGTTGTGTGCCCCCTTGTCGAGGACTCGGTCAAACTCGAAGCTGCATCAGCAACGGCGGAACATGAGCGCCTCTCGTCAGTGTTTTCCGAGTTGTCCGTCGGGTTGCTTCACGGCCAGATGCGGCCCGACGACAAGGAAGCGGTGATGGCACAGTTCAAGCAGGGGCAGATCGACATTCTTGTTGCAACGACTGTCATTGAGGTTGGTATTGATATCCCGAACGCGACGGTGATGATCATCGAAGATGCAGATCGTTTCGGGTTGAGCCAGCTCCATCAGCTTCGAGGACGTGTCGGTCGCGGCGAGCACGCGTCCCATTGTTTTCTTGTCACGGACCCCTCCACGCCCGAAGGGAAACGTCGCATTGCGGCGATGGTTGAGACGACGGACGGGTTCAAGCTTGCGGAAGTAGACCTGTCGATTCGAGGGCAAGGTACCGTGTTCGGAACCCGTCAGGCCGGAGCGAAGGATCTCAAACTCGCTGATATCCTTCGGGACGCGGAGACCTTGATTTCTGCGCGCCGCGAGGCGTTTGCGATCGTCGCGGATGACCCGTCTTTGTCGGGGGTCCCCGCCATGCGAGAGGAACTCGAGATGTTCCTGGGCGAGGATGATGAATGGTTGGTGCGGTCATGAGGATCATCGCGGGTACGAAGAAGAGCCATCGGATAGATGCACCGAAGGGCACGATCACTCGACCGATGACCGATCGTATGCGTGAATCCTTGTTCTCTTCTCTTGGCGCTCGAATCCACGAGGCGCGGATCGCCGACCTGTTCGCCGGGACCGGATCGATTGGTCTTGAGGCGCTGAGTCGCGGCGCTGAGTCGGTGGTGTTTGTCGAGGCGGACCGCGAGGTCGTGCGGGTCCTGCGCAGCAACGTTGAGCGAATCGGTTTGGGTGGGAAGGTTGTGATGGCAAAGGTGGAGTCGTTCTTAGCCGGTGCATCCGATGTCTTCGACCTGGTCTTTGTCGACCCTCCGTATCCGATGAACGATGTCGTCGTCGAACGGATCATCGAGCAGGTCGCCCGAATCCTGGTCGATGACGGCGTAGTGATCCTGCACCGACGCTTTGGTCAACCGAAACCCGTGACCACCCTGAGTATCATGCATGAACGACGCTATGGAGATGCCGTGATTTGGCGTTTCGAGAAGGACAACTCGTGACTGTTGCACTAGTACCCGGGAGTTTTGACCCGCCGACAAAGGGTCATATCGATGTGGTTGAGCGGTGCGCAAACATTTTCGACGAAGTAGTCGTGGGCATTGTTCGGAACCCGTCGAAGACCCCTCTGTTCAGCACGGAGGAACGGACAGAACTGCTCCAGGCGTGTCTGCCGTACGACAACGTATCGGTGGATTCGTTTAGCGGTCTGCTGGTCGACTTCACGAACCGCAGAAACATTGATGTGATTGTCAAAGGGTTGCGCGCCATCACCGACTTTGAGTACGAGATTCAGATGGCTCAAATGAATCGCCACCTCTCCGGGATTGTGACGCTGTTCGTTGCAACCAAACCCGAGTTCGGGTATCTGTCGTCCTCGCTCGTGAAACAGGTACGATCCCTTGGTGGTGACGTCGATGCGTTGGTGCCGGCACCTGTAAAAGCTGCACTAGATGAGAGGTTCCCGACATGAACGACATGAACCCTCCACCGATTCCAGGGCGCCTTCTTGACATGCTCGATGAGGTCATCCTTGAGATTGAAGAGGCGCGTCCCGTCCCTCTTTCAAACTCCATCATGCTGAACAAGGACGAGATCGTCGACAAGATGGAGCAAGTACGCCAGGCACTGCCGGAGGAGCTTCGGGCCGCGCGGTGGATGGTGCGTGAGCGTGAGTCCTATATCGCGCGCACCAACGAAAAGGCCCGTGAGATGCTGCTGAAGGCTCGCGACGAATCCCGGCGGCTCGTCTCGGAGTCGTACATCGTTGCCGAAGCCGTCGCCGAAGCCAACACGCTCGTCCGGGCAGCGGAGAACGATGCCCGTCGCACCCGGCTTGAAGCTGAAGACCATGCGGAGCGACGTCTGATCGATACCGAGGCAGTCCTCGCCGAGTCTCTGCGGTTCATCCAGGAGTCCCGGGCCGTCCTGCACGAGAGTCGACCGCCCGCACCACCGGCACCGATCTCGGAGTGATGAGCCGTGGCGAGTTCCCCGTTCGTCGTTGACATCACGGACCTTCTCCGCGGGGCGACGGATACGCGCCCCGAGCGATTCGTCGCATCGGTCACATGGCGCCTCGGCGAGACGGCGATTGACGCAGCCTCGCCGCTCGACGTTGATCTCACACTCGCGAGGATCTCCGGCGGCATTGTCGTGTTCGGAACAGCGACCGCAACAGCTCGATCAATATGTGATCGCTGTCTGGTCGAATACGAGACGGAGCTGTCCGCTCCAGTACAAGTGTCGCTTTTGTTCAAGGTCGACGAGGACGACGAGGATGCCTATATCATCGATTCCCCCCAGGTTGACCTCGAACCGATTATTCGTGACGAGGTGTTGCTCGGTTTGCCGGTCCGGTCATTGTGCGCCGACGACTGTGTGGGACTTGTCGAGCATCCAGAAAGCGACTTGAATACTGACGCTCACGACACAGAAGTGATTGGTTCGCCGTTTAGCGTCCTGCGCGAGCTACTTGAAACACGTGAGTAAGTCGAGATGAGGTTTCCCTGATGGCCGTACCGAAGAAGAAAATGTCGCGTTCACGGACGCGTCGCCGCAAGGCACAGTGGAAGGTCTCTGCGCCCGCGACCGTTAAGTGCAAGCAGTGTGGGTCGGCATCACTGCCGCACCGTGCGTGTTCTGAATGTGCGACCTACGGTGGGCGGGAACTCGCTGGAGCCGACGGCTCCTAGTGCGAGCCCCGATTGCCCTCGATGCAATGGGGGGCGACTACGGACCCGAGGTTGCGGTTCGAGGCGCTGCTCGTGTTGCGAACGAGGGAGTTGACGTCGTTCTGGTCGGGGATACTGCACGACTCGAACCCCTTGTAGCGGATCTCAATGTGGACCTTCCGATTGTGCACGCCAGCGAGGTTATCGGCATGACGGACGACCCTGCTCGCATCCTTCGCGAGAAGAAGGATGCCTCGGTGCTCGTCGCGGCGAAGCTTGTCGCGAGCGGCGACGTCGGTGGGTTTGTCTCCACGGGGTCGACCGGCGCATCGATGGCCGCTGCGGCATTCGTGATCGGTCGGCTGAAAGGCATCGCACGTCCGGGCGTTGCGAGTTTGTTTCCCCACGGTCCGATCCTCCTGGATGCAGGAGCAAACACCCAGGTACGACCTGAACATCTCGTGCAGTTCGCAATCATGGGCTCCGCCCTAGCGCAGACGCACCGGGGTCTTGTCGCTCCGCGGGTGGGTCTTCTCAACATCGGCGGCGAAGACTCGAAGGGCCGTGATCTTGAGAAGGAGGCGCTCGTTCTCCTGCGTGAGGTTGGTGGCATCAACTTCATCGGCAACGTCGAAGGCACCGATCTCATCGGTGACCGGGTAGATGTGTTTGTCACCGATGGGTTCACCGGCAATGTGGTTCTCAAGACGGCAGAGGCTGTGTCCCGGCTGATTTTTGAGCTGGTTTCCAAGACGATTCTCGAGCTGGGGATTCGAGATGTTGAACAGGTCCAGGGCGGGCTTGGACAGCTCGCAAACCGTCTCGCTGTTGATGAGAACGGTGGTGCCCCGCTGCTTGGTATCAAGGGTGTGGTTGTTGTTGCCCACGGTTCGTCTAACGAAGCTGCCATTGCTTCGGCGTGCCGGTTGGCCGCTGAAGGGGTCGAACACGACCTACCCGGTACTATCGAAGCCGGCCTGGCTCGGATGGGTAACTCGACGTCATGAGCGTCATCGACGAATCGGCGCGGGTCGCACTTGAAGAGGCCATCGACTATCGATTCCGCGACGTTGAGCACCTGAAAACGGCACTCACGCATCGATCATATGTTGCCGAGAACGACGGCGTCGAGTCGTATGAGCGCCTTGAGTTTCTCGGTGACGCAGTGCTTCAGTTATCTGTCACCTATGACCTGTACGAAGGGCTCTCCAACATGCCCGAAGGTCAAATGGCGAAAGTTCGTGCTGCCGTCGTGAGCGAACCGGCGCTTGCGGTGATCGCCCGCAAGTGGCACCTACCCGAGCTGCTGATTCTGGGTCGGGGCGAGGAGCTCACCGGTGGCCGTGACAAGGATTCGATTCTTTCGGACGTGGTCGAGTCGGTTCTCGGCGCCGTCTACATGGAGTCGGGTTTCGACCGGGCCTACCAGATCGTGCGGGAGCACTGGGCGGATCTGGTCGAGGAGCGTGCTTCGGCACCGGGGATGCGTGACTACAAAACCCGGCTCCAAGAGACACTTGCCCAGCGGGGCAAACGCCCACGGTACGCGGTGACCGAGTCCGGACCGGAGCATCAGAAGAGCTTTGAGGCGCAGATATTCGTTGATGACGATCTGCTTGGCATCGGTAAAGGTTCCTCAAAGAAGCGTGCAGAACAGGCAGCAGCTGAGATCGCATCCACCACCGACCTCGATGCCTGAACTACCCGAGGTCGAGACAACTCGTCGCTCAATTGAACCGATTCTGGCCGGCCGACGTATCGTGGATGTCACGGTCGGCAGAGATCGAGTGTTGCGGCGCCAGCCCGTACCGGAACTCTTTGTGCCGCGAGTGAAGGGCAACACCGTTGCCACAGTCGGCAGGTTGGGCAAGTTCCTTGATATCTGCCTTGTCGACGGGATCTCGCTCGTGATCCATTTGGGAATGTCGGGTCGCATTGAACACCAGACCGATCCGGCGACGCCCCTCGCTCGGCATACCCAGGTTGTGCTCACGACCGATATCGGCGAAGAACTTCGTTTCATCGATCCGAGAACATTCGGTTTCGTGGCCGCTCTCGATGAGGACGAACGACATCTTGTGTTCGGGAAGATCGGGCGGGATGCGTTCACGGATCTTCCGTCCCCCGAGGAACTCGGTGAAGCGTGGGGGAGGAGCCGTTCACCGATGAAAGCACTCCTGCTTGACCAGAGAGTCGTGGCGGGGATCGGTAACATCTATGCCGATGAGATTCTCCACCGGGCGAGGATCCATCCACTGTTGCGAGGGGACCAGCTGACACCACGACGGGGTATCGCGATTCACAAGGCAATCCAGGATATTCTCGCCGACGGACTGCGATGGGGCGGCACCAGCCTTGATGACCTGGCATATCTACTCCCCGACGGTCGAACGGGAGAGTTCACGGAGCGCCTGGCGGTGTACGGCAAGACCGATGAGCCGTGCACCGTGTGTGGTCGTCCGATCCGCCAGATCACTGTCCGACAACGCTCGACCCACTTCTGTAACCGCTGCCAGAGGCTGCGATGAGAATATCAAACGTGTAATTTGGTTGCTACACTCTTTTCGTGCTTCTCAAGACTCTTTCTCTCGCAGGTTTCAAGTCATTCGCCGATCGTACGCGTCTCGACTTTGAGTCCGGTGTCAACGTGGTGGTGGGGCCGAACGGTTCTGGAAAGTCGAATCTCCTTGACGCTCTTGCATGGGTCATGGGTACGCAGGCGACTCGCGTTCTTCGCACCGAGAAGATGGAAGATGTCATCTTTGCGGGAACCGCGACCCGCCCGGCCCTCGGACGTGCCGAAGTAACACTCACGCTCGACAACAGCGATGGGTTCCTGCCTCTTGATATTGCTGAAGTCACGATGACTCGACGTCTCTATCGAGATGGTACGAGCGAGTACTTGCTCAATGGCGCCCCGTGTCGTCTCCTGGATCTCAGCGATCTGTTGTCCGATGGCGGCGTCGGTAGACATCAGCATGTTCTCGTCGGACAGGGTCAGATCGGCGAGATTCTTAACGCTCGGCCCGAAGAGCATCGTGCGGTCATTGAAGAGGCAGCCGGCGTCACCAAACACCGCGGAAGGCGAGATCGGTCGATCCGGCGCCTGGAGCAGACGGACATTGACGTCGCCAGATTGCACGACCTGCTCGACGGATCACGCAAGCGGATGCGACCGCTCAAGCGACAGGCGAACGCCGCTGAGAAGCATGAATCGGTGCGCGCTGATATCAAGGCGTTGCGACTCTGGATCGGCGGTGAAGCGCTGCGCACGATTACGACAAGGCTTCACCACGCCGAGACGGAGCAGGAGACGCTCGACAGGTCGATCAACGCTGAGTTCGCTCGGCTTGAGAAGATCCGTGGCGGGTTGCCGAGTCTCCGCGCTACCGCCACCCAGATTGCACATGAGCTGGAGCGCGACACCTCCGCCGCAGCCCGTCTCGAAACGGTCGCCGAGCGGCTGCAGCGTATTGCGCAGGTGTCTCGGGAACGCCGCTACGCGCTGGAATCACGGTTGAAGGGTGTTGATGAGCGCCGTAACGATCTTGACCAGGAAATCGCGTTCCTCGAAGCCGACCTCGTGGCTGCCCGCCAGGAGGCTGAGACCGCACAGGCAAACGCTGATCGGTGCGAGGTCGCGCTGCAGGCACTTGAGGACGAGGAGCGCGCACTCGCCGAACAGGCACAACTCCCCGCAGAGGGCCTTGTTGCCAGTCTACGTGGTGATCTTCGTGCGTTGGAGACGGCGGCAGAGCGCGACCGCCGCGAGTCCGAACATGTTGATCGGCGACGTCTCATTGTCGAAGAGAGACTTGAATCCGAGGGCGAAGATGCTCGTCAACTTATCGAGCGTATCCAGGACACGGACATCGAAGTCGGCAAAGTACAGGCAGCCCATGAGGTCGCCGCACGCGACCGGGAGACCGCTGAACGGGCCAATGAAGCAGCTCAGGAAGCGTTTGCTGAGGCCCGGTTTGCAGTGGCGGAAGCGAAAGCCAGAGTTGACGCTGTCGAAACGGCGCTCGCGGGGATCGGCGACCCGCTTGCACGGGATCGTGCGAAGCATTCTGCTGGTGTCATCGGTGGCCTGGCTCCGCTCCTCGACACCACTCCGGACACCGCGACCGCTGTCGATGCAGCTCTGGGATCGTGGCGCGACGCGTACGTCGCGCAGGGCGAAAAGTTTGATGAAGTCGTCGCTTCGCTCAAGGCAGACGGTCTCGGTGGCGTCACCTTCGTGACTGACCAACACGCAGGCAGCGATATTCCCGCGAGGTCGGTCGCAGCATCATTGGGCCTGGTTGCGCTCGTTGATACCCTGGGTTCGGGTGCTCATCAGGGCCTTGCCGCACGGCTCCTCGGCGATGTCGTGCTTGTTGAGGGATGGTCGACGGGTTGGGACCTGGTTCGTAAGCATCCGGATCTGCGTGCGGTCACACCCGAAGGCGATGTGATCACCGAAACGGGTATGCGCCTTGCCGAACCGGACGGTGCCGGGCCGGCCGCAATGGAAGCGTCGCGAGTCACACTTGAGATCGCCGAGACTGCGCTCGTCTCGGCCACGGTCGTCCGTGACCAGGCAAGGGAGGCGTTTGAGCAGGCGCGGAACGCTGACAAGGCGGCTTTGGTGGCGCTCGAATCGGCCGAAGCGCGTCTCGCCGGGTTTACGGAAGCACTCGCGATGAACGAGCGCACGCAATCCCAGGGTTTTGCGGAGTTGGCCCGTCTTGATGAGCGTCGGACTGCTCTCGACGAGGCAGCCGACGCACGGGATGAGCGAATTTCCGAAATGCGATCCCGGGTTGAGCAGTTCGAGGGCGAGGAGCGGGCAAGGCAAGAGGTGTGGGACGCACTCAACCGACGCCGCGAGGAAGTTGCCCGCCGCCGTGACGAGGCGCGAACAAAGCGGCAGGAGGCCGCTGCCGTGGTTGCTGCAATCGCTGAGCGCTGCACACAAACCGAATCACGTCTTGGCAGCGCCAGGACCGACCGCCAATCCGTTGACACCCAACCCATCGACCCGGTGGTTGTTCAACGGTTGGGCGTCGTCGAAGACCGCGCACGCCGTGGCGGCAAGTTGGTAGCGAACCATCTCGTAGCGCTTCGTGGCCGCCAGCGGTCGCTTCGCGAGCGGGTTGGCGAAGCCGACTTGCGGCTCACTGATGCCCACACCGAAGAGCGGCAGTTGGAGCGCTCGGTTTCCGAGGCGAAAGATCGCGCCAATAAACTGGCCATCGAAACAGCGGAGCTGCGGGTCCGGCATGAGGCAGTAGCCGAGGGTCTTCGTCGTGACGCTGATGCCTCCGAGGAAGAGGCGATGGCTGCACCGAGGCCGGACATTGTCGAGGAGGAATCTCCGACGGAGCTTCTCGCATCCCGCGAGGCACAGCTACGTCGCATGGGGCCGATCAACCCCCTGGCCGCGATCGAATACCGGGAACTGTCGCAAGAGGTGGACACGCTGGAGGACCAGCTTGCTGACCTTGAGGAATCTCGGAACGAGCTTCGCAAAGTCATCACCGCCCTCGACGATGAGATGGCCGCCATGTATCGGGCAGCGTTGGAGGAGATTTCAGCCCTGTACGAAGAAAACTTCTCGCTCGTGTTCCCCGGGGGTAGGGGACAACTTCGGATGCTCGACCCATCGGACCCCCTGGAGTCCGGCATCGAGATTGAGGCCCAACCGCTCGGCAAGAAAGTCGGTCGTTTGAGCCTGCTGTCCGGTGGCGAACGTGCGCTTGCCGCGCTCGCGTTCTTGTTTGCCGTGTTCCGGGCCCGTCCGAGCCCGTTTTATGTGCTCGACGAGGTCGAGGCAGCCCTCGATGATGCGAATCTGAGACGATTCCTTAGACTCGTAGATACGCTTCGTGGTTCGGCGCAGGTGGTCATTATCACGCATCAACAGCAGACAATGGAGGCGGGAGACATTCTCTACGGTGTCACAATGGAACCCGGAGAATCATCCCGTGTGCTCGCCAAGAAGCTTGACCGCACAGCGGTCTCGTAAGTCACTAACTCACAGGAGTTGACGGTGGATCCAATCGTCATCATTTCCATAGCTGTCGTATTGCTCTCGATTTCGGCGCTGCTCTACCAACGACTCGCAGCGAAGATGAAGAAGGAGGCGTTCGCTGAGCGGTCAACCGGGACAGCAGCCGCCAAAGAGGCTGACACCCGGCGTTTACGGGACCGTCTTTCCAGGACGCGATCAGTGTTGGGAAAGCAGCTTTCCGATCTCATTGGTCGCGGGTTGCTCGACGATGAGTTCTGGTCCGATCTCGAGGATTCGCTCATCGCTGCCGATGTCGGTGTCGGCGTCGCGACAGACGTCGTGAAGAACGTGCGCTCAACAACACCAGAGACGGGTGAAGATGCGCGTGACGGGCTCATTACACACCTCACAGGGTTGTTTGCCGGGCGTGAGCGGGCGTTAAACCTCAACCGGGAGCTCTCGGTTGTACTGGTTGTCGGGGTGAACGGTTCGGGGAAGACAACCACGATTGCAAAGATCGCGGCACAGCTCGCTGAGCAGGGTAAGACGGTCGTGCTGGGCGCAGCCGACACGTTTCGAGCCGCGGCTGCAGATCAGCTGAAAGCCTGGGCGGAGCGACTCCATATTGAGATCGCGATGGGGGAGGAGGGCGCCGATCCGGCTTCGGTAGCGTTTTCTGCTGTCCGACTTGGCCAATCAACCGGCGCAGATGTGGTGATCGTCGACACCGCCGGTCGTCTGCAAAATAAGGCGAATCTCATGGACGAGCTTGCCAAGGTACAGCGTGTCATCGTCCGCGAGGCGGGGGCGGTCGACGAAGTACTGCTTGTCATCGACGGCACGACCGGCCAGAACGCGTTGGTCCAGGCGAAAGCGTTCAACGAGGTGGCGGGGGTTACCGGCATCGTCGTCACCAAACTCGACGGCACGGCGAGGGGCGGCGTTGCGATTGCCGTTGAGCAGGAACTCGATACGCCTATCAAGTACATCGGTGTTGGCGAACAGGTCGAGGACCTCGTAGCCTTTTCTCCAGAAGAATTTGTGGACGCCCTGATCGGAGCCTGAGCATGCCATCGTTTGATGCAGACGAATTGTTGCAGCAGTCACGGGATGTCGCCGAGCGCGCGTATGCGCCGTATTCGAGATTCCGGGTCGGCGCGGTTGTGGTCGACGAGAACGGTGAGTCGTATGCGGGTGTGAACGTTGAGAATGCAGCCTACGGCTCCGGCCAATGTGCGGAGGCGTCGGCGATCGGGCGGGCGATCAGTGCCGGGGCGGCTCGAATCAAGGCGATTGCCGTCAGCTCACCGAACGCAGCTCCATGCTGGCCGTGTGGGAACTGTCGTCAGATTCTGCGCGAGTTCGATGTCGAAACGGTGATTGTCGAGAATGCGGACGGATCCGCGTTGGTGTTGCCGCTCGGAGATTTGTTGCCCAACAGTTTCGGTCCAGAAGACCTTGAGGGTGCCGGCACGGGACAGCAGTAATCGGGGACGAAAACGGGCACCTTCTCCCGTTTTCGTGACGCTTCGGCCGGATTATTCCCGTCGAGCGTCACGAAAACAGAACGTGGGTGTCGTTACGAGCGGGCCTTCAACGCTTCGATAAGCGCGGGGACAACCGTGTGGACGTCGCCGACGATGCCAAGGTCGGCAATGCCGAAGATCGGCGCTTCTTCGTCCTTGTTGATCGCAATGATCGTGCCCGAGTCCTTCATACCGACGACGTGCTGCATCGCACCGGAAATTCCACAGGCGATGTACACATCGGGTTTCACCGTCTTGCCGGTCTGACCGATCTGATACGAGTACGGCACCCATCCGGCATCCACGACGGCACGACTGGCGCCGACCGCGGCGCCAAGCACGCTCGCAAGCTCATCCATGGTGGAGAACTTCTCTTGCCCGACACCACGTCCACCGGCGATCACGATCGCAGCAGCTTCGAGATCGGGACCTTCGGATTCTTCGACATGACGTTCGGTGACCGTCGCGACGATCCCGGTGTCCGGTACGTCGACGCTGGTGATGGCTGCAGACCCGGATCCGCCCGGTTCTGCCGCAAATGCCTTCGGACGGGTGACGATCAAAGCGACTCCGTCTCCCTCGAACGAGGTGACGACCCGCTTGATGCCACCGAGAATCTCGTTCGTGACTGTCACTGCACCGTCATTGGAGACATCGGTAGCGTTCGCCAGGACCGGTCGATCGAGACGAGCGCTGAGCCGTCCTGCCGTATCGCGGTCGGTCGTATCCATACCGAACAGCACCATCTCGGGCTGGTGGTCGCCGATCAGCGTTTCGAGGGCCCGTGCCGCAGCAGGTGCGGCGAGCTGGTCGCCGGCGTCCATGTGGTAGATCGTTTGCGCGCCATGGTCAGCAAGCGCCTGAGCGCCGGCGTCGGTCAATGCTCCGACAGCAAAAACCGCTACGTCGTCACTGAGCGAGCGGGCCTTTGTTAGCAGCTCAAGAGCGCTCCCCGAAGGTGCGCCTTCATGTGTGTCTGTGAATACCCAAACTGCCACTTAGATCACCTTCGTTTCTTCTAGAAGCGCAACAATTCTCTCGAAACCCGTACCGTCATCGACGACTAGCTCACCGGCTTCGCGGGATGCGACCGGTTCGACGCTGCGTATCGTTTGGTTTACCTCGGGAGTGATGCCGAGTTCCGCAGCCGTCACGGTGTCAACAGGCTTTTTCTTCGCCGCCATGATTCCTTTGAAGTTTGGATAACGTGGCTCAACGACACCCGATGTCACGGAGATCAGCGCTGGAGTGGGCGCTTCGACGACGTCATATCCGGCAGTGGTCTGTCGTTCGATGCGAACTGAGCCGTCCTCAATGGCATCGACCTTCTTCGCAAACGTCAGTGACGGGATGTCGAGTAGTTCGGCGAGCTGCTGCGGGACAACTCCGGTGTACCCGTCGGTGGATTCCGTGCCTGTGATCACAAGATCGAAACCTTCCCGTGCGATCGCCGCGGCGAGGACCTTGGCGGTGGTGAGTGCGTCCGAGCCCTTGAGTGCTGCATCGTCGACGATCACCGCTTTGTCGGCGCCGGTCGCGAGCGCCCGCCGAATGCCCTGTTGGGTGCCGGTGGGTCCCATGGAGAAAAGTGTGACGGTGCCTTCAGTGGACTCCGCGAGTTGCAGCGCAACCTCGACACCGTAGGTGTCTGTCTCGTCCATGATCTGATCCTCGGGTCGGACAACAAAGTGTGTTTCCGGGTCAAGTTCATAGGGCGTCGCGGGGTCGGGGATCTGTTTGACGCAGACGGCGATTTTCATGAGAGCGACTCTCCTCAGTAACGGGTTTTCTCAACACTACAAGTTTTAGCGAACACTCAAAAAGTAGCAGAGTTTCTATTGAACCAAAGTCGGGAGGAGGCTTGTGAGGATCGACGTGAATGTCTCCGTTGCCTGTACCGCAGCTTCCGTTACGTCCGCATGGCTCAGGGGAACCTTCGAGATTCCGGCTGCAAGGTTCGTAACAAGAGAAATAGCGCCGACGCGAATACCCATGTGACGAAGAGCGATCGCCTCGGGAACGGTTGACATACCGACCAGATCTGCACCGAGAGTCTTGGCCATGCGGACCTCGGCTGGTGTCTCGTAGCTCGGTCCGAGGAACCAGGCGTAGATTCCCTCTCTGTATGCAACGCCGTGGGCCTGCATCGCCTTCTCAATTTGGGTGCGAAGACCCGGGTCATACAGAGTGCTCATGTCCGGGAATCGGGGCCCCAAGCGATCATCGTTGGTACCTGTCAGCGGGTTTTGGCCGGTGAAGTTGATGTGATCGCTCACGGCGACGAGATCACCCGGGCTCAAACCGTCACCGCACCCGCCCGAAGCATTTGTGAGCAGCACCGTGTGTGCGCCCGTAAGTGCTGCGGCGCGGACTGCGAACACCACATCCGAGAGGGGCCATCCCTCGTAGAGATGAACCCGTCCCGAGAGGATGAGGATTGTCTTGTCTCCCACCGGTGCGGAATACAGGGTGCCGCCGTGCCCGGCGACTTTCGGAACCGGGAAGCCCGGGATCTCGCTGAAAGGAATCGCTTGAGCGTCATCAAGGCTCGCGCCGAAGGAGCTGAAGCCCGAACCGAGAACGATCGCGGCGTCGTGTGATTGACGTCCCGTTCGATAGGCAATCGCGGCTGCTGCCTGCTGCAATGCGTTGTAGGTCATCTCACGGCTCCTTCGCAAAGCGAGAGTCGCCTGCGTGTCGGTGTTGCATTGTCGGGCAATAGTAGCGATGTCGCTCTGGCGCCACCGATTGGTTGATGGTTGCGGGCGCACAAACTTCTAGCGAACCTCGTCAAGGAGGATCGATGGTTCGGTCACGGCGACGGGGCCGATCTGCCACGCGGATTCCATGGCGGCAAGGGCGGCTTCAAGCTTGTTCGCTTCAGCATACGTGATCGTTGCGAGTGGATCCCCGGTTTCTACGGCCGCACCCACCTTGGCATGCACCGTGATGCCGACGCTCGGATCGATCTCAGCCTCTTTGGTTTCCCGGCCACCACCGAGGCGAACCGAGGCAACACCGATGTCGAGCGCATCGCACCGTTGCACCCACCCATCCGCGGCCGCTCTGACGACATAGGCGTGTTCGGCGATCGGGAGCAGGTCGGGGTTATCAATCATGGCGACATCACCGCCCTGGCTGGCCACGATCGTGCGGAATGTCTCGAATGCTCTACCGGACTCGACGGCGTCGGAGAGCATATCCTGAGCTGCTTCATGGGTCTCGGCGACACCACCAAGGACGAGCATTTCACGTCCGAGGAGGTAGGTGATCTCGACAAGATCCGCCGGACCGCCGCCGTGCAGAACATCGATCGACTCGCGGATCTCGGATGCATTGCCGATCTCGTCCCCAAGCGGCTGATCCATGTCGGTCAAGAATGCAACGACCTTAGTGCCGTGAGACGCGCCGATTCCGACCATCGTCTCGGCGAGCAGCCGGGCGTCCGCGATGGTCTTCATGAACGCTCCACTGCCAACCTTCACATCGAGGACGAGCCCGTCGAGATCTTCTGCAAGTTTCTTCGACATGATCGACGACGAGATCAGGGGGATGGAAGGCACTGTGGCGCTGGCATCTCTCAGTGCATAGATGAGCCGGTCGGCGGGGACCAGCGTTGCGGACTGTCCGCCGAGCACGACATTGTTGCGGCGCAACAGATCCATGAACGTTTCCGGATCGAAGGCTGTCTGCATGCCTCTGATCGATTCCAGTTTGTCGCGAGTGCCTCCGGTATGGCCCAGACCCCTACCGGACATCATCGGTATCGGAACACCACACGCTGCGACCATCGGAGCAAGCGGGATCGTTACCTTGTCACCGACACCCCCCGTCGAGTGTTTGTCAATCTTCTTGCCGGGGATCTCCGAGCAGTCGAGCACATCGCCCGAGTACAACATGGCCCGGGTCCAGGCGGCGAGTTCGTCGGAGTTCATTCCGTTGAGGAATATCGCCATGAGGAGGGCAGACATCTGGTAGTCGGGAACCGTTTCGTCAACGTATGACGTGATGATCCATGCGAGGGCGTCGTCCGCGAGGATGCCGCCGTCGCGCTTTTCCCCAATCAGCTCTACCATCGAGAAATGTGTTGTCGACATCGGTCGTTACTCCTACTTACCGCGTTGCGACCAGGTTTACATTATGTAAGGTGAACTCTGCCTTTCACAATCCGATGCCCCTCAGCTCGCAGCAGTTCGGCCTGTTCTTGGCGGAGGCGGGGGAGCAGGCGGCCCGTTGACGAGATGATTCTCCACCAGGGGAGGTTGGGAACCTTGCGGAGAATGGTGCCTACTGCCCGCGCCGCACCGGGGTAGCCGGCTTCGGATGCAACTTCGCCGTAGGTCATAAGGTCACCGGGGCGGGTCGCCAGGATCACCCCGATGACCGCATCCTCGAACGGCAGTGTCTCCTCCACAGGAGCTAGGTCCGTGGCCGCAGGTACAGCACCTGGAGATGGAGGCGATCATCGGATTCCCGATCAAAGGGACATTCGAACGATTCGATCTCGAACGTCTCTTCGACAAGGGTCCGCAACACGTCATCCGAGCGCAGGGAGAAGAACCGGCGCGGTGTGTAGAAGTCGTCTTTGTAGATGCCTTCACTGTCGATGCCACCCCACAGGGTGAGCACAAACAAACCTTCAGGGGTGAGCACCCGTCGAATTTCGTGCAACGCGTCGGACATGTCCCGGTTCGCAATGTGAAGCAGGCAATTCTCGGCCCAGACTGCGTCAAAGCTCGCGTCATCGAACGGGAGGTCGCGTACGTCGGCCGCCGACGCGGTCAGGCCCTTGTGTCGGGCAAGCATCACCTGGTCGGGAGAGAGATCGGTCATCACCACGTTGAGACCGGCCGCGACGAAGGCGGCAGCCGTGTTACCTGTTCCCCCGCCGACCTCAAGAAGCCGATTCGTTTCTTCCCTTTGCATGCGACCGATGAGGGCCTCGATGTGTGTCATCCGGCCGTCGTGCACGCCGATGGCGTCACGCTCCTCGGCGACATTCGCGTAGGTGACAAGCAGTGACGCGTCGTGTTCGCTGCTCGGCTCAGCGGGGACCAGTTCCACTAGAACGTGCCGAAAAGCCGGTCGCCCATGTCTCCGAGGCCTGGCATGATGTAGGCTCGGTCGTTGAGTTCCCTGTCGAACGTTGCGGCGACGATTCGAACATCGGGGTGCCGTTCGTACATGTGCCGCACCCCGTCGGGCGCCGTGACGACGCACATCGCAGTGATCGTCATGGCCCCGGACTCTTTGACCTTGTCAACTGCCCAGGCCAGGGACCCTCCGGTCGCCAGCATCGGCTCCAGAATTAAGACATGAGCGTTAGCGAGGTCGGGAAGCTTGTTGTAGTACTCCTGCGGCAGTGCGGTCTCTTCATCGCGTTGGACGCCGGCGAAACCGACCTTCACCTTCGGGATCATCTCAAGGACGGCGTCAAGCATTCCGAGTCCGGCCCGCAAGACCGCAACGGCTACGACATCCCCGAGTTCGTAACCGACGGTCTCTTCCATCGGTGTTCTGATTGTCGTCTCGGTGAGAGGCGTCGATCGGGTTGCTTCCATCAGAAGGGTGAACGTGAGCCGTTTCGCCGCTGCCCGGAACGCTTCCGCTTCGGTGTTCTCGTTGCGCAGCACTGAAAGTGAGTGCCGGGTGAGGGGGTGGTCAATGACAGTGAGATTCATCGGGGATCCAATGGTCGACGCCGGGTGCATCGTACCGCGTCGAGCCGGTCACGGCTGAGTCGGGAACATCGACCAACTGGATTAGACTCACACTCTATGTTCGACAACCTCACGAGCCGCTTCGGAGACGTCTTTGCGACGCTGCGCAGCAAGGGCCGACTTTCCGATTCCGATATCGATGCCACGCTGCGCGAGGTGCGTCTGGCGCTGCTTGAAGCCGATGTCAATGTCTCAGTGGTGAAGACATTTCTGGGTCGCGTGAAGGAACGGGCAGGTGGACAGGACGTTGCCAAGAGCCTGACGCCCGGGCAGCAGATCATCAAGATCGTCCATGAAGAGCTCATTACGACCCTCGGCGGCGAGACGGCGGAGCTTGCGCGACCGTCGGCGCCCCCGCTCGTTATCTTGATGGTTGGACTTCAGGGCTCCGGTAAGACGACCACGGCCGCCAAACTCGCAGCGCACCTCAAGGCAAAGGGACGACGTCCGCTTCTCGTCGCCGCGGACTTGCAGCGTCCTGCCGCTATCGATCAGCTCGAAACCCTCGGAAGAGGTATCGGCGTTCCCGTGTTTGTGGACCGCAAGGGAAGGCCTGCAAAACTTGTGAAGACGGCACTCAAACAGGCGCGGCTCGAGTCGCACAACGTCGTCATTGTTGATACCGCGGGTCGGTTGCAGATCGACGCAGAATTGATGAGTGAGCTCAATACTGTCCAGAAGGTTGCTGAGCCTCACGAGGTATTGCTGGTCGTCGACGCAATGACCGGGCAAGAGGCCGTCAACGTTGCCACAGGCTTCATGGAGCACACGGACCTGACCGGTCTCGTGCTGACGAAGATCGACGGTGATGCACGCGGTGGTGCCGCGATCTCAGCGCGCGAAGTTACGGGAGTGCCGATCAAGTTTGTCGGTACCGGTGAAGGTGTCAAGGACCTGGACTCATTCCATCCCGACCGTATGGCGTCCCGAATTCTTGGAATGGGCGACGTCATGTCGCTGATCGAAAAGGCCGAGGAGACGTTTGATCAAGCCTCCGCCGAGAAGGCTGTAAAGAAACTTCAGAAGGGATCTTTCGATCTTGAGGACTTCCTGCAGCAGTTTCAACAGCTCCGAAAGATGGGACCCCTGCAATCTCTGGTTAAGATGCTGCCCGGCGCTGGACAAGCGTTAGGCGATGTTGAGATCAATGACAAGGATCTCGGCCGAGTCGAGGCGATTATTCGCTCGATGACGCCGGCAGAGCGGCACAACCCTAGAATCATCAACGGGAGCCGCAAACGCCGGATTGCACAGGGTTCGGGGACGAAGCCTCAGGATGTCAACAGGCTCCTGAAGCAGTTCGCAGAATCGCAGAAGATGATGAAGTCGCTCGCCAGTGGTGGGAATCCCATACCGGGTATGCCGATGCCCGGCGGGCGACGCAGAAAAATGAGGTAAAGACATATGGCGGTAAAGATCCGTCTCACCCGACTGGGTAAGAAAAAGCAACCGGTCTACCGTGTTGTTGTTATGGACTCTCGCAAAGCGCGCGACGGTCGGTACATCGAACAGATCGGTCGTTACGCACCGCTTGAGGAGCCATCGCTTGTCGAGATCGACAACGAGGCCGCCCTGAAGTGGCTACACAATGGCGCACAGCCAACCGAGCGCGTTCAGAAACTTCTTGAAATCTCGGGTGCATGGACTCAGTTCCGCGTCGACAAGGGCGACATCCACACCATCGGCGCGGCGCCTGCGGCCAAAGTTGAGGCTGCGCCCGAAGCCGTTGTGGAGACCGAACCGGAAGCGGTTGTTGAAGCGGCCGCGGACAAGACAGCCGCGGACGTCGATGCAGCCGAAGAGACCGAAACTGACGGTGTGTCATGAGTGATGGCAAGATCGTTGAGAGCGTCGTCACCTACATCACGAAACAGATTGTGGATGATGCCGACACCGTAGAGGTCGAGGTCGCCTCTGATGGCCCCGATGCCGTCGTTGCCGAGGTGCGGACCGCAAAGTCAGACATGGGCCGGGTTATCGGTCGTCGCGGCCGTGTGGCGCGCGCCATACGTTCCGTCGCTCGCGCCGCCGGCGACGAGGAAGGTTTGTCGGTCCAGGTCGAGTTCCTGGACTAGCATGCTGCCCGATGGCGCCTGGAGAAAAGTCGGGTACGTGCGCCGTGCTCACGGAATCCGGGGCGCTGTCATTATCAAATCGTTGAGTGACGATCCTCTCCGGTTTTCGGAGGGATCGGTACTGAGAACCGACGAGAATCCACCACGCGATATTGAGGTGTACTCGTCGCGCCCCCACAAGGATGGATTCCTCGTGACGTTCTCGGAGATCGCGACGCGTGACGCCTCTGAGGCTTTTAAGGGTACGTCACTTTTCGTATCAGCCTCCGACCGACGAGATCTGGAGGTCGATGAGTACTGGCCGGAAGATCTCGTGGGCCTTCAGGTGTTCACTATCGACGGTGACGACCTCGGTGTGGTGCGTGCCGTCGTGACCGGTGCTGCTCAGGACCGGCTCCGTGTCCAGCTCCACACCGGAGACGAGTTTGAGGTCCCATTCGTCGCAGCTCTGGTCCCGATCGTGGATATCGAAACACGGCGGATAGAGGTCGATTTGCCGATCGGGTTGATCGGCGACGGGGCCATCATCGACAGGCCGGGCGACGCGTAGACAGCACGGTGTCTGTCGATCAACGGGAACCGCATCAGCTTGCTCCCAGGCGAAGCTCCACAGAGGACTCACCGTTGTCGGCGAGGAGCGGCGCGCTTTCGATCGACCGCCGGTCGATCGATCCTGCAAACCAGTACCAACCGGAGTTGCCGGTCGATGCAGAGTCTGAGATGGGTTGGATCGTTGTCGTTTCACCGGCGTAAGTGACCGAAACCGATTGCCCGTTCCACGAATAGCCCACCAGCACGATGTCCTGACCGCTCCGACTGGGCGACGCCAACACGACCAGGCGCGTTGCTACAGCCGGAGTCAGGGTTTCAGCGCTGCTGCTGCGGGGCCGGATGTCGACAACCGATCGCGCCGGCTCAGGAAGGCCAAATGCCCTTGCTTCAGCCGATGAGTTCAAATGAATGTCGACCGCTAGCGCGGTGTCGTCAAGGCGAACCACGTACGCCCTGTTGATGAGATTGGTGTCGATCAGCATGTCGTTGATCTGAGTCGCAGTGACCTCGAGCGGTAGTGTGATCCGAATAATGTCGAACTCGCTGAGCAGGGTCACCGACGTGTCGCCCATGATTGATGCAGGAGCGCCATCGGATGTGAGGAAGTCGAGGACGAATCGCTCACAATCGTCGTACTCGGCCCAGCGGATCGCCGATAGCTGTTCTGCATCACCAACGGACACACCGAAGGTTGCGAGGATTCGCTCAGTGCTAAAGGCAGTTTCGCCGACGTCACAGGGCGCCTCGTCCTGGGGAGGGAGTGTCGTCGTGGTTGCGACTGACGTCGTCGACGTTGTCACCGTTGACGCGGTCGTTGTGGTGACGGTTATTGAGCTAGCCGGAACCACAGATGTCACTCCCGCGTCGCCCGCGAGATCGCAAGCCGCGATAACCAGGGCGAAAACCGTAAATCGGACAAGAATCTTCACGGCATGAGCCTACCGCTGTGGGTGCGTCACGCAGGAGAATTGGCTGTGATACCGTTCCGCTATGCCGAGGTACCCACAGCCCGATAGGGCCATCGCGCTCGATATATTGAATGGTGTCATCGATGCTGCGCCGCTGCTCACCGAGGCTGCCCGGCTGCGCGACGAGGGGTTCGGGCGCACCGTGACGTACTCGCGTAAGGTGTTCATTCCACTTACCACCTTGTGCCGGGACACCTGCACATACTGCACATTCGCTAAACCACCGGGTGCCGGCGGCGAGTATCTGGAGCCTGCTGATGTCATGGCGATTGCGCTTGCGGGGCAGGCACATGGCTGCACGGAGGCGTTGTTCACGTTGGGTGATAGACCCGAGGCACGCTGGCCGCAGGCAGCAGCGTGGTTGTCGGCTCATGGTTACTCGACAACGCTCGAGTATGTCCAGGCGATGTGTGAGCGGGTCGTTACCGAAACGTCCCTATTTCCTCATGCCAATCCCGGCATTCTGAACGGAGCGGATTTCGAGGCCCTGCGGCCGTCGAATCCGTCGATGGGCATGATGTTGGAGAATATTTCGCCGCGGCTGATGGAACCCGGGATGCCACACCACAACTGTCCCGACAAAAGCCCAACCCTCCGGATGGCGACTATTGATGCTGCCGGCGAGTCCATGGTCCCGTTCACGACAGGCGTACTGATCGGGATTGGGGAGAACAATGAGGAGATCGTTGATTCGCTGTTTGCGTTGGCGGACACCCATCGCAGATTCGGTCAGATCCAGGAGATCATTGTCCAGAACTTTCGGGCGAAGAGGGATACTCTGATGCGCTCCGCACCCGAACCCGTGATTCCGTTCTTTGTCAAGGTTGTTGCTCTTGCACGCTGGATCATGGGTCCATCGATGAGCATTCAGGTGCCGCCGAACCTCACAGAGGATTTTTCCGTGTACCTCGACGCCGGCATCAACGACTGGGGCGGCGTTTCACCGTTGACAATCGACTGGGTGAACCCCGAAGCACCGTGGCCGCATCTCGAGAAACTTGAGGCCGTGACCACCGGTGGCGGGTTCGCGCTGAAAGCCCGCTTGCCCGTGTATCCGAACTATCAGAACAACGAGTGGATCGATGGCACATTGCTCAAGAAAGTCCGGGCAGCAGTCGACAGCGACGGTTACGTCCTAGATCGCGCAGTGAGGGGCACTACCGTATGACGATGCGAATCACTTGTGTGCATATGCGTCCGGCGGAACAGGTCAATACTCTGTGGGCCACGACCCGGAGGCGCGAGGGCACCACCGTTGTCGAAGTATCGAGCCTCGACGAGTCGTCGCGGGCCGCCGCCGCCGAAGCGAAGATCGGAGCGGTCAGCACGACGCTCGAAGGTCTTGAGCCCCTGGCCTGGGTGGTGTCACCCGACGATGCACTTGTGCTCGCCAAACGGGGTGTGCCGGGATGGCGAATCACTGTTGTGGATACGGGAGTGCGTGCAGACGTAGTTAACGCTCTTGCCCGTACCGGGGCTGCGTTCGTGCGTACCGGTCGAACCGGTGCCGGTACCCAGGCAGAGATCGCCGCGCTTCCAGGGATCACAGTAAGGGTTTCCGTGTTCGTCGACGACGTTGCTGACGCTGTCGAGGCCGTTGGGTCCGGCGCATCGGATCTCGTGTTTCGCGGATGGACGTCGTCGATGGTCGGGGAGCTTCGCGATACCCTCGGCGGCAAGCTCACTGAGCGAGCTGTCTACCCGGTAGGAGTGTCTGTCGACGACCTACGTACGAACCTTCCAGCCGAACACTTCGCCGCCGCGCTCGACCTTGTGGATGCTAGCGGTGCGGCCCGGCCGAAATATGACTGGGCACCCGGCGTGGGTGGACCAGCGCCGGTCTCGTCGGAACGTCTTTCGGCCCAGTGGGGCGACGAAGCGTGGGTGTCCAATGGTGGCACGGCGAGTCTTGTCGACCTATCCGCAGATCTCCAGGGGATTCTCCGCCGTGCTCTCGATGACCAGGCACCGACTCGCGACGAAATGGTGAGATTGTTCTCCGCACGCGGTTCCGAAGTCGACGTCATCGCGGCAACTGCGGATACCCTGCGGCGTCACGTTAAGGGCGATGTCGTCACGTTCGTGGTGAACCGCAATATCAACTACACAAACCAGTGTTATTTCAAATGCGGGTTCTGTGCCTTTTCGAAGGGTCCACGGTCTCTTGAGTTGCGTGGGGAGCCGTACCTCATGAACATCCCGCAGGTGGTCGAACGGACCGTTGAGGCGCATCAACGGGGCGCCACCGAGGTGTGTCTGCAGGGTGGCATTCATCCGGATTTTGACGGCAACTTCTATATCTCGTTGCTTGAAGCGATTAAACATCACGTGCCGACGATGCACTGTCACGGGTTCACGCCGTTGGAGGTATGGCAGGGGGCTGAAACACTGGGCATTCCCGTTAGAGATTTTCTTCGAAGGCTGAAGGCGGCGGGTCTGGGAACGCTACCGGGCACCGCGGCCGAGATCCTTGACGACCGCGTGCGCGAGCATCTGTGTCCGGACAAGATCAGGACCGCCCAATGGTCCGAGGTAATGCTTACCGCGCACGCCCTTGGTTTGCGGTCCACGGCAACGATGATGTTCGGGCACATCGATGATCCGGTGTCCTGGGCCAATCACTTTGAGGTTATCCGATCGATCCAACGCACCACCGGCGGTTTCACGGAATTCGTGCCGCTGCCGTTTGTCCACATGGGAGCGCCGATCTATCTCAGAGGTCGAAGCCGGAGGGGTCCGACCTGGGACGAGGTTGTGCTTGTTCATGCAGTCGCCAGGATTGCCTTCCACGGACTTATCGACAACATCCAGGCTTCGTGGGTGAAGCTCGGTCTCGAAGCGGGGACCCGGCTGTTGAGTGCCGGGTGCAACGACCTCGGCGGGACACTGATGGACGAGATGATTTCCCATGCCGCCGGGGCGTCGCACGGAACCGAGATGACCCCTGCTGAGTTTGCGGAGGCGATCTCTGCGGCCGGTAGGGCCCCTCTGCAGCGAACGACGCTGTACGACGAGGTACGCGATCGCGTTTTATAGAGCTCCGTGAGACCCTCAGGTTCTCAGTCTCCTGTAGTATGCGTCGGTGACTTCAACTCTTCCCCAAATCATTCAGGGCGGCATGGGTGTAGCCGTGTCCGACTGGACACTCGCCAAGACTGTCGCGAAGCTTGGTCAGATGGGTGTCGTTTCCGGCACTGCTCTCGACATCGTGCTGGCGCGTCGGCTTGAGACGGGTGATCTCGACGGTTCCTGTCGGCGGGCCCTCGCGGCATTTCCGCTCCCGGGAGTCGCCGATCGAATCCTCGACAAGTACTACATCGAGGGTGGAAAGACCGAGACTGAGCGGTTCACTCAGAAGCCGATGGTTTCCCACCGTCCATCCCAAGCCTTGAACGAACTCCTGGTCGCGAGCAACTTCGTCGAGGTGTGGCTTGCCAAGGAAGGGCACGACGGAGCGATCGGTATCAACTACCTTGAGAAGCTGCAGCCTCCGACCCTTGCCTCAATCTACGGAGCGATGCTTGCTGAGGTCGACTACGTCCTGATGGGTGCCGGCATTCCCCGCGCGATCCCCGGCATCCTCGACAAGTTTGCGGTCGGCGAACCAGCCGAACTTCGGTTGGACGTCAAGGGTGCTGACCGTGACGACAACTTCGTTATGTCCTTTGATCCCGCCGCCTTCGGCAAGGGTCGGATAGTCGAGCTGAAGCGCCCGAAATTTCTCGCGATCATCGCGTCAGACGTACTTGCGAAAATGTTGGCGACCAAGGCAAGTGGATATGTTGACGGTTTCATCGTCGAAATGCCCTCTGCCGGAGGGCACAACGCCCCGCCGCGCGGAAAGGTGCAGCTTACCGACGACGGTGAACCGATCTACGGTGAGCGAGACGTTCCCAAACTCGACAGAATTGCGGCGATCGGCCAGCCGTTCTGGCTCGCCGGCGGGTTTGCGACAGCTCAAGGTCTCCGCGAAGCGCAGGCTATCGGCGCCGTCGGGGTTCAAATCGGCACAGCCTTTGCGTACTGTGAGGAGTCCGGGTTCACGTCCGAGCTGAAGATGCGAGTCCTGGCAATGTCCCGGGCGGGAGACGCCCACGTTAAGACCGACGCGCTGGCATCACCGACCGGGTTCCCGTTCAAGGTACTTCAGCTCGAGGGGACTTTGTCGGATGACAATGTCTATCGGGAGCGTGAGCGTGTCTGCGATCTCGGGTATTTGCGCACGGCGTACAAACGTGAGAACGGGAGAATCGGATGGCGATGTCCATCGGAGCCGATCGACGACTTTCTCGAAAAAGGTGGGACTATTGAGGAAACCGTCGGTCGCAAGTGTGTGTGCAATGCGCTGTGTGGGCCGATAGGTATTGCTCAGATTCAGATCAATGGCTCGATCGAAGGCAACCTCGTGACTTCCGGCGACGATGTCGCCACCGTTGCGCGGTTCCTGCCCGATGGTGCCGCGACGTACAGCGCAGCCCATGTGATTGCGACGATCCTGGGCACTGAAACGCCCACTGTCACGGCCGACGCAACGGTTCAATCGACCGTCTAGCGGTAGGCCTAGGCTTTCTCGCGGAGCGTTACCGCGGTGCCCGTCAGAGTGATGAGAAGACGGTTGCCGAGTGCGGTGTAACTCATGGTCACGCCGATGACGGCGTGGGCGCCACGATCGATCGCCTCTTCGGTGAGTCCCTCAATGCCCAACTGACGAGCCTTTGCCAGCGTTTCCCCAAGTGAGGTGAACGCCGCTGACGAACCGTCTACCGCCACTTCGGCGGTGACGACCCCGAGGTAGGTGTCGGTATCCCACTGGGGGAGAGTCTCCGTTGTGGTGACAACCGGCCGCCAAACATTTTGACCCGACGGGAGCATCACCCATCCCTGAGCCGCGTTGGTCCATTGCGAACCCCATCGTCGCCCCAGTCCGTAGTGGGCGTTTGTTTCGGTTGGTGAACCGGTCTGACGCGTCGACCGAAGATCTCGAATGACCGGCTGTTCGGCTGCTGCAGGAGCCGGGACGTCTATCGCGTGGGGCTGCGCTCCCACCATGGCCGGAACGGGGTCGCCTTGCTCGTTGGCGATGACGGCAACCGGGTCGTCACCCGTGAGATCGATATGTTCAAGATCGGTTCGACGGGCGTCAGCTTGCGAGGTCGCCGGGTCTTGCCAATGGTGTCCCAGCGTTTGATCACTGGTGGCCGGAGGATGAAACACCGGGGTGTCGTCTCCGAACGGATCGGGAGATGTTTCCCGTAGAGTGCCGTCGGAAGGGTCGACCCCGTTTCGCATCATGTCGCCGCTGTGCGTCATACCATCTCCAACCTGAGGATTGCCTTCCCCTGAACGCCGAGGATACTCTTGCGGTATGAACATTGCGATCATTACGATTTTTCCTGAGTTTTTCGAAGGACCGCTTGACGTGTCTTTGGTCGGCAAGGCGCGAGCAACGTCGCTTCTGGAGACGACCGTCGTCGATCTGCGCACGTTTGGCATGGGTACTCATCGCCAGGTCGATGACGCTCCCTTTGGCGGAGGAGCCGGGATGGTGCTTCAGGCGGAACCGCTCGCGAATGCCCTGCAACCGTTCGCAAACACCCACCGGGTGCTGCTCACCCCGGGAGGCGATCGACTCGTCCAGGGGACGCTGGATAGGTGGGCGACACTTGAAGCATTGACTCTCGTCTGTGGCCGGTACGAGGGGATAGACGAACGGATTGCGCAGCACTTCATTGACGAAGAGGTCTCCCTTGGCGACTATGTGCTGCTTGGTGGCGAGGTGGCTGCCCTGGCAATCATCGAAGGTGTGACACGGCTCCTGCCGGGAGCAGTTGGGAACGCACAGTCGGTCGAAACGGAGTCGTTCAGGGATGGTCTCCTGGAAGAGCCGCAGTACACCCGGCCGGCGCAGTGGCGAGGTTGGGACGTCCCGGAGGTGTTGCTTTCCGGGCACCACGGGCGTGTTGAGGAGTGGCGCCGCCGGCAACGTATGGAGCGGACTCGTGAGCGTCGCCCGGATCTACTTGAATCAGGGTTAGGCGAACCGACTGAACTAGAGTAAGCTCCCCAATCGGTTTTACCCCCCTTCCCGGAGGACCTCGTGAACACGCTCGATCACGTCGAGGCCGCGTACCTGCGCGACGACATTCCAGATTTCAGTCCAGGCGATACTGTGCGCGTCCATGTACGTGTCGTTGAAGGAAACCGCCAGCGCCTGCAAGCCTTCGAAGGCATCGTCATCGCCCGCAACGGTGGTGGCATTCGGGCGACCTTTACTGTCCGCAAGATCAGCGCCGGTGTCGGCGTTGAGCGTATCTTCCCGGTACACGCCCCGATCATTGACCACCTTGAGGTCGTGCGTCGCGGGGATGTCCGTCGGGCGAAGCTTTACTACCTGCGTGATCGCGTTGGTAAAGCTGCTCGTGTCAAAGAGAAGCGCGACTGACTGAAATGGCCGAGTTCGACGGCCAACCTGCTCAGGGGGAGTCCCTCGACGTGGAGGTGTCCGCGCTGAGTTTCCCTGATGCTGAACCTCCTCGCGATAGCGTTGCATCGCCGGGGCCATCGGAGAAGAGCGAGAGACCCGGCTTTTTTGTTGACCTGTTGGGGTTAGCCGCCAAAGCAATCGTCGTTGCCGTGATCATCAAGCTCCTGCTTGTTCAGGTCTTTTGGATACCCTCGGAGTCGATGTATGACACGCTCGAGGTCGGAGACCGCGTAGCTGTCAACAAGCTTGCATACCGATTCGGAAACGTGGGCCGTGGCAACGTGGTTGTTTTTGACCTCGAACCAAGAAGAGGCGAGTCGCTGCCGAGTGCGGCAGTTCGAACGGTTGCAGAAGCCATCGGTCTACGGACCCCGCAATCCGACCTCATCAAGCGAGTGATCGGGTTACCGGGTGAGTCGATCGAAGTTCGCGACAACACGGTATTCGTAGATGGTGTGGCGCTTGTCGAACCCTATGCGATCTGGGACGGGGCAAACCCGACGTTCGGTCCTGAAGTCGTACCTGAAGGCACGGTCTTTGTAATGGGAGACAACAGGAGTCATTCACGAGACTCGCGCGTCTTCGGACCGGTCCCTCAGGATCGGATCATCGGCCGAGCTTTTGTTGTCTTGTGGCCTGTCGCTAACTGGTCCGGGCTCTGAGCACACGGCTTGACGTTCGCGAGTCGATGATCGGCCCGGCTACGGCATTAGCCGAGGCCTTTCCATACTTCGCTTCATGCCTCACGCGCAACGGGGTGCCGCCGTTGTGGAAACGAGAGCCGGGATTCGCCTCCCTGGTCCACATCATCTTGGAGCAGCAGGTCTCGTTAGCCAGCGCTCAAGCAGCTTTCGATCGCCTTGTTGAGGTCCTCGGGGCCGTAACCGCGGAGACATTTTTGGACGTCGATGCCGACGAGGCCCGTACGATCGGATTCTCGCGCCAGAAGTATGGATACTGCAGCGGCATTGCACGCCGGCTCATAGACGACCCGACGGTTCTCTCCGTCGTAGATCTTCCGGACGCGGCTGCGCTTGATCAACTGTGCCGGTTGCGTGGCGTCGGTCCATGGACGGCGACCGTGTATCTGATGTTCGCCGGTCTGCGGGCTGATATGTGGCCGCATGGAGATCGCGCCCTTGTGGTGTCGATGCAGAAGGTTCTGAAACTTGACGGTGTTCCCACCTACGCCGATGCCGACGCCATAGCCGAATCGTGGTCACCACATCGTACGACGGCCGCCCGAATGTTGTGGCACGACTACCTCGGAGGTGTTGACTACAGCTTGCGTCATGGGATTACGAGTATCTACCTATAGAGTGCAGGCGAACATGGCTACCGATCTTCGACCCGATCCCTTTGACACACTGCGCGTTACCGACGAGGTACACGACGAGCAGCGCGCCGTTTCGGGACGCGTGCGAGTCCTCCGGAGGAGGCTCCGGTCCGCGCTCGACTTTGCGATCCTTGTCGTGGCTGCATTCCTCACGGCCATCATTGTGGAAACTTTCTTCGTTCAGGCGTTTTTCATCCCGTCAGGTTCCATGGAGCAAACGCTCAACGTTGATGACTGGGTTGTGGTCAACAAGCTGGCGTACCGGTTCGGGGATGTTCAACGGGGAGACATCGTTGTTTTCGACGAGATCACCCTCGGCGCCGTTCCGGAGGAATCCCTCATCGGGTCGGTGACGCGAACTGTCGGCGAAGCTCTCGGTACCCGGACCCCCGGGGTGGAGCTCATTAAGAGGGTTGTTGCTCTCGAAGGTGAAACTATCGAAATCCGTGGCGGTGCAGTTTATATAGACGATCTTCTGCTCGTGGAGGATTATCTGGCACCGGGCACGGTGATGCGCTCGTTCGGTCCCGTCACGGTTCCCTCCGGTGAAGTGTTTGTGATGGGAGATAACCGCAATCGTTCCAAAGACTCGCGCGTATTCGGAACAGTTCCTGCTGACGTGATCGTCGGCAGAGCATTGGCCATCGTCTGGCCGACCGGGAACTGGGACGGACTCTGATGCACGTCGTCGCGGCCGACGTTGCTGTG
>VAPH01024455.1_pt1 | contig 45162 bp, 36 predicted proteins | sample 3393861 | NCBI WGS metagenome assembly VAPH01 (sample SAMN08290439, study PRJNA428436) | hydrothermal vent metagenome | isolation source: Deep-sea hydrothermal vent chimney | place: Atlantic Ocean: South-mid Altantic Ridge | reverse complement strand
TCTAACTCACTTTGTTCGTAAGAAAATCTATTGCACCCTCAAGGAGTATCTAAGGTTTTCTAACTCACTTTGTTCGTAAGAAAATCTATTGACGTTCGTTGTGCTTTTTGATACTGTTGCTGAACTATGTCACAAGATAAATTAATAAAACTAATATCCGTAGGCGATGATAATGGCGTTGGAAAAGGTCACGTATACTACACACGAAAAAATAAAAAGAAATTAGGTGATAAGAAATTTGAATTCAAAAAATTTAATCCCGTAGCTAAAAAACACACAATTTACAAAGAAAAAAAATAAACATTTTATACAGGGGTCGGACCCCTGTATAAAATGTTTATTTTTGTTGTTTAGTCTTCTGAATCAGTTTTAACGTTTTACCCACTTTCCACACTTTCTCCGTTTACCACACTTTCTCCGTTTCCTCCCCCATTTTTAACGTTTTCCCTATTTTTCTTACCCTGCTTATCTTTATCAGGATTATACATACCTTTACCCGCTAGTCCGTTCATTTTTGCTCTATACAAAAGTGCTTCTTGAGCCTTCTTTTCATTCTCTCTTTTACCTTGCCACACAGTAAGAAACGGCTCCTCAAGTGCTCTTGAAAAAGAGGAAGAAATTGGCCATGGTTGTTTACCCATTTTTATAATTGCATTCAAATTTTCTGTAGCTCTTTTTGAAGCTTGACCACCAGATAAAAACACAATGCCACCAGTCTCATACGGAACAGATAATCTAAGTGTACGAAGTGTTGCACCAGCAACCTCCTCTGGTGAAGTTTGTTCTTTGTAAGCATCGCCAGCAAGCACCATAGAAGTTTTTAAAATCGTTGCCTTAAGATCTACTTTATAAAACTTAAGCTTAGTAAAAAGGGACATAAGCGCCCTTGTTGTTGCTTCTTCAGCATCCTTTAAACTATGATTACCTGCAAAAATGACCTCTGGCTCAACCATTGGTACAATTCCATTTGCTTGAGCTATGCTTGCGTAACGAGCAAGCATTACAGCATTTATATCAAGACATTCATCTGACGGTATTTCATCTCCTATGGTCACAATTGCTCGCCACTTAGCAAAGCGCGCTCCGAGCTTATAGTATTCCTCAAGCCTCTCTGATAAATCATCCAGACCTTGTGTAACCATCTCTCCTTCAAAATTATAAAATTCACGAACTCCTGTATCTACTTTGATTCCAGGAACCATTCCTTTTGAAGCAAGGATATCTGGAAACGGAATCCCTTGATCTGTGTCCTGTTTGATTGTTGAATCATATAAAATAACTCCAGAGATAAACTCTTCTATTCCTGGTGCTGTAAAAAGTAGCTCCCTAAAATCTTGCCTGTTCCCTTCCTTGTTTGGAAGCCCAACCATCGCAAGCCTTTTACCAGCTGTACCATCACTCTCGTCAGCTGCAAGAATCCCTTTGCCACTTTGCATCATCTGATCAACAGTTTTATAAAGATCCGTATTATCGCTCATAATTTTTAAACAAAAACTAATTTAAAGTACATAAAGTGTAACATGTCATAGCACGCAAAAAATGTGTTAAGCACGAATTTTCCATCCAATTTTAAATAAATGTACAGTCAAAAGACCTAGACCAAACACAAGTCCAATTACAATAATAAGTCCGATAAATGGATTCGCTTCTGTAACACCTATCATTGAACCACGGATGCCATCCACAAAATAGAAAAAAGGGTTTGCTCTTGTGATTAATTGAGCAAATTCTGGAAGAAATGTAATTGAATAAAAAATACCACCAAGATAAGTAAGAGGTGTAATTACAAATGTATTTAGAACCTGTAATTGTTCAAAACCCTCTGCCCAAAGAGCAACAATAATACCTAGCATTGCAAAAATTGCAGCAATTGCTGACACATAAAATACAAAAACTATAGGATTATGTAACGTAACCGCTCCAAACAATAAACCTACAAATAAAACAATCACAGAAACAATAATGGATCTCATAATAGCTGCACCCACAAATCCCACCAACATTTCGATATATGAAAATGGTGTCATAAGTATTTCCTCTATACCACGACCAAATCGCATAAAATATAATGAGCTTGAGGAGCTTTGAAATGATGAATTCACAATTGAAAGCATGAGTATTCCAGGAAAAACAAAAGATATATAAGGTACGCCAGCAATATCATCTATTTTACTACCTATAACTGTTCCGAAAATAAAAATATATAGTGCAGCAGAAATAGCTGGAGCAATCAATGTCTGCACAGACACTCTAAATGTTCGTTTCATTTCTCTACGAAACATTGTAAAGAGTCCAATCCAATTTATTCTAGACTTCATACTATTGTAACTTTTTAGTAATTTCTAAATATGTCTGCTCCACACTCTTTCCTTCTTTCATAAATTCCTCTTTAGTACCCTCTGCAACAATTTTTCCATTTGCAATAATAGCAATATCATTACAGAGAATCTGAACTTCCTCAAGATAATGAGACGTAAGAATAATTGTCTTACCTTTCTTGTTCATTTCCTTAAGATAGTCCCAAAGTTCATATCTCTGTTCAACATCCACACCAGCAGTAGGCTCATCTAAAATTATAAGATCAGGAGTATGAACAAGTGCTCGAGCCAACATGACTCGACGTTTCAAGCCACCAGACAATTTTTGAAATTTTACATTACGATACTTTTTTAAGTCAAAACGTTCCAACAGCTCTTCAACTTTTTTATCACGTTTATGTTTGCGTATACCATAATAACCACCCATAAAATCAATCAACTGTTCTGGAGTAGAAAATATATCTACATTAAATTCTTGAGGAGACAAACCAACTTTTGTACGAGCAAGTTTGTATTCTTTTACCACATCTGTCCCATCAATATGAATTGAGCCAGATGTCGGCTGGGCTATTCCAGTAATACAATGAATAGTGGTCGACTTCCCTGCACCGTTTGGTCCAAGTATGCCAAAAAAACTTCCGCGTGGTATAGAAAGCGAAATGTCATTTACTGCAGTGTTGTTTCCATATTTTTTAACAAGATTTTTAATCTCTAGAATATTTTTAGTTACATTTTCCTTCATAGTAGTTTGTCCTTCTAATTTTTTTGTTATATTCATTATATTATATATTTTAAATAACCATATCAAAATATTTTCTAAATAATTAGACTTTACAAACTGAACTAGTGGACATAGCATGTCTGACATGAACACCAATCAAACAAAAATTGAGATAGAAATACTACTTAAAGAGAAATACAACAGCAAAAAAACTGATAGTTTTTTTGCTGACAGTGAACGTATTAAACATGGCGAACCTTTGGCTTATATTATTGGTCACATACCGTTTCTATCCACTACAATTTACTTAGATTCATTTCCACTAATTCCTAGAACAGAAACTGAATTCTGGGTCGAAAATGTAATAAAATCTATAAATACTTTATACAGGGGTCGGACCCCTGTAGTATCTCCTGTAGTGTTGGATTTGTGTGCCGGATCTGGGTGCATAGGTGTTTCAGTGTTAAAAGAAGTTGAAAATTCTCATGTTGATTTTGTAGAAATCGATGAAAGACATCAGGCAACCATTCAAAAAAATATATCGAAAAATGATATAGACCCATCTAGAATAAATATATATAGTGGAAATCTATTTGATAATCTTCCTAAATTTTCACCTTGCCCGAGGAAAGACATCAGGCGTGGTGAGGGAAAAGACATCAGGCAAGAAGACCTTGGGCGAGGAGAGAAGAAGGACACCAGGCGGGGTGAGAGGAATGGTCTTGGGCAAAACGGGCATGACCTTGGGCGTGGTGAGAGGAATGGTCTTGGGTGGGGTGAATTAGATAAGTATGATTTCATACTTACAAACCCACCATACATAGATAAAGAATTAGACAGGACAGAGATTAGTGTGAAAAAATATGAACCAGATAATGCATTATATGGTGGTAATTTTGGAATGGAAATTATTGAGGAAATAATTACAAAATTACCTAAGTATCTAAAAAAAAATGGGTGTATGTATATTGAGCATGAACCAGAACAAACAAAAAAAATACATAGACTTGGTATTCAAGAAGGATTTGTTTCAAAAACATTCGTAGACCAATATAATGTAAAACGCTATACACAACTCACTCACACATAGTACCAATTAATGTAACAATGGAATTATGACCGCAAATATTGAAGGATTAATTATACTAATCACTGGCATACTTTTCTTCATACTTTTATTCATGTTTACTATATATGGAGTATTCCTTGCATATCACTGGCTTAATTATGGTACAGATAAAAAAATAGCCCAAATAGCAATTGCTACATACTTATGTGGAGGTGCAATTCTTTTACTAACACTGGCTGCAACATTAGGAAAAATATAAACATATGTTAATAGACAAAATTAAATTAGATGATAACGAACAAATTCTAAAGCAGGCTAGAAAACACTGGTTTATTCTGTTTACACAAATGTTCAGTTTAGCAATAGTGGCATTATTCCCTCTTTTTATTTTCATCTTTCTTAAATTTTTCGTCTCTGTTGCAAATATAAACTTAGTATTATCAGAATATACATACGTCTTAATATATGTATATGCAGCGTGGTTACTAATTGTATGGATGATGATATTCAGCGCATGGACAGACTACTATCTAGATATCTGGACAATAACTAATAAGAGGCTTATAGCGATAGACCAAAGGGGTCTGTTTAGCAGGTCTGTTGGAAGCTTTAGACTTGAAAGACTTCAGGATTTAAACATTGAAATAAATGGAATAATTGCAACCTTTCTTGATTTTGGAACTATAGAAGCACAAACTGCTGGCGGAAGTGAGGAAGAATTCACGGTACATGGATACCCTAACCCACGAGAACTAAAATCTATAATTATGAAAGCGGCGGACAAACGTATTAAAAGTCAAAATAATATTATCGATTTTTCCGGCGTATAATCATCGGCAAAGAAACCACTACGACCAACAACGAAATACCAATAAGTATAGGCAAAGATACTACATCACTGACAGATTCAATGTTTGCGAGCTGTGTACCTGCATTTACATACACAAACGTAAATGGAATAGTTCCAAAAAACGTTGCTAAAAAGAAACTCCTCACCTTAATGGACGTGAGAGCGGCACTAATATTTATAAGCGAAAACGGTACAAGGGGAGTAAGTCGCAATACAAAAACATCTCTAAAACCATGCCCTGTAAGCTCGCTATTAATATAATCAAGTTTGTTACCAAATTTTTTGTCTGTATAATCACGAAAGAAAAAACGAATTATTAACAAAGCTAATGTTGCGCCAATTGTAGCGGCAAACGCCACAATAATCGTACCTATAACACTTTCAAACAAAAAACCAGAAAGTATAGTAAGTGGTGTTGCAACCGGCAACGAAAGTGCTATTGCCACGATATAAATACTGGCAAAAATAAGAATTCCAGATATAAGATTTTGCAACAAATACACCTCCACATCCGTCCTATACATTTTAATATTTTCAAAACTTGGAATTATTCCTAAATATTTAAAATATATAACCAAGACTAAAACAAAAATTAAAAACACTAAACCAACAATCAATTTGTTTTCTCCAACTAACTTTTTCATATGTAAGAAAAATAATAACATGTATACTCTGCTTCACATAATATTTAATGTTTACCTTAAATCTCATATGTGTACAAGGTCGTTAAAAATATTTTTGTGTTGAAATTCAAAACAAATTCTTGTAGATAAAAACTTGTTTCATTGGCTTCTTTCACATACAATCAAGCTACTGCACCGCTTAGAGAATGAATAATAAATTATCAACAACACCATATAAAGGAACACGTGATTTCTATCCAGATGACATGGCTGTACAACAATATATTTTTAATACTTGGGCGCATGTCGCTGAATCATTTGGATTCGAAAGATATGATGCGTCTGTACTAGAACCATCAGAGTTATACAAAAATAAAACAAACGAGGAAATCGTAAACAATCAAACCTATTCATTCACCGACCGTGGTGAACGTGAAGTTACATTGCGCCCAGAAATGACACCAACGGTAGCACGTATGATTGCGGAAAAAAAACAAAATCTGTCATTCCCTGTTCGATGGTATTCAATTCCAAACTTGTTCAGATATGAAAGACCACAGAAAGGACGTCTACGAGAACATTGGCAATTGAATTGCGATATTTTTGGTACAAATCACTACACCGCTGATGTAGAAATGATTGCCGTAGCATATAACATATTCACTACATTTGGTGCAGATTCTGATATGTTTGAAATACGCATCAACGACAGATCTTGGATGGACGAAGAATTTGAAAAAATTGGTCTAAATAAGAAACAAAGTAAACAGATGTTTGCTCTTCTAGACCGTAAAGAAAAGATTGCTAATTTTGACGAAGAAGCAAAAAAAATTGCAGGTAAAAAAATAAATCTTAATTTCAGCAATCCCAACGAAAATTCGAATCTATCAAAGGTAATAAATGGACTTGCTGAACTTGGTATTACAAACGTAACCGTATCATCAAGTACAGTTCGCGGATTCACATATTACACAGGAATCGTATTTGAAATATTCGATACATCAAAAGAAAACAACCGTTCACTTCTTGGTGGTGGTCGTTATGACAATCTTACAGATATATTTGGTGGAGACATAACGCCCGGAGTCGGTTTCGGTATGGGAGATGTTACAATGCGAGATTTTCTAAAAACACACGATTTACTTACGGCACAAATTACATCTCCCACATTATCTATCCTTCCAACAAATGAATCATTGAATCTTGAAGCTGAGAAAATTGCACAACACTTTAGAGCTGAAGGTGTAAACACTGCTGTAGACATAAGCAACAAAAAAGTCGGGAAAAAGATTTCTGTAGCCAGCTCTTCTTTAGTAGAATTTGTACTCGTACTTGGAGAAGACGAGATAAGTAGCAAAACATATGTACTTAAAAACCTAATTGCCGGCTCCGAAGAATCTGGTTCAATAGAAGACTTAATTAAAATATTAATCTAATGATGAGATACGTAGTTTTTGACCTAGAAACCCAAAATATTTTCCGTGATGTTGGTAGCAATAATGCTGTTGATTTGGATATTTCTGTGGCTTCAGCATATGACTCAAAAACAAACAAATACACGACAGTAACTATAGACGAGTTGGAAAAATTATGGCCAGTACTTGAAAATGCTGATGTGCTTGTTGGATATAACAGTAACCATTTCGACATCCCACTACTAGACAAATATTATCCTGGCGATTTAACGCAAATTAAAAGTATTGATATTTTAGAAGATATTAGAATATCTCTTGGACGACGGATTCGACTCGATTATATTGCAAAAGCTACGCTTGGTACAAAAAAAAGTGCAGATGGATTGCAGGCTGTACGTTGGTGGCGTGAAGGAAAGATAAAAGAGATTTTGAAATACTGTGAGCAAGACGTAAAAGTAACAAAAGAAATATTTGAATATGCACTTAAACACAAAAAATTATTATATAAAGATGGATATGAAAAACACGAAATCCCTATAGATACCTCAGATTGGAAACCGCATGATTATCTAGCGATGACACATTCTCTTCCTTTTTAATCTTATTGACATTTTCACAATCCAATATATTCTTTTGTTAAATAGATCTTTACAACACTAGAGGTGGAAAAATGTGTAAACATATAAAAGTGGTACGACATACCATGAAAAGAGGTTGTGGAGATTCCATTACCATCGAATATCCTATACATAATCCAATAAAATGCTGGGTGTCTTTCCATCGAAAAATCAAAGGTGGCGATGTACATGATGGAAAACTTATACCGACCACAACAAACTATATGGTAAAACGTGGAGGCGAAAGAGAAACTACATTATTATTTGAAAATAATAATGTAGATGATCTTGTAAAATTTCTTAAATGGGTACGTAAAGATATGAAACGACAACGTAGAAGAAACACAATAAATACCATTGAGGAGGTTCTTACATTTATTACAAACAAAAAAACTTCAAAAGACCATTATTATCTAGTTGAACATTTTACTCCAAAAACATAATGTAGATAGATTTGCTTGCCACATATAAAGAAATTAATATATACAAAAATATATTTGAGAGGTATCTTACGGTGCCTCTTTTTTAAATTATATTTAATGGTAAAATAAAAATAATGAACAAATCTACCATACTAATAGTCGAAGACAATCAAGGTATACGTGACCTATATTATGATGCACTGACTAATGCTGGGCTTAATGTGTTAAAAGCAACAAATGGCAAAGAGGGTGTAGATATGGCGCTCCTACATCACCCGGCTATTATTTTGATGGATATTGTTATGCCTATAATGGATGGTCACAAAGCAGTGAAAAAAATACGTAATGATGAATGGGGTAAAGATGTAAAAATTATTTTTCTTACGAATATGAGCGACCCGGAAAATGTAATATATGCTGTAGAACAATCTTCTGAAGAATATATAATTAAGGCAAATACTGCAATAAAAGAAATAGTCAACAAAGTCAAAATGTTGCTACAAAATGACACATCTTCATTTGGAAACCATCTGAAATAAGATAGTTTTATAAGATTTTAATTGAAGAAAAATACAAACACTACGAATAAAGCTAATACCAAGCGATACCAGATAAAAGGCCAAAGAGTATTTTTTCTAATAAAAGAAATCATGAAGTGAATCGCCAATAATCCCACAATAAAAGCAACAATTGCACCAACACCCAGAGATGTCCAAGACACAACATCGTTTGATGACATAAACTCCATAATTTTCTTCCCTCCAGCACCAAGAAGAAGAGGTGCGGCTAATAGAAATCCGAATTGAGTAGACTCACTGCGTGTTAATCCCATAAGCATACCTCCTGCAATAGTTGCTCCAGACCTAGAGAAACCAGGAATAAGTGCTAAAGTTTGGAAAAATCCAATCTTAAGCCCCATCATAATACTCATTTCAGCCTCACAATATGTATTTTGATATTTATATTCTGCAAAAATTAAAAACCCTGAACCAATCACAAGTACAGCAGCAATTGATAATGGATGAATAAACAGCGCCTCTATAAAAGATTCAAGAAACAGTCCTAAAATTATCGCTGGAAGAATACCTACAAGTATAGCTATAAGCATCGTCATATCTTTCTCGTTTACAGGTAGTCGTCCAAATTTTCTAAGTGCTGTCTGAACAAGGACCCATATCTCATCAAAAAAATAAACCACGACAGCACTGGCTGTAGCAAGATATAAAATGGCGTCAAAAACTAAAGCGTCGTTACTCCCCTCACCTATCACAGAGTACAGAAGTACAAGGTGTCCACTAGATGATATTGGTAGAAATTCTGTGATACCTTGCACGAAACCAAGTATTATTGCAGGTAATATATCCATATTAGTTTCATCGAGTATAGCATGAGCACACAATGCTCATATTATGTAATTTGTAACAATATTAATCCTTAAACAAGCTCTGCGCCAAATCACAATAATTTGAAATGTTTGGGTCACATGGCTTATTCAAAAAATCTCCGTTCGCTATCTCTAGAGAAACTCTTATTATTTCTTTTTTTAAATCTTCAATTTCATCGTCTGTAATAGTAAAAGTCTCCTCGTGTGTTGCACCTTTAGCATCTGGTTCTATAAATGATAGTACGCCTTCTTTGCACGCATACCGCTTGTCTTCATAAAGAGAGAGTAACAACATATAAAATACCAATTGTCGTTTATAATCACCATTTGAAGTTTTTGTCTTTCCTTCTATTACACCACGGGTCTTTGGTTTACCAGATTTATAATCAATAACACGAACAACATTTCCTTCTTCATTAAAATCTAGACGATCTAACTTCCCTGTAAGTTTTATCTCAGGCAAAATCTCATTTCCTGTTTTCAAAACTACACTTATAGCAAATTCCTCTTTCATATTCTCATGTAGTGAACCAGAAATATGTCCTGTATAAGCAAACAGCGATTCAAGACCTCGCGCAAGTAACTGTACAAAATCTTCTTTTGTAAGAGGTAATTTACCAAGCTCACTTTCAAGCAACTTCTTAATATCTGTATCATTTGGCAGAGTATTATTTTCTGAATAAGCACGAGTTAAACGTTCCATAACACCATGAAGCGCTGTACCAAAAAGCATAGGTAAAGGCTGGATTTCTGGTATACGCAACATATTTCTGTATAAATAATCCCAAGGACTTCTCAGATAATTATTTAAAGCAGTAGCAGAAAGACCGCGGTCTTTTATTAACTGCCTTAGCAAAACAGTGTCAAAAACAGAAGTGTTACTCTTATTATTAAACATATTGATAGGATTGAAATTATCACTATCTTCTGAAGTTTCTATTTTAGATAATAATCTTTCTTCTATATCTTCTAATAATCTTGAACGTGTCAGCGTCTTGCCTTCAGCGTTTGTAGATGAATTACTTAAATATAAATTCTTTTTCGCGCGAGTCATTGCAACATACAGAAGTCTCCGTTCATCATCCAAACTATCTAGCTCATCAGTTGATATGTGCTTAGTTATAGGGATATCAAAATAAACAGAATTTCTTCTTCCTCCCCAACCAGAATCTACGACGTGTGGCAGATACACATAATCAAATTCAAGACCTTTTGATTTGTGTGCCGTCATAACCTGAACAGCCTGTTCATTCGTAACGATATAAGGAGCATTTAATGGCAAACCATACGCAACTCTGGTAGAAAGCATTTCATTTACCTCTACAAGTGTTGATATTTTATTTCTAAGCACCATCTCTTCAACCTCATCATAAAGACGACGTACAACACGCGAACCTTCAAGAGGTTCCGATTCAATAACATATTTCAAAAAACCACTTTCATTTAAAATATACTCAAGCACGCGATGTGGTGCCAGTGTAAACAATTTTTCTCTAGCACTGTCTAATAAATTAAGAACACTCAAAATACTATCTATATCACTTACGCCAATTGATTTCAAAATGCTTTTATTTGAAATAATAGCAGTGAGAGATGTGTCGTAAGACTGCTTCCCAAACACTTTAATTAAATCGTCAGAAGAAATGCCCCAATACGGAGCGTGCAATATTCTGAAAATTACATCATCACTTACAACACTACTTGTCGCTTGTATCAAATCTTTTACTCCTTTTGTAATTGGGTGCGACAAAATATCACCATCAGCAGAAGCCATGACATATAATCCTTTTTTTCTTATAGCCTCTGCAAATTGTTCAACCTCTCTATTTGTACGAACAATTACAGCAATCTCCTTAGGGTCTACACCACAGGCAACATCGTCCTCAATTGATTTGACCATCCAATCGTCCTCTATTGCCTGATGTGGAAAGCTTCGTTCTTCCACCACGGCCTTATCTTTTGAGAAAGAATCTAGTTCTATACGTAAATCTGACGCTGGTCCCAATATGGCAGAAATAAGACTGTGTGATGCGTCTAATATACCTTGATTTGAACGGTAGTTAGTAGTTAATGTAATTGTTTTTGTATTTTTAAATATATCGCTGAAATATAAGAAATTTTCTATGGAGGCACCTTGAAAACGAAATATCGCCTGCTTTTCATCTCCAACCACAAATAAGTTTGGTGAATCATGGAATGAAGCTAACGCTTCTAAAATAGCATTCTGACTTCCATTCACATCTTGATGTTCGTCGGTCAAAATATACTGATGAGTCTCTTGCAAATCTCGAAGCATTTCTTCATTTTTTTTAAGGACTTCAACAGTCTCAAAAATCATATCCTCAAAGTCATATAGATTATTTTCTCTAAGTAGAGCTTCGTATTGTCTAAATACATAAAGTAGTTCTTTGTTTTTCGATATGGCCTTTTCTTTCTTTTGATATTCACCGCGCACTTTACCTTTGTGGGCTCCTTTAATGTGTATTTTTTCAATTAAGGCTAGGTCTTTTTCTTGAGCAGAAATTATTTCGGCAAAAACATCAGGGGTTATATATTCCTGCTTCATCATTCCTATAGAACGCAATATATGTGGCACATAATATGCAGGATTGCCTATTGGACGAATACTAGTTATCTCCTCATTCTGAAGAATGGTCTCAATAATATTTATCTTTTCTATATCGCTCGCGGGACGTGAACCAATAATGTGTGGATATGCATCTGGATAATTTCTAATTAGCTTGTCTGCAAATCCATGAAATGTATGTATCTCTACTCTATAAGCTTCTGCGCCTATATAAGAACGCAAGCGTTCGCGCATAGAGCGGGCGCCTGATTCTGTGAACGTAAGAGCTAAAATGTTTTCTGGTCTGGTATCAGTCTTAAGAAGTATGTTTGCTATACGCAATGTAAGAATTTGAGTCTTGCCAGTACCCGGACCTGCGACCACCATAACAGACCCTTCAATAGTGTCTACAGCATCTTTTTGTGCAGAATTAAGTTTTTTATAAGCCTTTTTAAATAACTGTTCTGACATAAAGTCCTATTATACAAGATATAAATAATTATGTTTTAAGAAATAAAAAATACGTATCAATATCAAACACAATAAAATATTACATGCGTTATTTCTCAAAGAATAATATACTCTTTTACTAATTATAGAAACCGTCACAATCGTTGCAAAGTTATAGTAACCTTCTCTTTACAACCAATACAACAAGAGTATCATTGTGTGTATATGGAGCTTAAAGATATTACAAAAGAGGCGGCGCTAATAAGTCTTGATGCAACACTTGAAGATGCGGTTAGAAAGATGATTAATGAACAAGCGAACGCACTTATTGCTGTAGACGAAGATGGAAAATTTGCTGGTGAGGTGAATGTTTCAGATTTGTTTGATGCTGTTGTACCAGAATATATAAGTCCAGATGCTGTACTAGAACATTTTAGTTCTGAAAAAAAATTCATTGAAGAAGTAAAAAAATCTTCTGGAAAACTAGTAGAAGAATTTGTATCAAAAAATGCCGAGCCTGTACTAATTACTGATTCAATAATGGATGTGGCGGCTAGCGCTGTTGCTTATCAACACTCACGTATTCCAGTTGTAGACCATAGTGGCACGCCCATAGGAATCATTTCACGAAGAGGGCTTAAGCTTATACTTGCAAAATTCCTAGATATAGAAGATAAAAAATAGTATCAAAAAGAAAAACCCCAAATTATTGGGGTTTTTAAATAAATATACACATACAAAAGCTAGAGTTTTTTAGCTATAGCAATAATTCTATAAGCAATTCTTGTAAGATTGTTTTTTAAAGTATCTCTTTCTTCTTTATCTGCAGCACTTGAAATATGAACAAAAAATCTTTCACTTTGTTCAATATAAGGCAGTCTAGACCAAAGAGTATCACTAAGTCTTACAATAGCCTGATAAAATCGTGGTGCACTATCTATGCCTGTGGATTTTTTTATTACCTTAAGACCAGCTTCTTCCGCTTCTTTGCGTATAACTTGAACTGCTTTTCTAGAAGTTGTCTTTTCATTTACAACTTTTTTAATCATACGTTTCTGAAACAAATGATCTTCATGAAATGAAAGTTCTTTCGCCACCATCATACTCATCTGCCTTTCTCTCGGTAATTCAGGATTAAGTAAAGACCTAGCCTCAGCACAAAGATTCAACAAACGTAATCTATCATAAACCCATGGCTCAGATTTTGAAAATTTTCTAGCTATTGCAGTCTTAGAAAGTCCCCAGTCATCAATAAAGGTTTTTATTGCCATAGCATCTTCTATAGGTTCGTGTCCTTTACGTCCAAAATTTGCAATAGCAGAAATAGCAAACTGTATACGCTCATCAGAAACATCAAGAACCAAAGCGTGTAGTGTGAGTTTGCCAACCCTTTTTGAAGCTGTCCACCTTCTTTCACCATCAATTAATTCATACTTGTATTTACCTCCACATTTTTTAAACTCTTCTTTAGAAAGCTTTCTTACAAATATAGGTATAAGCTGAAAACCTTTTAAACTTTCACCTAAAGCAACGAGGTCTTCTTCTCCAAAATAAATCCTTGGTTGTTTTTCAAACCTGCGAATATCTTTTACATTCAACTTAACAGGTTCACCAGTTTTTTCTACAACATCAGCAACAAGCTTATTAAAGACTTGTTCTTTATCATCTTTTAGTTTACTTATTTTTTTAGAAGAGTCTGAGACATTATTTTCTTTATCTGTAATTGCTATATCTTCGGTAGCTTCATTTAATTTACTTACTGAAACATCTACTTTATCATTTGAACCGTTAACTTTTTTTAAAGGTTTTGCAGTTTCAATTCTTTTTATCTCAGAATCATATTCAAAATCAGTATCATCTTCAGATGTGCTGTCAACTTGATCCATAAGAGCGTCTAAATCAGCATCTGATATAGGTGGTCTCCCACCGGCGCCTTCTTTACGTACAGATACTCCATCAAGACACTCTATACAAACACCAAGCTTAACAGAATCAATCTTTCCAGATTTTTTACCACTTTCAATACATAATGAACAAGCTCTCCACGGACTTTCACACTCAATTTGTTGACACTTTAAATTCTTATTAATATTCGAACTTAAAGATCTGCACCAACTAGCTGTAATTACTTCATTGTCTCTTATATGAAGACATTCTATATCTCTCATACTCATCTTATTCTCCTTTGTATGTGTTTTTCAAATCAACTGATTTCCTTAAGTAATCTGACACAATATAGATATAAAATCAATAAAAATTATTGATTTGTGATAAATTATATGGTATTTTTCACCGCAGAATCAACCAGACGTGAACGAGGAAGCGAGTATGAACATATATTCAAGCATTAATAGTGAAAACAGATTTAGAAAATATCTATACCTTGATGAATTTGACAGAAAAAATTTTGATATAAAAAAAATTATTGAAGAAGTACCAATGTATGTCTCAATAGATAATGTTAGAACATACTGCGTTGCATATTACAACGACGCGAAAGAACGTATATACGAATGTACAGATTTATCTTTGATAAATTCTCTGCAGTCATGGAAAATAAACTCAAACCAACCATCAATAGTTACATAATTATATATAACGAAATCAATCCAAAAACCGGTACATACATATGTACCGGTTTTTTATTTTCTATATAAATTTTAGTATGATTTAAGCCTTCTAGCTTTGTCATGTTGTCTTATCTTTTCCAGTGCCTTTGCTTCAATCTGTCTGATACGCTCACGAGTAACACCAAACTCCTTACCAACCTCTTCAAGAGTATGATAAGTTCCATCAATAAGACCGTGCCTCATACCAAGAATCTTTCGTTCCTTCTCAGATAACGTGTCCAAAATTTCACTCATCTGATCTGAAAGAATCCTATGTGACACTTCCTGATCTGGTGAAGTAATCTTATCGTCAGAAATGAAATCTGAAAGTCTAGACCTGTCTCCATCATCACCAATTGGTAGCTCTAAAGATACTGTATCCTGACTAATTTTCTCAATTTGATATACTTTTTCTACAACAATATCCATTTCTGTAGCAATCTCTTCTGGCATAGGGTCTCGTCCCAAATCTTGGGCAAGACGTCGTGACACTTGTTTATATTTAGCCATTGTCTCAACCATGTGCACTGGAATTCGAATAGTTCTAGATTGGTCTGCAAGTGCTCGCGTAATAGCTTGACGAATCCACCAAGTAGCATACGTGGAGAACTTATAACCTTTAGTATGATCAAATTTATCTACAGCCTTAAACAAACCCAAATTTCCTTCTTGAATCAAATCAAGAAGTGTGAGGTCTGGTGACCTGCCCACATACTTTTTAGCGATAGAAACAACGAGTCTTAAATTTGCTCGTGCAAGCAAGTTTCGTGCCTCATCATCTCCTTCAAGAATACGTATAGCAAAATCACATTCTTGCTGAGCATTTAAAAGAGGGTACTGTCCTATCTCTCGCAGATACATTTGAATAGAATCATATCCGCTGTCATTTCTTTTATATATATTTCTACTGTTAACAATTTTTTCACTGGGATTATCACCGAGCATCCCACCACTTTCAAGCACATCAATACCTGCAACAGAAAACTTTTCATACATATCGTCTAAAAATTCAACGTCTTTTTCAATCTCAGGAAAATCACGCAAAATCTCGTCAAATGTTACATATCCTCGAGCACGTCCACTTTCAAGTAAGACTTCAACTTTTTTTTTCTTAGCCTTTTGTGCCTTACTTAGTTTTTTTACAGTCTTTTTTGCAACTTTCTTTTTCGATTTTTTTATGATTTTCTTTACAGTCTTTTTCGTTGCCACTTTCTTTGCACTAGTTTTTTTAGCTACAACTTTTTTAGACACCTTCTTTTGCATACTTCTTCCACTTGTGCGTTCTGCACGAGCAGATGCAACTTTTTTCTTTTTTGTGGCCTTTTTTGTTGACATATAAGCTCCAACTATACATTAAAATACAGAAAAGTCTAATATTTTAGCTGTATTTCTACTTAGAATACTCAATTTCTATCACCATTTGTAACAACTCTTGAGCGTCTTTTGCTTCTTTCAAATATGCTTCTACGTTATCTGTGTCATTATTATACTCAGATTCCTTAATCTTAGCCCTCAATTTAGATAATTTATCTTTAGCAACGCTCTTACCAAGTTGCATAAGACTGTGTGATATATCACTCACCAACTCACGAACCGATGTCTCTACAACATATTTTTCCGCTACAAACATTGCCTCACTCAAATCTGTTTCTGACATTTTCTTGTTTAAAGCATATTCTGAATCAGAAAGTATTTTATTTAAATATTCTTCTATTTGCTTACTAATATCAGAATGTTCATCTTTCAACACAATTACAAGTGCTCTAATATGTTTTAGTAAATCATCTTTTCTGGAACTTTGTATCTTAATTTCAGGCCTTAATATATCTGATTCAGTATTATTTATAGCAGGTTCTTCAGTGCTCATTCGTTCAAGTTCGTAGTGTATAGCATCTTTTGTTGTACCAACAGCTTCAGAAATCACACCTTCAAAATGCTCTCTGTCTATTCTGTTTGGTATTTTGAGTAAAACTGGAAGTATTTCCTCACGTACACGAAGTTTATACGTGCGATCGTCTTTTACCTCGCGCCTCAACACATTTAGTAAGAAATCTATAACATGCACAGCGTCTCCAATTATTTTTTTGAAAGTGTGTGCATTCTCTTTAATAATATCTGCAGGGTCTTTACTTTCTGGTATCTTGGCGACTTTTATATCCATACCTTTAGGAAGCATTATTTCAGAAGACCTCTTAACAGCAGATATTCCTGCCCTGTCTGAGTCCAACGCTAAAACCACTTTGTTTGAAATACGTTGCAACAAAGCCACATGGTGAGTAGTTAGAGCTGTTCCTGATACAGCAACAGCATTAGAATAGCCAGCCTGATGTGCAAGTACTACATCAAACTGTCCTTCTACAATAAGTGAAAAATCAAATTTTCTAATTCCCTGCTTTGCTTTATCATATCCATATAAAATTTCAGATTTCTGAAAAAACTCAGTCTCTGGAGAGTTTACATATTTTGGAACATCCTCATCTGTTTTTAGAGTTCTACCAGAAAATGCTACAACTCTTCCTGAAGAGTCACTTATAGGAAACATGATTCTGTCCCTAAACACATCAAACGGCTCTTTTCCGTTACTTGCATGTTTTATAAGTCCAGCTTTAAACATTTGATTATCGGTAAACTTTAAATCAGCAAGATAAGAACGTAGTGAACGCCACTCATCTTTTGCAAAACCAATTCTCCATCCAAAAACAGTCTCATCATTAACTCCACGCCCATTAATAATTTCTGTTACATGTTTTTCTAACTCTCTATTCTTAAAGAAAAATTTAGTTGCTTCTTCGAGCAATGCGTATTCAGCTTCCCTCTCATCACGTTTTTTTGGATCTTCAGGTACAAGCTCTATTCCAGCTTTTTCAGCCAAAATTTTTAACGCACCTTTAAAATCTACACCTTCCATTTCTTCTACAAATGTAAAGATATCTCCTCCCTTCTGAGAAGAAAAACAATAGTACATTTCTCTATCTGGCGACACAAAAAAAGATGGGGTTTTTTCTGTTGTAAACGGTGATTTTCCTTTATAGTGCTTTCCTGCTTTTGTAAGCTCAACATAAGAACCAACAATATCTATTATGGAAAGTTTTTCTTTTATTTGTTGTACCGTGTCGCTCATTTTGTATCTATTATACGTCATTTATAGTCAGCTATATAATATTGACTTTAATATTCTTTCTGGCAATATATTAAGACACTAATAAATGGAGAAGTGCGATGTTCGTTACACATAGAATGCTTGTCATGTACGCAACAATATTGTTGACAATTGGTGTTATTGTTGGTTACACAATTAAAACAATAGCTGCAGATAATATAATTTATGCCATTATTTTAGTTGCATTATACATAATTGGGGATTATTTTTTTACTAAATGGTATCTCAAAAGAAAAAGTATACAACCTTAATAGCAGGCTTAAAAATTATAAAAGACCGTATAACATCACGGTCTTTTTTAATTTAAATCTATATTACACTAAAATACAAAAACGGCGCTGTGTAGCGCTGTTTTTGTATAAAATAAACTAATACCTAATTGTTAAAAGACTCATGTAAATCTTCAATAATCTTATACTTTAAGCTTCCTTCAAACCCAGAACCTGCTGGAATAAGTCGTCCAATAATGACATTTTCCATAAGTCCTTGAAGTTTATCTTCACTACCTCGTACAGCGGCGTTGATAAGTACTCGAGTCGTATTTTGGAACGAAGCTGCAGAAAGGAAACTTTTTCTTGCTAAAGATGATTCTGTAATACCCATTATCATCTTATCCGCTTTTGCCAAATTTTTACCAACTTCTTTTATTTCATCGTTTTCCATCACAAAACACCACTCTTCAACAACGTCTCCTGGAGTAAAGTGGCTATCACCAGCGTCAGTAATCTTAACTCGACTCATCATTTGCTTAACAATAAGTTCAATGTGTTTTCTAGAAATAGTTACACCTTGAAGCTCATAAATCTTATTTGTTTCGTTAATTATGTACTCCTGTGTTGCTTCACGTCCAGCATACTTGAACAAATCAACAAGGTTGGCTGAACCATCTGTCATAAGTTGACCTTGCTTAACTGTTTCACCTGCTGAAACATTGAGTACACGTCTAACACTAACGGTGTACTCAATATTATCATTTTTCTTAGTGGCATATTGTGAACCTAATTCTGGAGCAACAACAATAATCTTTTCTTTTTCTTCAGTTCTTATTTCTATAACAATACCCGGTGTCTTTGATATAATCGCTGGAATCTTAGGAATTCTCTTCTCAAACACCTCCTCAACACGAGGAAGCCCTTGTGTAACATCTCCTCCAATAGATGCGGCACCTCCTGCATGTTTGGTATTCATAGTAAGCTGTGTTCCAGGTTCTCCAATCGCCTGAGCTGCAATCGTACCTACCGCTTCTCCAATATCTACCAATTCATTTGAAGTAAGATCTACACCATAACATTGCTGACATACACCTCGTAATGTCTTACATGTCATTGGTGAACGTACATCAACAAACTCCACATCAGACTCGTCGATTTCAACAGAATCAAGCCTTGATACAAGGTGTTTTTTCTTAAACAACACATTGCCCTTGCTATCAACAATATCTGCGGCAAGTATACGACCTCGTACAGCCTTAGAAAAGGCAATTTCAATACCTGAAGAACTCATACGTGTGATACGTACAGACTCTTTTGTCTTACAATTTGTTTCAGTAACTATGGCATCTTGCGCAACAACAAAGAGTCGCCTAGTAAGGTAACCAGCTTTCGCTGTCTGAAGCGCTGTATCTGCAAGTCCTTTTCGAGAACCATGAGTAGTAATGAAATACTCGATTGGAGTCATACCCTCCTTCATAGATGACTGAATAGGAAATTCAAGTGTTTCACCTCGTGTATTAACAATAAGTCCCTTCATACCAACCATCTGAGAGATTTGTCTTATACTTCCTCTAGCTCCAGATTTCCAAAGATCATGTGCTGACCCATTTTCATCTAGATAATCAGGAATAGCTTCTTCAAGTTCTGTTTTTGCTCTATGCCATATTTCAATTATCAACCTTCGTCGTTCATCTCGCGATAAAAGTCCTTCATCAAAGTGTGAGCGTATTTCATGTTCTTCATTACGTGCAACGTCAAGAATCTTTTCTTTGACTGCAGGAACAACAACTTCGTCAATTCCCCAAGTAACACCAGAAATAGTTGCATATTTAAATCCAAACTTTTTAAGTTTATCTACAATTTTTGGAACGAGTGATGTTCCTTGTTTATCAATTAAATCTATTATGATTCCAAACAGAGTTCTTTGTGACACAGTGTCGTTTATAAACGTATGGTCACTAGGAAGTACACTATTGAACAAAAGCCGACCTACAGAAGTCTCAAATATCTTTCCCTCAAATTGCTTATATTTATCGGTATCAGTTGCTAAAACTTTAATCTTTGCCCTGAAATCAATAACCCCGTAATCAAATGCACTAATGGCTTCATTCGGTGATGAAAAATACTTGCCCTCGCCTTTTACTCCATAGATTATTTTTGTCATCCAATATGATCCGAGCGCAATATCCATGAGCGACTCAGAGACTACAGGGTCTCCAGAACCTGGTTTTAGGATATTTTTGTTTGCAGAAATTATTTCACGTGCTTCAAGTTGCGCTTCATCTGAAAGCGGTACGTGCACAGCCATCTGGTCACCATCGAAGTCAGCGTTGAACGCTTTACATACAAGTGGGTGAATCTGAATAGCATTTCCTTCAATAAGAACTGGTCTAAATGCTTGAATACCTTGTCTATGAAGAGTAGGTGCGCGGTTCAAAAGTACATGCTTATCTTTAATCACATCTTCAAGAATTGCCCACACTTCTGGAACACCGTCTTCTACAAGCCTCCCTGCTCCTCTAATATTATATGCCAGCTCTTGTTTAAGTAGGTGCGAAATAACAAACGGTCTGAAAAGTTCAAGTGCCATATGTTTTGGAAGACCACACTGGTCAAGAGCTAATTCTGGACCGATAACAATTACAGACCGTCCTGAGTAATCTACACGCTTACCCAGTAAGTTCTGTCTAAAATATCCTTGCTTACTCTTTAAGTAATCAGAAAGGGACTTAAGTGGTCGTCTTTGTGCTTGTCCCATCGCTGAGTAAGCCACATTGCCGTGACGAATTGAATTGTCTATAAGAGCATCAACGGCTTCCTGAAGAATACGCTTCTCGTTTCGAAGAATAACATCTGGTGCCATGATATCGATAAGTTTTTTCAATCGATTATTTCGGTTGATTACACGTCTGTAAAGGTCGTTTAGATCAGATGACGCATGACGACCGCCCTCAAGTGCAACCATTGGTCGTAATGCTGGTGGTATAACAGGAATACGTGTAAGGAACATCCATTCTGGACGCACCTCTGCATGAATCATGCCTCGTATAAGAGAAAGTCTTTTGTCGAGTTTTGTTCGCTCCGCAACACCAGCAGTCTCTCGCTTTACTTCAAGTCGGTCACGAAGTTCGGTTAAATCAATCTTCTTGAACAGTTCAAAAATAGATTCCGCTCCAATCTCTGCTTCAAAAAGTGTACTGTATTTTACAGAAAATTTATGAAATTGGATTTCTTCAAGAACAACACCTTGAACTATACCTTGTATCTCTTTCTTGGTGTCATCCATTCGACTCTTAAGTTCTTCACGAGCCTTGTCTACAGTAAGGTCCTTAAGTTTATTCTTGTATTCAGTATCAAGCTCTTTTAATAATCGCGTTTTTTCTTTTTCGCTAATTTTTGTAACAATATATCCAGCAAAGTAGATAACCTTTTCAATACTTGCGGCAGTTGTTCCGAGAATAAGTGCGATACGACTCGGCACTCCACGCAAAAACCATATGTGTGATACAGGAATACAAAGTTCTATGTGCCCCATTCTGTCACGTCGTACAATTGAACGTGTGATTTCTACTCCACACTTTTCACAAACAATACCCTTATAACGAATACCTCGATACTTCTTACATGAACATTCATAATCCTCTACAGGACCAAAAATTCGCTCATCAAAAAGTCCATGTTTCTCAGGGCGTTGTGTTCTGTAGTTGATAGTCTCAGGTTTTGTAACTTCTCCCTTAGACCAACTGAGAATATTTTCCGGTGATGCAAGTTTTAAACTTACTTCAGTAAACTGTTGTGGCGCTGATGTTTTCATAGTATATAGTTAAATAAGGCTATTAATTATTTTCGACACTACTTTTTTCCGCTCTCAGAACACGTTCCTTTTTAAGGCCAACGTCGAGTGAGAGTCCTCGTAATTGATTAACAAGCACATTAAATGCTGCTGGTGTGTGTGGGTGACTAATTCGTTCACCGCGCACAATTGCATCAAATGCGGTCGACCTACCGACTATGTCGTCTGATTTAATTGTAAGCATCTCACGAAGCGTATACGCTGCGCCGTATCCGAGAAGTGCCCACACTTCCATTTCTCCAAACCTCTGTCCACCAATCTGAGCCCTACCTCCAAGTGGCTGTTGTGTAATCAATGAATATGGTCCAATTGAACGCATGTGAATCTTATCCTGAACCATGTGATGCAATTTAAGAATATACATATATCCAACCGCAATTCTTTGTTTGTATAATTCTCCTGTCTGTCCATCTCGAAGATTAATCTTTCCGTCTTCTTTAAAACCTGCTTCTTTTAGTTCTGCTTTAATATGGTCTTCAGTGGCACCTGCAAAAGTTGGAACGATTGCCTGATAACCAAGTGTGTTTGCTGCCATACCAAGATGTAACTCTAAAATCTGTCCTAGATTCATACGGCTCGGAACACCAAGTGGTGTAAGTATAATATCTACTGGCGTGCCGTCTTCCATGTATGGCATGTCTTCTTCTGGGAGAATTCTTGATATAACACCCTTATTACCATGACGACCAGCTAGCTTATCACCAACAGACACAGATCGCACTTGAGCTACTGTAATATGAATTCTTTTAATTACTCCACTATCAAGATTATCTCCATTTTCTCTTGAGAAAATCTTTACACCAATAACGCGCCCTACCTTTCCGGCATCTAATCGTAGTGACGTGTCTTTTACATCCTTAGCTTTTTCACCAAAAATTGACCGCAATAATCGTTCTTCTGGAGTCAGTTGTGTTTCACCCTTGGGTGTAACCTTACCTACAAGAATATCTCCTGGTCGAACCTCTGCTCCAACTCGAACAATTCCTTCTTCATCTAAATTCCGTAATTTATGTTCACTAACGTTAGGAATATCTGGAGTTGTTACTTCTGGACCTAATTTAGTATCTCGAACAGATACATCAAGTTCATCAAGATGAACTGTTGCAAATTTATTATTTTTTACTAGTCGTTCCGAAATAATAATCGCATCCTCGTAATTTGCTCCATTCCAACTCATGAATGCTACAAGAGCATTTTGACCTAAAGCCATCTGCCCTTCATCAGTTGATGAAGTGTTGGCAAGAACATCTCCAACTTTAATCTTTTGTCCAAGAGTTACTGCGACACGATGTGAAAAACCTGAAAAATCATTTGTACGCTTATATAACATGAGATTATACTCTCGTTTTTTTCCTGCTTTTGTCTTAAGTATGATATGAGTTGCATCAACCTCTATAATTTCTCCAGGTTCTTTGGCAACAATCATCCTTCCAGTGTCTCGTGCGGCCATTTCCTCCATACCAGTTCCGACAAGAGGTGCTTCAGGAATAACACAAGGAGTAGCTTGTTTAAGCATGTTTGAACCCATAAGTGCACGGTTGGCATCGTCATGGTTAACAAATGGAATCATAGATGTGGCTACAGAAAACGGTTGATTGGTTGCGATGTCTATATATTGAACATCTTTTCTAGCAACCATTTTTGGCTCAGCGTTAAATCTTACAGCTACAACATCTGATTTAATTTTTCCAGCATCTGATACTTCAATAGCGGCATGAGCAATATTAAAATGTTCCTCTTCATGCGCGTTGAAATATACAATCTCATTTGTAACAATGCCCTTTTCTACCTTGGCGTACGGTGTTTCAATAATACCAAATCGATTAACACGAGCATAAAGTGACATCCTCAATATAAGACCAATGTTTGGTCCTTCGGGAGTTTGAATAGGACATAGTCGTCCGTAGTGACTTGTATGAACATCACGTACATCAAAACCAGCTCGTTCTCTTGTAAGTCCACCAGGACCTAGGGCTGATAATGTTCGCAAGTTTTCAAGTTCAGACAAAATATTCTGTTGATGCATGAATTGAGAAAGCTGGTTTGTTGTGAAAAATTCTTTAATAATCGCCTGTAATGGACGAGGATTTATAAGCTGAATAGGAAGGGTGGTTTCAGCTTCAATAGTAGACATTCTATCTTGAATATTTCTTTTCATTCGTGTCATACCAACCCGAATACGTTGTTGAAGCATTTCTCCAAAATAACGTACTCTACGAAAACCAAGATGGTCAATGTCGTCAGCTATAGCTCCGGGAGTATTATTTAGCTCTATAATGTTTTTAATTATAGTAACAATATCGTCGAGAGATACTGTGCGCACTGTTGTAGCTTTTGCTGTTGTAGGTAGGCCAAATCGCTCATTAAAATGATGTCGTCCAATTTCTGAAAGATCATATCGTTCTGGACTAAATATTGAGTTAACAAACTCTTTTGCATTGTCTACAGTAGCTAAATCTCCATCCCGTAGTCGCTTGTAAATTTCAACATATGCATCATCAACAGTTTCTGCGGGGTCTTTTTCAAGGGTTGCTTTAATAACTTCTTCTGCACCATCAACACCCTTAAATAGTTTGAGAATAGCCTTCTCATTTTCAATACCAAAGATATTAAGAAGAGATGTAATTGGGAATTTTCGCTTTCGGTCAATTTTAACAAAGATAGCCCCATCTGGTTCAGATTCAATTTCAACCCATGCACCACGAGCTGGAATGATTTTTGCGCCAAAATATGTACCGCCTTTTATTTCTGTTGTTGTAAAGAAAATACCGTATGAACGGGCAAGCTGTGGAATTATAACTCGTTCAACACCATTTATTATAAATGTACCAGTGTTAGTCATAATTGGTATATCAGTCATGAAGATTTCCTGTTCTTTTTCACCTCCAAAAGTTTTGTTATGCAATATTACCTGAGCACGAATCGGTGCTTCATAAGTGATTTTATTTTCCTTGGCATACTCTGGAGTAGTTTTTGGATTTCCCAGTTCATACTTCTTAAAGACTAATTCAAACTTTTTATCCGAATAATCTACAATTGGAGAAAATTCCTTAAATACAGTTTTAAGACCTTCCTCTACAAAAATTTTAAATGACGCTCGTTGTGGCTCAACAAGGTCAGGAAGCGGAATTCGTGGTCCACGAAAACTTTTGAATTCCTTCTTAGGCAACATTCCTACTGAATGCATTCTGGCTGTCTTTGGCGGGGTTTTTGACATATACCTTCTTGATTTAGATTGATAAAAACTTATAAATATATACTAAAAAATCCACGTTAAAAACGCGTATTAATCCCCTTCACAATTATTTAATTTGTGTTAGCTGCATTTAGTATGCTTTTGTGAGTTTGAGATAACATTCATCTCAACTAATACTTCCCGAGGAATGAGAATCCCTCATATTTTTCGCTACAAAATATCTTCCAACCAAAACTCATCCGAGACGTATTTGCGTATGCGCGCGATTATACAGTATCCATCCACTTTTGCAAGTACTTTTTTGTATAAAATTAAAGAGCACCTTTGATTAGGTGCTCTTTGATTTTATTTGATGTAAATACAACAGGTTCCTTACAGTCAAAAAAGCAGGTACAAGAACCATCCAGCAGAGCTGACGATGCCTGTAATAGACACAAAAAAGAGCTTTCTGCCGTGGCAAAACCAATTATTAGCTAACAGTCGTCGATCTGAATCATTCGGACTGTTAAGTGTCTTACTTTCAATATTACGTAACAACTTTGATGACATATTCAGGTCAAAAACTGAAAGTAATAATAGAAGAAAAAATAAGAACAAAAATACCAACGGTGTTGCGTAGCTATATAAAAGCATTTTTCTCACCTCCAAGTAAGTTTTACAAGCAAATCACACTATAAACGTACTCTTATCCCCTTGTCAATGGTCACTTCTTTTTTCTTCTATATTTCTCTATCTCGGCGTGGTTTCCGCTTAAAAAAACTTTTGGGACTTTGTATTTTTTCTTTTTGTATTCGATAGTATCTGGACGAGTGTACATTTCACCGCTTGAAATACGTTCATCTTCCAACGACTCAAAAGTTCCAAGCACTCCTTGGATATTTCTAGATACTGCATCTACTATTGATAAAGCTGGGAGTTCGCCTCCTGTAAGAATATAATTTCCAACAGAAATTTCCTCAGCTTTTGTAATTTTCTTTACCCTTGAATCTATTCCTTCGTATCGTCCAGATATAAGTACAATATGTTTGTACTGTTTTGCTAGTTTCTTTGCCATCTTCTGGTCAAAGGTTTTTCCACGAGGAGACATCATAAGTACTTTCACATTTTTCCTGTCTTTCTTACCTACCGCTTTCTCAAAAGCTTTAAGTGTTGGAGTTGTAGACATAACCATGCCTGGTCCACCGCCATATGGTCTGTCATCTACTTTTTTATGTTTGTCTTTAGTAAAATCTCGAGGATTGTAATAATTCACTTCAATTTTCTTTCCAGTATGTTTTGCGCCATTGCCTTTATCTTTTTTTTGAGCACGCCCAAGGACAGACGCATCTGTGTATGCTTTACAAACTTCTGGAAACAAAGTAATTATGTGAAAATTCATTAATGCAATCCTATCATAAAAGTAAAACACCGCGAACGAAGTTCGCGGTGTTTTACTTTTGTAGATTTAAAACTTATATTTTTAAATCATCAATTGCCTCATCAAGACTAACAGGTTCTGCCGGACTATCATCCACAACACCATCGTCATTTGTCACTTCGGCGGTCACTGAAGCTGGACCTCGTCCCCCTTCTGGTTCATTAATCTTAAGATTAACTCGTGACTCATTCTTCATACCAACTACTCGAAGTAGTGTACGAATAGCTTTTGCTGTATTTCCTGAGCGACCAATAATTTTACCCATATCATCTGCATGTACATCAAGAGTTAGAAGTACACCCATTTCATCTACTGTACGATTACATTTAACATCATCCGGATTATCTACAAGTGCTTTTACAAGCTGTTCCAGAAATTGCTGATCTAATTCCATATTGTTTTTAGTTATTTGAGAACTATTCTGTTAATCTTCCGTTTACTGTCTTTTGCAGAAACGTACTATCCACAATGGTACGCAAGCTTATGTAAAAGGTCAATAGACCCTCTTGAGTAACAAAAATAAAAACACTACCAGCGTGCCAATAGTGTTTTTATTTTAAATTATTTTGATTCTTCTTTCTTTACAGATTCTTCTGCTTTTTCTTCTTCAGTTGGGGCTTTTTCTTTAGAGTCTTCAGATGGGGCTTTTTCTTCTTTTGTAGACTTTTCTGCAATATCTTCTTTAACCTCTTCCTCTGAAGTTTCCTTATCCTTCTCTACAGATTCTTCTGCTTTTTCTTCCTTCACTGAAACCTCTTCTTTTATTTCTTCGTCTTTCTTTTCCTCCTCTATCGGAGTTTCTTCTACAGTCTCTTCTGTTTTAACCTCCTCGTCTATTGATTTCTCTTTAACTTCTTCTGCAACTTCCTCGGTTGTGGTCTCTTCAGTATTTTTTTCTACTTCTACTTCCTCCATTTTTTTAGCTTCTACTTCCTCTGTAGCTTTTACAGTCTCTTCATCTATAACAACTGGAGATTTCTTTGGAAGTACATTAATTTTTTTACCTTCAATAATTTTTTTGCTAACAAGCATGTTGTGAACGGTGTCTGAAACTTGAACTCCTTTAGAAATCCAATCTCGTGCTTTGTCACCATCAATCTTAATCTGACCCAATTTTGGGTAATATGATCCGAGCAAATCAACATGTTTTCCACTCTTTGGTCCTCGACGGGAATCAGTAACAATCACACGATATGATGGATCGTTTTTCCGACCAATTCTTTGTAGTCGCATTTTTAACATAACGGCAAAACGATACCAGAATGTGCGATTATGGTCAAGCATCCAATTACAAAAGTTCTTCACAAAACACAAGTATCAAGGTACACTCACCGCACAATAATATGATAGAAAAATCAAATAATACATTCGAGGGAGTAATAATGGTACGTGGAAAAAACGTGGGATATGTACCACTTCCCGATTTTGAAGAAGATATAATCATACCAACAGAAGCTCTTAGTTTTGCTATTGATGGCGACATAGTAAAAATAGAATTAAGTAAAAAGATTGAAGGAAGACGACAGGAAGGAAAAGTCCTAGAAGTTGTAGAGCAAAAATACACTGAATTTATTGGGATAGTTGAAAAAAAAGAAAATGTATATCGACTACTACCAGACAACAGAAGAATTCACATACGTCCAATATTAGTAGATGCTACAGACAGGCATGAAAAGATGAAAGTTGTTGTTGAAATAAAAGAGTGGAAATCGGCACAATCTAATCCTATTGGTACAATTACTGAAATCCTAGGACCCGCAGGAGACCATGAAACAGAAATGCAAGCCATTATTCGTGGTGGTGGATTTAGTGAAAACTTCAATAATCAAGTCTCTGAAGCTGGACAAGAACTCTACGAAAGAAAAGATGAAATCTTTGCAACAGCAATTGAAGACACGAAAGGTGAAAATCCAAAACGAAAAGACATTCGCAACATTACAACTTTTACAATCGACCCTGCAGACTCAAAAGATTTTGATGACGCTCTTTCTTTTGAAAAACTAGATAATGGAAATGTATCTATCGGAATTCATATTGCAGACGTATCTCATTATGTAAAAGAAAATGATGTTATCGATATAGAGGCACAAAAACGTGGTACCTCAATCTATCTTGTAGACCGAGTTATTCCAATGCTTCCTGAGGTTCTTTCAAACGACCTATGTTCCCTGCGTCCAAATGAAGATAGACTTGCCTTCTCTTCTATATTTGAAATAGACCTAAATGGAAATGTGCTAAAAGAATGGTATGGTCAAACAATCATTCATTCAAACAAAAGATTTAGCTATGAAGATGCTCAAGATATTCTAGATGCAAGAAACGGTGAATTATTTTATGAACTAGATATAATGATGAACATTGGACGAAAACTAAGACAACGAAGATACAAGGCTGGAGCGATTGCATTCGAACAAGCAGAAGTAAAGTTTGAACTAGATGAAGACGGCAAACCTATTCGTGTATACACAAAAGTGCGTACAGAAACAATGTTAATGATTGAAGACTTTATGCTTCTTGCAAACAGGAAAGTTTCTGAGTATGTAAACAAATTATCTAAAAAAACTGGTCATAATAAAGCATTTATATATCGTATTCATGATGTTCCCAATCCAGACAAAATAGAAGAGCTTGCTATTTTTCTGCACGCACTCGGATATGAATTCAAAACAAATAAAGGCATGGTTGAGGCACGAGATATAAATAAACTACTAAAGGAAATTGAAGGAACTCCAGAAGAAAATCTAATTAAAACAGCAACAATACGCTCTATGGCTAAAGCAATTTATACAACTAAAAACATTGGTCATTTTGGTTTAGCTTTCAAATTTTATACACACTTCACTTCTCCGATTAGACGATATCCAGACCTTATGGCACACAGAATGCTACGACGTCACTTAAACGGCTCACAAATAGGTGGTAAAGAGCTAACAAAATACGAAAAGCTTTCTATTCAAGCTTCTGAACAAGAAATGATGGCTGTGAGAGCAGAACGAGACTCTGTTAAATACAAACAGGTTGAATATATGTCCGACAAGATTGGACAGGAATTTGATGGAATTATCACTGGCGTAACTGATTGGGGTATTTATGTAGAAGAAAAAGAATCAAAATCTGAAGGAATGATTCGACTTGCAAGTATACGTGGTGATTTCTTCTCACACGATGCGGGAAAATATCATGTAAAAGGACAGCGTACAGGCACATCATATGCACTTGGGCAAGAAATACGAATCAAATTAAAACAAGCTGATATGGAAGAACGACAAATTAATTTTGAACTTGTAACTAGAAAGTAAACCAAAATATGGCTTAAATAAACGGCTGTGGAAGTCGGGGTTCCAACTTATTTATATGATAAATTATTATTTAGCTACTGACACGGCTTCGTCTAGTTTTACCGACAACAGTTTCGAAATACCATCTCCTGCCATAGTAATTCCATAAAGTACACCTGCACGGCTCATGGTCTCTCGATTGTGTGTAATAAGTATAAGTTGAGACTTCTCTGCTAGAGTTGAAATCATATCTCCATACCGCCTACTGTTTGCTTCGTCTAATGCGGCATCCGTTTCATCAAGGATAATAAATAATGGAGGGTTCACACGACTCATTGCAAAAATAAGAGCAATGGACGTAAGTGCTCGTTCTCCACCAGAAAGCATGTCTAGCCCTCGCACACGCTTGTTTGGAAGTTTTACGTCTATTTCTACTCCTTCTTCGGACTCGACATCTTCAATTTCTTCTGACATATCATCGCTCAATTCAATGAAATTATCTTCTTCTTTCTTTCTTTTTATTTTCGGCTTTATTAGCTTTAACTCTGCTGTACCACCATCAAACATAAGTGTGAACAGTCTTTCAAATTCTTTTCCAATCTTTTCTATACCATCTGCAAATTGCTCATTTAGTTGTGCAGTAAGACCACTAATCAATTCTTCCAATTTTACAACAGACGCAGTAAGGTCTCCTATTTCACGAACCAAAAATTCATCACGTTCTTTAACGTCTTTATACTCCTTCATGAGTTCTTCATTGTTGCCAAAACCTAATTCTTCAAGACGAATCTTCATTTTCTCTAGGGTACGACGTCGTTCACGTTGAATTTCTCTTTTTTCAGTCGCAATTTGTTGTTGACCAATCTCACTTCCATTTTCATCCAATACTTGATGCTTAAAATATGCCGAAGCATCTCGACCAAGTAACGATACGGCTTCTTGTAATTCTCTCTTAAACTCTACGCGATCTCGCTCTAATATGTCCAGCTCACGCTGAAGAGCGCTTGATTCGTGTTCGGCTTCACGCTGTGCATTCATAACTCTAAACACATCTCTCTCAGCTTCCCTATTTTCTGAAGATTCAATCTCAATAGAAGTTCTTAACTTTTCATACTGTCTATTAAGTACGTTTCCCTCTTCGTTAATTTTTTCAAGCGAAGAATCAAAATCTTTTTTTTCTTTCCTGAGATTATCCAGTTCCACATCTTCAGCCTTCGTATCTACTGCTTTTTCAACATTTGTAGCACTCTTAAGTAATACTCGTAGCGAAGTTACAACATCACTAAGTGCCCTCTCAAGTACACGTACGTCTTTAGATTTAATTGCCATCTCTGCAGAATTTTCTATCATATCTGTTGCGTGTTTTAGTTCTTTGTATTCAATCGGAGACTCTTTTGTTTCATCCTGATTCTTTTTTAAATACTCAATACGCCTTTCAAGATACGTAATCTGTCCCTCAATCTGACCAATTGCTCGTACCATATCCTGACGCTCGCCACGAACACGAGATATGTCTTTTTCAAGAACAATAAGTTCATTCCCTTTATCGTTCTTGTTGTCTTTTTCTAGTTTAGCTTTTGCAATAGAAAGTTCATCAGACAAATTTTCTAATGTTTCATCTGGCACCGCTTTTTCTTTCATTAAACGATCGTGGTGAAAAGCGATATAAGAATCTTCTCTACGTAAATATTCAGCGTAAAATGTCTTCAGATTTTCCTGAAGCTCAAGTGATTTCTCTGATTTCTTAACCTGTCGTTCAAGAAATTTTAAATGTGGGATTACTTCTTTTCTGAGAATCTCAACTTGTTCAATATTTTCAAGAGTTTTTATTAACTTTTTTTCACTTTTAATTTTTTTGTATTGAAAAATTTTTAAACCAAGAGCATCTTCTATCATCTCTCGACGTTCCTTTGGATTTGCTATAAGAATTCTGTCAGCTTCTCCTTGAGAAATAATATGATGTCCAGTAGAACCTATGTTTGCTGAAGCAAGAAGTTCTTGTACGTCTCTAAGTCGTGTTTTTGAATCATTAATTGAATATTCATTTACTCCATCTCTGTGCACTACGCGCTCAACTCTAATCTCCTCAAAATCAATCGGGAAAGGACGTGAACCACCTTCTTCTATGGAATTATCTAACACAACAGTGACAGAGGCTCTATTTGAGCGAGAAATGCTGTCTGAACCATTAAATATTAAATCTTCACCCTTCTTGCCACGCATAGATTTTATAGACTGTTCACCTAATACAAATCGGAAAGATTCCGCTATATTAGATTTACCTGAACCATTTGGTCCAACTATTGCAGTTATTGGTGTAGTAAATTCTATATCACCCTTCTTGGCAAATGATTTGAAACCATTTATGTGTAAACTTTTTAATTGCATTCTTTTTTATAAAAATAAATCAATCTACTAACATCTAATTACCTCATTGCAATCACAAACAAACATGTAATTATAGACCTCCCAAAAAAATAACATAACCATCATCAGGGTTTATTAAATTGGGACATACTGTAGCAGAATTTTTATTAGCACTTCTTTCCATTTGTTCAGCATATATGACAGCCGCTATAACAACCCCATTACAAATCACGTTCGTTTTATATAGATACCCAAATCCTACCTCACCAGACCTAGGGTCTTTTGGGACAACACCCATAAAGCCCACTAAATCAGCATCAAGCGCACTACCTTCACCTATAGTAGATGCTTGATTACCTAGGTCTGGAAATTCACCGTTTGCTTCTAGATATATCTCAAGTGCAAACTCTATACGTGCAAAATCTGAAATACGTTGTGTATCTCTAGACTTCTCTCGAGATCTATTTATTGAAGGTATTATAGCTGCTGTTAAAATAGCTATAACCGCAACCACAATTATAATTTCTATTAGTGTAAAACCTTTGTTACGTATAAACATGCTCATATTATTTGATAATAATATCAAGTAAAGTAATTATAAACTATACAGCTATCACCATATATATAATATATACAATATTATATAATTATATAATAAGTACTTGAATTACCTTCCGGACACACAATTGTTCCATTACCATTATTTCCACCTTCCATATTTGCATATATCACGACCTCGTCCTTTCCATTACAAGTAAGAGAGGGTTCGTATTGGTAGTAATAATTAGAGTCTGGTGTAAGTGGATCATTGGGCACAGACGGTAAATAATCATCTATGGCAGTATTTATGTTTGCTGTGCCTTCGCCAATCTTACCACCACCCGTTGGGAAAACACCGTATTCCTCAAGATATATCCCAATTGCAAATTGTATCTGTTTCAAATCAGACAATCTCTGTGAATCTCTTGCTTTTGCTCTAGAAGTATTCAATGAACCAATAACCACAGCTGACAAAAGTCCGATAATACCGACAACAACCATAATCTCCAAAAGTGTGAAGCCATTCATTTTGGTTCTGTATTTCATACATAAACTATATCAGTACAGTAAATTTATATCCAATCGATATCACCACTTATGTTTATATAAAAATTCCAGCAAGAAATATTTTTATCAGTTTACTTAATTAAAAAATTATTACCAACCTTTTATATCTAAAGCATTTTGCGCTGCTTCTTGCTCTGCTTCTTGTTTGGCATTTCCTTTACCTTCTGCAATCTTTTCATCTTTCAAAAACACTCCTATTGTAAATATTCTGTTATGGTCTGGTCCTTCTTGTCCCAGTGTCTCATAGTTTGGAGTTATGTTTACATATTCCTGAGCAAGTTCTTGAAATCTACTCTTAGCATCCTGCCAAAGTTTTTTGTCAACAATATCTTCTGTAAGTTCAAACAGTTGATTAGCAATAAAAGTCTTCGCTGACTCATATCCTTGATCTAAATATATTGCACCAACAAGTGCCTCAAATGCATTTGCAAGAATATATTGTCTGGCTCTTCCAGAATCACGAGCCTCTCCTTTTGAAAGCAAAAGGTAATCATTTATACCGAGTTTTCCAGATGTTTCAGATAATATAACTGTGTTTACAAGAGCGGCACGCACAGCTGTTAGCTCTCCTTCTGGTTTATCTTTATATTTATTAAAAAGAAAGTCTGTAATAACAAGTTCTAAAACAGCATCACCTAAAAATTCATATCTCTCATTATGGTCTTGTTTTGCATCTCTGTGTTCATTTAGATATGACCTATGTGTAATGGCCGTAAGTAAATGACGACGATCAATAAAAGTAACATCGAGTATTTTCTCGAGCCTTTCTAAATTTTTATTTATATCTATAGTTTCTGACATGAATGATTAAATTAACATAATTTGTGTTTGTAATCTAGAAAAATTTCATATATCTCTTGTGTTCAAAAAATGGAGGGAGAAAGGGGGCTAGGCGACTCACTACGTCGTATACAAAATATAGTCGTTACACTTCTTATTTTGCGCAGTTTTGAATTTATGCAGTAAAATATATAAATAGCGAGACATAACGAACATATTTCTTATGTTCCATCGTAAACATATATTATTTTGTTTATTCTCCTAATACTTTTCTTCATTTATTTTTTGGACACAAGCATGGTTATAGCTTTTGTAACAATAGGTAAAATATCATCATAAAAATTCAAATCCAATATTTCCGCAATCTTAAACCACTTTGCATCATCAAGACCTCCTTTTTGTTCTAATTTTAAATCTTTATACTCAGCTTTTGCAAGCACATAATTTACTTGTTTTCTTACCTTACCTACATCAGGTTTTGTTGCCACATATTCATTCATTCCAAGATCTTTTTCAACCTCAATATCTAAACCTATCTCTTCCTTAATTTTTCTTTTAGCACCGTCAAATAATTCCTCATCTTCTTCTATACCACCTTTTGATAGTGTCCAATGACCAAATATATCGTGAACAAGTGCAAGATAAATCTCACCATCTTCTTCAGCATAAATGACACCTCCTGCTAAACGTTCTATTGGCATTTCATCAAATGGCGTTTCTTTCTTTTTACGATTTGACACTTCATCTTTGCCCGGCTCTCCAATCTCTTTGTACACTGCACCAAGTACACCGTTTACAAAACGACTAGAATTATCACCACCAAATTGTTTTGCAAGCTCAATCGCTTCGTTAATTGCAACCTTTGCAGGCACTTCTTTACGGTCTGCAAACAAAAGCTCATAAAGCCCAAGTCTTAAAATATTTCTATCAACTGGTGATATACGATCAATTGGCCATTCTGGTGCAGCCTTCTCAAGTATTAAATCTATTTCACTATGTTTACCGAGAACACCAGCAAGTAGTTTCTCCATAAACGGTAAGTCTGTTTTATTGGGAGCAAACTCTTCAATATTACGTCCTAAAATAACTGTTACTTCGCTTTTTTTTATATCATTTAAATCCCACTCAAAGAGTGACTGAAGAACTATTGACCTTGATAAATGTCTATTTGCCATAAAAAATAATGAACTGCCCTTATCTGCAATCTATAATAACAGATATAAATCCACAAACGTCCCGCTTCCGCGGGACGTTTGTGGATTACTTCTACTTTACTTTGGTCTTTTTTCTGGTCTTCTTTCTGGTTTTTTGTCTACTCTATTTTTTTCTTTTGCTTCTTTTGATGTGTCTTTTGTAGAAATCTCTTCTACAGTTTCTCTTGATGATTCAGGAGTTGCAACTTTTGCTTCTGCACTTATTCGCTCTTTTTTAGCCTGAATTCTAGCATTTCGTTTAGTCTTTTCTGCCTCAATGTCCATAATCTGTTTTCCATTATAAAAACCACATTCCAGACACATATGATGTGGTCTATGTAATGCTTCACAGTTTGAGCACTTTGAAAGCACTGGCTCCTTGAGCCCGTGGTGTGATCGGCGGTTCTTTGTATGAGCCCGCGTATGTCGCATTCGTATTACCATAAGTGCCGAAAACTATAACAAATATACTCAAAAACGCAATACTATTTTGACAAACATTCAGATTGTTTGGTATTTAATACATTTTTGCAAAAAGAAACTCGATGTATTTCTGATATATTATTTTTAATAATTAAACCTCTATGTTCTTTTGTGCCGTAACCTTTATGCGTTTCCAGTCCGTATTTCGGGTATTTTTTAGCAATTTTGATCATATACCTATCCCTTGTGACTTTCGCCATTATTGATGCTAGACCTATGATTTTTTCTTTTTCATCTCCTTTTGTAATTGTCTTCTGATTTTCATATTCCTTTGGCGCACTTAAAAGTCCATCCAATTTTATTGAAACAACTCTAGGATTCTTATTAATCTTATTTAGACAACGACTAATACCTAATTGCACAGATGGTACAATTCCTATTCTGTCTATTACAGACGCACTCACCATAGAAACTGAATAGTCTAACTTCCCTTCTTTTTTTAAAACACCAGTTCGCATAAAAATCGCTTCGCGATTTTTATGCGATAATTTTTTAGAATCATTAACCCCAAGAATCAATTTCCAATCAAAATTCTTTGGTATGCAAACAGCACCAACTGCAACAGGACCGGCTAGTGGACCTCGGCCAGCTTCATCAATTCCTATAGTATTCAATTTCATTACTTATATTATACAAAATAAAATACCGTATAACCAAAAATGATTATACGGTATCCAGCACTTTATCCATTTGGTAAAGTACGCATTTTAAGATTAGCTAATTCCTTATTTATTTCTAATAAGAACATTTTATAAGTATCTCGCAATTTAGGTAACATTTCTAAACAACGCTGCCTTATTAACCCATCAATCTCCTGACTTGTTTTTCCTTCACCAAGAATGTTTCTACCTCCAGAATCGGGTATTTCTTCGTATAGAACGTACAAACTTTTATCAGAATCAGTACATATACGAATACATTGTTTTTTATAACGAAGCATCGCTATATCAAGTACGTATATTTCGCGCTTCGTATCATATGCTTCCCATTTAAATTCAAATACGTCAGCTGAACTTATATTTGTACTATCAAACTTGTAAAACAAAGTATTTCCATCATTATCACAAACTGTCATAGTCTTACTCTCCTCAGTATAATGTAATGTAATTTATAAAAAACTTCTGATTGAATAATACCTATAATATTGAAAAGGTCAATATAACCCAATAAATACTTGCTTATTTTCAATATATATAGCAAAAATAGTTACAGAACATATACCCTGTTATAATAATCGTCATCATGTCAGAAAATACTAAAATAAAATCTGATTTTATACATCTCCATACACACAGTCATTACTCTCTCTTAAATGCTGTACCAACACCAAAAGAATTAGCAAATGTGGCAAAAAATGATGGAATGAATGCGCTTGCGCTAACTGACAATGGCGCATTATATGGCGCTATAGACTTCTACAAAGCGTGTTTGAAAAAAGGTATTAAAGCTATTATTGGTTTTGATGCTTACCTTGCACCACGAGGAATGAAAGATAAAGATGCAGAAATTGATAGGCCAAGAGGTAGACTGGTGCTTCTTGCAAAAAACAACAACGGCTATGAAAATCTTATTAAGATGGTGACTAGGTCTTTCGTAGACGGATTTTACTACAAACCACGAATAGACCATGACTTAATAAAAGAATTACACAAAGACATAATATGTATAATTCCTTCTTTCAGTGGAGAGATAGCTCTTGCGCTTAAAGACGGAGATATGGAACAAGCCGGCGCATCACTTGATTGGTACAAGGGAGTTTTTGGTAAAGATTGTTATCTTGAAATAACACACCATCCAGAAATTGCAGACCATGAAGATATTCAAGAAAAAATTATTAAACTTGGGAAAAAAACAAATACACCGCTTGTCGCAGCGCATGATGTGTATTACTTGAAGCCATCTGATTATTTAGCCAGAGAGACTATGATTAAGATTCAAAGTGGTGGTGTTGTAGAAACATTAGACGGCACTGGTGAAGACGCAGAAAATTTTTCATTTATTAATCAAAAAGAAGCTAAAATATTATTTGCAGATACTCCTGAGGCTATACAAAACACAGTGAAAATTGCCGAAAAATGTAACGTAGTACTTGGAACTGGTAATAATTGGTTTTTTCCAAACTATAAAATTAAAAGCAACAAAAAACCAGACGATGAATTACGAACAATGGCACATGCAGGAGTAGAGTGGAGGGAACTTTCGCTTGATGACCCTGTCGTGCGAGGTAGACTAGACTATGAACTTGGGATTATTAAAGCAAAAGGTTATGCAAAATATTTCCTTGTTGTAGAAGACCTACTACGTGAATCCAGAAAACGTAAAATTCTAACTACCATTAGGGGCTCTGTAGCTGGCTCTTTAACTACATACGTACTCGGCATTACAAACATAAACCCTCTTGAATATAATCTTCCTTTTGAAAGGTTCCTTAATCCAGAGCGACCGTCTGCGCCTGATATCGATATGGATTTTGCTGATATTAGGCGTGATGAAATTATTGATTATGCGCGTGATAAATACGGACACGACAAGGTTGCACAAATTGGCACATTCGGAACCATGATGGCTCGGGCTGCTGTTCGTGATGTAGCAAGAGCACTTGGACACCCATATTCTGTCGGTGACCGTATTGCAAAACTTATACCAATTGGAAACCAAGGGTTACCTATGACAATAGAGCATGCTCTAAAAATTGAACCAGATTTAAAAGAGCTATACAAAAAAGACCAAGAGACACGTGAAGTTATAGACTTAGCAAAACAAATTGAGGGTCGTGTACGACATCTTGGAGTTCATGCTGCTGGTGTTGTTATCGCCCCAGAGCCACTAGATAAATTTGTACCAGTACAACCAGACCCAAAAACTGGAAAACTAATTACTCAATATGAAATGCATAGTGTCGGTGAAGATGGTGTTGGGCTCCTTAAATTTGACTTCCTTGGAATAAAAAACCTTGCAATTCTTGCTGATGCCGTTCGTCGCACACATAAAATACAAAACATAGATATTGATATAGAAAATCTACCTATAGACGATAAGAAGACTTTTGAAATGCTTGCGCGTGGCGAAACCATGGGTGTGTTCCAAATGGCCGGTAGCGCATGTACAGGATTTCTAAAACAATTAAAGCCAACAACAATTCACGACATAAACGCAATGGTTGCTCTAAACAGGCCTGGACCTATGCAGTCCGTACCACAATATATTGAAAGAAAACACAATCCTGCACTAGTTACATACCTAGACCCACGTCTTGAAGATATTCTAAAACGCTCATATGGAGTTATTACATATCAAGAGGACGTGATGCTGATATCAATTGAACTAGCTGGATACAGTTGGCTTGAAGCTGATATGCTTCGTAAAGCTATGGGGAAGAAAATTCCTAAGGTTATGGCGGCAGAAAAAGATAAACTTCTAAAAGGCTTTGTTGAGTACGGAAAACTTTCTAAAGCACTAGCAGAAAAATTGTGGTCTCTTATCGAACCTTTTGCAGCATACGGATTCAATAAGGCTCATGCGGCAAGCTACGGTCGTGTTGCATATCAAACCGCATATATGAAAGCTAATTATCCTGTCGAATATATGTCCGCAGTACTTACTGCTGACGCTGGTGATACTGAAAAAATCTCAGAAATTATTCACGAATGTGAACGTATAGGCATTGAGGTTCTTCCTCCTGATATAAACGAAAGTTTCGGGCCATTTTCTGTTGTTCCTGCTATACAATCTGCAAAATCAAATTCTCAAAAAGATAAGTCAAAAACAAACACTGAAAATGCAAAAATAAGATTCGGACTTACAACTATAAAAAACTTTGGCGAAGGTATTTCTGAAGCAATTGTTACAGAAAGAAAGAAAAATGGTGAATTTAAATCACTAACAGATTTCCTAAACAGAATTACAGACAAAAATCTTAATAAAAAATCACTTGAAGCACTTATAAAAACAGGAGCTTTCGATAGATTTGAAGAACGAGGTGTACTGATGCATAATCTAGAAAAAATACTTAACTACAGTAAAGAAAAGACTGAGAGCATAGCATCGTCTCAAGACTCTTTGTTTGACAGCGTTGAAGATATGTCATTAGGTAGTGTTGTGCTTGAAGATTCAAAACCAGCAACAAAAGAAGAAAAGTTATTGTGGGAAAAAGAATTACTCGGAACATATGTTTCTGGACACCCACTTGATTCACTAAGAGATGAATTAGATAAATATCAATCCATTACCAAAATCAAAAAAGATAAACAAGATGGAATTCCTATTGATACTGCAGGAATAATAGATACAGTAAAAGAACTTCTTACAAAAAAGGGTGAACGTATGTCTTTTGTACAACTATCAAACCACACAGATTCTATAGAAATGGTTGTTTTTCCAAAATTATATAGAGAAAATCATAAATTACTTGTTTCTGGTAATTGCATAGCATTAAAAGGTCATTTGTCTATTAGAAATGATGAACCTACAATAATATTAGAAAAAATTAAGATGCTTGATAAGTCTAAGATTGACAATATTGAATCCTGACCTAATTTTCTTGTTGTAAACGAGTAAATTTTTCATCTTTTATCATAACGGTATTCTATTTTATAAATTTATGATAACGTTACTAAATTAAACTATAAAATATATATGGAAAAAAATTCAGCAATATACAAAATTCGACATAGTCTTGCGCATATATTAGCTGAAGCAGTTCTTGAGTTATATCCACATGCAAAATGTGGTTCTGGACCTGCTACTGATACTGGATTTTTTTATGGATTTGACTTCAATGGCGGTGACACTCCGGGAGAAAGTGATTTAAATGCTATTGAAAAGAAAATGCGTCACCTGCTTAAACAAAGTGTTATACCAAAACAAGAAATAATTACTACAAATGAAGCACTTAAACGCTTTGAGACATCTCCTTATAAGGTAGAAATACTTAAAGAAAAGGGTGCTGAAAATAATGACAAAATTTCAGTTTATACAATAGGAAAATTTAGTGACCCTTGTAGCGGGCCACATGTAAAAGCCACAAAAGATATTAATATTAAAGGGTTTAGACTAGAACGTATAGCTGGCGCATATTGGAAAGGAGATGAGAAAAACACGATGCTTACTCGTATTTATGGATTAGCTTTCAAAGATGCAAAAGAGCTTGCAGAATATGACAAACAACAGAAAGAGTCTAAAGAACGCGACCACAGAAAAATTGGTAAAGAATTAGACCTCTTTACATTTTCTGAATTGGTTGGACCAGGACTGCCATTATGGACACCAAAAGGTACACTTCTCAGAACTAATTTAGACAACTTTGTGTCTGAACTACGTTCCAAACACGGATACTCTAGTGTAACAATTCCACACATAACAAAAAAAGACCTTTACGAAAAATCAGGTCATTGGGAGAAATTTGGAGATGAACTATTTAGAATAAAAACACGCGAAAATAAAGAGTATGCATTGAAACCAATGAACTGCCCACATCACATACAGCTATTCGCTAGAATGCCACACAGTTATAAAAATATGCCACAACGATATGCAGAAACAACAATGGTGTATAGAGATGAGCAGTCTGGAGAATTAGGTGGACTAACAAGAGTGTTGTCCATAACACAAGACGATTCACATGTATTTTGTCGTCACAACCAAATTAAAGAAGAATTCTTTAAAATATGGGACATGGTAGATACATTCTATGAAGTATTTGGGTTTGAATTAAGTGTAAGACTTTCTTTTCATAATCCAGAAAATCTTGATAATTATCTTGGCACAAAGGAGATTTGGGAAAATGCAGAAAACTCTCTTCGTGAAATAGCTGAAGAAAGAAAAGCAGATTATGTTGAAATGTCTGGTGAGGCTGCTATGTACGGTCCCAAACTTGATTTTATGGCAAAGGATTCACTTGGACGAGAACATCAAGTAGCAACAATTCAGTTGGACATGAATCTTCCAGAGCGTTTTGATTTAAATTGTATTAACGAACAAGGCGAGAAAGAACGTATAGTAATGATTCATTGTGCAATTATGGGATCGTTGGAACGATTTACAGCAGTACTTATTGAACATCTAAGCGGTAACTTCCCGCTATGGTTAGCACCAGAACAGATAAGGATAATCCCTGTTTCAGAAACACATAATGAATACGCTCAACATATTAATAATGAACTTAAAGCAATTGGCATACGAACATCATTAGACGACAATAACGAATCAATGGGTAAGAAAATTCGAAAAGCTAAAAAAGATAGGCTTCCATACTTTGTAGTAATTGGAGACAAAGAGGTTGAAGCTAAAAATGTAACTCTTGAATCAAGAAGAGGAGAATCAAAGCAGATTAATTTAAGTGCTTTGGCAAATCATCTGCTTGCAGAAATTGACACTAAATCTATAACATAACATGCTATTGAAGGACATCCGATGTCCTTCAATTGTTTATTTATGTAAGTGCTCGAACTGACTTCATGACAGCAAGTTTTACAGCAGAAGTTTCATCGTCGTACACTCCATCAATTGCAGATGTAAGCGCTTCTATAGCAGTAAGAATAGATGCGTCAGATATATCTTTTGACATACCTAAAAGCATATCCGAGACGGCCACATCTTCTCCCTTTCGATTTCGATATAATGCGTCCAAATCTTGTGCAGCATCAGCAAGTGCGAAAATTGGATTGTCACCAAGCAATTGATATGCGGCAACAATATTTCCAGCAATAATAGATTCTGCAAGTGAACTTGAACCAACGTGCTCAGTAACTGGTATGGTGGTATCTTCTTCTGTAACTTCTTCAGACTCTATTGGTGTGTCATCAAGAAGCGCAGTAACACGTTCTCTATTAATTACCATCCAACCATCTTCTCTAGGATACATAGCAAGTGCTTTTTTAATAACACCATCAAGGACAGTCAATCGTTCAGAATAATCTGCAGTGTGGTTCAAAATATATCGCATAGCATCACTTGATAATAATGTATTTGAAGTGTGCGCATGATTTTCAAGAGCAACCATTTCGTCTTGCTCTGAATCCTCCGACTCATCAAACACATCCTGTTTTGCAACTGCTCCGTATCCAACCTGCGCTGGCATTACTGGCATAAAGCTTTCTGTTGTTGGTAAGTCACTTGGTACAGGAGATTCAACATCTTCTACATAATTTTTCGTAACATTATTTGTAATTTCTGGAGCTACTAAATTATTATTCCTCATTACAGATGCTTCCGAAAGCTTAAATCCAAGCACAGGTTCCCTTCTAATAACAAGTACATATCCGATTCCAACACTCCATGCTACAAGTAAAATATAGAATATTGCAGTAAGCATAGGGCCTGCGTCGAATCCAGTATATGGAACTCTAGAAAGCGATATACCTGCGACAAGTGGACTCTGAGTCCTAATGCTTGTTACTGACACGCCACCACTCTCCATTTCAATATCTACTTCACATGTACGTTCTCTTGAACCCCTCTTAGCAGTAAGAGTATAAGTTGTATCTTTTGTAGGATTTACCGTAATTGAACCTTTGTCTTCATCAACATCTTTGTCTTTACTTCTGTCTGTATCAATTAGTACGTTTCCTCTGTTGTCTTCAATTGTAATGTCGTTTGTAGAACGATTTTTCCATGTTAATACAACATCATCACCAGCTTTAATCTTTGTATCAGAAGCCTCAAATTCACAACGTGGTCGTCTTGACCCGCCTCCACCGCCTCCACCACCACCAGAAGTAATAACTACATCAGTAGAACAAGTAATTGAATCATCACTATTACTTATATTAAGAGTGAATCTAGTGTCAGACTTTATCGAAGTGTTTATAGAACCATCATTAGCAACATTTCCAATACCCTGATTAATTGATGTGTTTGTTGCACCAGTTGTATTCCAAATAAGACTGAAGGTTGAACCAGATGTTACTGGATTTCGACTTGAAGTAAATGAATCACAAGACAAAACTTTTGGAATATTAACAATAACAACAGAAGGGTCATCGGCTTTTACGACAGTGTTGTCCTTGGTTGATTTTCCGGTTACGTAAGCAATATTTGTGTAGTTGCTCTGTACATTTGTATCTGTACATGTGTATGTGTCACTTGCTCCAATTGCTAGTGTACCGATAGTTTTTGCACAGCTGTTTGTAAGAGGATCGGTAACAACTATATCTTTAAGTGTAGTTTCACCTATGTTTTTTACCACTATTTCAAATGTAGCTGTTTCACCTTTAGTAATTGTCTGTGTGTCGTTACCATCTCCCGCATCACGTTTAATGATTTCGATAGCAGGTGTTTTTGGTTCTATAACAACAATCGTGTCATAACATGCCTTAGTGCTACCGTCAGTTCCAAGTGCTGTAAGTGTATATTTAGTAGTAGATGTAGGACTAATCAATTCAGAATCATCTAGTTTTGTTGAAACAACACCATTATCAATTGTTAGTGATGCTACATTTGTGGTTGTCCATTTTAGTGTTGAACTATCACCCTTTGTAATTGCATTTGGATTTGCGTCAAGTGTACATGTTGGTGCAGGAATACACTGATTAGCAACGTTAGTTACTACTCTATTACTAGAAACCCACAAACTAAAATTACTAAACTCTTTTGTTGAAATTTTTGCCGTGTTATATACACTGAAATCTCCACAAACATTTTGCTTTTTAACTTCTCCTTTCCATTTCACCCACCCTGATTCTCCTGGTATAAGTGTGTAAGCATTCCAATTAATAGTGCCATCGTTATATGCAGAACTTCCAGACCAATATCCATCTGAAACATTCCAAGAATGTAACTCGCTTAAATACTTAACATTATCGTCTACAACATCAACGACACGAACACCATCACCAGTGCAGTCTCCATCGCCGATATTTTTAAAGTTAATAGTATATTCAAGAGTATCTCCAATATTTGATGATGTTTTATCAACTGACTTACTAATTTCAAGTTTACACTCTCTGTTATCTATAACAGTGATTGTATCAATACAATTTGCAGTACCACCAGATCCTGTAGCAGTTAGAGTATATGTAGTATTTCCAAGTGGATTTACTGATGTGTTTCCGTTTTTACCAACAGAACCAACAC
>VAPH01002597.1_pt1 | contig 45490 bp, 39 predicted proteins | sample 3393861 | NCBI WGS metagenome assembly VAPH01 (sample SAMN08290439, study PRJNA428436) | hydrothermal vent metagenome | isolation source: Deep-sea hydrothermal vent chimney | place: Atlantic Ocean: South-mid Altantic Ridge | reverse complement strand
GCAGAAAAATCCTGCCACGCTTTCTGGTAATACCGCGTCGGCTCCTCATCATCACTGAGCCAGTAATGCCCGGGGGGGAATTCTGCAACCACACTGCAGACATCCACCAGGGCTTTCATTTCCGAGGCCACATACAACTGTTGCTCATCATCAAAACCGTAGTACAACGGAATGATGCCAATGGGGTCACGGGCGATCAGATAACGGTCTGCGGTTTCATCGAAAAGAACAAAAGCAAACATGCCCTGCAGATCGTTCAGAAAATCGCTGCCCTTTTCCAGGTAAAGCGGCAGAATCACTTCGCAATCTGATTCAGTGCTGAAGGCATAGGCGTGCGCCAGGCGCTTGCGTATTGACTGGTGGTTGTAGATTTCGCCATTGACTGCCAGTGACTGTTTGCCGTCGGGTGAGAGCAACGGCTGCGCGCCCGTGTTGACATCAACAATAGCCAGCCGCTCGTGGGCCAGCACCGCGCCGTCGCAAGCGTGGATACCGCTCCAGTCCGGGCCACGGTGGCGCAACAACCGGGACTGGCGTAATGCAGTCTGGCGCAGAGCCTGCAAATCACCGCTGATATCAAGTACAGCAAAAATAGAACACATGAACAAATCCCTGGATGCACATTCTCAATTCCCAACCCGCATAATACGTTCAGACTGCACTTCATGGAACCACCTTTAGTGCAAATCGCGCAGCCCTGCGGAAATGTCATGCGACCCGATTGGGTCTGTGGTGCTTTTGCTGGGGTGCCGGTCGCTCAGCGCATGCGGTTTTGTAATTTCGCCAACGCCTCACTGCCAGGGTTCAGCTTGGCAAAGCCAATGTCCCGCAGCGGTTTATGGGAAGTTCCATAAATTTTATGCATTTCCGGCAAGTCACTGTTGATAAACAGCAGGCCGGTGACGACTTCGCCGCGCGCACGTTGCTGCTCCAGGTAACGCAATACGCCACTGCGATTGGTCGCATCGTAGCCGCTGTCAGTTTTTTTAAGCAGCAGCTTGGAACCATCGTGCATCTCTATAACCGTGCTTTCGCCTGCTGAATAGGCCGCTCTGATTTCGGTGGCCGGTGGCACAAAATCTGTCTGCAGCGCCGGATGGTAATGATCGCGTGTGTAGGTGTAGCTCTTGGTTGAGCCGGGGTGGTTGTTGAAGGTTACACAGGGGGAAACCACGTCCAGAACCGCACAGCCGGGGTGTGTGACACCGGCCTTGATCAGGGTAACAAGCTGGTCACGATCCCCCGAAAAACTCCGTGCCACGAAACTGCCGCCCATCGAAATGGCAGTCGACACCGAGTCGATATTTTTCCACTGATTAACAGCGCCCCTCTTGGCCCGGCTGCCTTTGTCGGCCGAGGCCGAGAACTGGCCTTTGGTTAAGCCATAAACACCATTATTTTCAATAATATATAGCATGTTTATGTTACGCCGGACGGCGTGTCCAAACTGCCCGAAGCCAATGGATAGGGAGTCGCCATCACCGGAAACACCAATGCAGACAAGATCCCGGTTAGCCGCCAGGGCGCCGGTGGCAACCGATGGCATGCGGCCATGCACGGAGTTAAACCCATGCGCACCGGATAGAAAATAAGCCGGTGTTTTTGAAGAACAGCCGATGCCGGACAGTTTGACGACTTTCTCAGGCGCTATCGACAGCTCCCAGAACGCCTCGACAATCGCCGCAGTAATTGAATCGTGCCCACAACCTGCGCACAGGGTTGACAGAACACCCTCATAATCCCGCCTGAACAAACCGATAGCATTGGTTCTTTGGCCAGGCAGGTCAATTCTTGGTTTGGCGATATAGGTCATGCCACGGCCTCCGCCTGCAAGTGTTCGCACAGCCCTTTCACCACGCAGTGACTCGGAATGGGCATGCCGTTGTAGTGCAACACCGGGATCAGCTTGGCCGCATCGGTATTGGTTTCCAGGATTAACAGGGAGCGCAATTGCGCATCGCGGTTCTGCTCAACCACAAACACCTTCTCATGGTTTTCAACAAAGTTGCTGACCGCGCCGTTAAATGGAAAGGCCCGCACCCGCATATAGTCTGCATGAATGCCGTTGGCCTCCAGCGTGTCCAGGGCTTCGATGACTGCACCATCTGAGCTGCCATAGGCGATAATACCAATGCTGGTGGCCTCGCTTGCCGGTCTCAATACAGGCTCAGGCACCAGTTTCTTGGCGGTACCCCATTTGACCATCAGACGGTCAACTACCTCAATGTACTCATCCGAATCCTCGGTATAGGCGCCAAACTTGTTGTGCCCGGAGCCCCGTACAAAATACGCGCCTTTCGGGTGCTCGCCGGGCAGAGTGCGAGCGGCGATACCATCGCCATCGGTGTCGAGATAGCGATAAAATTTCTCCAGCTTCTCGACTTCCTCGATCTTAAGAACCTTGCCACGATCAGGCCGGTAACTGTCATTCCACTCAAGCTCCGGAATCATCCAGTCATTCATGCCGATATCCAGATCGGACAGCACGAACACCGGCGTCTGCAGTCGCTCAGAGAGATCAAAGGCGGTAACCGCCATCTCAAAACACTCACGCGGGTTGGCCGGCAATAATAACGGATGCCGGGTATCGCCGTGCGAGGCGTAAGCGCACAGCATGATGTCGCATTGCTGGGTTCGGGTCGGCATGCCGGTCGAGGGCCCGACACGCTGCACATCAAAAAACACCGAGGGGATCTCGGCAAAGTACGCAAAACCAATAAACTCACTCATCAGCGAAATACCCGGGCCTGATGTCGGCGTAAAGGCACGGGCACCCACCCAATTGGCACCCAGCACGATACCGGCCGCCGCCAGTTCGTCTTCAGCCTGCACAATGCAGTAATTGTTCTCACCACTTTTAGGATCTTTGCGGAACATTTTACAAAACTGATGAAAGCCATCCATCAACGAGGTGGAGGGCGTAATCGGATACCAGGCGCCGACCGTGGCACCAGCATACACACAGCCCAGGCCTGCGGCAGAATTCCCATCAATAAGAATGTGCTTGCTGGTATCACCCATGGTCTCCGCACGTACCGGCAGCGGGCAGGTAAAGTTTTCCGTGGCGTAATTGAAGCCCAGGTTCATGGCCTCAAGGTTACTTTCTACCAGTTTGGGTTTGCTGGCGAAGGCCTCTTCCAGCAGGGCACGTAAAATATCATTGTCTATGCCGAGCAATGCAGATAAAACACCCACGTAGGCCACGTTTTTCATCAGAATACGCACACGTGCATCACTGAAATGCTCATTGCAGAGCTTGGCCAGTGGCACGCCAAGCACCGTGATGTCATCGCGGGTCAGTTGCCGTTCACGCGGCCAGGTCGAATCATAGATCAGGAACCCGCCAGTGCTGACATCTTCCAGGTCCTGTGTGTAGGTCTGGGCGTTCATGGCCACCATCACATCAACCCGGCCGGAACGGGACATATACCCTTTGTGGTTGGCACGCACTTCATACCAGGTCGGCAGGCCCTGGATATTGGATGGAAACAGGTTTTTACCGGTTACCGGTATGCCCATGCGGAACAGGGCTTTCATCAGCAGGCTGTTAGCGCTAGCGGAACCGGTGCCGTTGACGGTGCCGATCTTCACTACAAAATCATTCACGCGACTCATTAACGCGCACCCCTTTTGTTATAGTTCTGGCCGTTATAGTCGATGGCGCGCGGGAATTTGAATAATGATTTCTGCATGTCCCAGGCTGCCGTCGGACAACGCTCGGCGCACAGGCTGCAATGTATGCAAAGGTTCTCATCCTTAACCATGATCCGGGCAGTTTGCTGCAGTGGTTTGGAAACAAATAACGGCTGGTCTTTATTCCGGCGCGGCGCCTTCAATTGACTGAGCATCTGGGGTTTTTCTGCGTTGGGTGTGATGGTCAGGCATTGGGTTGGGCAGATATCCAGGCAGGCGTCACACTCGATGCACAGGGAGTCAAAAAATACCGTCTGAATATCGCAGTTGAGACAACGCTCAACCTCCTGCTGTGCCTGCTCCGGCGTAAAGCCCAGCTCGACCTCGGTCAGGAGATCTTCAAACCGTTGCTGTAGCGCCACGTGCTCCATTTTTCGCCGCGCAGCAGGGTCAAAATCATTAGAATAGCTCCATTCATGCATGCCCATTTTACGGCTGCCGAGATTCATCATCACCGGCAGGCGCTCGTGCAGGTCTTTGCCCTGGCAATGGCGGTGGATTGAAATAGCTGCCTGGTGGCCGTGTTCAACTGCCCAGATAATATTTTTGGGACCAAAGGCCGAATCACCACCAAAAAACACCCCGGCCAGGGTGGATTCAAAAGTGATTTTATCCACGACCGGTACGTCCCACTTGTCAAACTCCAGGCCCAGGTCCCGCTCGATCCATGGAAATGAATTTTCCTGACCAATCGCCAGAATCACATCATCACAGGGGATGACAACCTCGCCGGTGCTCCACTGATTAACAATCCGGCCATGTTCGATTTCATAATCCACCTGCTCAAACTTCATGCCGGTCAGGCGGCCATTTTCGATAATAAATTCTTTGGGTGAATGGTTGACGACGATTTCAACGTTTTCTTCTTCTGCGTCTTGCAGTTCCCATTCAGATGCCTTGAAGAACTGCCGCGGTTTGCGCGCCATGACTTTTACGTCTTCCGCACCCAGGCGTAACGACGTGCGACAACAATCCATGGCGGTATTGCCCACGCCAATGATCAACACCCGCTTGCCAATGGTTTCGAGATGCCCGAATGCCACCGACTCCAGCCAGGTAATGCCGATATGGATGTTGGCTGCGCCCTGTTGCCGCCCCGGAAGCCTCAATTCCTTGCCTTTGGGTGCGCCACTACCAACAAAAATGGCATCATAGCCTTCACCCAACAGCGTCTTCATGCTTTCGATAGGGTGGTTCAGGTGCAGCTCAGCGCCCATGTCCAGAATGTAGCCAATTTCTTCACTCAGGACTTTTTCCGGCAACCGAAACGATGGGATATTGGAGCGCATCAGGCCGCCAGGCTCGGGCAGGGCCTCAAAAATGGTACATTCATAACCCACCGGCAGCAGGTCGTTGGCCACCGACAGCGAGGCGCAGCCCGCGCCGATCAGAGCAATCTTCTTGCCGTTTTTCTTCTTTGGAACCAGTGGCAAATGATCACTTATATCATCGTCACGATGGTCCGCAGCGACCCGCTTGAGGCGGCAAATAGCCACGGGTTCCTGGTTGGTGCGTCCACGTCGACAGGCGGGCTCACAGGGCCGATCACAGACCCGTCCCAGGATGCCGGGGAAAATGTTGCTCTCCCGATTAAGCATGTACGCGTCGGTAAATTTACCCTGGGCAATTTTACGAATGTACTCAGGCACATCTGTATGTGCCGGGCAGGCCCACTGACAATCCACTACCTTGTGATAGTAGTCCGGGTTATTTGTATTGGTGGGCTTCATCACTGATGCCAAAGTCTCTCCACATTCCCCGCTCTATCGGCCGGGCTAGGCGCAAGGATAACCGTTTTGGCATGGCAAATCACCCCGTTTCAATCCAATGGAAAACTCTTGCTTACAGGATTTTATCCAGCACCCCGATTAATCGGCAAAGTTCATCATTGCCGGTGTAGTGTACGAACGATATACGCAGCACGCCCTGCTCAGGGGGAATGCCCAGTGCCTGCATTAACCGCCAGGCGTAGCAGTTGCCGTTACCGACACCGATTTTTTGGGCTGCCAGTTCTGTGGCGACATCTTCGGGGCGGCGGTTCTTAACCGTGAACGCTACCGTTGGTGCCCGGTTTTCTGTTGTTACTTTGCCAATCAACCGCACTGCGGGCCGCTGGTTCAGAAAATCCAGCAGCGGCACAAGGTTTGCCCGTTCAGCCTGTTGAAACAACTTTGCGACGGTGCCGGCTCTTTGTGCCGGAGCACCGTCCACTGCGGTAAAGTGATGCGCATAAACCGCTTCAAAATACTCGATCATGCCGTTAACTGCAGCGATTTGTGCATGATCCGGCCCGGCTGGCGTAAACCTGTCGGTCCTGTGATCTGCATTAAAAAAGTGGCCCTGGTTGGGTAGTTGCCTGTTCAGTTCCGTGCACATGACCATGACCCCAAGATGAGGGCCGTAAACCTTGTACAGCGACAACAGGTAGATATCCGCGCCAAGCGCTGCAACATCCGGTAGCCCATGCCCGGCCCAGGAAACACCATCAACAATGGCAATGGCCCCGGCAGCGTGAATCTTTTCAGTCCAGTCTCGCACCGGATGCATGCTGCCGACGATGTTGGAACAATGGGTAAATGCGACCACGCGGGTGCGCTCATTCAGTAATGCATCCAGGTCTGCCGGGTTCAATTCTGCCGTGTCAGGGTCCACCTGCCATTCACGGATGACGATGCCGTCCGCTTCCAGCCTTCGCCACACCCCGATATTGGCTTCATGGTCCTGGTTGGTAACGACGATTTCATCGCCGGGCTTGAGGTGCTGGCGCAAGGCCTGTGCGATGACATAAGTATTCTGTGATGTAGACGGCCCGAAATGAACTTCATCTGTTGCCACGTTAAGCCATGCGGCCAAACGCGTGCGTGCCTGGTCCATTTGTAAGCCCGCAGTATGCGAAGGCTCAAACCCATAGTAAGGCTGAACCTTGGTTTCGCGGTAATAACGGTGCAGCCGTTCCACGACCTGCCCACAGGCGTAGGAACCACCGGCATTTTCAAAGTGCGCAAAGCCTTCCAGCGATGGTTCGCTGAACGCGGGGAATTGGCTACGGATGAAACTTAGATCCAGTTTCGTCATGGTTTCTCTCTTTTCAATCAACGGTAACACCAAACTTTCAAGGCAACGGGATGGATAACGGCCTCTGAGACCTTCACAAACAGGGACGTTTGTGAAGAGACTCCAGGGACAGATTCACGGCGTGTCTCAGAGGCCGTTATCCATCCCGTTGCCATGGCACGGTGGTGAAGCCTGTGATTTTACAAGCCCGCCATCGTTATATATTTGATTTCTATGTATTCTTCAATGCCATATTTCGAGCCTTCGCGGCCGGAGCCGGATTCTTTCACGCCGCCGAAAGGCGCTATCTCGGTAGACAAAATACCGTCATTGATACACACCATGCCATATTCCAGCCCCTCGGCCACCCGCCATACGCGACCCAGATCCCGTGCATAAAAGTATGAAGCGAGCCCGAATTCGGTCGCGTTGGCCAAATCGATAACCTCCTGTTCGTCTTTGAAGCGGAACACCGGTGCGACCGGGCCGAATATCTCCTCGCGGGCAAACTCCATGTCAGCAGTGGCATTTTTAACCACCGTCGGCTCGTAAAAGTACCCCCCAAGCGCATGGCGATGGCCGCCAATGACCACATCCGCACCCCTGGCTACTGAATCTGCCAGTAATTCTTCAACTTTTTCCACCGCGTCCCCGGAAATCAGCGGGCCGATATTCACGCCGGCCTCATCGCCCCGACCCACTTTAAGCGCGCGGACCGCTGCGGTGAATTTCTCAACAAATTCGTCATACACCGCGTCCTGAACATAAAACCGGTTGGTGCAGACACAGGTCTGGCCGGCATTGCGGTACTTTGAGATGACCGCACCCTGCACCGCAGCGTCAATATCTGCATCGTCGAACACGATAAATGGTGCATTGCCACCGAGCTCCATGGAAACCTTTTTGACGGTGGAGGCACACTGCCGAATTAACTGCTTGCCGACGCCGGTTGAGCCGGTAAACGAGAATTTCCTGACCAGCGGGCTTTCGGTCAACTCCAGGCCTACATCTCTTGAGTTTGTGGTTGTAACGATATTGAAAACACCAGCAGGAATACCTGCCTGTTCGGCCAGTTCTGCAAGCGCCAGAGCAGATAACGGGGTTTCTGAGGCTGGCTTGATCACGATGGGACAACCTGCAGCCAACGCTGGTCCGGCCTTGCGCGTGATCATGGCATTGGGGAAATTCCAGGGTGTGATGCAGGCGACCACGCCCACTGGCTGCTTGATAACAATGATGCGCCGGTCAGGCATATGGGTGGGAATCACATCACCGTATATCCGCTTCCCTTCCTCTGCAAACCACTCGATGAACGAGGCGCCATACAGCACCTCACCGGCTGACTCCGCCAGTGGTTTGCCCTGCTCCGCGGTCATCAGTTTCGCCAGGTCGTCCTTGTTTACCACCATCAACTCATACCAGCGGCGCAAAATTGCAGCACGCTCCTTGGCGGTTTTGTTGCGCCACTGCGGCCAGGCGGAATTTGCTGCCTCGATGGCGCGGCGGGTCTCTGCCACACCCTGGTTCGGCACCTCGGTTAACACCGCACCATCAGCCGGGTTGCTGACAGCAAAGGTACTGCCATCATCTGCCGTGACCCAGGCTCCATTGATATACGCCTTTGACTTGAGTAAATGGGGGTTGTTCAGCTTCAGTGGGTTGTCGACTGGCTCTTGCATTATCTGCTTCCTGATGTTGCCTGTTTCTACAGGGCGTTACACTCCAACCTTCCGCCAGTAAAGTCAATAAGTAGAAACATTTGCCCGCCAGCGGCACGTTTAGAAACCTGTCGACAACTTGATCAATATCAAGTTCCCTACCATGCCAATGCCCTAGTATTCATCACTATTCACGGGAAAGCTTTCCTGGAGTACGTCGTTATGTCTGTAAGCGAAGATCGAGAGCCACACAAAATTGGTTACTCCGCTGCCGGCGGCTACCATGCGTCCGCCATCGGGATTGTTCGGCGTGAAGAATTCTCGGATGTCACCTACTTGCTCGAAATACACCATCCAATGATGGCAAAGGCTGCCCGACCCGGGCAGTTCGTGATCGTCATGTCGCATGAGAATGGCGAACGGATTCCTTTGACCATTGCAGATTTTGACCAGGAAAAAGGCACCATCACCCTCGTTATCCAGGCCGTTGGCAAGACCACCAGGCAAATGCAACGTGATTGTCTGGTTGGCACCGAATTGATCAGTGTAACCGGCCCGATGGGAGAGCCCAGTCACATCAGCAATGCCGGAAAAGTCATCTGTGTGGGCGGTGGGCTCGGCGTGGCGCCGGTGTTTCCACAGGCGCGGGCCTACAAGGAGGCCGGCGCTTACGTTATCGGGATCGTCGGTTTCCGGGACAGGGATCTGGTCTTTTGGGACGACAAGTTCCGCGAAGTCTGCGATGAGTTTATTATTTGTACCGATGACGGCTCGGCAGGCATCAAGGGCCTGGTGACCGATGGCATCAAGCTGGCGGTCGACAAGCATCCCGATATTGCCGAGTTGCTGGCGATCGGCCCGCCCATCATGATGCAGGCCTGTGCGGAGACGACACGACCACTTGGCATTAAAACGACGGTCAGCCTGAACCCCGTCATGGTCGATGGTACTGGCATGTGCGGGGGCTGTCGTGTCAAGCTTGACGATGGAATGAAGTTCGCCTGTGTCGACGGGCCGGAGTTTGACGGCCACAAGGTTGATTTCAAGGATCTGATGAACCGGCTTGGACGTTTTGCAGAAGATGAAAAGCTGGCCGTTGAAAAATGGACTGAAAGCTGCAAAGCCAGGGTTTGAAAATGCCTGCAAAAGCCACCCGTAAAAAACCTGCCAGAAAAACGATCAGAACCATTCCACAGGCACGGACATCCATGCCGGTGCAAAGCCCGACGGAACGCGTCAGGAACTTTGCCGAAGTTGCAACTGGCTACAGCCTGGAAAATGCCCTGCTGGAATCAGAACGCTGTCTGATGTGTCCCAAACCAGCTTGTGTGCCCGCCTGCCCCGTACACATAGACATCCCGGGGTTCATCCAGAAAATTATCGATCGGAACTACCGCGGCGCCTACGATGTGCTCAGCGATGCAAACCTGCTGGCAGCCATTTGCGGCCGCGTCTGTCCGCAGGAAGATCAATGTGAAGGCGTATGCCCGGTCGGCGAATCGCTGGAACCGGTCGCTATCGGGCGACTCGAGCGCTGGGTTGGAGACCAGGCCATCGAAAACGGCTGGACCAACGTTCCCTACATTGAGCCCAACGGCTACCAGGTCGGAATCGTTGGTTCAGGGCCGGCCGGTATGGCCTGTGCTGCAGATATGGCCAAGGCCGGTTGTGATGTCACGATCTACGAGGCGTTCCACAAGCCCGGTGGCGTATTGCGTTATGGCATTCCCGAATTCCGCCTGCCCGATAGCGTGATTGCGGCAGAAATCGACAAGCTCACCAGCCTCGGCGTCAAAATTGAATGCAACACACTGGTCGGGCGCCTGTTCACCATTGAACAAATGATCGACGAACTGGGCTTTGACGCGGTTTTCATCGGCACCGGTGCCGGCACGCCGCGATTTATGAATATCGAGGGTGAATACCTGAACGGTGTGTTATCCGCCAACGAACTGCTGACGCGCTGCAACCTGATGCAGGCCGGCGACTTCCCGAACCACGATACACCATTGGGCCTTGGCAAGCAGGTTGCCATCATCGGCTCGGGTAACACCGCGATGGATGCGATGCGGGTATCACTGCGCATGGGTGCTGAAAAAGTATATTGTATCTACCGTCGCACCATTGAGGAAAGCCCTGCCCGCTGTGAGGAAATTGAGCATGCCGGGGAAGAGGGGGTTGAATTCCACTGGCTGAGCACCCCGCTCGAGATCCTCGACGATGGCAACGGTAATGTCCGCGGCATGCGCTGCATCCGCATGCAACTGGGTGAACCGGACGAATCCGGCAGGCGGCGGCCTGTGCCGATAGAAGGCAGTGATTTTGAATTTGCAGCCGACACCATTGTCTACGCCATTGGCACCAGCGCTAACCCGATCATTGGCCAGACCTCGAACATCAGGCTCAATAAATGGGGATTTATCGAAACCGATGACGATATGGCCACGTCATTGGCCGGGGTTTATGCTGGCGGAGATATCGTAACCGGTGGTGCGACCGTGATCCTCGCGATGGGCGCCGGACGCAAGGCAGCGCAGGCAATGAAACAATATCTCGGCATCCGCGATACCCGTGTTGTTTACAGGGATCAGCCCACCAGTATGGACAATACCCTGTTCGGGATCGCGCGAGCGGAAAGGAATTTCACAAGGGTAAGAGAAGCATGAATACTTCGCTTAGAGATCAGGCAGGCCTGGGTGACGACCCTCAAGTTGAATCGAAAACCGGCTCTGACAGCCATGCCCGGGACGACAAGGCCGATACGGTGGCGTTGCGACTGAAGCCGCAAGCTGTTGCCAGCAAGCACCGGCCTGCCACTGTCATTTCTGAGCACACGGTTGAAATTGTCAGTGACTCCGGTGAAGGCGCACAGAAATGTGGTCAGTCTTTTGGCTCCATTGCCGCACGCATGGGCGCCGGTATCTGGACGGTCGAGATTATTCCTGCGGAGATCCAGCCACCTGCGCGGAGCATTGACGGTGCCAGTGGCAACCGCATCAGGCTGGCATCACACCGGGTCACCAACGGCGGGGATGAAGCCGACCTGATGATCGCGTTCAATGACCAGGTCATGTTACGCAGATCGCGTGAACATGAACTGAAACCCGGCTGTACGGTATTGCTTGAAAGCAAGTGGAAAACCCACGCAGACCCGGCCATCGCCAGCATGTACGCCGATGCGGTGGATGAAATGCTCACGGGCGGTTTCGATGTTCGCGAAATCCCGATGGAAGAAGAATGCCTGCGCCTGGTCAAAGACCCACGGCGCGGAAAGAACATGTTCGTGCTGGGCCTGCTGTGCCATATTTACTCGCTGGATCTGCAGATTGCACGTGATCAGATCGCCTTTATCTTCAAAAAGAAATCTGCAGCCATCATTGCAGCCAATATCGAGCTGCTGGAAGCCGGTTATGCCTGGGCTGCTGAAAACCTCGACATCCGCTACCAGGTACCGCCCTCTAAGGTGACGGAACCCCAGATTGTCGTTAACGGCAATGTGGCCATCGGCATGGGCGTGCTGGCTTCCGGCATGGAAGTCTGTGCCATGTATCCGATTACGCCTGCCACCTCTGCCTCCCACTACCTCAGCGAGGTATTTAGTAGTGTTGGTGGCCTTGTGCATCAGGCTGAAGACGAAATCGCTGCCTGCGCGTTTGCCATCGGCGCCTCCTACGCCGGAAAGTGTGCGGTTACCATTACCTCAGGCCCTGGCTTTGCACTGAAACAGGAAACCCTCGGGCTCGCGGTCATGGCAGAAATACCGCTGGTGATTGTGGACGTGATGCGGGGCGGGCCCAGTACCGGGCTGCCGACCAAAACCGAACAATCCGACCTGCTTTTCGCCTGCTTTGGCGGCCACGGCGACAACCCCAAGGTGGTGATGGCCACTTCGGACATTGAGGATTGCTTTTATTCAATGATCACCGCCCGCAAAATTGCGGAGACTTTCAATGTCGTGGTCGTGGTGCTGTCCGATGCCAACCTGGCAGCTGCCCAGCAACCCTTTCCGCGGCCTGTCTACAACAAGGACTGGCATGCTCCGCCCTTCGATCAGAGCCCGGTCCCTGCGGACGCACTTGCCTATGACTGGGATGCACGCACCGGGATCGCACGTCGTTTTATACCGGGACAACGTGGTGGCACGCACACACTGACCGGCCTGGCACATGACCGCGCAAGCCGCGTGGCGTACAACAGTGAAGCCAATGTGGACGGTGTGAAACACCGCAGTCTCAAGTTGGCAGCACTGCAAAAAACACTGCAGACACCTGCCGTCTATGGGCCCGAGGAAGGTGACCTGCTGGTGATCGGTTGGGGCAGCACCAGGGGCTCAATCCAGGAAGGTGTGGACCGCCTGCTGGCAGCGGGTCATAAGGTCGCTTCCCTGCACCTGAAGTTCATCCAACCGATGGCTTCCGGCATTCGTGAAATACTTGGCCGGTTCAAGCAGGTGATGACCATTGAAAACAACTGGTCAGACAGCCTCGCGAGCGAACTTATAGACGAGGATAACCGCCGCTATAGCGAACTCGCGCTGATATTGCGATCCAGGTACCTGGTAGATGTTGACTGCTTTTCCGAGGTCAATGGCCAACCACTCAAACCCGGAACTGTCGAACGGGTTCTGCTGGACAAATTGCAATCGACGGAGATTCAATCATGAGCACCGCTGTTTCTTCGTGCGTATTGGATTTGCTGGACGACAATTATGTCCTTGAGGACTATCAGAGCGCAGTGCCACGCTGGTGTGTCGGCTGCGGTGATCACGGCGTATTAACGGCGGTACAGCGCCTGTGTCGTGATGAGAAGTTGCCGCCGGAGAAAACCGTGTTTGTCTCCGGCATCGGCTGTTCAAGCCGCTTCCCGCATTACATGAGCACCTATGGTTTTCACGGCCTGCATGGCCGCGCGCTGCCGGTGGCCCAGGGCATCAAGATCAAACGCCCGGATCTGAACGTATTTGTGATCATGGGTGACGGTGATTGTTGCAGCATCGGCACGGCGCACTGGATTCATGCGGTGCGCTACAACATGGACATGACGGCCATCCTGCTGGACAACGGCATCTATGGTCTGACCAAGAACCAGGCTTCACCCACCTCGCCACAGGGCCAGGTCAGCAACACCACACCAACCGGCACGCACCTTGAACCACTCAATCCTATCAGCGTCACACTGGGTATCCGCAATGCCTCATTCGTAGCCCAGGCCGCCGACTGGATCCCCGACCTCACGCACGACATCATCCAACAGGGTTTCCGTCACAAGGGTTTCTCTTTCATTCGGGTGCTGCAGCGCTGTCCGGAGTTCCTCGGCCACCGTTTTGATGAGTGGGTTCAGGATCCCGATCGCATGCTGTTGCTCAAGCACGAAGATGGTCTTGATATCAGCCCAGAGCTTGGCAGGATATACCATAACCAGGAGGTGCATGATCCCTCCGACCGCAACCGGGCACGTGAAATAGCCTCGGGTGGTGACCCCATTCCGGTAGGTGTCCTGTACAAAAATACCGATCTCCCCTGTTATGAAGACTGGCAGGCTCCGGGTACCATCAATACCGCCGATACGGTATCTGACTTTCTTTCGAGCGAATTCGACAAGTTCACCATTGACCCTGCAGGGGCAATGAGATGAGTGCAGACGCTACCAGCCTGTCCGCTTTTCACCTGGTCGGTGACCGCTCCGGGTTGCCCGCCGTGCAGACCGACAGCAAATCATTGCGCCCGGCTCTGTTTGCCGGCTATCGGGACCTGTCCAGGCTGCGCTATGATTTCCCGCTGGTTCTTGCGAATGATCAGGGCCATGATTGGGTCCGGTCGCTGGCCGACGGCATCGACAGTGCATTGCAAAAAGTCGCCCCACAAGGCATGGAAGGCGAAGAAACCCGTCGCCAGGTGCTCAGCCTTGAGCAGCAGATCAAACACCTCGTCACAGGCGGGCAAACCGGCTCCCTATCCCACCTGTGGGAGCAAGCCAGCCAAATGCTTGGCGATGCGGCAAACGAGTCGGTTCGCGGCAGCCTGCTTGAGAACCTGGATAAGGCTCGCGCCGAGCTTGGTTTCGATGGCGAAGTCATCGATTGCGACGTCCATCTCCCAACCCGCCTGATCGGCCATGCCTGGCAGAAGAGTCAGCAGGTGAAAGCCCTGCAGTTACACGCAAGGATCAATCGCCTGCTGAGCAAACTGTCGGATATTCTCCGCGTCGATTACCTGCACTCAAGCAAGGCACGGGATGCCCGGCACCTCGAAAGCTCACTGGGTGCCCGTGATCATGTCGTGTTTGATTTCCAGGCCATGGCTCGTATCCTGAAATCCGCGCCGGTTGGCCAGCGCCTGCCGAAAAAACGCCAGCGGCGGATCAACGAGGCCATCGCAGTGCTCAAATCCCAGGGATTCGTTGCCGCCGATGGCTCCGGGACACCTCTCGGCTTTGCCTATGATGACTGCACCACGGCACTTGCTGCATTCCGGGAGCGTCTGCCCGCCATGGCAGCATTGGTGAAAGCCATCAGCATCGCGGAACTGGAGAGCGAGAACCGTTATGACGAAGCACAACACGACACCTTTTTCGGCGCTTTCGATCAGGACAACCTCGGCCCCGGCGATCTGGCATTGTTTCCCTCCTACCTGGTATGCCTCGAAAATGGTAGCGATGCAGTCAGCACGCAAGCGTCACTTGAGCTCCTGCGCACGGGGCTACCGTTCAAGATCGTGGTCGTCACTGATGACATAGCCGGTGAGGTTGCAACTGCTGTAGGCCAGCTATCCTTCGGTACACGTGGCCAGCAACTGGCCGGTATGGCGGTGGGTCTGAGCAATGTTTTCGTAATGCAGGCATCCGCCGCCGCTCTTTACAGGCTGCGCGATTTCATCATGCAGGGTCTTGCCAGTGACCGGTCGGCACTTTTCAGTGTGTATTCCGATGCACAGCAGGCGCATGTTCCTTATCTCGTGGCTGCCGCAGCCACTGAATCACGCGCTTTCCCGAGCTTTGTTTACAACCCGTCAACGGCCATGGATATGGCTTCCCGCTTCCACCTCGATGGCAACCCCCAGTGCACACGCGACTGGAGCCGGCATACGTTTCAGTATGAGAGCGGCGCGCACGATACCAAAACAGAGGACGTTGCTTTTACGCCGGTCGACTTCATGGCCTGCGACAGGCGTTTTGCCAGCCATTTTGCCTGCGTGGGGAGCGAGCAATGGGACAGTGCTATGCTGCCGGTCGACACGTTCCTGACGATGGATGCAAAGTCACGGTCAGGCAAGGTCCCCTATATTTTGCTGGTTGACGAGAACGCTGTTTTGCACCGGGCCGTCTGTGATGACAAGCTCATCGACGCAGCATTGCGTTGCCGGGACCGCTGGCACGGCCTGCAGGAACTGGGCGGCATCAACAACTCACACGCCATACGGGCGCTGGCCGAGGCAAAAAAGGCCGAAGCATCAAGGTCACCGGCTGCGGGCAACGTAGCGACCACGGCAACTGCACCGCCCGAAGTGAAGAATGATGAGCCGCAAGCAGCGACACCCGCTATTGAGGCTGCAGCGGAGCTGCTTCCGCCAGAGGAAGCCGCCCCCCCCGCTGATGACCCCTGGATTGAAACCATTCGCTGCACCACCTGCAATGAATGCACCGAACTCAACGACCGCATGTTTGCCTATGACGAGGATAAACGCGCCTACATCGTCGACCCGGACGCGGGCACCTATCGCGAACTGGTCGAAGCCGCCGAGACCTGCCAGGTGGCGATCATCCACCCCGGCAAACCCAGGAACCCTGACGAGCCGGGCCTGGAAGAACTGCTGGAGCGTGCGGAGCCGTTCAACGTCTAACGGGAGTGCTCGCAATGGCTGCCTGTAGGACGTCTTCTTTCATGTTGATGGTCTGTTCGTTAAACAGCACATTCTTGAGCCAGTCAAAACCCAACTGCAGCAGTGCATTATCATTGCTTTTAATGGTTTCCAGCACTTCCTTCTCGATGACATAAATATCGAGAAACCGGCTTTCAAAGACAAAGCGGCGAAAGGCCGCCACATCCGGTGATACCATGAAGAACATCTTCTTTGCTGCTTAGCGTCATCGAGGTCAGGAAAATCTGCGCGGTAAAAGAAACCCGGATAGCGCGTTTCCTCACGGAACCTGATGTGGCGCAAATGCGCTTCAGCCGTGGTCTTGTCCTTATGCGCCAGATAAGACCGCACGGGTCGGTAGATTTCCTCGGTGATGGTGCCGATGTCGCCCTTTAGTTCCGGAACCAGGTCGGCATGTTCACGACAATAACGAACCATCTTCTTGGCGGCGATACGGCCTTCGGCATGGGAACCGGAAGAAAATTTATGACCGGACGCACCCACACCGCCCATCGGCACCCAGTCTGCGAAGGTGCGGACCTCAATGGCCTGCTGCGGGCATGCCTTGACACAACACTGGCATCCCCAGCATTTTCGCGGTCTTCACAACCGTCGCATTTTTCAGCATGAACAAACGTCGGCATAGAGGCTTTAGGGCTCAGCGATACCGGCATAATAGTTGCGCAGAATTTCCACCACTTCCGGGCGACTGAATTCAAGTGGAACATCTGCACCGCTGGCCAGCATGGCCCGTTGATCGGTGCCCGAAATATGAATCCGCACGGCATCGTCATGCGGGCAGGTCTTGCCTGTTGCCATGCCGTAACATTTCTTGCAATAAAACGTGATATCTATTTTCAACGGCCGGGTTTCCAGCGCACCTTCCCACAGTGTATCGAAAATATGATGGGCATCAAACGGTCCGTAATAATTACCCACACCGGCATGATCGCGACCGACAATCAGGTGCGAACAGCCATAATTCTGGCGAATCAGTGCATGTAGCAGCGCTTCGCGCGGCCCGGCGTAACGCATTTCAATCGGGTAACCCGCCTGAATGACCGTGCCCTCTACAAAATAGTTGTCGATCATCGCCTGGATGGCCTCGGTACGCACATCCGCGGGAATATCCCCGGGTTTGAGCTTGCCGAGAACCTGGTGAATGAAAACACCATCCGTAACCTCGATGGCAATTTTCACCAGGTGTTCATGGGCTCTTTGCATCGGGTTACGGGTCTGAAAAGCAGCGACCCGCGACCAGCCGTTTTGCAGAAACATTGCCCGCGCCTCTGCCGGCCGGATATACAGTTCGGGGTATTTTAGTGGGTACTCACCTTCGGAAAGGCAGGTGACCGGGCCCGCCAGGTTAATTTCGCCCTGTTCCAGGACCTTTTGAACGCCGGGGTGTGCGGCATCCCGGGTCCGGTAGACCTGTTCGCATTCCAAACCTTTGTCCGGGCTATACTTCTCTGTCACTTCCATGATCGCGAGAATTTCGCCACTTTCGCCATCAACCAGCGCGACCTCTTCGCCTGACTGAATGCCTTGTGCAAGTGACTTGTCACAGGAAAGTGTGATAGGTATCGGCCAAAAAACACCACTCTCCAGCCGCATTTCTGTGCACACGCCGTGCCAGTCGGCCTGGCCCATGAAGCCGGCCAGCGGTGTGTACGCGCCCATGGCCAACATCAGAACGTCTGATACTTCCCGGCTCGTCAAACACACTTTGCGCAAACCCTGGGCGCGATCCAGCTCCCTGGCCCGCTCCAGTTGTGATGCCAGCAAGGGTTTCAGGCCATCGCCGCCAAGCGGCTCAACCAGTTTTGACACGAGCTGTTTCTCCCTCATAAAGACCTAGTCGACGATATGATACACCGGTGCTTTTTCCATTTCCCACTTATCGGACTGCCGGTCGTAGCGGGACAAAGTGAAGCAATGCCAGTCATTATCATCCAGCTTCATATGGTCGCCCCGATAGTAGTACCCCGGCCAGCGTGTTTCCGTCCTGAACATCGTGTGATGGGTCACGGATTCAGAGGCCAGAACCCGGTGCTGAAGCTCCCACGCACGTTGCAACTGGTGCAGGTCTTCGGCGCCGAGATGGTTCAGGTCTTCCTTGAGCATGGCGAGCAACTCCAGCCCGCGTGTGAGCAACGGCTCGTTGGTCGTGTAGTGGGCGCTGATACCGCCGACATACTCATCCATGATCTTCTCAAGACGCTGCAGGCCATGGAGTGGCAACAGGTAGCTCGGCGAAACGGTTCCCGCGACGATCTCATTGCTGCCAACCTTATAGTTTTCCAGGGGCTGGAAGACTACTTTTCTGAGATTTTCGTACTCTTCCTCACTGACCTGTGGCTCATCTGTACCGAGATCGTTGACGTACTTGACCGCTGCCTTACCGGCAATCCGGCCTTCCGCAAACGAACCGGATGAGAACTTGTGCGCAGTGCCGCCGATGGTATCGCCGGCGCCAAACAGCCCTTCAACCGTCATCATGCGATTATATCCCCACTGGTAATCATCGGGGGCGTAGTCCTCCGGCCCGCTCGCCCACGCACCGGCGCAGGTGGCGTGAGAGCCCATCACGTAAGGTTCGGATGTGGTCAATTCGGGATTGGTCTGTTTGGGGTCGATGTTCTGTGCCGCCCAGACAACTGCCTGCCCAACCGTCATTCCCAGGAAGTTTTCCCAGCCGATGGTCTCAAGGTGCGGGTCCTGGAATGCTTCCTTGGTTACCATACGGATGGGCCCGCGGCCCGCCTTCACCTCTTCCAGAAACGCATGGTTTCGCAGACACGTCGGCACCGGTTGACGATCAACGTAATCCCCGACCAATTCCTTGGTGTTCTCATACCATGTGGACTCGTATTCTTTCCCGTACGCGTTTTCGGTATAGGTTTTCAGATGCAGGAAGTACGCGCCCACCGGGCCATAGCCATCCTTGAAACGGGTCAGAACGATGCGGTTTTCCATCTGTGTCATCTTGGCGCCGACCAGGATCGGCAACGCATAAGCTGAGGCGCTGCTCCAGGGGGCATACCATGTCCGCCCCATGCCTTCACCCACTGAGCGCGGTTTGAAGATGTGCGACGCGCCACCGGCTGCGACGATGACCGCCTTGGCACGGAAAACGTAGAACTCCCCACTGCGGACATTAAAGCCAACGGCTCCGGCAACCCGGTTCGGCTTTGTTTTATCCATCAGCAGATGCGTCACCATGATCCGGTTGTAGACTTTGGTGGCTGCCTTGCGGGCAGCTTCAGCGACAATTGGCTTGTAACTTTCGCCGTGAATCATGATCTGCCACTTGCCTTCGCGTTGGTACCTGCCGGTCTTCGGGTCCTTCATGATCGGCAAACCCCATTCTTCGAACATGTGCACCGTGGCGTCGACATGGCGGGCGATATCGTAGCCCAGATCCTCACGCACCAGGCCCATCAGGTCATTCCGGGCATAGCGGACATGGTCCTCGGGCTGGTTTTCATCCCACTGCATGCCCATGTAGCAGTTGATTGCGTACAGGCCCTGCGCGACGGCGCCACTGCGTTCAATATTTGCCTTCTCGACCACGACGACCTTTTTGTCACGGCCCCAAAACCTGGATTCGTAGGTAGCACCACAGCCAGCCATACCGCCGCCGATGACGAGCACATCTGAATCCACGTAAACTGTTTTTCTCCCTGAGAAAAGACCCATTAGACTACTCCCTGCTTGAGCTGATCCCGCGTTAACGCGGGCAGCTGATCAATGTTGAGTCCAGCCGGTTCGTGCGCAAGTTCCTGCGAGTTCAAGTCTTCCGGGCTGGGCGCTGCGTAATCGGATGCTGACTTGATAGAGCCCCACGGCGTGGTCCGGATCGGGGACACGAAACTCTTCTCACGGCCATCCCGGAACTTGAGCCGCCACGAGATGGTGAACTTCTCCTCATCCCTGAGCACCCGAACACTGTGGCCCAGGGGGGCGAAGTCTGAATAACCACGCACATCGATCGCGTTTTGTGGACATGCCTTCACACAGGAATAACACTCCCAGCAGAAGTTGGGCTCTATGTTGTAAGCCCGCCGGTGTGTGGGGTCTATGTGCATGATGTCGGAAGGACAGATATCCACACACTCCCCACAGCCATCACAACTAGTCATATAAACGAAAGTAGGCATAGCAATTAACTCCGTTCGTTTCGAGTTGCCGGCGCCGGCAATGAGGATGCGCCACTTGCCTCCTCGACTCTTCGCTGAAAGGCCACTACGGGTTTAAAGAACATGTGGGCTAGCTTTGACCAGCGAACTGAGCCAAAAAGCAGCGTGGTAAATAATATGTAGAGACCGAAGAAAATTTTTGTTGCAGTCAGGTTGCCCGTTGCCTGGACTGTGACCCAAATGAAGGCAAAGGTGACACTGCCCAGCAAGGTCACGATGAATAAATCTGCAGGCACGAGGCGGAAAACGGGCTGACCATCACGCGCAACATTTACCCTCAGGAGGAAGAAGAACCAGTAACCACCGATCAACAGCATGACAACACCGATGTTCCACAGCAGTGGGATGATTGCGGGCGCCGGGGTGGTATGTGTCGGATATCCGAATATCATGACGACGGTCATTATCACGTAGAGAAGGAAGCCATAGAACATGAACAAATGGGAAATTCTTCTTTGTGGATTACAGAATTCACCCGCGGTCGCAACTTCTACCGCGACGGTCTTGATCGCAAGCGTGGCTTTCTCTGCACCGCTGAGTTCCCGGGTTGCGTCTGCCTTTGATTTCTTGCGTCGTTGGGCGAAATATTTGCCGCTGCCTTTATGCATCATGTCAGCAAGTGTGCCAATGATAACTGCAAGTATCATCAGAACAAGATAGACCTGCATGGCAAGGGGCGGCAAAAAAACCGCCAGGTCAGCGAAAGGATTGGTGGTGAACATAAGATCATCCTCATTGGTCGGGGTAACTGGGCGGTAAACTCGCGAGTCAGGACTACCTGAATATCATAACCACTGATGCCGGTTCAATGCACGCGTTATATTCGGTTTTTTTAATGAATAACGTTTTATGCGCGCTGTAAAGCACTTCGCCCCCCGTGCACGGGTCGGGTTTTGAAAGATTTACCACAATTTTGCTTTCCTCTATGTACATAATATATATTCGATTTCCTTAATAAACAAAATTTATATATACTCAAGTATCCCAAGCTCCTAACAAGAGAAGGTTTTTTATCATGAGCAACGTAGCAGAAATGAGTAGCCCACAAGCAAAACCCGGCATTGACCCGAACACCATGTCGATCATCGTCACCAAGGGCAGCCTTGACTGGGCCTACCCACCTTTCATCCTCGGCACCACCGCAGCGGCAATGGGGCTCGAGGTCACCATGTTCTTCACCTTTTATGGCTTGAACCTGTTGATGAAGGACCTGGATCTGCAGGTAAGTTCGCTCGGCAACCCTGCCATGAAGATGCCCATGATGGGCATGCACATGGGTATGCCGAATATTGTTTCGGCCATTCCCGGCGTTGATGCGGCAGCATCCAAAATGATGAAAAGCCTGATGAAAAAGAAGGGTATTGCGCCAATCCAAGACCTGCGCGAACTCGCTGTTGAAGCCGATGTTCGCCTGATTGCCTGTGAGATGACCATGGATATGTTCGAATACGGGCGGGAAGACATGATTGACGGTTTGGACTTTGCCGGCGCTGCAACCTATATTGAAGTGGCCACTCAAAGTCACATCAACCTGTTCATTTAACCAGACTATTCATAGGAAAAACCACCATGGCGGACCAAGTACTCGATGCAAAAGGCCTGAATTGCCCACTGCCTATTTTGAAAGCAAAAAAAGCCCTCAAGGGCGTACCGGATGGCGGTACGCTGGAAGTCCTGTCAACTGATGCGGGCTCAGTGGCTGATTTCGCCGCATTTTGTCGCACGACCGGTAACGAACTGGTCGAGCAGAGCGAGCAGGACGGCACATATACCTTTCTCATCCGTAAAAAAGCCTGACAAACCCGGCTTTTAGTCTTCCCGCTGCACGGCGGGAAGCAGTCGCATATCCGCCAGTGGCTGTCGCAAGGCGCTGAAGAACCCTTCATCATCCATACTGTAGTACTGAATCTTCATGGTCAGTGCGCTGCCGAACATGATGCTGATCAGCGCCATCAAAGACCCCAGTGCCAGCGTGGACATACCGGTTATCCCCTGGCCGATGGTGCAGCCCAAAGCCAGCACGCCACCAAAACCCATCAACACGCCCCCAACCATGTGCCGAACCATGTCGCTTCGGTCACTAAAAAAATTTTGCTCTTTCCAGCCATTGAATAAAAAGACGAATCACTGACCCGCTTTATTCCCTGCTGCTGCGATTGATGTGGTTACTTAAGAGAAAAGCCCGGTAGGGTGGACATTTATGTCCACCCTATATTTCTTTTGGTGGTGCGCTGGGATGTCAGATATCGGTGGACATAAATGTCCACCCTACTTATTCACACACGCATTATTTACCAATACAAAAGCTGGAAAAAATGGCCCCCAGCAGATCATCCGGCAGGAATTCTCCGGTAATCTCGCCGAGTGCCTTTTGGGCCAGGCGCAGCTCTTCCGCCAGTGTTTCGGGTGCATTGTATTGCTCAAGCTGTCGTGAGCCCTCAACAAGGTGTTTCAGTGTCCGTTGCAGTGCATCGAGGTGGCGCGTGCGAGCAGAAAAACTGCCCTCATGGCTGGTTGAAGCACCCACGGTATGCTTGATCAGTTGGATTAACCCTTCCAGGCCTTGCCCGGTCGTGGCAGATAACCAGACCCGCAGACCCGCTTCATCCATGCGGGCTTCACTCTTGTTCAGGTCGATCTTGTTGTAGACCTCTATACAGGGGGTGGTCGACGGCACTTCCGAGCCCAGTGCCCGTTGCGGCCCCAGCGGGTCGGCCACATCTATCACGAGCAAAACCAGGTCTGCCGAAATCAGGGCTGCCCTGGCCCGGCGAACACCTTCAGCTTCTATTGTGTCGTTGGTCTCACGAATGCCGGCAGTGTCGGCGACATGTACCGGCAAGCCCTGCAGTGAAATGTGTTCGCGCAATACATCCCGGGTCGTGCCCGGGACCTCGGTCACAATAGCCGAGTCCCGGCGCGCCAGTGCGTTTAACAGACTGGATTTACCTGCGTTGGGCAGCCCGATGATGGTGATGGTGATTCCGTCACGCAATAACTGCCCCTGGTGAGCCTGCTCCAGCAGGGTCTGCACTCGTGCGCTTGCCTCAGCCAACCTTTTCAACACATCGCTGTCAGCCAGAAAATCAATTTCCTCATCCGGAAAATCCATTGCGGCTTCAACGAACACGCGTATATCGATCAATTCCTGCTGCAGCTGATTAACCTGGGCGGAAAACACACCTTCCAGCGACCTTTGCGCCGCCCGGGCCGCAGCCTCGGTACCGGATTCAATCAAATCAGCGATGGCCTCAGCCTGGGTCAGATCAAGTTTGTTGTTCAGAAAGGCGCGCTCAGAGAATTCGCCGGGCCGGGCCGGGCGCGCACCCAGCGCCAACAGTCTGGACATCAGCATTTGCAGAATTTGCGGGCCGCCGTGACCCTGCAACTCGAGCACATCTTCACCGGTGAACGACGCCGGGGCGACAAAGCGGATCGCTATGCCGGAATCCAGCGTTTTTCCTTGCTCATCCAGAAAGTGTGCAAACTGCGCCCTGCGGGGCTGCAACCGGACATCCACTACTTTTTTGATAATGGTATTGCAGAGTGGACCGGAAACACGAATGACACCCACACCACCCACGCCGGGTGGTGTGGCTATCGCGCAGATAGTATCCGTCTGTTGTGCTCGCTGACCATCAGCTTTCATGGCCACAGCTTAATAGTTTTAACTACTTGCTGTCTGCCTCAATCTTGCGCGTGATATACCACTGCTGTGCCAGTGACAGGCCGGCATTGGTTGCCCAGTACAGCACCAACCCCGCCGGGAAGAACGCAAACAGGAACGAAAAGCCGATGGGCATGAACTGCATGATTTTACGTTGCATCGGTTCCATACCGGCCGTCGGTGTCAGCCGTTGGGTCATCATCATGAAGGCCGCGTTAAGCACCGGCAGAATAAAATACGGATCCCGGGCCGTCAGGTTGTCAATCCACAAGATAAATGGTGCCTGGCGCAACTCAACCGACTCGAGCAACACCCAGTAAAGTGCGATAAAAATAGGGATTTGCACCAGGATGGGTAAGCATCCGCCCAGCGGGTTGACCTTTTCCGTTTTGTACATTTCCATCATCGCCTGGCTCATGCGTTGACGGTCATCTCCATAGCGTTCTTTAAGCTGTTCAATCCGTGGCTGTAGTTTTCGCATCCTCGCCATTGAGCGGTATTGCGCTTCGGTCAGCTTGAAAAAAGCCAGCTTGATCAGCACTGTCAATAACAGGATTGCCCAGCCCCAGTTGTTGACCACCGCATGGATTTTGGACAGCAACCAGTACAGCGGTTTTGAAAATATTGTGAAAATACCATAATTAACGGTATAGCCGAGACCGGGCGCGACCTGCTCAAGCTGATCCTGAAGTTTTGGTCCCAGATACAGGCGGCTTTCAAATTCATGGCTGCTGCCAGTGCTGACATTAACCGGCGGTGACACCGCCCTGGCGATATAGCGGGGAAGGCCGGATGGCGAATATACCTGAGTAGAATAACTGTCCACCTGATCTGCTGGTGGAATCCATGCCGCGAAGAAATAATGCTGAATCATGGCCAGCCAACCGCCACTGAAGCTGCGTTTGAATGGTTCGCTGGCAACATTATCAAATTTTATTTTTTCAAACTTTTCTTCGGGGCTGTAAAAACCGATACCAACAAAACTATAGCGCCCGGGGTTTGTGTATCCGCCATCATCCTGATTCGGTGGTATTGAGCGCTGCAACTGGTCATAACGACTGCCTGTCCACACCTGCTCGCTGTCATTGCTCAGCGTGTGACGTACCGCAACATCGTATTTGCCGCGCTTAAATATGAAGGTCTTGGTGACATGAATACCGTTGCCGTCATCCCAAGTCAGTGGTATACGGATTTCATCGGCATTTTCGCTCAGCGTATAACGCATGCGGTCTGCCTGGTAGGTGCTGGTATGGTTGGGCGCAGCCTCACGGCTCAACAGGCCGGACTGGGCAATGAACAGGTCTGGGCCGCCGCGACTGAGCAGGTTAACCTTGATGTCCGGTACTTTGAGCTCTACCGGGTAATCCAAAAGCTTGGCGCTTACGACGGTGCCACCGACCAGGTCAATACCCACCTCCAGCACATCCGTTTTAACGATCAGTAGTTCGCTGGCGCCGGACATTTCTGCCTGTGGTGTCGCCTCCCGGCCTGTCGAACCCGTCTGGGTGCTCCGCTGATCCTCAACCACGTTAACGGCATCCAGACCGGGCAGGTCACCACTCGATGGTACGCTGTTATCTGCCGGCCCGGGTATGGCGGAGGGTTCATACGTCTGGTTTGTGCCGACGGATAGCGGTGCCGACTGTGGGCCATAGTCTTTTTTCCATTCAACCCACAACACGTAGGAAAGAGCGATCAATCCTATGAACAGCATCGGGCGAAGATTTGCCATTATCTTGAGTCCTTAAATAGCGCTAAACCGGTGTTTCGGGGTCGGTATTCCGGCTTACCGCTTTTTTGGTCAGTTTTTGCCAGTGTGCGCTGAGTGATTCATTCAGCAAGTTATTGCTTTGACCTGCAGCCTGCGCCGTTGGCAGGACAACAAAATCCAAAGCTTCATCTGTTTCCTGCCCGGCCAGTTTCAAACGAAAGCTTTCACGCACCAACCGCTTGATCCGGTTACGGCCAACAGCTTTGGGACAGGCTTTCTTTGACACCGCCATGCCGAGACGATGGCGCGAAACAGTGTTAGGCCGTGCCAGTATGCGGAAACAGTTATCGCCGGACCGAAAGGGCTGCTGAAAAACCCGCCTGAATTCTGCGGGTCTTAGCAGTCGGGATTGTCTGGTAAACTTCTGTTTGAGCACCTGTTTGGAACTATTTATTCAGGCAGATAAGCGCTTACGGCCCTTGGCTCGACGCGCATTAATAATGGCACGGCCTCCACGGGTTGCCATGCGGGCACGAAAACCATGTCGACGGGCGCGTTTTAGCCGGCTTGGCTGAAAAGTACGTTTCATTTCTTAAACCTCTACAAAGACTATTATAGCTGCTTATACTGTTACCAAAGGCAGCCGACACAAGAGGCGGATTTTATCCCGTATAAGTATATCATTCAAGCAACTAGCTAAAGAATATTGCTATCAATGCGTGGCCGATTTCAATAGTAGCCAAGTTATCCACAGCGCGGTAGACTAGTTCCTTACCAGGCCGGGTAATAACACGGCCCCTAAGCGGCTTGGCAGTGAATCATACGATCCTTCGTAAGTTCATGTAAAATAAAGATTAACCGGCAAGTAGTGGCTAATATCCCTGGTGCCGGATGACATAAACCCTATTGGCTTGAACGCGGCATGGCGCAAAAAAACTGGCATCTTTGTCTTCAGCACCTAGAGCGGGAATTACCGGCTGAAGATATGAATACCTTTATTCGTCCTCTTGAAGTAATCAGCAATAAAAACCGTATTCGCCTGGTTGCACCAAATTCTTACGTCAGCGATCACGTTGCGACCAACTACCTTGAGCGAATCAGGGACATTTTTGAGCACCTGGGTGCGTCCAGGGAATCTGTAAGCATTGAAGAAGGCCTGCCGGCGGTTGCAGTCGTCAATACCCATACGACCCAGAAAACCGCGACCAGCAGAAGCAAATCCGGGCTGGATCCCCGTTACCGTTTTGACAATTTTGTGCTGGGAAAATCCAACGAACTAGGGTTTGCCGCCGCCTCTCAAATTGCACAAAAACCCGGTGATGCCTATAACCCATTACTGTTGTATGGCAGCACCGGCCTGGGTAAAACCCATTTGCTGCACGCCATTGGCAACACCATCCGCAAGCAAAGCCCGGCAACCAAGGTTTTGTACCTTGATTCCGAACGTTTCGTCAGCGGCATGATCCAGGCTCTGCGCCACGGAGCCATTGACAACTTCAAGAAGCACTATCGATCTGCAGGCGCGTTATTGATTGACGATATTCAATTTTTTGCAGGAAAGAAAAGCTCCCAAGAAGAATTTTTCCATACTTTCAATGCATTACTTGATAGTAAACAGCAGATTGTCCTGACATGCGACCGTTACCCCAAAGAAGTGGTGGGTCTGGAGGCCCGCTTGCGGTCCCGTTTTGGCTGGGGTCTGACCGTTGCTATTGAACCACCGGATTTTGAAACCCGCGTAGCAATTTTACAAAACAAGGCGCAGGAGCGTGGTGTTCAGCTGGATGAATCAGTGGCCTTTCTGATCGCCAAGCGATTACAGTCGCACGTACGGGACCTGGAGGGTGCTCTGAACCAGTTAATCGCAAACGCCAGGTTTACCGGGCGTGAAATAACAGAGAACTTTACCCGAGAAGTCTTACGCGACCTGCTAACCGTGCACGATCGCTTAATTACAATTGAGAATATTCAGAAAACCGTGTGTGATTATTACAAACTCCGGGTATCAGAGTTATTATCCAAGCGCAGACCGCGCAGTATCGCCCGTCCCAGGCAAATGGCCATGGCTCTGGCTAAAGAATTGACCCAGCATAGCCTGCCTGAAATTGGTGACGCTTTTGGTGGTCGTGACCATACAACGGTATTGCATGCCTGTCGCAAAATTAAGGAGCTGTGTGAAACAGATGGCCGGTTGCGCGAAGACAAGGTTAAATTGTTACGCTTGTTGACCACGTAATTGATGTGGAACAATAGAAGGATAACCCCTGGACAAGGTGTGGATAAGTTTCGCGTTATTTGACAGGCGTTTTTCCTCCACAGCTTATACACAGTTTTAAGTGCTTTGTTTGCACACGATGTCTTCGCTTATCTATTTGATTTAAATGGTTAGATTTAAGTTAATAACTTACCAACAGGGCTTACAACTACTACTGTTTATATATATGTTTTATTTTAAAGAGCAGTAATACTAAGGAACAGGTCATGAAATTCAGTATATCCAGGGAAGCTTTTCTTCAACCACTCAGCCATGTTATCGGTGTTGTTGAGCGACGCCAGACACTGCCTGTACTGGCTAACTTTATGTTGGTCGCGCGTGATGGTCGTTTGACTGTGACCGGTACCGACATGGAAGTTGAGTTGATATCAACCGTCGCGGCTGATGTTTCCCAGGATGGGGAAATCACGGTGCCGGCTCGCAAGCTGCTGGATATCATGAAGGCTTTACCGGATGGTGCCAATGTCACTTTCAGCGTGAGCGATGAAAAAGCAACGCTGTCGGCCGGACGCAGCCGCTTCACGCTTTCAACGTTGCCGGCGTCGGAGTTTCCGGCCACGGACCAGTTTGAAACGCTGGAAAATATTTCAGTTAGCGAAGCATCGTTGAAGAACATGATGGATAAAACATCGTTCTCGATGGCAAACCAGGATGTTCGCTATTACCTGAACGGCTTGTTATTTGATTTTAGTGGCCAGCAACTAAGTGCGGTGGCGACGGATGGTCACCGGCTCGCTGTTTGCGATTTAGAGGGCACGGTTGATATTACCGGTGATCGGCAGCTAATAGTGCCACGCAAGGGTGTGCTGGAGTTGGTACGCATGTTATCTTCCGATGGAGATGAGGTTACCCTGGCGCTTGGCAGGAATCATATTCGTCTGGTTAAAGGTGACACCATTTTTACTTCGAAGTTGATTGATGGTCGTTTTCCCGATTACAAGGCAGTGATTCCCGTGGGCGCAGACAAGCAGATGCTGGTTGATCGGGCGGCCTTTACCCAGGCTTTGCAAAGGGCGTCTATCTTATCCAATGAAAAGTACAAGGGCGTCAGGCTGGAGGCGTCGGGTGCCAACATCAAAATCATCGCACACAACCCGCAACACGAAGAAGCTGTAGAAGAAATTGAGGCAGAGCTGAATTTTGATCGCCTGGCCGTTGGGTTTAATGTGACCTACCTGCTGGATGCGCTGATGGCCATTGAAACAGAGCAGGTGTCCCTGGAATTAATTGACGCGAACAGCAGTTGCCTGGTGTCGGCGCCGGATTCTGATATTAACCGGCATGTGGTCATGCCGCTGAAACTATAAGACAGGCACCGGCGGCGTGATGGGGTGCCCGGTGTAATATGCTAGTTAACTCCATTGATATCAATAACTTAAGAAACCTTTCGTCGGTGAGGATAGAGCTTGGTCCGCACGTAAACTGCTTCGTTGGTGAAAATGGTGCAGGCAAAACCAGCATACTGGAAGCGCTTGCCGTACTGTCCAGGGGCCGATCATTCAGAAGTGGACAAATGGCCGCATTAATCGGTCCTCAGCAACCCTGTTTGCGGGTCGTCGGTAAAATTCAAAGCCAGTCCGGTTCACATCATCATCTCGGCCTGGAGCGCAGCACAGATGGATGGTCAGGACGCCATAACGGTGAAGATATTTCGCAGTTAAGTGATTTAACCGAGCTGCTTCCATACGTCCTTTTGGAGCCGAGTAGCCACACCCTGATCAGCGGACCACCCGATGGGCGAAGAAAATACCTGGACTGGGGTGTGTTTCACGTGGAACACTCTTTTTTGCTTCTCTGGCGAAGATATAACCGCGCACTGAAACAAAGAAATGCGGCCCTGCGACGCTCTGATCAGCGCGTTATTGAAAGCCTGGATCCCCAGCTAATAACCCTGGGAGAAAAACTGCACCAGGCGCGTGAACAACACGCCGAAAAACTGGTTACGTTATTGGTAAAGAACCTGCCGTTGTTTAACCAGGCACTGGGCAACATAGGGTTAAGCTACCGCAAAGGCTGGGTGGGTGAAAGCTTGAAGGATGTTTTAGCACAGTCTTTTCAAAGAGATATGGAAAGAGGCGCAACAGGTTCCGGGCCACACCGGGCTGACCTGGTGCTGACGCTTGATGGTGTTGCAGCAAAGGAGCGCCTTTCCAGGGGGGAGCAAAAAGCAATGACAGCCGCCATGATCATGGCCCAGGCCGAGATGATATGTGAGTCGGGAGACAGGCCGGTGCTGTTGTTGGATGATTTGTCTTCAGAACTGGATGCAACACACCTGGCTAAAGTGCTTGATGCCGGTCTGAGCCTGGGTGTCCAGATTTGGCTGACCGGCACCGGGGTGCCTGCAGCAATTGAGGAAAGCGTTGTTACCACCGGGGTAACATGCGCCATGTTTCACGTGGAACATGGAGAGGTAAACCGCGCGGCAACCGGGAGTGCTTAAAAAAGCACAAGTGGCGTCATGACAGGATTTTATTACCTGAAAATGTTATAATACACACCGATTTCAGAGCACAACCACCCACCCGCAACCCGCCGATACCAGGCACCACATTCCGTGGTGGTACAAGGCCGGTATAAGCCGGAATTCAGAGGCCGTATGAGCAAGCAAGAGTATGATTCCACAAACATCAAGGTTCTGAAGGGCCTGGATGCTGTACGCAAGCGGCCGGGCATGTATATCGGCGACACAGATGATGGTACCGGGTTGCACCATATGGTGTTTGAGGTGGTGGACAACTCTGTGGATGAGGCTCTGGCTGGTTATTGTGACGCCATTGAAGTAGTTATTGAGGTGGGTGGTACCGTTTGTGTATCTGACAATGGTCGCGGTATACCCGTCGATTTACACGAAGAAGAGGGGCGCTCTGCGGCCGAGGTCATCATGACGGTGTTGCATGCAGGGGGTAAATTTGATGATAACTCGTACAAGGTTTCTGGTGGGCTGCATGGTGTAGGTGTGTCGGTTGTGAATGCCTTGTCAGAAAGGCTGGAACTGACGGTTTACCGTGATGGTTATACCTGGAAACAGGTTTATAAAATGGGTGAGCCGGTTGAGCCGTTGAAAAAAACCGGAAAAACCACGAAAACCGGTACAGAGTTACGTTTTTTACCCAGCACGGAAATTTTTTCTGATACCGTGTTTCATTACGACATACTCGCCAAAAGGTTGCGTGAATTAAGTTTTCTGAATTCCGGTGTCCGCATCAAGCTGTACGACGAAATCAGCCAGAAGCAGGATGTTTTTGAGTATGAAGGCGGCATAAAATCATTTGTGGAACACCTTGGGCGCAAAAAAACTCAATTACATCCAACCGTTGTATATTTTCGGAGCACGGTAAAAGACATCCAGGTAGAGGTGGCCATGCAGTGGTCTGACGCATACCAGGAAAGCGTTTTCTGCTTTACAAACAATATTCCTCAGCGCGATGGCGGCTCACACCTGGCGGGTTTTAGAGCAGCGCTGACACGCACAATGAACCACTACATTGAAGCATCGGGCGTGGCCAAGAAAAACAAGGTTTCAATGACGGGTGATGATGCCAGGGAAGGGTTGGTTGCTGTTTTATCCGTCAAGGCGCCTGATCCCAAGTTTTCCTCCCAAACGAAAGACAAGCTGGTTTCTTCGGAAATTAAGCCCGTGGTCGAGTCGTTGGTGGCGTCACATTTGCGGGATTTTCTGTTGGAAAACCCGGCTGAAGCCAAAACCATTACGATGAAAGCGGTTGATGCTGCCCGGGCGCGCGAAGCCGCACGTAAAGCACGGGACATGACCCGTCGAAAGGGTGTGCTCGACATCGCAGGGTTGCCGGGAAAATTGGCTGATTGCCAGGAAAAGGATCCCGCGCTTTCAGAACTGTTCCTGGTTGAGGGTGATTCGGCTGGTGGTTCCGCCAAGCAGGGAAGGAACAGAAAAACACAAGCAATTCTGCCACTTAAAGGCAAAATCCTCAATGTTGAGAAAGCCCGTTTTGATAAAATGCTATCCTCTGCCGAGGTTGGCACACTGATTACGGCACTGGGTTGCGGCATTGGCAGGGATGAGTTTGATGTTGAGAAACTGCGCTACCACACCATTATTATCATGACGGATGCTGACGTGGATGGATCGCACATTCGCACGCTGTTATTGACGTTCTTTTTTCGTCAGATGCCAGAGTTGATCGAGCGTGGGCATATCTACATAGGACAGCCACCGCTTTATAAGATCAAGCAGGGAAAGCAGGAGCATTATCTGAAGGATGATGCCGAAATGAATGAATATATGCTGGCCAGGGCAATGGACAATGCTTCCCTGGTGTACGATCCGGATGCCCCACCGCTAACAGGTGAAGCGCTTGAAGGTCTGATGCGGGACTATATGGCAGTTCGGGCTGCAAACAAACGTTTGGCACTTCGTTATGACCCATTATTTTTAGAACAACTTATTGATGTTAAAGGTTTTTCTATCGACTTTGGTGAAGACGATGCAGACTGGTGGTGTGCGTCTGTGCGGGACAAGATGAACCAGCACTTGCCGCCAAGTATCAGTTATGACCTAAGCACGCAAAAGACCCAGGATGGCTTGAACCTTATCCTGAGCAAAACCACGTATGGTGTTGTGGAAACAACGCGCCTGGGTATGGAGTTCTTCCGATCACCGGAATACCGCCTGACCAGCAAGCTGGCAGATACGCTCTATGACCTGATTAAGAAAGGCGCAAAGATCTATCGTGGCAAGAGCGAGCAGTCTGTTAATAGCTTTGTCGAGGTACACGACTGGTTAATGAGTGAAAGCCGCAAGGGTCGGACCTTCCAACGGTTTAAAGGCCTGGGTGAGATGAATCCGGAACAGCTTTGGGACACCACGGTTAACCCGGAGACCCGGCGCCTACTCAAGGTCACCATTGAGGATGCGGTGGCTGCGGATGAAATCTTTACGACCCTGATGGGTGACGAGGTTGAGCCGCGGCGAGAGTTTATCGAAAGGAATGCACTGTACGTGACCAACCTGGATATTTGATTGCCAAATCAGGTATTCAGCCAATCAGCGCCAGGTTGGCTACGCGGTCAAACATTGCTTTGAGTTTCGCCAGCAGGTTAAGGCGGTTAAGTCGAATTTCATCGTTCTCATCCATCACCATGACCTGTTTAAAAAAGGCGTCAATGCTTGCGGAAAGGCCGGCCAACAAGTTCAGGGCTGCAGTGTAGTCAGCCACCTCATAGAGGTGTTCCAGCTTTTCTGAAATATTACCAATTTCAGCGAAAAGGTGCCCTTCTTCGTCGATAACGAACTTATCTTCTCTAATTTCACCACCTATAGGATCCTCGGATTTGCGCAGGATATTGCCGATCCGCTTGTTTGCTGAAGCCAGGCTAGTGGAAACATCCAAAGCCATGAACCCCCGCAAGGCCTCAAGCCGTGCGGCCAGGTCCGGCAGGGTGCTGATGGGTGCGTCCAAGACAGCGTTGACCAGGCTCGTGGCATAGCCCTGTTCGCGCAGGTAGTGCTTAAGGCGCTCCAGAATAAAAAGACGTAACTCTGTTTGTGTTTCAGTGCCAAATGGTAGCTGTTGCTGGACAACCCGTGCAGAAATAGACAGCACTTTGTCAAACTCCACCAGCAAGTCGCCGTCGAGCAAAATACGGATCACGGCGAGCGCGGAGCGTCGCAGTGCAAACGGATCTTTGTTACCGGAGGGCTTGAGCCCGGTCGCAAATATTCCTGTCAGCGTGTCCAGGCGATCCGCCAATGCGACCACCTTTCCAACCGTTTGACCGGGTAATCGATCACCGGAAAAGGCGGGCAGGTAGTGATCTCCGATGGCTTGGCTAACCACCTCGCTTTCACCACTGCACTGAGCGTAGTAACGCCCCATGATGCCTTGAAGCTCCGGGAACTCTCCGACCATCTGGCTGACAAGGTCACACTTGCACAGCAGTGCCGCACGCTGCGAGGCAGCTTGATCTACAGAAGTTTCTTCGGCTAATTTCTGTGAAATTAATGCAATACGCCGTGATTTATCACCAACAGAGCCTAACTTCTTCTGAAAAACAATATTGTCGAGTAAGGGTAACCAGCCTTCAATTGAGGTTTTGTTATCCTGCTCCCAGAAAAACCGGGCATCGGCAAGCCGTGGCCTTATAACGCGCTCAAAACCTGCCCGCACAGCATCAACGTCGGTACTTTCCAGGTTTGCAATGGTGATGAAGTGGTTGAGTAAAACACCGGATTCCGTGCTGATGACAGGAAAGAACTTCTGGTGCTCCTGCATGCTTGCGATCAGGGCTTCTGCCGGAATGGTGAGAAACTCCGCGTCAAAACTGCCTAAAATGGCACGCGGCCACTCAACCAGGTTGGTGACCTCTTCAAGCAGCCCTTTATCAATCAAAGCCTCACCGCCGGCAGCCTCACCCAACGCGATGACCTGGCGACGAATGGCCGCTTTGCGTTTATCCTGGTCCGCCACAACGTTGGCAGCTTCGAGCACCCGCTCATAATTGCCCGCTGAACCAATTTCGTGGGGTCCGGGATGGTGTATTCTGTGTCCGCGCGTGGTGCCCCCGGTTTGCAGGCCAAACAGTTCACCGCGGATAATTTTCGAGCCATGCATGGCAACCAGCCAGTGCACCGGACGGATAAAAGTGAAATCATTAGAGCCCCAGCGCATTGGCTTTGCCACAGGCAGGGCGGCAAGCGCTTTTTCCAGCATCGGCAGAAGCAGGGCATCAAGCGGTTCCCCGGCTTTTTCAACCTGGCAATATAACCACTCACCTGCGTCGGTTTTGAGGGTTTCCAGAGCATCGACAGGTTTGCCGACCGAACGCGCAAAACCAAGTGCCGCCGGCGTCGGTTGACCCTCTGCATCGAGAGCTGCCGACATGGAAGGGCCTTTGCGCTGAAAAACCTGGTCAGGCTGGCTGGCAGCAGCGCCGGACAGCAGCAGGGCAATCCGGCGGGGTGTATAAAAAACACGGCTGTTTGGGGCATCAAACGTCAAGCCGGCTTTTTCAAGATGCCCGGAAAAGGCTGAAAACAAGGTGTTCGCCAGAGTTGGCAATGACTTGGGCGGCAGTTCTTCGCAGCCCAACTCTATCAACAGGTCTGCTTTATCGGGCCCGTTCGCTTCCGGTCTACTCACCGGCACCCTCCTTTAATCCCGGAAAACCCAAAGACTCCCGGCGCGCATAATAGACTTCAGCCACCTGCCGGGACAAATTCCTGACCCGCAATATGTAGCGCTGTCGTTCAGTGACAGAAAGTGCGCGGCGGGCATCGAGCAGATTGAACGTATGTGAGGCTTTCAGCACCTGCTCGTAAGCAGGCAACGGCAGGTCAAGCCCGACCAGTTTGCCGGCCTCGTGCTCACAGGTATCAAACCAGGCAAACAGGGAATCAATATCGGCGTGCTCAAAATTGTAAGTAGACTGCTCCACTTCGTTTTGATGGAAAACCTCACCATAGGTAACTTTTTTACCACCGACATCGGTCCAGACAAGGTCAAAAATACTGTCTACATCCTGCAGGTACATGGCCAGGCGCTCAAGCCCGTAGGTGATTTCGCCCAGCACCGGGCGGCACTCCAGTCCACCAGCCTGCTGGAAATAGGTGAACTGGGTGACCTCCATGCCGTTAAGCCAGACCTCCCAGCCCAGGCCCCAGGCCCCCAGGGTTGGGGACTCCCAATTATCTTCTACAAAACGTATATCGTGTACCGCAGGGTCAATCCCGATAGCCCCGAGTGATCCCAGGTAGCGCTCCTGGATGTCCTCTGGCGAGGGTTTCATGACCACCTGGTACTGATAGTAGTGTTGCAGTCGGTTGGGGTTTTCACCGTAACGACCGTCAGTGGGGCGCCGGCAGGGCTGCACATACGCCGCATTCCAGGGCTCCGGGCCAATCGAACGCAGAAAGGTAGCCGGATGAAAAGTGCCAGCGCCAACCTCCAGATCAAGTGGCTGAACCAATACGCAACCCTGTTCCGCCCAATAAGATTGCAGGCGGTTGATAAAATCCTGAAAAGTCATGAAAATCCTGAGTGCCTATATCAAGTAGTATAGCCAAGGGCGGACTAAGACAGAAGATGAATGGACAAAAAGCATTGAAACAAATCACGCTGATCAAGACCGGCAGCACGATACCAACAATCGAGCAACAGCATGGTGATTTCGAAGACTGGTTTATGACGGGTCTGGGGGTTGACAGCGTGCAACAGGTGGATGTATTCCGGGACCAGCCTTTACCGGCTCTGTCGGATACCGAAGCGATTGTTGTGACCGGTTCCGCAGCCATGGTCTCGCACTGCGAGCAGTGGAGTGAAAAAACCGCACGATGGCTAAAACAGGCTGTGCATGCAGGCGTGCCCGTGCTGGGCGTATGTTATGGCCACCAGTTGCTGGCGCATGCACTGGGAGGCGAGGTCGGCCCAAATCCGAAAGGACGACAGATAGGAACCGTTACCGGCAAGTTGCTTGACGTAGCGCCGAATGATCCGCTGCTGGGACAGTTGCCAGCGCAATTCCGGTCACAAACATCACACTCTGAATCCGTACTGCGTTTACCCTCTGGTGCCGAACGGCTGGCAACAAGCCCGCTGGATGACAACTTTGCCATTCGTTTTTCTGAAAATGCCTGGGGGTTGCAGTTTCACCCTGAATTTTCGGTTCCCGTCATGTCGCAGTATATAAAGCACCGGGCCGATGCCATTCGAAAGGAAGGCTTGAATCCGGATCAGATTCTGTACGATGTAGTGGACACAAAAGTAGCGCGTTCCGTGCTGAGGAAGTTTGCGGCCATGTTTGACGCGGTTGCTTAGTCTGCGGCCTCTACTTCGAAGATGACACCGTCTATGTCGACGACCCTGATCAGCGTGCCGGCAGCAAGATCCGGACCTTTGACCCGCCAGGTTGAATCATCCACGGTCACCTTGCCAACACCGTTCACGATGGGCTTGACCAGTGTGAATTCACGTCCGATGTATTGATGTCCGCGCCGGTTCAGGTTGGGTTGGTCCGTCGTCTGTGGGCGGGATTCCCGATATTTTCGCCAGACCAATATGGCGAGGACGGCCGCAATGCCAAACAGCACCAACTGGATTTCCAGCGAAATGTCAGGAAACACCAGCAGGATCATGCCGACAGCAGCAGCGGCGAAACCCAGCCAGAGAAAAAAGAAAGCCGGTGCGGTTAATTCAAAGATCAACAGGATGCCGGCAAGAATCCACCAGTGCCAGAAAACAATCGGGTCAAACCATCCCGCCATGTTTAGGAGCCCCCGGCGGACTTATCCGTAAATGCCGCTTTGGCAATTTCAGTAATACCTGCCAGGCTGCCCAGGATACCGGTGGTTTCCATCGGCAGTAGCAGCGTCTTCTGGTTGGGGCTGGTCGCAAATGCTTTCAGGGCCTCGACATATTTTTGGGCAATGAAATAATTTATGGACTGCAAGTCACCAGCAGCGATAGCCTCAGAAACCATGGTGGTGGCCTTTGCTTCCGCTTCCGCTGAACGTTCGCGGGCTTCAGCATCCCTGAAAGCCGCTTCTCTGCGGCCCTCTGCATCCAGAACAATGGCTTGTTTTTCACCTTCGGCCCGCAGAATTTCAGCCTGCCGAAAGCCTTCAGCCTCCAGAATATTGGCACGTTTTTCCCGCTCGGCCTTCATTTGTCGCGCCATGGCGTTAACAAGATCCATCGGCGGTGATATGTCCTTGATTTCAATGCGTGTTACTTTCAAGCCCCAGGGCGTGGTTGCGCCATCAACAACATTAAGTAATTGGGCATTGATGGTGTCCCGCTTGGACAGGGCATCGTCCAGGTCCATGGAACCCAATACGGTACGTATATTTGTCATGGTCAGGTTCAAAATGGCGTATTCCAGCCGAAAAACCTCATAGGCTGCCTTGGCGGCATCGAGCACCTGGTAAAATACCACGCCGTCGACTTGCAGAACGGCATTGTCCTTGGAAATCACGTCCTGTGACGGCACATCGAGCACCTGTTCCATCATGTTGACGCGCTGCCCGACCCGGTTTACAAAGGGGACCATGAGATGAAAGCCGGGACTGAAGGTGGCGCTGTAGCGGCCGAACCGTTCGATGGTATATTCAAACCCCTGTCTGACGATAATGACTGACTTACGAACAACAACGATAGCGAGAATAACTACGATGGACGCCCAGATCAAAGTATTGTCAAGCATCTTAAGCCCTCTTTTTGAAAAAGTGGTTGTAAATTGTGTACGACCGGAAAACACTTCAAACACAATCATGTTCTCCACCCGTGAGCATAACAGAACGCAGCTTAAGGTGAATGCGCCAGAAGTCATTGGTTCCTGTTGATGAACGATAAACTGGACAGGCTTTTTGCCGAAAGCCGGGCGACCACCAGTGGTTTCCGTTTCGACGAAAGAGTTGTGCGGGTGTTTCCGGACATGATCGCCCGTTCCGTGCCTGGCTATGAACTGGTGGTTCCGATGATTGGCATGCTGGCACGACGCTTTGCCCAGCCAGGTTCAAAAATTTACGATCTGGGCTGTTCGCTGGGGGCAACCAGTCTGGCTATGGCATACGCGGTGCGGGCGCAGGGGGCTGAAATCATAGCGGTGGATAACTCTGAAGCCATGGTGACACATTGCAGGCAACGGGTGGCCGAACAGGACGTGGCGGTTCCCGTTGAAGTAAAGCTGGAAAACATACTGGATACAAACATCGAGAATGCATCGGTGGTGGTGCTTAATTTTACTTTACAGTTTCTCGACCGCGGTCAGCGACAGGGCCTGATTAACCGGATCGCAGTTGGTATGCGCACCGGGGGCGCGCTGATCATTTCAGAAAAGATCTGTTTCGAGGATGATCGGGAGCAAAGGGAGCAAACAGCCTGGCACCATGATTTTAAACGCACACAGGGCTACTCAGAGCTGGAAATTGCGCAAAAAAGGAATGCCCTGGAAGATGTTTTACAGCCTGATACTGAAGCCAGACATATTGAACGCCTGCAACAGGCCGGGTTGCATGACCCACGGCGCTGGTTTCAATGTTTCAGTTTCGCCAGTTATATCGCCCGACGATGACGGCGCCCATAATGACGATGCAGAATGCAGGTTAATCCTTATCAGCCACTGGCGGACGCTGGCTGGCCAGGCCTGGCAGAGCTCGGCTGGCAGGCTCTGCAAAGCTGCCCACATGGTGACCTGCATTATTGGCTGGCAGCCATAAATGCGCTGCCTGAAGTAGGCTCAAGTATAGATCTGCAGAGTGCTGTGCCGGTGCTGGGGCAACGAACGGATGATCAACGGCGGTTGCGCAAATCCTTGATGGGCTTACATCCGTGGCGCAAAGGGCCGTTGGTCCTGGGTGGACTGCGGGTTGATACCGAATGGCGCTCTGACTGGAAATGGGACCGAATCGCACCGCACCTGAAACTTGAGGGCCGGCAGGTGTTGGACGTGGGTTGCGGAAACGGCTATTTCGGTCTGCGTATGCTGGGTGCCGGTGCAAAGCTCGTCGTCGGCATTGATCCGACCATGGTGTTTGTTATGCAATGGCTGGCCATGCAGAAACTGGCACCCGGTCTGAATAATTTTGTATTGCCTATGGGGATTGAACAGCTGCCGGCAGTAACAGGCCGCTTCGATATGGTGTTTTCCATGGGCGTGCTCTACCATCGACGCGACCCACTGCAACACTTGCGACAGCTGAAAAGCCTGACCCGACCCGGTGGCCACATCGTTTTGGAAACACTGGTACTGGAAAGCGGGAGCGAGCAAATACTGTGGCCGGAGGACCGTTATGCCCGCATGCGCAACGTTCATGCTGTTCCTGCCGTAGCGGCATTGCTGGCATGGCTTGAACTGGCCGGCTTGCCAGGGGCTCAAGTCCTGGATGTAAGCAGAACAACACTTGATGAACAGCGCAGTACCCAATGGATGCGTTTTGAATCCCTGCGCGAGAGCCTGGACAAGGATGACACGTCACTGACCATTGAAGGGTATCCCGCACCAGTGCGGGCCGCGCTGCTGGTTAAGGTGTAATATACCCGGCCGACACAGCGAGCCTGCCCGTAGTCGCCGCTGGTTTTTCAATCGGCTGCCCGGTGGTTTGGTTAAACTAAGCTCGTGGGGTGTGGTCACACAACGACACGGTGAACGAAAACAGCGCAAATGATACATCTTGAGAAGATCAGCCGTATCTACCAGATCGGCAACCAGACCATTCATGCGCTGGATGCGATTGATCTGGATATCGGGGCAGGAGAGTTCGTTGCTGTCATGGGGCGCTCCGGTTCCGGGAAATCAACCCTGCTGAATATGCTGGGATGCATGGACCGTCCGGATAAAGGTGAATATTTCCTGGATGACAATCGGATCAGCGCCATGGATGATGACGAACTGTCAGCAGTGCGCAATCGTTACATGGGCTTTGTTTTTCAGAGCTTCCATTTATTACCCCGCTTGACCGCACTGGAAAATGTATTGTTACCGCGCCGTTATCATATCCACGGCATATGCGACACTGACCGGCAGAAAGCCGCAGAGCTATTGCGCCGGGTTGATCTGCAGGACCGTATGGAACATAAGCCAAATGAGCTGTCCGGAGGCCAAAGGCAGCGCGTGGCAATAGCCCGCTCCCTGATCAATACCCCGAAAGTCGTGCTGGCCGATGAACCGACCGGGAATCTCGACAGCAGCACGTCCGATGCCATTATGGCGTTGTTAAAGGAGTTGAACAAAGATGGCCAGGCCATCGTCATGGTAACGCATGAGGCTGAAATCGCCGCCAATGCACAGCGGCAAATCTTCATGCGAGACGGGAAAATTCTGCAGGATGATACGGTTTAACCCAACGCAGGCCCTGCTGGTCGCATTGCTGTTATTGCCCCTGGAAGCAGAGGCCCAGAACAACGACATACTGTTTACCGGTGAGGTGTTCTCATTGCGGGCGCAGGAGGTATTTGTACCCCTTACCAACAATTGGCAAGCGCGGATAAGCATGATGTTGCCGGAAGGCACCCGGGTACAGCGCGGTGATGTGGTGGTAGAGTTTGATGGCTCGGAGGTTGCCCGACAACTCGAGCAACAATTGGAAACCCAGCGTACCGAGCAGGCTAAAACCGAACGCGACATGGCAAAGATCAATAAAGAGCTGGTTGAGGCGGAATTTCGACTCAGACAGGCCAGGGTCAGCCTGGAGCTGGCAACATTAAAGGCCGATGTGCCGGAAGGCCTGCTGGGCGGTATTGAATATGCTGAAAACGCCCTCACCAGGGAAAAGGCCACCAAGGCGGTTGAAGATGCTCAGGAGCAACTCAAGGACAAACAGCAAAGTGCCCGCGAAAGGACCCAGCAGGCCGAACTGGACAGGCAAAAAGGTGAGAACCAATACGAGTTTTGGAGTGAAATGCTGGAGTCTTTTGTGATACGTGCCAGGCAACCAGGTTTTATTATTTACGGAAAACACCCGTGGAACCGGACCAAGTTTCAGGAGGGGGATACGGTTCGGACCAGTTTCCGGGTTGCACAGATTGCGGATACATCCGATTTGGCCATACACGTATGGATTAACAGCGTTGACCGGCCTCGAATCAAAACAGGGGCTGCCGTTAACATCATGCTTGACGCTCTGCCCGGGCTGGAACTTGAAGGAAGGCTGGAGTCCATTTCAGACAGCGGTTCCAAACGTCCAGAGTGGGGCAAGGCCCTGTACTACGAGGGTGTTGTGCGATTTGCATCTGATGGTCTACCGCAATTACTGCCCGGCATGAGTGCGTTGGTAGAACCGCAATTGTGAATATTTACCGATCAGCCAGCAACGGCGGACACGCAGGTCTCAGCAGGCTGGCAGGCCAGGCCAGCCTGCTGATTATGCTGTTATTGCTGGGTGCTTGCTCGTCAGAGCGCAATGAGGCTGGCGGCGTAGCGGCTGATGTGGGTGGGATCGTCCGCGTTACCGGAGAAATAGAATCTGCCAACTCGGCCTTTTTTGGCCCGCCGGCTGTACCGAATATCTGGCAGTACACCATTTCCTACATGGCACCGGAAGGGCGCAAGGTAAAAGCTGGTACGGCCATATTGAAATTTGACCCACAGGAATTGATGAGCCGGCTCAGAGACAAGCGCAACGCCCTGAATGAAAAGCAAAAGCAACTCGAAAAGCAACGAATTATCGCACGCGAGGTCGTTGCAGAGACAAAACTCAAATACCAGGAAGCAGTGGCTGAGCTGGAGAAAGCCCGACTCAAGGCAGATATCCCGGTGGAATTACTTGCCAGTCGTGACTACAAAGAGAATAAATTGAAATTGGAGCTGGCCGAACTGACACTCGCGCTGCGCAAGGAAGAGGTGCAAAAAGAACAGCGTGTCCAGGACACGGAAATCAATATACTCAAACGCGAAATTGCCGTTTTGGAGAGTGAGGCAGCACAATTTCAGGGGTCGGTTGATTCCATGACCATCAAGGCAGCGGGCGACGGTGTGGTCATCTACACGGTGGATCGCAGGAACAACAAACACGAGGTAGGCGATAACGTGTGGATGGGCCGCAGGGTGATGGAACTACCGGATTTATCACAACTACAGGTACAGCTTGAGGTGCCGGAACGTGAGGCTGCACGCATTGCGGTCGGCCAGACAGTGAAGTTTGTCGTCGATGCAGCACCGGAGGAGCGGTTTTATGGCGAAATTATTGAGCTTGCCTCCGTTATTCGCACCAAATCACCGAGCCAGCCAGCCAGAATATTTGACGCCAGCGTCAGCATGAAGAACCCGGATTTGTCCATCATGCGGCCCGGAATGAGCGTGTCGGCTGAAATTTACCTGCAAAAAGGGACTGCTGACGGGTCATGAAAGCCCTCCTGACTATGATCATGGTTGTTGCACTTGCCGGTTGCGGGCAGTCTGCCGTTGATAAGGTGGAAACAGTCGTCGTGGGCAGTGGTTTATTTGAGATCACCCTGCAGGCAAAAGGAGAACTACGCGCGGCAGAATCCACGCCCATCAAACCCCCACCGGGCAGCAGAAACCCTCGCACCATCGAGTGGATGGTGCCGGACAATAGCTGGGTGAGGAAGGGTGAGCTGGTTGCCAGGTTTGATGCATCATCCGCCGAGCGGGGCACCCGCGATGTCGGCATTGAGCTCAGCAAGGTGGATATTCAGGTCTTGTCCAAGCAACGTGAACTTGAACGCCAACTCAGTGAGCTCGGCAACGAGTTGGAGCTGGTGGATATTGAAAAGATCATGGCGGAAGAGTTTTCTGTGGATAACGAACTGGCATATTCGCGCTTTGAAATCATAGATGCCATGCGCGACAAGGCGTTGCTGGATTACAGATCAGGGCACCTGGAAGGCAAGAAAGGCACTTACCGTGACCGTGAGGGGGCGGAAGAAGCGGTTCTCAGTGCCGCCAGGGCAACCCAGGAGTCCAAGTTTCAGGAACACCAGGCGCAACTGGACAATTCCGAGATACGGGCGCCGCACGATGGGTTTTTTGTATACGAAAAGACCTGGTTTGGTCAGAAAATCGGTGTTGGCAGCACGGTGTTCCCGGGCAACAGGATCGCCAACATCCCCAACCTGGAGAAAATGGAAGCCGTTTTATATGTATTGGAAACCGAGGCCGTTGGTATTGTTGAAAACCAGCCTGCCGTGGTTGTCATTGATGCTTTTCCCGACCGGCCATTGAGTGGAAAAGTAGTAAAAATCAGTGCGACCGCTTCACCCAAAGAGCGCAACAGCCCGGTTAAGTATTTCACCGTTACCATTGCACTCGATGAAGCTGACCCGGACTGGATAAGGCCGGAAAGCCAGGTTGCAGCAACCATTGCCATCAACCGCATTGCAGACACGATATTTGTGCCCAACCAGGCGATATTTACGGACAGCAGCGGCGATTGGGTATTGCTTCGCAAGGGCAGAAGCCTCAAAAAACAGGAAATTGAGCTCGGGTTGCGGGGTGCGAATCGTTCCCAGGTTATCAGCGGTCTTGAAAAGGGGGCAGAAATAGCACTGTTCCCACCCCCGGACAGCAGCCCGAAAGAGCAACGTACGTGAACCTGCTAAAAGGACTGGGAACAGAGGATCTGTGGCATGCAGTTGAGCAACTGCGGCAACATAAGTTGCGCACGGCCCTCACCCTGCTGGGGATGGTGTTTGGTGTGGGGGCAGTCATTGCAATGCTGAGCATTGGCGAGGGTGCTAAACAGGAAGCCTTGCGACTGATTGAATCAATGGGCCTGCGCAATATACTGGTCGAATCCCGGGATTTTGATGCAGATACACTGACAGAAATTCGCGAACATAGCGTTGGCCTGTCGCAAAGTGATGTGCGGGCCATTAAGCAAACACTGCCAAGTGTCAAAGGGGTAAGTGCAGAGAAAAAGATCAAGACCTGGAACCTGTTTTCCAGGCAGGCATCATCCGATGCGCAGGTTCTGGCTGTATCCCCGGCTTATTTTGACCTGGCCAGCCTGAAGATAGCTACAGGCCGCAAAATCAACGCTGAAGACAACAAATATTACGCACAGGTAGCCGTACTTGGCGCGCAGGCCGCCAGGAGCCTGTTTCCCGACGGCAAAGCGTTGGGTCAGCGGGTAAAAATCAACCATTTGTGGGTTGCGGTTATCGGTGTGCTTCAGGATCGTGACCTGAGCAAAGACGAGTTTCAGGGCGTCAGTCTGGGTGGTGACCGCAACCGGGTGTTTATTCCACTCGAAACGGCACTTAAGCGATTGAAGTTTGAACCACTCGAGAGTGAGCTTGATTCTATCAGGTTAAAACTGGATAAGAGCGCCGACCCCCAGTTATCCGCCCTCACCGTCAACCACCTGTTATCCCGCCGCCATGGCGGAGAGAAGGACTATGATATCGTTATTCCGGCTGCATTGTTGAAGCAACAGCAGCAAACCCAGCGCATATTTACCATTGTCATGTCGGCCATTGCGGGTATTTCATTGTTGGTCGGTGGCATTGGCATCATGAATATTATGCTGGCTACGGTATTGGAACGGACCCAGGAAATTGGCCTGCTGCGCGCATTGGGTGCCCGCAAACAGGATATCCAGGTTCAGTTCCTGGTGGAATCAGCCACCGTTGCCTCCCTGGGGGCTTTTATTGGGATTTTCTTTGGTTTGGCTCTGGCATTCGTTATCCAGCAGTTCGCCGGGTGGCCTGCCGGGTGGTCGTTGGTGGCCATCCTGTTAGCGGTGAGTATCTGCCTGCTGACGGGTATTATTTTTGGTTGGTACCCGGCCCGCCAGGCCGCGGCCCTGGACCCCATCCGCGCGCTACATTCAGAGTAGGCTCCTAGCGTGACGGGCGCGTCAGTATTGGCCAGTAAACCCATACAAATAGTGTAAAGGCCAGCATCCATCCCGCCGCTGACAAATCAATCATCACCAGGTAGT
>VAPH01007927.1_pt1 | contig 45777 bp, 38 predicted proteins | sample 3393861 | NCBI WGS metagenome assembly VAPH01 (sample SAMN08290439, study PRJNA428436) | hydrothermal vent metagenome | isolation source: Deep-sea hydrothermal vent chimney | place: Atlantic Ocean: South-mid Altantic Ridge | reverse complement strand
GTGTCTCCCGGCAGCGCACCCGACGGTGTCACGAACGTTACGACAAACCGGCGAACAGGTCCTCGAGCTCGTCCTCGGCAACGAGCACTTCTCTTGCCTTGGACCCCTCGCTCGGGCCGACAATGCCCCTCTCCTCCAGGATGTCCATCACCCGCCCTGCGCGGGCGAACCCGACGCGGAGCTTGCGCTGCAACATCGACGTCGAACCTAGTTGGCTGCGAACAACGAGCTCAATCGCTTGACGCATCAACACCGGGTCTTCGCCGTCGAATTCATCCTCGAGCGACGCCTTTTTCTCGGCGACCTCAAACACCGCTTTCTCGTCGTACTGTGCAGCGCGCTGGTCCTTCACGTACCGCACGACAGCGTGTATTTCAGCCTCAGAAACAAAGGCGCCCTGGATACGTTCCGGCTTCGGCTCACGAGCCGTAACCACAAGCATGTCGCCCAGGCCGATGAGCTTCTCCGCTCCGGATGCATCGAGGATGACCCGCGAGTCGGTTTGTGATGACACCGCAAAGGCAAGACGCGATGGCACGTTTGCCTTGATGACACCGGTGATCACGTTCACCGACGGACGCTGAGTCGCCAGCACCAGGTGGATGCCGATGGCACGCGCCATTTGGGCGATGCGCACGATCGCGTCCTCGACGGCACGTCCGGCCACCATCATCAGGTCGTTCAACTCGTCGACGATCACGACGATGTGCGGGAAACGGTCGTAGCCGTCCTTGTCAAGCGCCCCGGCGTCCCATTTGGCCCGATAACTCCCGATGTCGCGAACGCCTGCGTCGGCGAGCAGGTCGTATCGGCGATCCATCTCGGAAACTGCCCACTCAAGCGCATCCGCGGCCTTCTTCGGGTTCGTAATGACCCGTGTCAGCAGATGCGGAACGTCGTTGTATTGACCGAGCTCGACCCGCTTTGGATCGACCATGATGAGACGCACGTCTTCGGGCTTGGAACGCATCAGGAGCGATACAACAATCGCGTTGATACAGGACGACTTCCCGGCACCGGTCGCACCGGCGATCAGCATATGCGGCAGCTCGTCGAGCTTAAGCATCCGAGCAGCGCCGGAAATATCCTTGCCGAGCGCCACTCTCATTGGATCGGTGTCACCGTCTGCGGCAGCAGCGGTAAGAACGTCCCGTAGTGTGACAAGCTCGCGCTGGCGATTCGGTACCTCGACACCGATCGCGCTCTTGCCGGGAATAGGCGCGAGAATGCGAACATCGACAGCTGCCAGAGCGTAGGCAATGTCCTGGCTTAGGTTGGTCACTCTGGAGACCTTGACGCCGGGAGCCAGTTCGATTTCATACCGTGTGACGGTCGGACCTGGAACGATCCGGGTCAGCCGGGCGTCCACACCATGTTGGGTAAGAGTAGCCTCAAGATCCTGAGCAGTGCGTTCAAGCAGCTTGCGCGACTGCCCGATCTCGTCGCCGAAATCCAGTAACTCGATCGGCGGCAGGGTGTATCCGCTACCGCTTGGCGCCGGGACAACCGGGCGTTGCGCCTCACGTGGTTTCGTGTTCTGAGGAGCTGTTTTGGCGATTTTGGGTTTCGAGCGTTGCTTGGACTTCGGTGCTGTCGCAGCGACGTTTTCCACCATGATCTCCGATGGGACCGCAGCGGGACCGGATGGCGGCACGGTAGGCGACGGTTGCGCCAGGCCAACCCACCGACGGAACCGCCTGAAACCTCCGATAACCGTAAGGCCGACGTCGCGCAGGGTTGCGCGCGACACAACCAGTGCTCCCATTGCGACCGTGACTGTAAGCACTACGAAGGCACCGGTGAACCCAACTAACCGACCCAACGGGAACGCTATCAGAGATCCCACGACACCACCGCGTTCGACAACTTGCTCGATTGAGCCGTTGAGAGCGATCGCCCCGGTGAGCAGGTGGAAGAGGGCCAGGGAAGAAACGAACACGACGGACACACCGATCGTCACCCTCGCGTAGTCCTTGCGCGGTACCGACCCGACCATCGCGTACCCGATGTACGCCAGGAAGACGGGAACGAACACCGCCCAGATACCAAAAAGGAATTCCAGGCCACTGAGGAATGCGGACCCGAGCGGTCCGGCCTTCTCGAAAAACGCAAGACCCACAAGAGTCGCCACGACGAGCATAACGACGCCCCACACGTCATCGGTCTGCCGACCAAGGCGTTCCCGGACACGGGCCTTAAGGCCTCGCAGCGACGCAATCAGTCCGGTTTTTTGTGTAGTTTTCTTGCGTGCGGTCGAGCGTTTGACGTTCGACCTGCTCGTCGATTTCCGCCCTTGGCCCCGACGCTTTTTTGTTCTCTGAGCCATGGAGTTATGACGATACCCCACGGCGCGCGCTCTGCAAACAACTAAACCGTTCTACGGCAGGATTCTTCTCGGACTGCGCACCTCTCCCGACGCTGAGAGAGTGCGTTCTCGACCGCCCTGTAACACTCAGAATGGTGCGACAATGACAAACGACCGGGCATGCGGGTCCTACACCTCGATGACGACCGGGAAGACTACGGGGCGCCGAGACAGGCGGGCCTTGACCGCCCGACCGGCCATCGACCGAACCTTGGCCCGTACCGTGTCGTGATCAAGCGGTAAGTCGAGTGACTTGATCCCGTCGATCACTCGTTCGGTAACCAGCTTGTGGACCTCATCGGAATCGTCGGTCAAACCGTGGCTGTCAACGTCGGGACCGAAAATGATGTCTCCGGTCTGCAGGTCGACACCGAGTGTCACGATAACAACACCTTCGTCGGCCAAATGCTTGCGGTCACGCAGGGCCCCGTCGAGGTCCCCTATGCCGCTACCGTCGAGATAGACATAACCGGACGGCAACACCGCCCGTTCGGCCCTCGTCCCATTGTCGTCAAGCACGATCACATCCCCATCCTCCAGGACGTGAATGTCAGGGACACCCATAATCCCGGCGAGTTTCGCATGTGCCGCGAGGTGCCGATACTCGCCGTGAACCGGAATAAACGACTGTGGCTTGATGACGTTGAGGAATGTCTTGAGTTCCTCCTGAGCGGCGTGACCGCTGACATGGACTGTCGCGTTGCGCCCGTGATGCACGGTTACGCCACGGCGCACGAGGTTGTTGATAACCCGGGACACCTTTGACTCGTTTCCCGGGATCGGAGTAGCCGAGATGATGACGGTGTCGTTGTCATCGAGTTTCACATGGCGATGCTGACCTCCTGCCATCAGCGAAAGCGCCGCAAACGGCTCACCCTGTGACCCGGTGCAAATGACCGCAGTCTTGGAATCGTCGAGCTTCATGAGCTCATCCATCTCCAGAACATCTGCGTCGTCGTAGCTAAGCAGTCCCAGGTCGCGTGTCACGGCTGAGTTTCTGACCATCGACCGACCGAGAAACGCAAACTTGCGTCCCGCAGCGGTGACAGCATCGATCGCCTGCTGCACACGGTGAACGTGGCTGGCAAAACACGCAATAATGACTCGGCCCTCGGCTTCAGCGGTAAGGGCTGTCAGGTGCGGCCCGACTGTTCGTTCGGATGGCACGGTGCCTCCGACCTCGGCATTCGTCGAGTCGGATAACAAGAGCCTCACTCCTTGACGGCCGAACCCGGCGAAGGTTTGGAGATCGGTTGGTTCTCCGTCGATCGGAGTTGAGTCCAGCTTGAAATCACCCGAGTGCACGATCAGGCCCTGCGGGGTGTCGAACACGATGCCGGCCGCCTGCGGCGTCGAATGCGTGACGCGAACTAGCGTGAAGGTGAACGGGCCATGCTCGACCCAGACATTGGTCTCCAGGGCACGCAGGTCGGGCTCGACACCGAGCTCTTCGACCCGTGAGCGGGCAAAAGCGACCGCCATCTCAGTTCCATAGACCGGTACATTCAGTTCACGTAGGAAATACGCCAACGCACCGACGTGGTCTTCATGACCGTGTGTCAATACGACACATTCAACGTCATCTGCTCGGTCAAGAACCCACGAGAAATCCGGGAGAACGAGATCCACCCCCAGCATCTCGGCCTCGGGAAACATCAACCCACAGTCGATGAGCGCAAGTTTCCCCTCCACCTCGATAACCGCACAGTTACGGCCAATCTCGCCCAGTCCTCCGAGGAACCCCACACGTACCGTCATTGACCAACCGCCTTGCGTACTCCGACCTCAATCTTGTGTAACGTTTGTCCCGATGCCGGCACGAGCGGCAGCCGTGGGTCGCCTACCGCTCCCCACAATGATGTCACGGCCGCCTTCAGGCCCATCGGGCTCGGCTCCAGGAAGAGCGCCGCGACGACATCGGACATTGTATCGTCGAGGCGTTGCGCCCCCGACTCATCACCGTCGTTGAACGCGTCAATCATTGCTTTGATCTGGTTGCCCACAAGATGTGAAGCAACCGAAACAACACCAACACCGCCAAGGCGCAGCAAATCCAGAGTGAAGGCGTCCGCACCCGAGTACACCGCTGCCTGGCCATCGACCGCGGCGAACTGACGCTCCGCATAGTCGAGATCTTCCGTCGCGTCTTTGATCGCAACCACCCGGGGGTGCTCGGTAAGGCGTGCCAGCGTCTCAACCTCAATGAGGCGGGCTGTTCGGCCCGGAATGTTGTACACCAACACCGGCAAGTCGGTTGCATCGGCAATCGCCGTGAAGTGTCGGAAGATGCCCTCCTGCGGTGGCTTGGAGTAGTAGGGCGTCACGGCCATGGCTCCATCGCAGCCGGCTTCGGCCGCACGCTGGGTCATCTCGACGGACTCTGCGGTGTTGTAGGTGCCGGTCCCGGCCACGACGGTTCCCTTCCCTGCGGCCGCTTCGACCGCAGTCTTGAACAGTGCGACCTTCTCGACCTTGGAGAGGGTAGGTGCCTCGCCGGTCGTTCCGGCAACGACAACGCCGCCGGAACCATTCTCAAGGAGATACCTGACGAGCCGCCAAAACACCTCGTAGTCAACTGCGCCGGTCTTATCAAACGGCGTGAGAACCGCCGTCAGAACCGACCCGAACGGGGGTGTGGGCGTTGCATTCATGACCGGAACCCTAGTCGGCGAGGGCCGACTATCCTGATCCGGAATGGAACAGCAGCATGCATACATCGTGGATGTCACCACGGAAACATTCGGTCAGGCCGTCCTCCAGCGCAGTCGCGAGGTCCCGGTCATCGTTGACTTTTGGGCAGACTGGTGCGGGCCGTGCAAGGTGCTCGGCCCTATCCTTGAGCGCGTGACAGCCGATGCCGGCGGTGAGTTCATTCTTGCCAAAGTCGACGTCGACGAAAACCAGGAACTCGCCGCGCAGTATCAGATCCAGACGATTCCCACGGTCATGGCTTTTGTCAGTGGTGTCCCTGTTGGTCAGTTCTCAGCTGCCCTTCCCGAGGCCCAAGTGCGCGCATGGATCGCCGACATGCTCCCTACAGAACTCGACAAAACAGTCGACGAGGCCCGCGGCGCAGCATTGGCCGGCGACGTCGAACGGGCCGAGCGACTTTTCGTCTCGGTGTTGAACGAAGTCCCGGATCATCCCGATGCCGCAACCGGCCTTGCGGCCATGATGATCGCGCGCGGCGACACCGAAGCTGCGCTCATCATCCTCGGCAAGCTCCCACCCGGTGAAGAGGTTGACCGACTTCAGGCTGCCGCCCGTCTCAGTGATGCTGCCGGCAACGACATCAACGCGCTCACCCTTGCTCTTGAGGCCAACCCGACCGATCACGAGGGTCGCCTCACCCTGGCCCAGGCCTTGGCAGCCCACGGGGAGTATGAGCCGGCTCTGGACCACATGCTCAAGGTGGTCCGAAGCAAGGGATCACATACCGACGACGCTCGTCGCGCCATGCTCGATGTGTTTGGCATGCTCGGGAACGAGCACCCGCTGACGGCGTCGTATCGACGGCAACTTGCCAGCGCCCTCTTCTAGGCCACCGGGGACCCCGAAGCTGAAGAGTTTCGTCAGCGGCCCTAGATCCCGAGGATATCGTCTAAACCAACCGTGACCGACTGTGGCAGGGTTGCGACACCACGGATCGCCGCCAATACCCCGGGGACGAACGCGCTGCGGTCAGTCGTATCATGTCTGATGCGCAGTGTTTCGCCTACCGATCCGAACAGGATCTCCTGATGTGCCACCAAACCGGGCAAACGTATCGAGTGAACCGGAACACCGTGGACCCGGGCACCGGTAGCTCCCTCGACAAGGTTCTCCGACTCCGTCGCCCGCTGCTGTTCCGAGACTGCAGCCAGGCGCCGCGCAGTGGCAAGGGCGGTTCCGGACGGTGCATCGGCCTTGCGGTCGTGGTGCAGTTCAATGATCTCTGACGCCGCGAAATGAGGTGCGGCTAGCTCGGCGAGACGTTGCATGACAACGGCCCCGATCGAGAAATTCGGGACGACCAGACAGCGCGGTCCACCCTTCGGCCACATGGCCTCCAGCTCCGAGAGACGCTCATCATCAAAGCCCGAGGTCCCTACAACTGCGTGCATGCCCGCTCTCCCCCACGCCCCGAGGTTGTTGATCACGACGTCAGGGCGAGTGAACTCGACCACGACGTCACACCCGTCTAACGCGGAGCGTTCATTGCCGATGCGGACTTCGCACAGCGTCTGATCGACCGCATGAGGGTCAAACAAGGCAACAAGTTCCAGGTCGTCAGCGCCGGAAACCGCATAGGCGACAGTTCGCCCCATCCGGCCGCCTGCTCCCGAGACGCCGACTCTCATGCCACGAACTCTTGGAGTCCGTCGGCGTCGAACGGACCGACCGCACCAAGAACGAACGGGCCGGCGTACACATCGGCCGACACCTCAAGGACGTCTTCGAGAGTGACTGCTTCAACACGAGCCACGATTTCGTCGACCGATATGTGATCCAGACCGATCAATTCCGATCGACCGAGACGAGTCATCCGCGACGTAGCGTCTTCAAGAGCAAGCGCCATGCTGCCCTTGACGTGTCCTTTGGCGCGAGTTATTTCACTGGAGGTGATCCCGCTTTCGACAAGTTTTGCCAGCTCGGATCGAACAAGTTTCAGGACTTCTGCGGCTTGGGACGGAGTAGTCCCGACATAGATTGCTGAGGCGCCCGTATCAACAAACGGCATTCGGAAACTGTGGACCGCATACGCGAGGCCGCGCTGCTCTCGGATTTCCTCAAACAGACGTGATGACATGCCTCCACCCAGGATGTGATCGACCACCAGGTGCGCGTACCGTCGGTCATCGTCTCGAACATAACCCGGCATCCCCAGAACAAGGTGGGCCTGCTCGGTGTCACGCCGAACAACCTTGACCGCTGAGCGGACCTCCATCGTCTGCAGCGCACGGCTCGGAGCCACACCCTCCCACGCACCGAAGTGCTTGGCGATCAACGCCACGAACTCGTCGTGATCAACCCGGCCGGCCGCCGCAATCACAACGGATCCGGGTGTGTATCGCTCGGCCCAATACGCCTGGATGGTGTCGCGGGTCATTGCATTGATCGAGTCGCGCGTGCCGAGAATGGCCGGCTGGATCGGGTGGCCTGCCCACATTGCCTTCACGAACTGTTCGTGGGCTACATCACTCGGATCGTCTTCGTTCATGTTGATCTCTTCGAGCACGACGTGGCGCTCGGAGTCGATCTCAGCCTGGCGGAACGCCGGTTGCTGGATCATCTCTGCCAGGATGTCGACAGCAAGCGGGGTGTCCGTTGCGCGAATCCGCGCCCAATAGCACGTGTACTCCTTTGAGGTGAAAGCGTTGTGCTGTGCACCGATTGCATCGAGAGCTTCGCTGATGTGGCGAGCAGACATGCGTTCGGATCCCTTAAACAGGAGGTGTTCGAGGAAGTGGCTTGTCCCATGTTGCGGGCCGACTTCGTCACGACTTCCAGCGTCTACCCAGACGCCGACCGAGACGGAACTCGCCGACGCCATGTCCTGGGTGATGATGCGAAGCCCGTTATCAAGCGTGGTCAACGAGTAGTGCATCGCGCCATGATAGGAGTTGGGAATTGGGTGAGATCCACTACGAAGGATCGTCGTCGCGCGGACGTGAGCGAAGTTGCTTTAGTTGCCCGCGAGCTTTCTTCGAATCAACGCGTCGGCGTTGCGAAGCCCGGGTCGGCCGAGTTAGCCGGCGCCGGGTCTCTAGCCGTAGTGATTCTGTCAGCAGGTCGCGCATCCTTGCTCTTGCGGTCTGGCGATTGCGCCACTGCGATCTGCTCTCGTCGACTGTGACCACCACCCGACCGTTCACGAGCCGCTGACCCAGGTTGGATCGCATCGTGGCTTTGAGATGATCATCGAACGCTGCGGATACCTCAAGGTCGAAGCTCAAAACGACACGCGTTGCCGACCGGTTCGCGTGCTGCCCTCCCGGACCACCCGACGTCGAAAACGTCATGTCCAGCTCCGTTGCCGGAATCTCATATTGTCCATCGACCACGAGACTTTCCATCTCACAATCGTAGTCGCGCCTGGATCGACGACTGGTTTTGACACGTGTGAGACAATGGATTGTTATGCGTGATCGAAGTACGTCTGTTCTCACAGAAATCCTGCCATTGGAGGAGCGGGCTATTGAGGCTGTCGTTGAGAGGTATCAGCGAGTCGCTCCTGCGGTCACGCGTTTCGCACGGTCGCTTGCGGGAAACCCCGAGCTTCAGGTCCGTCTTGGTTCGGTTGCTTCGGGCGGGACCGATGAAATCGTCCTGGACCCCGCAGTGTTCCAAGCGGCGTATGCTCGCAACGCCCCGGTGACGCCAACCGAAGTCGCCCTGACGTCAGCCCTCCACGAGGTTGTCCATCTCATCGCGACCAACTTCGAAGAAAGACGTCCGATCCCGGAATCATGGATCACCACCGATGGTTCGGACGTCGCCGAGCATCTCTACGAAGATACCGAAGAACACCTTAACCTCAACGAAGCGTTGTTCGATTTCGGTGACGACGACCGCGACGATGTCACAGATGACGAGGATATTGTTGTGGCCGACGATGCCGAGGGTCCGCCCGCCGAAGCCGGACCGGTCGCCGTCTCACTGGTGGACGCTCTCCACGAGGCTGCCGGTATCGTCGGCGAGGCCCTTTTTCTATCGCTCGAAGATGCGCGCCAGGAGTTTCAGTTCTTCGATGCGTTTGAGGGTGCCAGATCTGTTCTCCGCGACCTCTATCGTTCCGCAGCCCCGGAGGCGTTGGCTAACGCCCGACCGCTCGGTCAATACGCTCTCAGTTGCTTCCTGATTGTCGGTGGATACGTCACCAAAGATGAGATCCAGCGCCGGGTCGCGCCGCACGTCGCCGGAGCCCTCGATGACGCGCAGCCGTTCCTCGACACCGTTACGGAAGTTGACGATCCGTGGACAGTTGGAGGATTGGCCATCCAACTACTCCATATCGCAAGACTCCACCGCCTCGTCCAGGACGACGAAGGAGGTCACTCCGCTACTGCGAAGAAACTCAAGGAAGAGGTTGACGCGAATTCAATCTCCGAAAGTGTTGATGCCGTTCGCATCGTCACCCCTCCCCTGGCCTCGATCGAGTCATATGAAGACACCAGACAAGCACAGACGGTAAGCGCCAAGGACGGGTTGCGCGGCGACGCCGATCAAGCCGGAGACCCTGCGAGCGACCAGTTGGTGCGTGTGTCTGAGTCGCCTTCAGTGTTCTTGCCCTCCGGACAGCGCGGCAAGATCGTGATGAGCCGATTCCCACAGCGTTTTAAGGCTTTTGCCGCGGACGGACACGCCCAACTAGCCGTCGCGGCCGAGCGGTGGGAGGTCGCACAGCGGCGTGTTTCCGGCGAGCTGTACCCGCTGTTTCTAGCGAATCAACGACGTGGACTGCGATCCGGATTCGATGCCGGTGATCTCTCCCCGCACGCTGCCCTCCTACTCGGGGCGGGACTCTACCAACGCATGTTCGAGCGACGCGACCGTCCGACGAAGCGTTCCTACGCAGTCAGTCTTCTCGTCGACGGTTCCGCAAGCATGCTGCAACCCAATCGCGGCAAGATCCTCCACCAGCCGGCGTGGGCGCTGGCAGCCGCGACCCTTGGAGCCTGGACGTTGGCAAAACTTTGCGACGAGCTTCAGATCGAGTTTGAGGTTGCGATCTTCAACCGGGCGTTTGCCGCGAAACAGGACGACTCTGAAGCCAGCTTTTCACAGAGACGGCACAGCGCAACGGGCGGCCTCAAACGGAGCTACGGGTCGAGTGCCGAGCGTCTCACTCGAACCGTCAACCACTATCTCGTGAAATCGTTCGATGACAGGTGGAAAGCGTCCGAAGACATTGTTGCAGGGTTGTTCTGGATGGCGACCTCACCCTCTGATGCCGCACGCCGGGCCCGCATGAACCGAGATGAAGCTCCACCGATCTCAATGTTCGATAAGGCCGCAAACGTGGACGAGTTCAACGTCGCCTTCGCCGCCCAAAGACTCGCCTCCCGCCGGACATCGACGCGGATCCTCGTCGTCCTCGCCGACGGCATGACCCGAGGTTCGGTGCAGGCGCTCGCCGACACCGTAGCCCTTACCGAGCACAACGGAACAACCGTGCTCGGCATCGGTATCGGCGACGATACGGTCCAGGCGACCTACACACGCCACCAGGTTGTTGAAAAGCCGTCGGAACTCACCGCTGCCATGGTTGACGGCGTTCGATCATCGCTGCACACAACACTCGCGCACCTTGGCGCCCATCGACCTCACCGAGCTCCCACTACTGACATCCACGATCCACAGAGAAGGAACACGGCATGACCGACGTCGTCACGTTCACCCACCCGACCGGTGATGGGCCCGACATCAAACTCGCAACAGTCGAGGTCGACTCGACCCTTCCAGACTACGATCTGCGCCTCGAACACATCCCGATCCCCGACCCCGACTACGTCGATCTCGGGATGCTCTACAAACTTGCGCAACTTGAACAGGTACGCCGGGGCCCGTTCGCCAAGACGCCGTTACACCTGGCGCTTCGCGGTCATATGGGAACCGGCAAGGATCACGATCTTGAGCAGTTCGCGGCCCTTCTAAAAGTGCCGCACTATCGCATCCCACTCACCGGAGAGGTCCGCGATATCACCCTCATTGGATCGGTGAAACTCCACGGTGATGGGAAGGGTGGCACCGAGAGTCGATGGGAAGACGGCGACATCACCCGTGCCCTCCGAGGGCCTGCGTTGGTCAACCTGTCAGAGCTGAACGCCGCTGGAGCCGAAACCCTTTTCGCCCTCCACGGTCTCCTCGACCGACACCGCGCCCTGGAACTACCGACCGGAGAGATGATTCGTCTGCGTGACGATGTGCGTGTGTTCGGTACCCTCAACCCGACAGACCTGCGCGACTACGCGGGCACCCAGACGCTGAACAAGGCCTTCGCCGACCGTTGGATCATTTGGGAGAAGGATTTCCCGGACGAGGATCAACTCACAGCCATGCTTGAGCGCCGCTACGGAAACCTCGGCGAGGAGTACATTGCACTCATCGCACGGCTCGCGGTTGAGGTCAACGCGTCGTTCACCTCCATCGATGCTCGGACCCGCGTGGAAACGCCGATGTCGCTACGGAGCGTCCTCGATCGTTTCCCGGCAGGCCTCCACGTCAACAACCACCGACGTGACCCGCTGCGCTCAGCATGGGAAGAATTCATCCTTCCACATATCGATGCGTTCGATCGCGACCATTACGAGACCGTGTGGGCAGCAGTCGCCCGCGTCGGCCCAAAGGGTCCCGCCTTCTCATAGCGGCCAGTCGCCGGTTCTCCCGAACGACATCCCGATTGAGTCAACACGAGTGATAGTCTTACCCCATGCCAGCATTTGATGTGGTCTCGAAGACCGACAAACAGGAACTACGAAACGCCGTCGACCAAGCCATGCGTGAGATCACGAATCGGTACGACTTCAAGGGCACTGACACCACGATGGAGTTGACCGATGAAGCCATCACCCTCGAGTCGAGCGGAGATGGTCGGCTTGACGCCGCCATCGACGTGCTCAAAGGGCGTCTCCTCAAGCGGGGCATTTCGACCAAGGCAATCACCCAGGGCAAGGTTGAGGAAGCATCCGGCGGGCGGGCTCGGACCACGTTTTTGCTCAACGAGGGCATACCCCAGGACGCTGCCAAGGAACTAGGCAAGGCTATTCGCGATGCGAAGCTGAAAGTCCAGGTCCAGGTGCAGGGCGACCAGTTACGGGTGCAAGGAAAGAAACGGGACGACCTGCAATCTGTCATCGCTCTCCTCAAGGATCTCGACTTCCGACTCCCCCTCCAATACGTGAACTTCCGCGACTGAACATCGACGGACCAATCCACACGTAGGGACACCAGGTACGGTAGGTTGACCAGCATGGCCGAATACTCACTGAGCGATGAATCGCTCAACCGGAAACTCAAAGAACTCATCGTCGCGGCCCGTGACGGTCACGACAGCCACGAACACGACGAAGATCTCATCGCCGAGATGCTCGTGAGCGGGCTCAAACTCTTGCGCGACGATACAGACCGCGGCGACCTCAAGCTCGTGAATGTGGCGCTCAAGGAAATGCGATACTCATTCGTCGTGTTTTCCCAATATCGTGACATTCCCAAAGTTACGATCTACGGTTCGGCGCGAACACCGCCGGAGTCACCCAATTACCAGCTCGCGGCCGACTTCGCATCGCAAATGGCCGACCACCACGGCTGGATGATCATCACCGGTGCCGGACCTGGAATCATGGAGGCGGGGAACAAGGGCGCCGGGAGTGAATACACCTTTGGCGTCAACATACGTCTCCCGTTTGAGGCCGAGGCGAACGACTACATCCACAAGTCACGGCTCATCAACTTCAAGTACTTCTTCACCCGGAAACTGATGTTCGTCAAGGAATCGGATGCTTTTGTCGTTTTCCCCGGAGGGTTCGGCACCCAGGACGAGACCTTTGAGCTGCTGACGCTGATACAAACCGGAAAGTCCGAACTTCACCCGATCGTCCTCATCGAAGCCGAAGGATCCGGCTACTGGGGACCGTGGGTGACGCTGATCGAGAACCTTGCCGCTCAGGGCATGATCTCCGAGGCGGACTTCGCCCTCTTTACCGTCATGTCCGACTACGAGGAGGCGTGTAACCACATCCTCCACTTCTACCGCAACTACCACTCCCAACGCTACGTACGCGGCGAACTCGTCCTTCGCATGAAATCCGAGCCCTCTGCGGAACTCGTCGAGGAACTCAACCGCGACTTTGCAGACATCGTCGCCGAGGGTCGGATAGAGAGAATCGCAGCAACCCCCGACGAGGTGGCTGACGACGACAACACCGACCTGTACCGCATCCGATTCAGATTCGACCGCCGCCAGCATGGAAGGCTGCGCATGCTGATCAACCGCCTCAACGAGGTTGACTCAGCGGAACCGAACTAGGAGCCGTCAGGCCCCGCCGGGCGACCCTGGGCCCCCGAAGCATCACGCACCGGACGCCCACGGCGCTGCACTAGACTGGTGCCACTATGCGGGAAATACTCTCAGACCTCGTCGCGGAACAACAAGCCCTGGATCAGTTCCTTCAGGGTGTCCGTGAGCGTGACTGGAAACGTCAAACCCGTTCCGATGGGTGGACCATTCTCGACATTGTGAGCCACCTCGCGGCGACCGAAGAGGTTGCGGCACGGGTAATCGCCGAAGGTCAACCCATCGTCGACGAGATACTCAGAGTCCCTTTCGATGAGTGGACCAACCAGGGCGTTGAACGCGGTCGTGGCAGACGTTATCAGGAGATCATCGAGTGGTGGCGCAACGGTCGAGCCGGTGTCGTTGAACCGCTCTCGCGCATGGATTCCGATGCCCGCATCCCATGGTTCGTCGCCACGGTAAACGCAAAGACGTTTGCAACACTCCGACTTGCTGAGACGTGGGCCCACGGCTTGGACATCAAACACACCATGGACGACAAGATCGTGGTCAAGGAAGACGAAGAGGACCCGCGTGATGACACGCCGCGTATCCGCCATATCGCCTGGCTTGCACATCGTATGCTGCCGTGGGCGTACAGCGAAGCCGGCGTAGAGTTCCCCGCGGAAGGCATCCGTGTCGAGATCGTGGGGCCGAAGTACACACTGTGGACGTTCGGACCGAAAGACTCACCACATGTGATCAAGGGGCACGCCGGCGACTTCTGCCGTATTGCGGTTCGCCGACCACCGTCGGAAAACGGACAGCTCCGCACCAGTGACGATGTCGCTGCGCAAACCCTCACCATCGTGAGAACGTACTAGTCGCGTCAGTCGTTCGGGGGACGCGACAGCGTGTATCCCATCTTGTGAAGCAAGTTGAGGAACGCCGGTGCCGGCTCCGAGAAGCGCAAAGGCCGGAACGCGGCCTCGTACTCGCTGAAGAACCCGGCAACCGTCTCGACGATGTGGGCTGTATCGATGACGTTGACCGTTGAGCGATCGGACCGTCCAAACGCAACGATGCGGGTTCGGATAGTACCCCCTCCTCGAGACGTCGACTCGTGCACCAGATCTCGTTGAAGCGCGGTCACGACCCTGGGAAGCGGGTCGTCGTAGAGCCATTCCACGCGTCGTAACATTGAATGCAGCACTCCGTGGTCCTTGATCCCGGGGTTCAACACAGCTTCCCCTTGTTTTACCTCGCCAACGATCACGTCTAGCGCACCGCCCTTGAGGCCCAGCACCGGGTCGTCAAGCACGATCACGTCTGCTCCGACACCGTGGGGATCGCCAACCACCGTTGCACCCGGCATCCTGATTCCCATGATGTCGATATCGGTGACAGTCGTGTACGTGCCATCTTGCTCGCGACGCTGCACTTCGAACTCGCTCAACGTGAAGTACCCCGTGAGACGTAGGTAGGTTTCGACAAGGTTTACGGCGATTTCCAACAGATCCTCCGGATGGGTCTCAGGCACGGTAGCGTGGTGCAGCTTCGGCCTCACATCTCATGGTCGCTCCGACCGTGAACGTTCCACGATAGGCGTCCACCCCGATCGACCGTTCCGTCACACCCCGTCTTAATGGCAGACCGCGCGTAAGACGATTTTGTAGTTCACAGGGCTGTTCGTGTTCCCTTACGCGCGCACTCGCGCGTAAGACGATTTTGTAGTTTGATTCCAGAGTTTCCCTTCTGGCACCTCCCCGGACGAGGCGGTGTTGGTACGCGACCGTGGCGGGGAGAAATGTCATACTCAGCGTGTAGCCTGCGCTCATGACCGCGTTGTCACAGTTCTCCTCGGCAACCTCGGGCTGGTTTGCCCGGAGTTTTGAGGCCCCGACCCCTGCTCAGATCGGAGGCTGGGCAGCTATTGGCCGTGGAGAAAACACGCTGATCCATGCTCCGACCGGCTCAGGCAAGACGCTCGCTGCGTTCCTGTCCGCGATCGACCGTCTGACGACGAGTCCTCTCCCCGACCGCGGGCAGCGGTGTCGGGTGGTGTACGTCTCCCCGATGAAGGCCCTTGCCTACGACATCGAGAAGAACCTTGACGTGCCGCTTGTGGGGATCGAGAGGTATGCGCAGCACCACAATCTGCCATTCACACCGATTACCACCGCGATGAGGACGGGAGATACGCCACAACGCGAACGCCGGGCCATGCTCCACAACCCTCCCGACATCCTGATAACCACACCGGAGTCGCTGTACTTGATGCTGACGAGTCAGGTCAGGTCGACACTGCAAACAGTCGAGACAGTCATCATCGATGAAGTTCATGCGATTGCATCCTCGAAGCGGGGGTCACATCTCTCACTCACGCTGGAGCGGCTCGAGAACATCACCGACGTCTCCCCACAGCGCATCGGATTGTCGGCGACTCAAAGACCGCTGGAAGCGATTGGGGAGTTTCTTGGCGGGGGCACAACTACTGCAGGGAGATGGACCCCTCGCCCGGTCACAATTGTCGACGCACCTGCGGACAAGGTGTTAGATATTTCGGTCCAGGTACCGGTGATCGACCTGGCGCGCCCCGAAGCAACCCCGTTGGCCGACGATGCACCCGACGACCTACTTCCGGGACAACGTCGATCGGTGTGGCCGGCGCTGTACCCGAAGCTCCTTGATCTCATTCGTGCACATACGACCACGCTCCTATTTGTCAATAGTCGCGGTCTCGCAGAACGCCTGTCGGCGGAGCTCAACCGCCTCGCTGACGAAGATATCACCAGGGCCCACCACGGCAGTGTGTCGCGTGAGCAACGCGTGATCATCGAGCAAGGGCTCAAGAGCGGATCTCTTCGCGCCGTGGTTGCCACATCAACGCTCGAACTCGGCATCGACATCGCCGCCATCGACCTCGTCGTACTCGTAGGATCGCCGCCCTCGGTAGCAAGCGGGCTGCAACGAGTAGGCCGCGCCGGCCACCAGGTGGGCACACCAAGTGTTGCTCGCGTCTTCCCGAAACACCGGGGTGACTTGCTCGAAAGCGCCGTCGTGACCCACCGAATGCTCGCGGGCGCCATCGAAGAGACCTCTATCCCGCAACACCCCCTCGACGTACTCGCACAACAAATAGTCGCGATGGTCGCCAGCGAGCCGCTCACCGTGGCCGACCTCTCGGTAACGGTCCGTCGGGCAGGTCCGTATCGGGATCTTCCCGACTCGCTCCTGCACGCGACTCTGGACATGGTGTCTGGTCGGTTCCCTTCCGACGACTTTGCCGAGTTCCGGCCCCGAATCATCTGGGATCGGGCAACGGGCGAGCTCACAGCCCGCAGCAACGCCCTACTCCTGGCCGTCGCGAACGCGGGCACCATTCCGGATCGGGGACTGTTTCCCGTCATGCTGGTCGGTGGCGGCAAGGTTGGTGAACTTGATGAAGAAATGGTATTCGAGTCCCGGCCGGGAGATACGTTCGTGCTCGGAGCGTCGACATGGAAGATCGACGAAATCACCGTTGACCGAGTCCTTGTGCATCCGGCTCCCGGGGTTCCCTCCGCTCGTATGCCGTTCTGGCACGGCGACGCCGCCGGACGACCCCTGGAACTCGGCAAGGCCATAGGCGAATTCGTTCGAACAATCGACGGTCTGGACGAGAACACCGCACGCAAGATACTCCGCGAAGAGTACGGCCTCGACAACTGGGCGACGAACAGCCTGATCACCTTCTTTGACGACGAACGACGCGCCACCGGAGTACTGCCGACCGATAAAAGCATCGTTGTTCAACGTTTCCGTGACGAGATCGGCGATTGGAGGATCGTCGTCCTCACACCGTTCGGAGCGCGAGTTCACGCACCTTGGGCACTTCTCGCACGTGCCAGGCTGCGAGAACAACTCGCCTCCGACATCGACGTGCTTTGGTCCGATGACGGATTCATTTTCCGCTGCGTCGACGTCGATTCACCGCCACCGGTCGACGGCATCTTTGTCGACCCCGCAACAGTGAGTGATGACATTCTCGAGGAGGTCGCCGACTCTGCGTTGTTCGCGTCACGGTTTAGGGAAGCCGCGGCAAGATCGCTGCTTCTCCCGCGGCGTCGCCCCGGTCGTCGAACCCCCCTGTGGCAGCAACGCAGGAGGGCGCAGTCGTTGCTTGAAGTAGCTCGAACATTCGGCACGTTCCCCATCATCCTCGAGACGTACCGTGAGATTCTGCAAGACCACTTCGACATTCCGGCCCTGGAGAAGATCCTCCAGGAAGTCACCGATCGCACAGTGAGCCTCAGCGTCGTGGACGTCGACTCCCCGAGTCCGTTCGCCACGTCGCTCATGTTCAGTTTTGTTGCATCGTTCATGTACGAGTACGACGCTCCCCTCGCGGAGAAACAAGCGGTCGCGCTCACCCTTGACCGATCACTTCTGCAAGAGCTGCTCGGGGAACCCGAATTCCGAGAACTCCTCGATTCGGACGTGATCGCGGACCTCGAACTTGAGCTTCAATGGCTCACAGAGCAAAGGGCGATCACCTCCGCTGATGCCCTCCACGATGCCCTTCGTGATCTCGGCCCCATCACGTCCTCTGAGATAGCGGCGCGGGTTGCGCCTGATCGAGAATGGGAGCCATTGGTTGATGTCGTAGTCGGAGACCGACGCGCGGTCCATGTGCGTCACAACGGAGCCTCCAAAGTTGCGGCGGTCGAAGATATTGCACGGTTGCGCGATTCGCTGGGTGTGGTCGCACCCGCAGGTCTCGCCGACGTCTGGCTCCTCCCCGCTGAACGACCGGTGCGCGACGTGGTCGGTAGATACGCCCGCACACACGGCCCCTTCGACGTTCCCGCTGCCGCGGCCTCCCTTGGTCTACCGACCGGTGTTGTCGAAGCGACACTCGTTGAGCTACGAGACGACAACCGGGTTGTTGAGGGAACCTTTCGGCCTGGTGGTTTCGGACGTGAGTGGGTGGACCGCGAAGTCCTGAGACTGATCAAACGCCGGAGTCTCGCCCGACTCCGAAACGAGATAGAAGCTGTCGACCAGCGAACACTTGCATCATTTCTCATTGATTGGCACGGCATCGGCTCCACCTCTCGACATCCGGATCGGCTCATGGTGATCATCGGTCAGTTACAGGGTCGCTCGCTCCCGGCATCGATTCTTGAAACCGAGATCCTCCCGGCGCGTATGAACTACAACCCGGCTGATCTTGACGAGATGCTTGCGAATGGCGACCTTGTCTGGATCGGCGCAGGTGGTCTGGCCGGTCACGACGGGCGGATCCAGCTGTTTCGCCGCGCCGACGCTCCGCTCCTTGCTCGCCAACCTATCGACGAACCGATAGATGACCTGACACAGCGCGCAATCGTCGACCATCTGGCAACGCAAGGCGCCTCGTTTTTTACCGATGTATACGCCGCGGCCGGTGGGGGCGATCCGGCGCTCGTCGTCGACGCTCTATGGTCTCTGGCGTGGGCAGGGATCGTCACGAACGACACACTCCAACCCTTGCGCGCGAGGGTCAGGGGCAGGGTTCGCAAGAGAAAATCCCGCGGAAAGCCCCGTCGTCTATCGACTACAACCCCTCCGGCCGCAACGGGCCGCTGGTCCCTTGTCGAGCGATTGGTCACCTGCGCAGTGCCGGTCACCGAGGAACAGCGTGCGACGGCGCTCGTCGAGACACTGCTTGACCGCCACGGGATCGTCACGCGAGACAGCGTCCGTGCAGAGGGAATTCCGGGCGGCTTCTCTCGTCTCTACCCGGTTCTCGCAACAATGGAATCGAGTGGCCTGATACGCCGCGGGTACTTCATCGAAGGCATGGGTGGAGCTCAGTTTGCCCGGCCCACCGCGGTGGACAGGCTACGCAACAGCTCATCGCAGACACCGCTCGCCATTGGGGCAACGGACCCGGCGCAGCCGTACGGATCGACGCTTGCGTGGCCGCATCTCGGAAACACATCGCCGCAGCGTCGACCCGGTCATGGCGTCGTTCTCGTGGGCGGCAGTCTGGTTGGGTACTGGAATCGCAAGGCAAGGAATATCGCGACTGTCGATGGTGCCGATCCCCGTCAGATCGTTTCGGCTCTCCTCACACACGTCGGCGATGGTGAGTACTCGGTGGAGACGGTGAACGGGAAACCGCCGCAGGACTCGATCCTTGGGCAGGCTTTGCGTGACGCAGGTTTTGCACCCGGCTACCGTGGGTGGACCCTGAGATCGGACACAGCAAGACGATGAGCATTTCTATCGACGAGGCCCTGGCATACGCCCGCGACCTCACCGAAAGAATCCGTGGCCTACCCGACGGCGACCCGGAGCGGACGGCTCTTGAAGCTGAGTTGGAGGATTATCGAACCGAGATCAGGCTCGCCACTGACCGGGGACGTTCCCTGGAATCCTTGCAGCGAGATCTTGCGCATATGGGTGAGAGAATGGACGAACTCAGGCGCCAGCGAATCGACGCACCCTTCTCTGCTATGTCATTCAGCCTCAACGACCCGGAAGCATATTCGCTCCCCATCAACAAGGCTATCGACGAAAACAATGCAGACACGGTCGCCACCCTCAAACAACGCATGGCCGAACTTCAGAGGGCTATTTCAATGGTGGCTGGAGCCTCCGAGCCACAAGAGTGAACCACTCCCTATAACGTCATTCTCGAACGTGGGTGGTCGATGACCGATAGGCTTGAGCTGTGAGGAACCTGTGACCGCGGTCAGGGACCCGCACTCGCCGGCACCATCTCTGTGTCAGCAATGATCGGTAGTCGGAATTCCACACGTCCACCAGGGCCCGGGAACGCCTCGATTGTGCCACCGTGACCCTCGACAAGGCCGCGAGCGATCGCGAGACCCAAGCCCGCCCCGCCCGACTCTCGTCGTCGAGCAGGATCCACCATGGAAAACGAGTCGAACGCTTTGTCAACAAAATCGACTGGAAACCCCGGACCCGAGTCCTGGACAGAGACGCAGACGGTCGCTCCGACCGGAAACGCTTCAACTGTGACGGCCCCACCCCGCCCGGCGTACCGGATGGCGTTTTGGACGAGGTTGCGAAGGACACGTCGGAGCGCATCATCGTCAGCAGAGATTCTCAACGTCGCCGCATTCGGGGCGGATAACGTGACACCGGCCGAAGACGCCGTTGGATGCAGGGCCTCGATCGTCTCATCGATAAGCTCACCAAGATCGGTCGGATACAGTTTGATCACATACCGACCCGCTGCAATGGTCGAAAGCGTGAACAGGTCCTCCACGAGATGCCGCAGCGCATCGACGTCACGCCTCATGGACCGGAGGTAGCGCGCCGGGTCTGCCGCCACCCCGTCCTCAAGGGCCTCTACCGCTGCTTGCAGGGCGGCGAGCGGGGTCCTGAGATCGTGTCCGATAGCCGCCAGGAACTCTTGCCTTTCGCGCTCAAGATTCCTGCGCTCGCGGTCCATAGTGGCGAGTTCCGCCACCATTGAGTCGAACGCACTCGCAGTCTTACCGATTTCGTCAGGTCGCGTCACACCAGTCTTCGTGCTGAGATCGCCGCGACCTACCCGACGAGCAGCCTTTTCCATGCGCCGCAGGTCTTCGGTAAGCGGCCGCACCAGCGTGACAGCCAGGATCAAACCCAGGGCCACACCAAACGTCAGAACAACAAACAGCAGCTGAAGGTCGTGCACCGTTATGAACATAAGCTTGGCGGTCGTGGCCGCAGCAGCGACCACAATTCCTACCGATGCACCGGCGAGTAACACGACTGCGGTTCGTAGAGATCGCAGCCGCCGGGATACACGTACGACTCCACCGCCCACCAACGCAGTGAATACCGCAAGCGCAGCGAACATCTGGAAGAGATCCATGCGCTCCACCGATGACGGATTCATGGTCACCTCAAAGACGAGCATCGATCCGGCAATCGCCGCGACAAGAGCACCGACAAGTCTCATGGTTCGAACCGGTAGCCAACACCCCACACCGTGGTCAACCAGCGCGGTGACTCAGGGTCCACCTCAATCTTGCGGCGCAGTCGCCGGATGTGGACAGTGACCGTCGAGGGGTCCTGGTAGTCCGGAGATGACGCCCAGACATCCTTGAGCAGATCGCCACGGGTAAAGACCTTCTTCGGCGAAGCTGCGAGATGCGCCAGCAATTCAAACTCCTTCGGGGTGAGATCGACCACCTCGCCACGGACGATGACGTCGCGGGACTCCTCGTCGATCACGAGGTCTTCGAACTCGTGCCGCTGTGGGCTGTCGGCGGGAGTGGAACGACGCAACACGGAGCGAACTCTTGCTGCCAGCTCGCGCGGAGAAAACGGTTTCGTAACATAGTCGTCTGCACCGAGCTCCAGACCCATCACGCGATCGGGTTCTTCGGTGCGGGCGGTCAGCAAAATAACCGGTACGTCAGAAACCGCACGCAAGCTGGCAAGAATCTGGAGACCGTCGACCTGAGGAAGCATCACGTCAAGAACGACGAGGTCGGGCGATGCTGTCGCAAGGTACTCAAGTGCCTTGGTGCCGTCAGCCTCGGTGTGCACCTCAAACCCATCACGTTCAAGGTACGCAGTGACGACCTCGCGCACCATTGGCTCGTCGTCAACGACGAGAATCTGTTGCTGGCGATTCATGGTCTTGATCATATGGCATAGAACCACGTTCCGTACGCACGTGATACCCGCATCGACCGGTATTCATACTCTGTTCAGATCCCTGGTGATCGGCAGCTATCGACCGAACGCCGACACGACTCGTGAGCCGACTCGTAGCGGTCGCTCGCGGATTGGTCAATGTCAGCCACTACAATTCTGTGATGCATGTATTGATTGCGACAACCGGAGTCCTGTCACCCGAACCGGCGATCCGATTCGCTGCGCGTCTCGTTGGCGATGAAGGCCGTGTCACGGTCACGACCGTTGTGGAAGTACCCCGCTCGTTCCTGAACCAGCTCCGCAGTGAGTCCTGGCATCCACTGGACGAAACAACGGACGGCCAGTTGCTCGCTACCGACGAAGCAACGATTGCCCGGTACGTAGATGAACGCGGTGCCCGACTCACCGAGCCGGTCGTTCAGGGGCTCCGCGCAGCCGGCCTTGATGCCGAGGCCGTCTTTACAGAGGGGGAAGATCCCGTATTGGCCATTTCGACTCTCGCCGCAAAGATCGATGCTGATGTCGTTGTTCTCGGTGCGACGCGGCAGTTGTTTGATCAGTCAGCGTGGGAAAGTGTCTCTGCCCGGATCATGATTGAATCCGGAAAACCCGTTCTGGTGCTCCCACCGGAGCGAAAGGAACGACAGGCCGATGACCAGGAGCAGATCTAGATGAAGTGGGAGACGGTACGAACACCAGACACGGCGTTCGAAAACTTGCCTGATTACCCATTCGCCCCCCACTACACCGAGTACCAGGGGATGCGACTCCACTACCTTGATGAAGGTGAGGGAGATCCGATCGTCCTCTTTCATGGCGAACCAACCTGGTCATTTCTGTACCGGAACGTGATTCCCCCACTTGTGGCCGCGGGCCACCGTGTCATCGCCCCTGACTATCCCGGGTTCGGACGGTCCGACAAACCTACCGATTCGGCCTTCTACACGTACGAGCGGCACAGTGAGTTCATCGAGGCATTCCTCGTCCCGCTGGGTCTCAAGAACGCCACGGCAGTCGTCCAGGACTGGGGCGGGCCGATCGGGCTACGGGCTGCCGTCGAGCACCAGGAGTGGTTTACGCGACTTGTCGTGATGAACACCGGGTTATTCACCGGAGCACCGCTGTCAGAGGCCTTCATGGCGTGGCGCAACTTCGTGGAAAAGACACCTGACCTCCCGGTCCGATTCATCATGGAACGTTCGATGGTTACAACCTGGGATGATGCGGTCCTTACGGCCTACGAAGCACCGTTCCCATCGGTGGAGTACAAAGTCGGTGCACATGTGTTCCCCTTGATCGTCCCCCGCACTCGAACCGATCCAGGCGCCGCTGCGATGCGTGCCGTGACTGATGCTCTCGCTGGTTGGAGTAACCCGGCACTCGTGATGTTCTCCACTGAAGACCCGATCTTCAACAGGGACGTGGCGCACGATTTTGCTCGTTTGATTCCCGGAGCCGGCGAGCCCCGGTTCATCGAAAACGCGGGACACTTCCTCCAGGAAGATCAGAGCGCGGCTGTCGCTCAGGGGATCATCGACTTCCTGGCGTCGCTCCCGGATAACCGCTAACTGAGCGGCAGCACCAGGCGTGGCGCAGCACACCGTGTGCCGGTCGAAAGGCTACAGCTCGCCGGCAGCCACTAACGCGTCGAGAATCGCCGCACAATTCGGCACACACGCCGCGCGATCATCCTCAAGCAGGGCACGTACCGCTTCGGGAGACATCCACGTCGGATCTGACGTCTCACCGCTGAGCGGCCGCGGCACACCGGTGACGTAGACACGCACAACCGTGGCATGCAGCGGGAAATGCCCTTCTGCGCCGGTGACCACAACGACCGGCGAAAGGACCTCATGAGTCCCGAGCGCATCGGACCGGGCAATGACACCATCGACTCGTGTAATCGTGAGGCCGGTCTCCTCTGTGACCTCACGGCGGATCACCGTCTCCGCGGTCTCCCCCGCCGTCCACCGACCGCCTGGGAGCTCCCATTTTCCAAAGACCGGTTCACCGGGTTTGGCCCGCTTCTGGAGAAGAATCGCTCCGTCACCCCGCTGAATGAGTGCTCTCACAAGCGGGATCACAACCGGTTCTCCACCGACCGATGGAACAACAACCTTGCGCGGCCCGTCGTCGGAGTTGATCGTGATTCGCACAGTCACGGCAGTTCGATCACGAGTGTTTCTCCGCAGTAGCCGCCGACGCTGTGGTGCGCCACACCGATAACCGTTGTAGTTCCCTCGGGTATGACGATGCCGCTCATCGACCGCGTGAAGGGCTGTTCGTTCATGTGCTCGTGTGCCAGGACACGTGTGGCGATAACCTCACCTTCGAGGGTTCGCAACTCCCAACTGTCGCCAAACTCGGTAGTGCTGATATCGTCCGACCGTACCGTCAACGCGAATGTCCATGTGTCACCGTTCTTGGTGGCCTCGGCGTCGATCACAGATGCACAGAGTTGACCGACAGGTGCGTCGCTTGCCGCTACGTCCGGTGTGGACACCGTTGTGTCGACCGATCGCGACTCCGTCGTAGTTGAGCTGGCCGAACCGGACTGGGCCGTAGCGATCGAAGTCGTCGCTCCACCCGAGCAGGCGCCGAAAACGGCGATCAAAGCCACCAGGACGCTGCGCATTCTCACGACGACCCCACGCCACATTCGAGCTGAACCTCGATCGTTTTGTCAGTAGCGACTGTCTGGAGGGCCACACACGCGTTTTGCATGTTGACGGTTGCTGCCGTGAACGGCGAATTCTCGACAACGACCGCCAGATCCACCGCCGTGGAAACTGTTCGCACCTGTGCTGTCGTATCGGGCAAGACAGCAAGCGCGTTCTGCGTCGCTGTGATCATCGAGTCGTGCGCGATCTGGACATCCTCCGGAGGGCTTATCTCCTCCAGGCCCGCAAGGAACGCTCGCAGCGGCTCCTCCGTTCCGTCAAGCCAAACCACCGTCTTTGCGATCGCCACATCGGTCAGGTCGGACATGAATCCGGCGAGCTCGCCGGGATCGGACATGTCGCGGTCGATCCGAAGCGTGTCTATCGACGTATTCAGCTCTGCTTCATAGGTCGCACCGAGATCGTCCATTGCCTGATCGAGCTGCTCGGTCAGAGTATTGACCTGATCGAAGTACTCGCTTGCCGTCAGCGTTGACCCGGAACACGCGGCAGCAACGAGAGTCAGGGCAACAATCGCTACTGCGCGTCTAACAATCAACACCATATCCGACTCCTCTGCTTGCCACATAGCCCCCGCAAGATCGTACAACAATGCATCGCTCCACCGTTCGATACGTGTGACCGCGAGGCGCGTCGGAGTCTGCTTGTGCGTCCGTGTAGAAACGAGTCGTCAAGGCCGGCGTTTCACAGGGCTCGCTGAGCTAAGGAAGTTGTGCTGCAAGGGGGGCGGCGCTCTCGGCAACCGATGTGCATTCGGCCTCACTAATCGGGGTCGGGCAGAAGAGCTCGTATCGATAGCTCCCTGAGACCCATGACATGACGAATCCCTCTTCCCTAAGTTCGGGACGGATCTCACCCTCGATCAGAGTGGTGCCGGCAGCCGACCCGACTCTCAACACCCCTCGGCGCCCCTCGTCGGACGAGTACGGCTGGTCTGCCCAGAGTCCGAAAGCAGCGGACACATCGGCATCGAGCGTGGCCGACGCGACGTCAAACACCAACTGGCTCGTGACCCATCGAACATCCTCGGGCACGGCCGCAGGGAAGAGAATCCCCGGAAGCGCGATCGTGATCTCCGCTCTGCTCGCCTGCACGAACCGTTCGCCGTCACCACGCTGCCACGTCCGCGCGATCACGACCTGGGCAACACCGGAAGCCTGATCGGGTAACGCGTCGTTCACCCAGTTCGCACGCTCCGACGGGGCAAGCACTACTTCGCCCTCCACCACGACAATCGCAACGGTCGTGGTGGTTGTCGTCGACAGCCCGCCATAGATGAATTCGTCCGACAGATCTCCAGCGCCATCGAGAACACCCATCTCGCCGCACGCGGCGACGACAAGGGAGAAGGCCGCCACGACCAACACTCGTTTCAACACACATCCTCACTCGATGACGAACAGACAGCCACTGAGCCTACAACGCTTCGAACGCGATCCAAGGTTCCCCGGTTCTTAACGAACCGGCGGATCGCATTCTTCAGCCGCCCATGCCGGTGCAAGACACCTCAATGCCCACGCGTGGACGCCCGGCAGTTACCCCCGGTTGGACATGGGATGGCGTGTCTGCTCATGTCAGTAGCCTGCTCACCATGAAACGAACGATCTCCCTCATAACTGATGCATTCCCCGAGCCGCTCGGTCTTGATACGGCAGTTTCGCGTACCTTGCTCCGCCAGGTATCGGACGGGCACATCGGTGAGGTTTTTCAACTATGGGTTCCTCCCCGAGTCATCGCCTTCGGTAAACGCGACCGGCTCGAGAAGGGATATGCCCGGGCTATCGAGGCAGCAGCCAGCCACAACTTTGGAGCGATTGAACGTCTCGCCGGAGGCCGGGCCGCAGTTTTTCATGAGGGCACCCTGGCGTTCGGGTGGACGCTGCCTTCCAACTACCCGCCATCAGAGATCCGGTCGCGTTTCGTTATGCTCACCGACCTACTCACACTTGTATTTCGCCGCCTCGGTATTGATGACGTCCGCGTTGGCGAGGTGCCGGGCGAGTATTGCCCCGGCGACTACTCGATCAGCATCGGCGGTACCCACAAGATTATGGGGGTCGGTCAACGGCTCGCCAAACACGCCACCCACATCGGTGGTGTTGTTGTCGTCGGAGATGCAGCGTCGATCCGCAACGTGCTGGTTCCTGTCTACAGCCACCTGGGGTTGTCCTGGGTCCCCGAGACCACTGGTGCGATCGAGGACTTCGCTCCGGGTGTGTCTGTGGGCGCGGTTCAGACAGCGATTGTCGAGGAACTGTCCACAATCGCGGACGTGATCCCAACCTCACTCCCTCCCGCAACCCGGACCGAGGCGATCCTCCTCGTCCCAGACCACTTGCCAAACGAAGACCGGTAACGGCTGCGACTCGTCCGGCGATTAGAGACGGCCGAGACCGCAGGTCCACGAATGGCAAGTGTCTGGTGCGCTGTGCCTAACTCGAAGGAGTAGACCAGCTACCTGACTGCCCTTTTGCACAGTCAGAGTCCCTATCACCGCCCCGCGTCGAGAAAGTCGTAGATCTTCTGAAGGTCTTGTTCCGAAAGCGTGGACTCGCTGTAGGCAGGCATACCCTTGGGCCCATCACGAACCTCGTCGACAAACCTGCCGAACGATCCAAGCTCATCAATGAGATCTGGACCCACAACTCCGCCCAAGCCTGACGGTGCGTGACACGCCGCGCAGGCATACTCGAACGAGAGCACTCTGCCGTCTTCCACCGGGTCGCCGGTTTCAGCAGCCGATTCATCCTTGAGCCCGAATCCGACATAGGGGTCGATGTCACCGACATGGGCGAGTTCCGTGCGATCATACTGATCTATGTGAGTTTCAGTCTCGGCCGGATGTGACAGTTCCGTGTTCGCCAGCGGTGCTCTGACAAACACGATCACCATCCCCACCGCGGTGAAGATGGCGGCGGATGCCAGCAGAACACCGATCCACATCGATCCCTCCTCGGCTGACACTTCATCCTCAACCAGGCCTGCTCTCCCGACTCGCGCAAGGAACACAGCCGATAGGGAAATGAAAACCCACACAGTGGCGATGACGAGAATCACGAGTGTCCCGTTCACAAAGGGGATCTTGACCCCGGATTCCGAGTGATAGAGCTGAGTTCCACCACTCTCGACAGCGATCGTGAATGTGAATGGATCCACCGGATCGGTTTCAGGACCGAGGTACACGATCTGCATCTCTGCGTTGTCATTTGCCCGCTGTTCGTAAACCAACACCGCAGTACCGGTCTCGTCTGTCGTGGCGGTGGCAATCTCAACACGATCGGTTTCGCCGCCAAGCGTGGCCATGTAGGTGAGTGCGACCTCCGCGCCCTCGACAGGCACGCCCTCCTCGGACAGAACCGCCTTTACCTCGACTTGTTGCCCGACTGCAACGCTCTCAGGAGCACCAACGCTGATCCCGATTCCTGCTGCAAACGCCGGACCGGACAGTCCGAGGATCATCGCCACGACCATGATCGACGTTGCGATGCGAATGGTAGGTCTGGACGGGTAATGGCTCATGACACACCTCCCTCAGCCAGACGTTGCACGTCTGGTGGACTCTCAGGTGATCCATCGGCAGCGCCCTCGTAGGCGTCCTGCAGGATCGGTACCGGCTCGCGAGCCATCGTGAGTTCGTGTTCCTCCGTCATCTCCCATATCGCGAGCATCGGGAGAACCTTCAACGCAATAGAGATGAGCAAAAGGAACAGCGCTATCCCGGCCACAAAGATCGACCACTCGACGAATGTCGGAAAGTAGCTTGCCGGCTCATATGGCATCAGCGGAACCCGCAGCCCGGTGACAACGATGAAGTAACGCTCGAAGAACATCGCAATGTCCACGAGGACCGCAGCGACTACCACGCCCGCGATCGTGCGGGTCTTACGAAACAACATCAATACGATGGGGGTCAGAAGACCGCCGATGATGTAGAACCAGAACATCAGTGCAAAGTCATCAATGAATAGTTGCCGGAACGCGAACTCGCCGGCCTCCTCAAGCTTGAATCCCGCGGTCAAGAATTCGTTGATGTTCACGTAGATCATGAACCCTGCAAAAGCTGCGAGTAGGTAGCCCAAGTAGAGAAAGTGCTGCGGGGTGAGATACTCTTCCCAGTGATAGATCCGTCTCAGAACCGCCATCACAAGGATGAGCGTCGCCACACCGCTGAAGATCGCTCCGGCAACGAACAGCACACCGAAGATGCTCGTGTTCCAACCGACACGCAGCGTCATCGAAAAGATCCACGACACGACAGTATGGACAGACACCGCGATCGGCATAATGATCAACATCATGATGGTGATCGCCTTACCGAGCAGCCTGACCTGGCTAGGCAGGCCTCTCCAGTTCAGAGCGACGGTCTCGTAGAGGAACCTACGTACAACGCCGACCTTGTTGGACAGCCTGTCCCTGTACAACGCAAGATCCGGGATCATCGGTGCGTAGAGATAGATCACGCTGGCGGTCAGGTACGTTGTGATCGCCATGACATCCCACATAATCGGGGACTGCCAGCGTCCATACCTAAAGACGTTAAAGATCCTCTCGGGACGACCCATATCGATGAGCACAAACGAAGCTCCCACAATGAGGGCGACGGCCGTGATGAGCTCAGCCATCCGCGTAATCGGCGCCCTCCACGTGGCCTTTGATGCTCGCAGAATCGCCGATATCAGTGTCCCCGCATGGCTAATGCCGATAAAGAACACGAACGCTGTGATGTACAAACCCCACGAGATACGATCCCGCATATCTGTAACGTACAGGCCGTTGCTCCACTGCTTCGAGTACTGGAAGACACCGTTTGCAAAGATCACGACTAGAAAAGCCAGCCACAGCCAATACCGATACGTCGTGACGAGGGTTGGCCTCGTCGTCTTTCGAACCAGACGCTCATGCCAGTTGCTCATCGTGTCCATGTCACCGCTCCCTCGGCGCGTTCGATCCACGGCCACTCCGTCGGCATCCTGCCTTCGTCTTCGGGATCACGGCCCACGTCCTCTCCGTGGCCGGGGAGGTAGTAGACCCTCGGTTGGGTACCGAGATGCTCCTTGAGGCGATAACCATTCCTCTCGGATATCAGCTTGGTCGCCTTGACGATCTGACGACCGTTGGTGGCGATATCCTCTTCGAAATCTCCATACCAAATCGCGTCCTGCGGACACGCCTGCACGCAGAACGGGAGCGTTCCGCCGCGTACCGTCTCGGGACAGAAGTCACACTTCATCACCGTGCCGCGGCTCGCAGGGGTCTGCTGTTCCGGGTTGTAGTCAGCCAGGAGCGCTTCAGGGGGAACGGGCGGTGTGCCCCAGTTGAAGAACCGCCTGTCATAGGGACAAGCAGCCATACAGATGCGGCACCCGATGCAGCGGTCCTGATCGATGAGAACCACACCCTCGGGAGTGGAAAATGTCGCCCCCACGGGGCAAACCTTGACACACGGTGGGTTTTCGCACTGCATGCACGGTGTCGGAATGAACTGTGTACCACCGCCTTCGAGCTCCCCCTCATACACCTCGATCCATTCCATCGGCTGTGGGGCAAAGTGTCCTTCGATGCAGGCGAGTGTGCACTGAGGAGCGGTTCCCTCGCTCTGACAACCGTCACACCTTGCGAGGTCGATGATCATGGTCCATTGCCGGACCCGGGTAGATTGTGTCTTCGCTGAGCCGGATTGAGCTGTTTGGTCAACAGATACCGGTCCGGCGACTACGTCACTGACGAGGTCGTCCATGAGCAGAGTAGATGCGACCAGTGGCACCGCCCCTACGGCACCAAGACCGATGTACTTGAGCACCGTCCTGCGACCAACCACATCTAGCGGGATCGGAACTTCTCGACGAGGCTCAGGTGGGGTTTCGGCTGTCTCGGGTCGCTTACTCATGCATTGTTCCTCCATCTCCGTATGTGAGCACTCGTGCGCCCTCGACTGTCCCGGGGAGGTGAAGCCACCCCCTCGAACAGTCGAGGGCATTTGACGAGCACTTAGTTGAGGTTGACTACGATCCATCCCTGGTTAGCCGACTGGACGTGGCCGTCGTCGGTCCAACCCTTGGAACTCCAGTCAACATCCCAGTAGGCAAGGGCAAGCGTGGTCGACTCACCTATGGTGAACTGTACGTCGCCTGCATCACCGGTCTGGAGTGGCCGAGACATCTCGAAGTAGTAGACACCAGGCCCGTCTTCAACCGGGTTCGTGTGCGACCACACTCCGTAGAAGCTGTTCTCTGCACCTTCAAGGTTGTCGTCTTCACGAGTCTCGGCATCGGTTGCCCACTCGTCATCGAAGTTGCAGTTCGCGTCGTTGCCGGGATCCTTGCCTTCGCCTTGAGGATGACCGGCTCCGCCACCGGACGGCACACCGGGTGCACACTCGGCTTCCCAGTGCCAGATATCGACCATACCGGTCGAGTTCTCACCATCTTCATCGTCAGCACCCATGGCGGGGCCACCGGTGTCGACGGGGAACAGCAGAGCAATAGCTGCCGAGAGCTTGAGATCATCGGCATTGAAGTTGTAGTCATCATCAATCGTGAACAGTGCATAGACGTTTTCGTCGTCATACGCCATCCTGATCGTGGCGTCCAGGTTCTCAACCGAGTCCGCCATCTCAACGATCGGCTCAAGCGTTGTCGCGAGTCCGGGAATCAACGCCCAGTCCCCGGGATCACCATCAACCGTGATAGCGGCAGCCGGTGCATCCAATGAACGCTCCATCGATACCTCTTCAGCTGTTGCTGTGACTAGGTCGACGTTGATCCATCCTTCGTTGGCTGACTGGACGTGGGAGTCGTCGGTCCAACCCTTGTCGCTCCAGTCAACGTCCCAATAGGCAAGGGCAAGCGTGGTCGACTCGCCCGCAGTGAACTGTGCGTCCTGAGCATCGCCCGTCTGAAGCGGCCGAGACATCTCGAAGTAGTAGACACCAGACCCGTCTTCAACCGGGTTCGTGTGCGACCACACTCCGAACAGGCTGTTCTCAGCACCGTCACCATTGTCGTCTTCACGAGTCTCGGCATCGGTCGCCCACTCGTCATCGAAGTTACAGAGCGAGTCATTGCCGGGATCCTTGCCTTCGCCCTGAGGGTTCACGCCGCCGGATTCCACACCCGGCGCACATTCTGCTTCCCAGTGCCAGATGTCGACCATACCGGTCGAATTCTCGCCGTCCTCGTCATCTGCACCCATGGCGGGTCCGCCGGTGTCGACGGGGAACAGCAGAGCAATAGCTGCCGAGAACTTGAGATCGTCGGCATTGAAGTTGTAGTCGTCATCAATCGTGAACAGCGCGTAAACGTTCTCGTCGTCATACGCCATCCTGATCGTCGCCTCCAGGCTCTCAACCGAGTCCGCCATCGAGACGATCGGCTCAAGCGTGGTAGCAAGACCAGGAATCAACGCCCAGTCCCCGGGATCACCATCAACCGTGATCGTCGCTACCGGAGCAACCAACGAACGGCCCAGATCCCCTCCCGCGGCAGGCTCAACCGCCTCGGTCGTTGTCGTTGTGGACGGCGTTTGTGTGGTCGTCGGTGCTTGCGTTGTTGTGGTCGCAAGCGTGGTCGCGACCGTCGTAGGCGCTGCTGCTGCTGCTGTTGTTGTTGTCTCTGCGGGTTCGCTACTCGAACATGCTGCAGCGATCAACATAAGGACCGCAATGATGGGTACCCATCGGCGTCTCACGATAACCTCCTCGGTTTCACCCCTCGCGAACGCCGCGACGGGACATGTGACATCTTTTGCCCACCGTATGCGTTGAACGTCAACGAGTCATGTGGACAAACGGCACCGCCTGGTTATCGGAAGACGACGCAGAGCCACCCATTCGAACCAAGAACCCTCGACCACTTGATCCAAGGATTGGGACTTTTCGATAGGTGCACCGCGATCCAACCGGACGCTCGTGCTAGGGAGAATCCCTCAGGTGATGACACCGAGACGAAGGGCAACGGCCACGGCTTCCGAACGCCTTTTCACCTCAAGGTGCGAGTAGATAGAGCGCAAGTGTGCTTTCACAACGGCCTCGGACACATCAAGGCGTTCGGAAATGGCGCGATTGTCGAGGCCTTCGGCAAGCATTTGGAGCAAGTCGATGTCGGCGAGACTCAGTGAGCCAACGGGGCCGGCGCTGTTCGGATCAACCATGCGAGCAATAAGCGGTGCGGTGATCTCGCCTTGAATATACGAACCGCCGTCGGCCACGACGGAGAGGGCACGAAGGAGCTCTTCCCTGGCGACCGACTTCAAAAGATACCCCGAGGCGCCCAACTCAATCGCCCGCCGGACATACGTCGGATCGTCGTGCATTGACAGCACAATCACGCGCGGTCGGGACGTCCGGTCCTGGAGTTCCTCAAGAACCTCAAGACCACCCTTGTTCGGCATTCGCACGTCCAGTAGCACGACATCGCACTCGGTAGTGTCCAGAAGCTCCAGCAGCTCCTCTCCGCTGGAAGCTTCACCCACCAGCTCGATATCAGCTTCTCGGGCGAGAAGCATACAAATGCCCTCGCGAACAATGCGGTGGTCATCCGCCACAACAACTTTCATGTCTCTCCCTCAGACTCACTCGCCGGTACCCATGCGCTGAACCGTGTTCCTCCGCGTCGATCAGTCTTCACCTTGAGGCCTCCCCCGATGGCTTCAAGCCTCTCACGCGTCGTCGTCAGGCCAAGTCCCTCGTCTTCGATGATGCCAACACCGTCGTCCACCACTTGCAACCGGACATGATCACCCTGACGCTGGACCCGCATCTCAACTGTCGTCGCCAAAGAATGTTTCCGAACATTAGTCATCGCCTCACGGGCTGCACGGTACAGCGCAATGCGCGTGGGCGGCGAAAGTTCGCAATCCGTTTCTACGTGAACACTCACGGAAAGGTTTGTTTCCATCTCCGTCAGCTCGGCCAGTTCGTCGAGCGCCGAACCCAACGCGAGTTCTTCACCCGTCCCGTACTGCAGGGATCGGAGTTCTGCACGCAGGGAGCTATCAACCTCGTTGACGAGATCTCCGATGCGAGCCAGATCACCCGCAACGGGATCGTTGTCATCGACACGTGATCGCAGGTCCTCTATCCCGTAGTGAATACGGTAGAGCGTCTGGCCGATGTCGTCGTGGAGAGACCCGATGACCCTGGTGCGCTCCTCGGCTTGTGAACGTACAAGCTCGCCGAATAGCTGCTCTGCCAATCTGCGGCGATTCGCTATTGCTCGTCCGTTAACCAGGATGAGTGAAGCCGTGAAGATCGACAGCAATCCAATCCCTAAAGCAATGCTCGCCCAGACCAGGCGTTGGATGTTTGAAACCGTGGTCTCGATCGGCTCGGCGAGGTGGTACATCTCGAACACCGCTTCGATCGATCCGGATTCCCCGAAGACGGGGACGTAGAGCTCTCGGAGCGGCGGAAGGTCGCGCTCGTACACATTTTCCGGCACCGAGAGATCCGGAATCTCAACTCGTGCATGCCCGTTGAAGGCGGCGATCCGATCCTCGGAGAGTCCGAATCTCTTACCGATGAGGGCGGGTTCATCGGAGTAGATAATTGTACCGTCGGGTAACCAGAGCTTGACGCGCAAAGTATCCGAACCGAGCAGGTTCAACCGTACGGCACTGTCGAGCGCAGCCAGGTCTTCCGGTGTAGCGGGTACCAGGGGAATGATCTGCGCGTCGACCATGTCTCCCACAATCCGCGTTTGCTTGCGAACTTCGGCGTCAATGAGATGCCGCTCGACCTGTCGTGGAATAGCGACACCCAGAATGATCGCGACTACAACAGACATCGCAAGGGCGACTAGAACAGCCTTGCCGGCCGGACCGATCTCACTCCAGAGAGCGCGAACGACCGTCCACAGCCCCCGGGACGATCTATTGTCGTGTGCCACGTGGTTGCTCCTCTCACCCTGGCTGCCCGGCTTCCGAGGGTAATCGGAGCGCACCCACTAGCCCACTCCGCTCCTCGCGTCTTGACCGGAATCGGTGTTCCCGGTCGGTGCGTCGGCTACGCTCTCCGTGCACACGCGAACTGGACATTGCATGCGTATCTTGGTGATCAACGGACCCAACCTGAACCTGCTGGGTTCGCGTCGTCCCGATGTGTACGGAACGACAACACTCGCCGAACTTGAAGTCGACCTCATCGAGTCGGCGGAACAACGTGGCGCCCAGGTGGTGTGTTTCCAGTCAAACCATGAAGGGGCCCTGATCGACGCCCTCCACAGATCGATTGGCAGTTACGACGGGGTCGTTGTCAACTTTGGCGCATACAGTCATACGTCGCGCGCTCTCCAGGATGCGATCGAAGCGGTATCGCTACCCGCGGTCGAGGTACACATCTCGAACATCTACGAACGCGAGGAGTGGAGGGCCACCTCGTTCACCGCCGAGGCCTGTGTCCACAGCATTGTCGGTCAAGGGATCCCTGGATACCTCCAGGCTGTCGAGTATCTTCTCGCCAACCACGCGCCCTGAGTCGCCGCGAGATACCATGAAGGACCCCGACCCGACGGAGTAGACATGTCCCTCAATGGCAAAACGGCCCTCGTTACCGGCGCAACTCGCGGCATCGGACGAGCGGTCGCCCTCGATCTCGCTGCCCACGGAGCAACCGTCATCGCTGCCGGTCGCGACCTCGCGAAGCTTGGCGAGATCTCCTCAAGCTCCATCACTCCCCTAGTTCTCGATGTGGCGGACGAAACTGCTGTCGCCGAAGCTCTCGATGGGCGCGACATCGACATCCTTGTCAACAACGCCGGCGTTGCCACATCGAATCCGGTCGACCGAATGACCCTCGACGATTGGAACTGGTTGTTGCGGGTAAACACAACGGGTGTGTTCCTGTGCACGCGGGCGGTCGTCCCCGGGATGAAGCAACGCGGATGGGGACGTATCGTGACCATTGCATCGGTCGCCTCACACGCCGGGGCACCGTATATCTCGGGTTATGTGACGTCGAAACATGGTGTGCTCGGGTTCACACGTTCAATGGCTGCCGAGTTAGGTCGGTACGGCATCACCGCAAACTCGGTATGCCCGGGATATGTACGCACCGACATGGCGCAGCAGTCAGTCGACAACATCATGGCAAAGACCGGGATGAGCCAGGAGGAGGCGGAGGCATCTCTCAACGCATCGTCCGGACTGGGTCGGCTCATCGAAACCAACGAGGTAACCCACGCCGTTCGGTTCTTTTGTTACGAGGACGCCGGGGCGATCAGCGGCCAGTCAATCATCATCGACGGAGGCACCCTTCAGCAATGATCGATGGAGCGCCCTTCGACGGCAGGTACCGGAGCAACGGTGGACCACATCACCCTGATGCGGGGACCACGGGATGACACTCCGCAGCACCGACCTCGCCCGGGCGTACGACCTCTCCATTCCACATCCCGATATTCCAACCCGCATCGAGAACATGGGTGCCAAGGCGACGGCGTTCCGATCGGATAATCCACCGTCCTTCAGCCCGGTTGGGTCCTTGGGTCGCCCGATCGACATCTTCGTCCCGAACGGACGTATGCGTGGTGCGGTTGCGATGATCCACGGGGGTTACTGGGTGCGTGGAGCTCCGACGGACATCACGCACCTCGCCGCCGGCGCACTCAAACAGGGAGTAGCAGTCGGGTTTGTCCCCTACGGGTTATGTCCGCGATACACCATCGGTGACGCCATCTCCCATGCCATCGAAGCCACCCGGATTGTGAGTGAGACGGCTGGCGTCCCCGCTGCCGTGTTTGGCCATTCCGCTGGTGGTCATCTGGCGGCGGCTGTCGTTGCAGCGGGCGTCTCCAGTGATGCAGTGTTCGTCAGCGGTCTCTACGATCTCACGCCGATCGTGAGGATCCCACTCAACGAGACGTTGGCACTCACTGTAGATACCGCCCGGGCGTGGAGCCCATCGGAGCGACCACCGCTCGGCCCCGCATCGGTATTCGCCGTTGTCGGGGAGAACGAACCACGCGGGTTCCTCGACCAGCAGGAGGTCCTGGTGGAGGCGTGGAATGGCGACGCGGAGATCAGATCTGGCGTACTCGTCGACGGTGACCATTTCAGCGAGATCGCGACCCTCACCGATCCGGAATCTCCCCTCACCGTCGCTGTTGTCGAGGCGGCACTCGCAGCGGCAGCCCGCCACACTTCCCCAGCGGAACCGGGGGCCTGATGCTCGCCCACCGCTTTACCCGTGCCCTTGCCGGCGACGGCCATCACATGGCGGCACACTCACACCACCTCTGGCCCGATGTCACGGCCGGCGCCCATGAACAGTACTGGCGCGACTCGGCAGCACTGGCCGATGACAAGTGGGGCCATGTGCTCGGGACGGTTCTCCCCGAGGCGCAGCGTCACATTGCGGGTCATCTCGGGTTGCCGGATCCCGGCACGATCGCGTTTGCGCCGAACACCCATGAGTTCATCGTCCGAATCGCGTCGGCGCTCCCCCACGGTTTCACGCTCCTCACCACGGACGCCGAGTTCCATTCGATGAACCGCCAGGCAACACGCTGGCAGGAGGCCGGGGTCGCCACCGTCCACACCGTGCCGGCGGAACCATTCGGAAACTTCACCGAGCGATGGTCCGAGGCCGCCCGGGTGGTCCAACCAGACCTCATGTTCGTGAGCCATGTCTTCTTCAATTCCGGCTACATCAACAGTGACCTCTCTGGCCTTGTTGACGCGGCACCGACCCCGGAGACGATCGTCGTGATCGATGGATACCACGGGTTCATGGCACTCCCGACCAATCTGGGCCCCGTCGCACAGCGGGTCTTCTACCTTGCCGGTGGTTACAAGTATGCAATGTCGGGCGAGGGGGTGTGTTTTCTCCACAGCCCGCCCGGTTTCATCAATCGGCCGGTCATGACCGGCTGGTACGCAGGATTCGGCTCACTCGGCGACGCGCAGGTTGGTGTGCCGTATGCCGCCGACGGATCGAGGATGGCGGGTTCGACCTTCGACCCATCGGGGCTGTACCGGCTCAACGCCGTGATGCGTATGCTGGCGGAAGAAGGAGTGGATGTTGTCGCGATGCAGGTGCACGCCGAACGTCTCCAGCACCACTTCGTCGCCGGACTCGACTCTATCGAGACATCTCTGCACCTTTCCCAGGTAACCCCGATGTGGCCCGGTCCAAGGGGCCGTTTCATCACATTTGTCCACCCGGATGCCCAGCGTCTCTGCTCGACGTATCGTGCCCGGGGTCTCATCACCGATGTGCGCGACAGTCGACTCCGATTCGGCTTCGGCGTCTACCAGGACGCCGCCCACATCGACAAGGCCCTCGAACTCATGGACGGCATCGACTGAGACAAACACCCAGGCTTTCGTCGGTGGCCTACCGAGCGAACTGTTGGAACCGGCGAAGGCCTTCTTCGAGGTCTTCGTCGCCGAGTGCGAAGCTGAAGCGGGCGTAACCGGGGGCGCCGAATGCTTCGCCGGGGACGATCGCGATCTGGGAATCCTCAAGAAGATGCGACGCGAGATCAAGTGACGTTGCGATCCCCATCCGGTCCAATAGTCCGGTGACACGCGGGAACGCGTAAAACGCACCGGCGGGTTCCAGGCACTCGACGCCGTCGATATCCCTGAGCATGCGGGTCATGGTGAGGCGACGTCGATCGAACGCGGTCCGCATCTCGGCAACTGCGTCAAGTGAGCCACTCACCGCTGCAAGTGCAGCACGTTGGCTGACGTTGGCGACATTCGACGCAGCGTGACTGATCTGGGTTCCTGCGGCCTTGGCGACATGGGGCGGTGCGATGAGCCATCCGACGCGCCACCCGGTCATGGCATACGTCTTGGCGACACCGTTTACGACCACGGTCTGGTCTGCGATCTCGGGCACGACGACCGGGAGCGAGTGAAACTCGTTATCACCGTAGACGAGGTGTTCGTAGATCTCGTCCGTCATCACCCAGATGCCATGTTCGAGCGCCCATTCGCCGATCGCCGCAATCTCGTCGCGGGTATACACGGCTCCAGTCGGGTTGGACGGCGATACGAAGATCAGCATCTTGGTTCTGTCGGTGCGGGCGGCCTCAAGATCGTCCATGGTGACCTTGAAACCACTCTCAAGATCGGTTGCTACCGGAACCGGAACTCCACCGGCGAGTTTCACCGACTCCGGGTACGACACCCAGTACGGTGCTGGAAGGATCACCTCGTCACCGTCGTCGAGCAGAGCCTGGCAGGTGACATACACCGCGTACTTACCGCCGTTGGTGATGATGACCTGGTTGGCGCCAACGTCGTAACCGGAGTCACGCAGGGTTTTCGCCGCCACCGCTTCTCGGAGGACCGGGAGCCCCGCAGCGGGCGAGTACTTGTGGTTCACGGGGTCCTGAGCCGCTGTCACCGCGGCTTGGACGATCGCGCTCGGAGTCGGGAAGTCGGGTTCGCCGGCACCGTAACCGATGACATTCACGCCTTCGCTGCGGAGCTGGTTCGCCTTGTTGGTAATTGCCAACGTTGCGGACTCGGTAATGGAAAGAACTCGCTGCGAGAGGCCTGATTCTGCGCGACTCATGGTGGGTTAGTCTCCTGAGAAGAAGGCCATCGTGGCCCTGTATCTGTGACGCCAGCACCATACCGAGTTTTCCCCATGCCACAACATCGCACCCTCACGATCCCAGCCGAACTTCTCCCCGAAGACGGGCGTCTCGGTTCGGGGCCGTCGTTGGTTCGAGACGCGGCCGTCGAGTCGCTGGTGGAAGCGGGACGCAACGTTCTCGGGACCTCCCACCGTCAAGCTCCAGCGAAGAACGTCGTCGGTTCGGTTCGCGATCGTCTCGCCGAGCTCTATCAACTGCCCGATGGTTTTGAGATCCTGCTCGGCGTCGGAGGCGCCACGTCGTTCTGGGACGCCGCCGTTGCGAGCCTCATCGACCACAAAAGCCAACACATCGTCTGTGGCGAGTTCTCGTCCAAATTTGCCGCCGCCGCTCATGCCGCTCCACACCTTGAAGCACCATCGATCATCGAAGTCGACCCGGGCATGGGGGCGGTCCCGCTCAGCGACTCCTCCGTTGATGCGTATTGCCTGATTCACAACGAGACATCGACCGGCGTTGCCAACGAGCTGCTTCGTCCCGAGGGTCCCGGTATCACGCTGATCGATGGAACCTCGGCTGCCGGGGCGATGCCGATCGACCTTGAGACCGTCGATGTCTACTACTTCTCACCGCAGAAGGCGCTCGGTTCCGAGGGTGGTCTGTGGCTCGCCATCTGTTCACCGGCCGGGATCGAACGCATCGAGGCGGTTGCCGAGACCAACCGTTGGATTCCGGCATCGCTATCACTCAAGACGGCGCTCGACAACTCCCGCAAGAACCAGACCTACAACACTCCGGCTATCGCAACCCTTTGGCTGCTCGACCAGCAGCTTGGCTGGATGCTGGAACACGGTGGTTTGACGTGGGCGTCGCAGCGGTCGACGACATCCGCCGCAACGCTCTACGACTGGGCCGAGCAACACGATCTTGTCGCACCGTTCGTTGCCCCCGAGTTTCGCTCCCCAACGGTTGTGACACTCGATGTCGATGATCGTGTCGACGCCGATGACGTAGTGGCCATTTGCCGAGCGAACGGGATTCTTGACATCGGCGGCTACCGCAAGCTGGGTCGCAACCAACTCCGGATTGCGTGTTTCCCCAACATCGACCCAACGGACATTAAGCTCACGACCCGTGCCCTCGACTACGTGATAGAACGTCTCGCCGAGGGTTGATCAGGCCCCAGGTTCGCCTGGCACGGTCGTGCGTGCCGCCATCTCGCGATCGAGCATCAGGACTGTGTGACCCTCACCACCGGCACGTCGGAGGTCGTCGACGATCTGGTTCACCGCGGCCTCTTCCTCGACCTGCTCGGCAACAAACCAGTCGAGCAGCGGCAACGACGCGAAGTCACGTGCCTCGGTCGCCTGGGCGTAGAGATCGTTGATGAGGCCCGTGATCTTACGTTCGTGAGCTGCTGCCGCCTCAAACACTGCCAACGGTGACTCGAACTCGGTGGCGGCGGGTTCAAGTTGACCGAGGGCGACCCGACCGTCACGATCAAGCACAAACTGGTAGATCTTCATACCATGTGCCCACTCTTCTTGGGATTGGGTACGCATCCACTGGGCCATACCCGGCAGGCTTTCGGCTTCGAGGAATGCTGCCATCCCGAGATACGCATAGGACGATGCGAACTCTGCGGTGATCTGATCGTTCAACGCCTTTTCGATCTCTGGTTGTAGGGCCATGGGTTTCCTCCTGGTTGGGCTCCATAAGGCTACCGCGATCGCTGACCCTCATGTTCCTCCGTTCTTGTGACGTTTCGAGGTAATAATTACGTCGAAACGTCACAAGAACGGGGAGGGGGTTGCGTTCGTGTCGGGTCGGCCGATAAATCGCCTCGCTGAGATAGGCTGGCCTGATGAAACGACTCATCATCATGCGCCATGCCAAGTCCGACTGGGACGCCAACACACCGGACCACGAACGGCCTCTCAACCGGCGGGGATTGCGCTCGGCTCGTGTCATGGGAGTCGCCCTGGCAAAGATGGGTCAGGCACCCCAGTACGCCATCACATCCTCAGCGACCCGTGCGCGTACGACGACCGAGATAGCGGTGTCGGCGGGTGCGTGGGACTGCCCCATCGAGGTCGCCGACGGACTCTACGGAACCATGGTCGATGGTGCGCTCGCCGTTGTTGCCGAGGCGCCCAAGGAAGTCGAGACGTTGATGGTCGTTGGCCACCAGCCGACCTGGGGCCAGCTTGCGGCACACCTCACCGGCGCCAACGTCCAGATCAAGACCGCAACGGCCGTTGGCATCGACCTCACGATCAATCATTGGACCGATATCGCGAGAGCACACGGGTCGATCGTGTTTGTACTGCACCCAAGGTTGTTCACAGACGGAAGTTTCCGCCTCCCCGGCATCTAAATCTCTCTGTTTTGGCGTCCATTTGGGCGATATATCGCCCAAATGGACGCCAAAACGGAGAGAGGGAGCCACGGTCGTGGTTAGCGGAAGTCGCGGCTTTTTGTCACCGGGGCCTCTAGCGGCCACTCGGTGAAATGTTGGGCAACCAGGTTTGTCACACCGTCGCGATACTCGAGCCTGCCCTCGATCACCACCCCGATCGCCTTGCGGGCAACCTCAAAGTTCGCATCCCACACCGGTGGCAACACCACCACGTTCAACAAACCCGTCTCGTCCTCAAGGTTGATAAACCGCACCCCGGCCGCAGTGGACGGGCGCTGGCGGTGCGTGATCATGCCACCCACCTTGATCATCTTCTGATTGCGTCGCTGGTTCAACGTCGAACTCACCGTGAGACACCCGATGTTGGTAAGCCGATCCCGGATGAACGCCACCGGGTGATACGCCGAGATACCCGTTGACCAAAGATCGGCCTGCATCTCCTCAACCGGGTTCATCGGTTGCAACGGTGGCGCTTCGGCCCCCTCAACCAGCGCTAGCTTGTCGGGGCCGAGACGGCCGAGCGCACCCGCCGCCCAAATCCCCTCGCGCCGCCCGACACCGAGCGGGGCCATCGCACCGGATGCGGCGAGCGCCTCAAGCGCCGCTTCGTTAAGCCCGGTGCGTTGGGCGAGGTCCTCGGGCGAAATAAACGGCCCACCAATGATGCGGGCTGCCTCGACCCTGGTGATCTCGGCATCACCCAGATTTTTGACATACCGCAACCCGATTCGCATCGCACTGGCGAGGCGCACCGGATCATCGAGCGCCCCTCTCCCCCGTCTCCATGACATTCCGAGATAACTCGCAATGTCATCCATCTCGGCGTGGAACGGTTCGACGGTGCAGTCGAACCAGGATTCGTTGACATCGGGTGGCAACATGACAACCCCGTGGTGCATGGCGTCCTGCATCAATGAGTTCGGCGAGTAGAACCCCATCGGTTGGGCGTTGAGCAGCCCCATGAAGAACTCGGTCGGCCAGTGGTACTTCAGCCACGAGGCCGCATACACAATGTACGCAAACGACACCGAGTGGCTCTCGGGGAACCCGAACGCGGCGAATCCCTGGAGCTTCTCCCAGATCTCGTCGGCACTCGCACCCGTCACCCCGTTGCCGGCCATCCCCTCATACACCTCGTCGCGAAGCTGCTCCATGGCCTCATCGGACCGTTTGTGGGTCATGGCCTGACGCAGCTTGTCGGACTGTCCGGGCGTGAACCCGGCGCACACCCGGGCGATCTCCATGAGCTGTTCCTGAAACACCGGCACCCCCAACGTCTTGCGAAGGATCGGCTCGGTCAACGGATGCGGATACCGCACGGGTTCCTCACCGTTACGACGCCGCAGGAACGGATGCACGGAATGTCCCTGGATCGGTCCGGGACGGATCAACGCAACCTCGATCGCAAGGTCGTAGAACGTGCGCGGTTTCATCTTGGGCAGGGTCGCCATCTGGGCACGGGACTCGATCTGGAAGATGCCGACCGTGTCCGCCCTGGTCAACATGTCATAGATCACCGGTTCCTGGGGAATGGTCGCCAGGTCAATGTCGACGCCGTGCACTTCCCGAATCGTGTCCACCGTGAGATGCAAAGCGTTGAGCGCACCGAGCGCGAGTAGGTCGAACTTCACGATCCCCATCGCGGCGCAATCGTCCTTGTCCCACTGGAGCACCGTACGGTCCTCCATCCGTCCCCACTCCATCGGCACCATCTCCCACAACGGGCGGTGCGCAACCACCATCCCACCCGAATGGATACCGAGGTGGCGGGGAAAACCGTCGAGCCGTTTACAGAAGTCGTAGATGAACTCGGCCGTGAGACCCTCGGGAAGATCGACCACACTGCGCAGGTCCTTGGCGCTTCTGGTATCGAGATATCTGGTGAGCCCGTTCACCTGTGCCTGGGTGAGACCAAACGACTTCCCGACATCCTGGAGCACCGACTTTGCCCGATAGGTGATGACGTTCGAGACCATCGCGGCCCGTTCGCGACCGTAACGCTGGTAGCAGTACTGGATCACCTCCTCGCGACGTTCGGCTTCGAAATCGATATCGATGTCGGGTGGTCGGCCCCGTTCGGAAGACAGGAAACGTTCAAATGGCAGGTTGAGCCGGATGGGATCAACCCGGGTGAGACCGATACAGCGACAGATCGCAGAGTCGGCCCCCGACCCGCGAATCTGGCAGTAAATGTTCTTCGAGCGAGCGAAGCGCACAATGTCCCATGCCACGAGGAAGAATCCCGCAAACCCGAGCTCCTCGATAACCCCGAGTTCGTGTTCCATGCGTTCCAACGCGTTGGGAGCGATACCGCCGTTGAGACCCGGGTACACCTCCTTGGCGCCGTCCATCACGAGGTGACGGAGGTATTCGTCCTCGGTGGTGAACGCCCCCGGCATGGGGAAGTCAGGAAGTTCGGGGGCGATGAGCGTCAGGTCGAACGCAAGGTCTCGCCCCAGATCGGCGGCTCGTTCTACCGCACCGGGGTACCGTTCGAACTGGGCAGCCATCTCGTCGGGTGACCGGAGATATCGCAGGTCGCTCGCCGAGCGATATCCATCGGCCTCGTCCAGGTTCCGCCGCCCTCCGATGGCAGCGACAACATCGGCGATCCTCGCTTCCGAGCGGTAGCCGTAGTGCACGTTGTTGGTGGCCACCGTGGGAAGCCCGAGACGCAACGCCACGTCGGCCAGGACTTCGTTGCGAACGTCGTCCTCGGGCATGCCGTGGTGCGAGAGTTCGATGTGAAGCCAATCATCGAAGATGTCCTTCAGCAACCGTGCCGCCTGGAGGGCCCCGACAATGTCACCGCGTTGTGCTGCCCGTGGGACCGCCCCGTTGTGACACCCGGTGAGGGCGACGAGGTTGCCGTGTCGTGCAGCAGACTCAAGGTCCGAGAATGTGTAGCGCGGTTCGTCCTTCTTCCCGTTGAACTGTCCCTGGGTGACAAGGCGCGAGATGGCAACGTAACCGTCGGGGTCGGGGGCAAGCAGAACCAGATGGTCGGTCAAGGCCTTGGTCGTTGGTTTGGAACCATGCATCCGTTTGTTACGACCCCGTCGACGGAACGGGATGTCCTTCGGATGACGCTTCCGTTTGGGTTGCGGGGTCCGTCCCTCACCGGGCCTGGGGAGGCCGATCTCGGTGCCATACACGATCGGAAGACCGATCTCGACCGATGCGGCGTGCATCTTCACCGCGCCACGGAACCCGTCGTGATCGGTGACAGCCAACGATTCGTATCCCAGTTCTGCGGCGCGATACACCAGCTCGGCCGGGTGGGAGGCCCCGTCGAGAAAGGAGAAATTCGTGTGACAATGCAGTTCCGCATACCGCGCCATCCCCCCAGCATAATCGAACACATGTTCGATAGGTTACGTCGGGACAGGTAATGCATCGGATGCAATAGACAGACCCCTCGACCGGCCGTACCCTGCGGATGCGGGTGGAGGATTAGTGGGATCTGGGAGAACAACGGTGACGAGGGGTGAACGGACCAGGGCAGTCGCGATTGCCCTGACTGTCTCTCTTCTCACAGCCCCGGTCTCAGCCGCGCAGGACCCCACCGACCTCCCAACGTTCACCGGCGATGAGTTCAACCAGCTCTTCACCGAAGCAGGACTCGATAATCTTGCCCCGATAGGTCCCGCACCGTCGATCACCGGAGATAACTCTGTCGACGCCCGCATCCGCTCCATCGGCGAAGATCGGGGATACATCCGCCGCCCGCTCCCTGCGGGCGCCCTCACCACGGTCGCCGGGCTGCCTATCCAACCGGATGCAGCCGAGGCCTGGCAAGATCTCAAAGCTGCTGCCCAACAGGCAGGCCACACACTGGTGCTCCGGTCCGCCTATCGCAGCCATGCCACCCAAAGGATCATCCTGTTGCGCAGACTGACGTCGTATTCGACAGCGGCGATCGACTACCGGCTCCGCACGGTTGCCACCCCGGGATACTCGAAACATCACACCGGTTATGCCATCGACATCTCTCAGCCGGGATACTCACTCTTCGAGTTCAAGAGCTCACCTGCGTACAACTGGCTCGCAGCCGACAACTACAAGAACGCCAAACGCTACGGCTGGATCCCCAGTTACCCACCGGATGCCACTCGACAGGGCCCCGAGCCCGAAGCCTGGGAGTT
>VAPH01021500.1_pt1 | contig 46439 bp, 47 predicted proteins | sample 3393861 | NCBI WGS metagenome assembly VAPH01 (sample SAMN08290439, study PRJNA428436) | hydrothermal vent metagenome | isolation source: Deep-sea hydrothermal vent chimney | place: Atlantic Ocean: South-mid Altantic Ridge | reverse complement strand
GTTGATGGCGCGACAGTCGCTGTCGGCGCCTCGGTCGTGGTCTCAGCCGGGGTGCTCGCCGCACATGCGGCTGCCACCAGGGCAAACGCAATAACGAGTCCGAGGAGCGATCCCCTATTTTTTAGCCTTCTCATCATCGTGATGATTCCTCCATCAATGGTTGTTCCCACCGTGAGATGGGAATCGTAAATCCCAGCTGAACGCGAGCGATCTCATCCACCCGGTTACGAGCCGAGGATACTGAAAGTGTAGCGCTGGGTGACTGAGGCGGATCCGTTGGGTTGAGTTGTCGCGAGTACGGAGTAGCAACAATACGATTGCAGCCCCGACAATCGGCCCGATGGCCCGCACCGCGACGGTTAACTCTCGGCGAGTTCCACCTGAGGAATCTCCGGGGTCTCAACCGAGGTGAAGCTCAGCGACTCCTCGTCTTCCTCATCGACGTCGACCAAAATCGTCGCACCGGCAGGGAACGCCTTGAAGAGCATCTTCTCGCTTAGCGGATCCTCAACCAGGCGCTGGATCGCCCGACGCAGGGGACGCGCACCGAGCTGAGGGTCGTACCCCTTCTTGGCCAGCACATTCTTGGCCTCCTCGGTGAGCATGAGATCGAGCGATTGCGACTCAAGCTGGTCACGGATCCTCTGAAGTAGCAGATCAACGATCTCCTTGACCTCATCGAGCGTGAGCTCGTGGAACACGATGATCTCATCAATACGGTTTAGGAACTCTACGCGGAAGTGACCCTTGAGCGCGTCCATGACCTTGTCCTTGACCTGCTGATACGACAGCTCTGCGGATTCGAGGTTGAAGCCGATCGACTTCTTGCGCAACTCGGCGGTTCCGAGATTCGACGTCATGATTATGACGGTGTTCTTGAAATCAACGTTGCGACCCTGCGAATCGGTGAGACGACCGTCCTCAAGGATCTGGAGCAGGATGTTGAAGACATCCGGGTGAGCCTTTTCGATCTCGTCGAACAACACAACCGAGAACGGCTTGCGGCGGACGGCCTCCGTGAGCTGTCCACCCTCGTCGTATCCAACGTAGCCGGGAGGCGACCCGAGAAGACGGCTTACTGCGTGTTTCTCCATGTACTCGGACATGTCGATTTGGATAAGAGCATCCTCGTCACCGAACAGGAAGTCAGCCAGAGTCTTTGCGGACTCCGTCTTGCCGACACCCGAGGGCCCGAGGAAGATGAACGAGCCGGCCGGACGCTTGGGATCTTTCAGGCCTGATCGAGTGCGACGGATTGCCTTCGATACAGCTGTGATCGCGTCATGCTGACCGACGATACGCTTGTGGAGTTCGCCTTCCATGTCCAGCAGCTTGGCGGTCTCTTCCTCAGTGAGGCGCTGGACCGGGATCCCGGTCCACTGAGCAAGAACTTCGGCGATCTCGTCGTCATCGATGATGACCGAGTAGTCGGAACCCTCGTCGAAGTTTGAGCTCAACTCGGCGCGCTCGGTGAGAAGTGTGCGCTCCTGGTCGCGAAGCTGGGCGGCTCGTTCATACTGTTGCGCGTTGACCGCGTCGCGTTTGTCGTTGCGCAATGTCGAAATCTTCGTATCAAGATCTTTGATGTCGCTCGGGAAATGGCCTTGTTTGAGGCGCATCCGCGAACCTGCTTCATCGATGAGATCGATCGCCTTGTCAGGAAGGAACCGGTCGGCGATATATCGATTGGCAAGATTCGCGGCGTCGACCAGGGCCTGGTCCGTGAACCGCACCTTGTGGTGCTCTTCGTAACTTGGTCGCAGTCCTTCGAGAATCTTGATCGTGTCCGCAACCGACGGCTCCTCGACCGTGATCGGCTGGAACCGCCGTTCAAGCGCCGAATCTTTCTCCAGGTACTTGCGGTACTCCTCGAGCGTCGTCGCTCCAATTGTCTGCAGTTCCCCCCGAGCCAGCATCGGTTTGAGGATACTGGCGGCGTCGATCGCACCCTCGGCGGCACCGGCTCCGACGAGAGTGTGAATCTCGTCGATAAACAAGATGATGTCGCCGCGTGTGCGGATCTCCTTCAGAACCTTCTTGAGGCGTTCCTCGAAATCTCCCCGGTAGCGCGACCCGGCGACCAGTGCCCCGAGATCCAAGGTGTACAGGTGCTTGTCCGTCAGCGTGTCCGGGACCATGTTGTCAACGATACGTTGTGCAAGGCCCTCAACGATTGCTGTCTTGCCGACGCCCGGCTCACCGATCAGGACGGGATTGTTCTTCGTCCGACGCGAGAGGACCTGCATGACACGTTCAATCTCGTTCGCACGACCAATAACGACGTCGAGTTTGCGTTCGCGGGCGAGCGTGGTGAGGTTACGACCGAACTGATCGAGAACCGCGGAGCCGGTTCCTCCGGAATCACCCGAGGATGACCGTGAGGATCCCCCGGAACGTGACGGCTCGCCTTCGCCTCCTTCACCCTGAACACCCGAGAGGAGCTGAATGACCGTCTGACGAACCTTGTGCAACTCGGCGCCGAGTTTCTGAAGCACCTGGGCAGCCACTCCCTCACCCTCTCGAATGAGACCAAGCAGGATGTGCTCGGTGCCGATGTAGTTGTGCCCGAGTTGGAGCGCTTCGCGAAGCGAAAGCTCAAGAACCTTCTTGGCGCGCGGCGTGAACGGGATATGCCCGGTCGGGGCTTGTGACCCTTGGCCGATGATCTCCACGACCTGCGACCGGACTGATTCCAGGTTGATGCCGAGTCCTTCAAGAGCGCGAGCCGCAACACCCTCACCCTCATGAATCAGCCCGAGCAGAATGTGCTCGGTGCCGATGTAGTTGTGATTCAGGAGGCGCGCTTCCTCCTGGGCAAGAACCACGACCCTTCGGGCCCGATCTGTGAACCGTTCAAACACGTTTAGTCACCTCAAGAAACATGGCGGCCCGGGAGATCCAAGACGCATCCCGATTATAGCGGTAGCAAGGTTGATACTTGCCCATCGCATCGCCGCACTTCCATCTTCTGTAGCTCTACTGTCGGCCATTGCAGGCCTGGAGTGAAGGGAACGCCTGCGGCGTTCCCTGCGAGAATCCTCCGGACTCTCGGGGAAACGCCTCGGGACCTGATCTTGTTCCCGGGGATCGTCTCCACGAACCGCACAGGCCAGCCAACACCGGGAACGCCTGCGGCGTTCCTTGCGAGAATCCTCCGGATTCTCGGGGGAACGGCTGCTTCGCCTGCTACAAACTTGCGGCCAGGACCGCCACCAGACTCGATGCACCTACTTCGATCGGTTCACCATGGCCGAACACCACAGTCTCGAATGCGAACGTCGCAAGTTTCTTCACGGACTCATTCGCCGCGGGCATGTCCGGGGAGAATTGAGGGTTGGCCCCGATGACGCCCCCGTTTGAGCCATTCATCGAGTCGCCGGCAACAAGCAATCCGCCCGCAGGATCGAGCACTGCAATATGACCCGGTGTGTGCCCGGGCGTGTCGATGATTTGCAATCCGAACACAAGATCACCATCGCCAACAGCCGTCACCTCGCGTGGCGAGACGATCGCCGGCACATCTGCGGTACCGGCATACACGGCAGCATCGGTCGCGAGTCCGAGCACCGCGGGGAGGCTCCCCTGATGATCATTGTGGCGATGGGTAAGGATGACATGAGACACGTCATCCCAGCCCAGTCCGAGCACACCGAGACTGTCTCCGATCGAACCCTCGCTACCCGACACCCCTGTATCGACAATGACCGCCTCGCCGGCACGAGCTAACACGTACGCCGACACAAACCCAAGATTCGCTCTTTCCCACGTGACCGCCCCCGTAGCGTCACCCGACGGTGGCGGCTCACTCGAAGTCGTCGAGATCTGCCCTGTCGGGGCGGGAGTTTTTGAAGTCGTAGTTGTGGATGCATTCGGTACGTCTGTTGCGGGCGTGGGCGCCGGGGTCGATGCCGTGCTCCCGGGATCTTCAGCGCTACAGGCAGCGACAACAATTCCAACAGCGGCAACCGCGATCGTACCCCTGCCGATATGTGAGAAGAATGTCCGTCGGTTCATCGGGTTGTGCGTACTCATCGATGACTCCTCCCTGGTCGTGAGTCAGCGTAGCGACCATCTCAGCCAAGAATGGCGGCCGGCAACGACAGCGATGCCCGCAGTGTGTGCCGCCGCAAACACCTCGCCCACACATCGATATGTGGGCGATCTGCGGCGACTCACGGCACAGCATCGTCAAATCCCGCCGCCGGAGAGTCGCTACCATTGGAGGCCCCGAAAGGAAGCTACGTTAGGTGGATCAACCAGTCCTTCGAGACCTTGTACCGATTGAGGCCGTATGGGCGCGTCTCGATCGTGTCGAGACACGACTTCGTGAGGTCACCGTTGCGAACACCACCTTCCTCACCGAGATTGCGCAACACGGCATTCAGGCAGGCGGAAAGCGGTACCGACCATTGCTGGCCCAGGTCGCCGGCGAGCTGGGCCCTGAGCCGAGTCACGGCCCCGTGGAAGCCGGCGTGTCGGTCGAACTGGTCCATCTCGGTTCGTTGTATCACGATGATGTAATCGACGAGGCCGACACACGACGGGGCGAAACGTCGGTGAACGCGAACTGGACGAACACGATTGCGATTCTCGCGGGCGACTTCCTCCTCGCACGTGCCTCAGAAGTAGCCGCACCGCTCGGCGAGGAGGCCGTCGCGCTCATTGCCAAAACCTACGCAACACTCTGCGAAGGTCAGGTGCTCGAACTTCAGCTCGAACGGAACCTGGATCACGGTCCGGATGACTATTACCGCGTGATCGGTGGAAAAACTGCAAGCTTGATCCAAACATCCGCCCGCCTCGGTGCGTTGACAGCGGGCGCGAAACGTGACTACGTCGAGGCCGTATCCGAGTGGGCATGGGAGATGGGACTCGTCTTCCAGATCACCGATGACGTTCTGGATTTGGTCGCTTCCGATGATTTCCTCGGTAAACCGGCCGGCTCCGATATCGGTGAGGGAACTTTCACACTGCCCGTGTTATACGCCCTTGCCGGCCCCGAGGGGCCGGAGATGAGAGCGCTCCTGGCGGATACACCATACGCGGCCGAGGCCGTCACCAAGGTTATCGAACTCGTTCGATCCGGAGGGTACGTCGAGCAGGTCTTACAGGAGGCGATCGGACGATTGTCGATCGCCGAGGTCGCGATCAAGCGACTGCCCGAAACCAGCCTGAAGGTCGTCTTCTCAAATCTCGACTCGTACCTTCTCGCCAGGGTCCAAGCAGCGCTCGAGTAGCGAGACCGCGCTTTCCAAGACCAAGTTTGCGGGATGTGTGAAGAACCGGACTGTTACTCCGTCGGGCGCATCTGGGGGAAAAGCACAACCTCGCGGATCGTGTCCTGGCCCGTCAACAGCATCACCAGGCGATCAATGCCGAGTCCGAGCCCACCGGTCGGAGGCAGACCGTATTCGAGGGCCGTCAGAAAGTCTTCGTCAACAGTCTGTGCTTCGTCATCTCCGGCTGCTCTTGCTGCCGCCTGAGCGCTGAACCGGGCTCGCTGATCGAGCGGGTCAATCAGCTCAGAGAACGCATCGCACATTTCCGCTCCGGCGATATAGAGCTCGAATCGCTCAGTGAGGTTCGGATCAGACCGATGCCCACGTGTCAGCGGCGAAATCTCGACCGGATGATCGATCACGAAGGTCGGGTCAATGAGTGTGCCCTCGCATAACTCCTCGAAGAGCGCATAGATCAGGCGCCCATGCCCCCAAGCCTCCTGCACATCAACCCCGTTCCCGGTCGCTATCGCGCGCAGGTCGGCAAGATCCATGTCGAACCCCACCGGGTGGTCGAGAGCATCGTTTACCAGGTCAAGTACCGACACCCGCCGATACGGCCCCGCAAGATCGATGGTCCTCTCCCCCGTGTCGATTGTGGAGACACCGTTGAGGTCGATCGCGACCGCCTCGAACACTTCTTCCATCAGCACCATGATGTCGTTGTAGTCGGCGAATGCTTGATATGCCTCAAGAGTCGTGAACTCGGGACTGTGGGTCGCGTCGATCCCCTCGTTGCGGAAGATCCGACCGATCTCAAATACGCGCTCCATGCCGCCGACAACAAGCCTCTTGAGATGGAGTTCGGTAGCGATGCGCAGCACCATGTCGATGCCGAGGGCGTTGTGGTGGGTTTCGAAGGGGCGGGCAGCAGCACCACCCGCTTCCGCCTGAAGCATCGGTGTCTCGACTTCGACAAAGCCTCGCTGATGGAATTGATCGCGCAGTGAACGAACCACAGTTGCCCGCGCCAGGGCGATGCGCCGGGCTTCGTCGTTAGTCGCGAGGTCCAGATACCGCTGCCGGTATCGACGCCCCTTGTCTTGGAGACCGTGCCACTTGTCAGGGAACGGGCGCAGCGACTTGCTCAGCAACTGGAACGACTGTACCCGAACACTGAGCTCACCCTTCTTGGAGGTCATGACAAGACCCTCGACGCCGACCCAATCGCCCATGTCAAGGTCCGCGAACTCGGCAAACGCTTCATCACCAAGGGTCCGTTGGTCGACGAAGAGTTGCACCCTGCACGCAGCATCCTGAAGGACCGCAAACGTGAGCTTCCCCATCGACCGTACGTTGAGCATTCGTCCCGCTACCCGAACGACCGTGTCCGTTTCCGAACCTGGGTCAAGGTCGGCGAACTGGCGATGAAGCTCGCTCGTGAGGTGCGTCCGCTCGAACCGGTATGGGTAGGAGTCGGAGTCGAGCGCGGCAAGGTGCTTCTCAAGACGGCGTGCAGTAAGCGGGTGTGCGGACAGGTCATCAGTATCGTTGAGATTTTCAGAGCCATCGATCGGGGCGTCGTCCATTATGTGTCCCGGTTGAGATCGTGAATAATTCGAAGGCCCTCAAGCGTGAGATACGGATCGATGATCTCGACTGAGGAACAATGCGGCACGATGGTAGATGCCAGTCCGCCCGTCGCAATTCGAGTCGCGTCGATGCCAAGTGCAGCTACGAGACGTTCCATGATCCCATCGACCAGGCCGGCATGACCATACAGTGCTCCCGACTGGATAGCCTCAACGGTCCCCTTGCCGATCGGGCTACGTGGCTCAAGAAACTCGACGTTGCGGAGTGCCGCAGCTCCGTGGGTGAGGGCGTTTGTGGATAACACAAGGCCGGGAGCGATGGCACCGCCGAGGTAGTCGCCATCGGGACCCACGACGTCGAAGTTCGTACTCGTCCCGAAGTCGACGACCACGACCGGCGCTCCGTAACGCTGACGTGCAGCGACGGCATTCACTACTCGATCCGCACCCACCTCGCGGGGATTGTCGATCGATATCGGCATACCGGTCCTGGTACCGGGTTCGACGACGGTGACCGCCCCAGGAGCAATATGCTCCGCAACACGACGCAGCGGAACAGTAATGGCAGGCACAACACACGAAACGGCGACACCGTCGATGTCTGCCGGATCGTGGTCTCCGAGGCCGAGAACGCCACGCAAAGCCAACCGCATCTCATCGGTGGTCAGATCGGGATTTGTTGTCATCCGCCAGTGGCCAATGAGGTCGTCCCCGGCAAATAGGCCGACAGCGGTCTGGGTGTTTCCAACATCAAGTGTCAGCAGCATGTGTCTCAAGACCCTCCGTACAAGACGCTCCGGGACGATAGCGTCACGCCCCGATCCGGGACCGGCAGCCCCGCAATGATATCGATATGAATGTTGTCAATGAGTCTGACATTCCCTATCCATGCTGCCACAGCAAGAAAAGACGGTCGATCAACTGAACTGATCAGTGTCGCACCGGATTGGCCGGCGAGTTCGACATAGTCCGGTGTGACACCTGCTCGAACGAGCTCCGCACGAACAACTCCGACAAGGGTGGCCGCGTCAACGACGCCCTCAACTATCGCCTCGGCAGCGGCAAGCAGCCCACGACTGAGACTGGTCGCTTCGTATCGCAGAGCCGGGTCCAGGCGGACGTTTCTACTTGATAGAGCAAGGCCGTCAGACTCCCGCAATGTCGAGCAACCCACGACTTCCACAGGCAGAGACAGATCCCGGGCCATCGTGCGAACAACGGCAAGTTGTTGAGCATCCTTCTTCCCGAAATAGGCCGTGGCAGGTCGAAGTCCGGCGAACAGTTTCGCGACCACGGTTGCGACACCGTCAAAGTGGCCTGGCCGGAACTCGCCTTCCATCTTCGCCGCGACTGCCCCTGTCGAGATGGTGGTCGACATGTCGGAGGGGTACATCTCCTCTTCATCGGGAGCAAACACAATATCGATACCGGCCGCATCAGCGACTTCGAGATCTCGATCATGGTCGCGGGGATAGGCGGCGAGATCATCGGCATTATTGAACTGGAGCGGGTTCACAAAGATGCTCGCGATCGCGACATCGTTTGCAGCAACCGCCGCATCGAACAAGGCGGCGTGCGCCTCGTGAAGAAACCCCATCGTCGGAACCAGGCCAACCGCGCCCCGGCCGGCGGTAGAGGCTCGAGCATCCGCCCATGTGGAGACCAGCTTCACGATGAGTACTCGTCGACGAGATCGGCGAACTGGTCCCATCTCCCTGCGATCCTGGCAAGGGAGGCAACATTGCTCACAAAGATCCCCACCATGGCCGGCGCATGTTCGGCAACCGCACGAATCTGCGCGGCAACCGTCTCGACATCGCCGCGGGCGACCGGACCCGTCAATGCTGCCCGGGGACCGATCTCGACGGCGTTTGCAACTATCGCCTCCATCAGCGGACCCAACACTGCAATGGGGATGTCAACCGCGTCGAGGAGATCCTGGGCAACGACCATGTTCACCAGCGTAAAGTTCGCTGCCGCAGCTGCCGCGGCGTGATAGGCAGGCTTGGCATCGTCGTCAATGGCAAATGGTCGACCGCCCAACGACTCGACGAACGCGACGAGTATGCCGTACGACTCGGGGTCCGCGGTGATGCCAAACCAGGCACCGTGCAGACGCTCATGTCCGACCTCCGGGTTTGGCATGGTTTGCAACGGGTGCACGGATCCAACGCGGACACCGAATTCGCGCAGTGGTGCAAGGGTCTCGACTGACGAGAGACCCGAGAGATGGACCGCAGTCTTCGGGGCATCCGAACCCTCGCCGAGACGCTCTGCGAGGGTCTCGGCAACCGAGGCGATAGCGTCGTCGCGCGTCGCAACAATCCAGAGATCACTCGGTGGGAGTTGACGATCGAGAAACGAAGCAACGGCATCAAGCTTCTCAGCACCGTTCCTTGCCGCTTCGGGACGTCGCGCAACGACCGTGACGATGTCGTGACCCGCCTTCTTCGCTGCGTAGGCGATTGAGAGGCCGGCCCTTCCCGGACCAATCAGTGTGATGCGCATGTGTTGCTTCAGTCCTCTGTCGGTACTGGTACCCGACAGACGCTAGCCGTTTCAGTCCGGGGGTTTGTCCAGAAACGCGATCGGCGACACTTCGATGCGGTAGGTGCATCGCCTATCTCCGTCCATGAGGTACTCGACTCTTTCGACGCTTACGCCATCACCAAGGACCCCTCGAAACATGTCCAGTTCACCGGCGCAGAGGCTCTGACAGGTTGTGGCTGCTACACACACGGGACAGTGACTCTCCCACAAGAGATACGTTCCTGCGGACTCCTCAACCCATCCGGACATGTAGCCATCCTCAGACCGCAGCTCGGAAAGCTTGTCGATCCGATCGGCGAGGGATGCATCTGCCTCGATCCGTTGAAGGTAATCCTCCGTCTGCGCCCGTACACGCTCGGCGACCAGACGTTCGATACCGGAATCACCGAAGGCTGCACGCGCGGCGGCGATCAGTGCAAGGGTGAGATTGGCGTGGGTGTCAGGGAAACGCGCGTTGGCTTCGGCCGAGGAAACGACGTGCCACCGTTTCTTCGGGCGCCCAACCGTTCCCACCCTTACTTCCTCGGATTCAATCAGACCCTCCGTCTGAAGCTCACACAGGTGCTGCCGAACCGCCGAAGACGTCACGCTGAGTTGTTCTGCAAGGCAGGCCGCCGTCGTCGGACCGGATTCCTTCAGCCTGAGAAGAATCTTCTCTCGAGTAGCACTGCTAGCAGGTGGACACATACCCACAATGTAGTACCCCTATCAGCGGTCGCCGACGACAAGGAGTGTCTGCCTGCCGTTCTGTTCGGAGCCTATGAGCCGAGCAGTCCGAGCGCCACACTTACTAAGAGGAGCGCACCAATCGCGATCCACATTGCCCGCCGCAGCGACTTTACCCCCGCGGACTCAAGCCGACGAACGTCTTGATCCGCCACCGCTGACAACGCTTGTCTCAGATCAGAAACACCGGGAATCTCAGCATTGGGAAACACCTCGACGAGAGGCTCGAGAACGAAACGGCGCTCAGCAAGACGCGGGTGTGGCACGGACAGGCCCGGCTCGTCAATGCGCTCATCACCGAACGCTATCAAATCGAGATCGATCGATCGAGGACCCCACCGCTCACGACGTACGCGCCCCAGGTCTTGCTCAATACCGAGAAGTTCATCCAGTAACTGCCTGGCGCTCAGATCGGTGTCGAGAACAGCCACTGCGTTGAGAAAAGGACCTTGCTCGGGTCCGCCGATCGGGTCTGTCTCGTAAAGCGAGGAAATACCTACAAGGGTGCCGAGACCATGGATCCGTGCAACGGCGCTCCGTAAAAGTTCGTTCCGATCACCAAGGTTCGACCCGAGCCCCACTAGGGCGCGGGTGGGCATACCTATGCCTTCTGAGCAATGAGACGGCGCCCTTCCGGGCCCATGGCCCGGCCAATGATTTCCTGAATCGTTGCCGTTGCCACGATCGGGTCTTCGACAAGACCGGTGTGGACCAAATATCCTCCGAGCAGGCCAACCACGGTGTCGTCAACCAGATCGCGGTGCAACAACACGACCGCGTCAGCGGGTTTCAGGGCCTCCGACAACACCGCGAAGATCGCCGGCGCTTCGTCCACATCGAAGTCGTCATCGACCACGTAGTGTGCGTAGGCGAGTCCGGCGAGCTCGTATGCCGCTTCGTTCTGGTTTCCGGCCAACAACGACACCACCGAATTGATCCCTGCATCAACAAGCCAGAGAATCTCCTCTTCGCGACGTACGCGGCGATGCTGGATTCCATACCCGCCGATCCGCTCCGAAACAGCGAGTCTTCCATTGATCACCCATGTGAAACCCCTGGGCTCTAAACCTGCCACGACGACCTCTCTGATCCCGAAATGTTGTTGATGCGAGTAGCTACGATAGCGTCCGCTATCCGTGCAACCTGAACCGTACTCGCAACATTGTGTGCACGGACAATCGAAATCCCTTGACTGATCGCCAAAGCAGTGGTTGCGGCTGTGGCCGGATCACGGTCGGCCGCTGGAACATCGAAGCCGTGCGAGCGTAAAACAAGACCGAGCGACCCCTTGCGCGACGCGCCGAGGAGTACCGGATACCCAAGCTCGACGAGGCTCCGGAGATCGGCAAGCAACGCCAAATTCTGCTCCAGGGTCTTACCGAATCCGATGCCGGGATCGATCGCGATGCTCGCTATCTCCACACCCGCAGCGATGAGCCGATGCGCGGTCGTTTCGAGAAAACCGCGCACCTCACTCACGACATCGCGATACGTCGGTTGGCTCGCCATGGCATGCGGCGATCCCTGCATGTGCATCGCCACGAGCCCTGCGCGAGAAGCGACCGCAACCTCGACCATCCTGGGATCCACGAACCCCGTGACGTCGTTGATCACCTGGGCCCCGACGGCGATCGCAGATGCAGCCACCTCCGGCTTGAACGTATCGACGGAGACGATCACGCCTGATGTGTTCAGGCCCTCGATGACAGGTATCACCCGGTCAAGCTCTCTTGCAGCTGAGACCGGTTCCGATCCCGGTCGTGTGCTTTCGCCACCGACATCGACGATGTCGGCACCGGCTGCAACCAAACCAAGACCGCGCTCGATCGCACGAGAGACAACAACATCCTCGCCCGCCATGACCGAACCACCGTCGGAGAACGAGTCGGGGGTGACGTTCAGAATCCCCATCACCAATGTGTGCTCGGCAAGGTCAAGCGTATGCGACCGGAGCCGCCACAAACCCGACTTGTTAGGCATCCTCGCCAACGACGTCGTCCATCGACACAGCGAGGGCGTCGACGCCCTCGGGAGCCATGGCACCTTGAGGTTCTTGTCCGTTCGTGGGCTCTTCAATCGGCTGGAATATCGGTTCAGCCGGATACTGGACCCGGGCGCCGTTTCCTTCGACGTGTTCCCACTTCGGTACGTCGTAGAACACTTCGCGGATTTCCTTTGCGTTCAACGTCTCAACGTCAAGAAGTTTCTCGGCCATGCGGTCGAGCGCATCGCGATGGCGTTCGAGAATGGTGCGCGCCTCATCATGGGCTTGCATCATCAGATGCCGAATCTCCTCGTCGATCGCCTCGGCGACGTGATTCGAAAACTTCTGATCGCTTCCATAGTCGCGGCCGAGGAACACCTGACGTTCCGGGCCGGTGTAACGAATCGGGCCGAGCTTGTCACTCATCCCCCACTCGGTGATCATCTGGCGGGCCAGCGTCGTTGCCTTCTCAATGTCGTTCGTTGCACCACTCGATGGATCTCCGAACACCAGTTCTTCAGCAGTACGGCCGCCGAGAGACATCGCTAGGCGATCGATCAGCTCTGCGCGCAGCTGATAGCTCTTGTCCTCCAACGGCAACGACAGGGTGAACCCGCCCGAGCGACCTCGAGGAATGATCGTAATCTTGTGTACCGGATCCGAATTCGGCAGCGCGTACCCGACGAGCGCGTGACCGGCCTCGTGGTAAGCGGTGATCCTGCGTTCCTTTTCCGAGATCACCTTACTCTTGCGCTCCGGCCCCGCGATGACACGGTCAATAGACTCATCGAGATCCGCCATCGTGATTTCATCTCCGTTACGCCGAGCGGTGAGCAACGCGGCCTCGTTGATGAGGTTCGCCAGATCGGCACCGGTGAAGCCAGGGGTCTGACGGGCCAGTGCCATCAAGTCCATTTCGTCTGCAAGAGGTTTCCCCTTGGAATGTACCCGGAGGATCGCCTCGCGACCCCTGATGTCGGGACGATCGACGACAATCTGACGATCAAAGCGCCCGGGCCGAAGCAACGCCGGGTCAAGAATATCCGGCCGGTTCGTCGCCGCGATAACGATCACACCCGACTGCGATTCGAAACCGTCTAACTCGACGAGCAACTGATTCAACGTTTGCTCCCGCTCGTCGTGACCGCCACCGAGCCCTGCGCCACGATGCCGTCCCACTGCATCAATCTCATCGATGAACACGATGGCCGGTGCGGTGGCTTTGGCCTGCTCAAAGAGGTCCCGCACACGGCTGGCGCCGACCCCGACGAACATTTCGACAAAATCGGACCCGGAGATCGTAAAGAACGGCACATTTGCTTCACCGGCGACTGCCCGAGCTAGCAGTGTTTTGCCGGTTCCGGGAGGGCCGAACAGCAAGACTCCACGCGGTATCTTCGCGCCGAGTGCACGGAATTTCCCCGGACTTGCAAGGAACTCACGGATCTCGTCGAGTTCCTCGACGGCTTCGTCTGCGCCTGCGACATCCTTGAACGTGACCTTCGGCTGGTCTTTCGTGACCTGCTTCGCACGGGACTTTCCGAACTGCATGACACGACTGCCGCCACCCTGCATCTGCATCATTAGGAAAATGAATAACCCGAATATGAGGATGTACGGCAGGAACCCGATGATGAAATCAAGGAACGTAGGGTTCTCGGCATCGACCTCGAACTTCACGCCGGAATCAAGCAACTTGGAGGTGATAACCTCTTCGTAACCATCCGGGTACACAACCTCAAACCCGTTCTGAGTGGTCGCAGCCCCAAGGAATTGACCCTCGATAATGTTGGAACGGGCAAGAACCCGAACCTCGGCGATCTTGTCTTCAACAAGAGCCTGCTCAAACGCGTCGAGCGAAAGCTCCTCGGGTGCGTTGGCGCTACCGACGAGACTGCTCACAACCATGAGCAAGAGGATTGCCACAAGGCTGTAGGCAAAGAGTGTTCGTACTGTGCGGTTCAAGGTGTTCCTTTGGCGATGTGCCGGTTCGGCATTTCGGTGCGGCAGCCTATGTTATTGCGTTCCGGATCGCTATCGGAACAATCAGGGAAAGGTTTACTCCTCTTCGAGGACACCAATGTAGGGCAAATTTCGATAGTGCTCCGCGTAGTCGAGGCCAAAGCCGATCACGAACTCGTTGGGGATCGTAAAACCGGGATACTTCACTTCGAGGGGAGGACGTTCGATACCTTCCTTAATCAAGAGGGCCGCAAGCTCAAGACTAGCGGGCTTACGGACGGTGAGGTTCTTAATCAGGTAGTGCAATGTAAGCCCGGAATCGATGATGTCCTCGACAATCAGGACATGCCGACCGCTGATCTCGGTGTCAAGATCCTTGAGGATTCTCACCACTCCCGAGGTCTTCGTAGCCGACCCGTATGACGACACGGCCATGAAGTCGAACGCGACCGGCACCGTAATGTGACGAGACAGGTCGGCCATGACGATAAACGCGCCCTTCAAGATGCCGATCATCAGGAGATCGCTGCCTTCGTAGTCCCGTGATATCGCGGCACCCATCTCCGCGAGCTTTTGTGAGATCTCTTCTTCGGAGATCAATGTCCGACCGATTTTCAATGGTCGTCCCTTTCAACAGAAAGTTCAATAGTTCCACGGTCCGGCTTGTCGGGTCGAACCCACGCCGCAGCACGAACTCCGGCGATCCATGCGATTTTCCCACGCACGACCGCCAGAGGCCAACCGGACCGGCGCCGCGGGGGAATGCCTGCCTCGCTCAAGGCGTCACTGACCAGTTTTGTGCCTCCACCGATGTCGATCCGATCACCGTGTGCGGATGCACATACCTCGATCGGTTCGCTCGGATCGATGACCACTTCCACCCTGGATCGACCGAGGATCGGACGATCTGCATCCCAGGGACCCGCGGAGATACGCAACGACCCGAACGCGACCGAGCCCGGGACCGGCAATGTCACCGGCGCAGGAATGGTCAGGGCATCAGGGTGATACACGACAACCAGGGGACCCTCTCGTTCGACCAAGAATCCACCGTCAAGTTGGGCACGCCGGTGATGACCGTCAACGACACTGCGCACCTGGTCCACGTCACGCCGAGACGCGAAGTTCGGTGGCCGGGCTTGCAGCAACATCTGACGGATCAAACGTGTCGCTATCGGAAGATCGAGAGTGGAGACAACTCCAAACGGGATCGCCACGGCACCATCAACAGGACGAACAACGTCGGGTACCCGGTGAGCCAGCAACTCGTCATCAGCCGCGATGAACCGGGATGCCGTTTCAATCGAGGACGCCGCCGAGGGAAACCGCGTGACGATGCCCGGCAGAACGTCATGTCGGATCCAGTTGCGCGTCGGACTTGTGTCCAGGTTGGTGGGATCCTCGAAAACCGGAATCCCGGCCTCAGCAACGACCGCCTCAAGCGACGTGCGTGGCATGCCCAGAAGGGGTCGAGCGAAAGGCAGACGGATCCGCCGCGGACCCGTCAGTCCGCGTGGTCCCGTTCCTCGAAAGAGATTGTGGAGCACTGTCTCGACGAGATCGTCGGAGTGATGCCCCAGAAGCACGACGGCGTCCTCACCGGCATGAGTGACAAGAGCCGCGAACCGTTGATCCCGGGCGCGCTCCTCGAAACCGGCACCTCCGCGCACATCGATACGGATCACGTCCAGGGGAACACCGATCCGAGCTGCAACCATCCGAACATGCTCCTCGGCCGCGTCGGAGTGCTTCTGGCCGTGATGAATATGGATTGCCCTGACCGGACCGCGTGCGGCGGCAGCCAACAGCAAGGCAGTCGAATCGGAACCCCCGCTCCAGGCGACGTACACGTCCGCGACACCGACGGAGGAAATGGCTTCCTCAACGAGCGCAGCGAGCGTCTCTACCCTATCCGTTGTAGCCATGACTCTGGATCGTTGATCTCGTCGAGTGTCGGCAATGCCTGAGCAGACTCGAACGCGGTTGTGATCTGGCTCCAGCCGGCGCGCCGTTCAACATGGCCGATGAAGGCTGCGCCAAGGGAATACTGCTTGAGTTTCATTTCGATACCGATGAATCTGAGCAGTGCAGCAACTCGGGGATTACTTCGCCGGGACGCCAGCACGTTCGACATGCGCTGCTGGCTGACAATCGTCCGCGCAGCGATGCGGTCCATCACGACGTGCCCATGTCCTTCCAGGAGACACATCAGTGCCTGGACGCGATCAATCGTTGCGCGTTGCTCTTCCGAAGCCAGCAGTCCCACCACACCGGTGTCATCAAGCACCGGCCTTCCGGTTTCCGACGCGACTTTCATGGCAGCAGTGACACGTTGAATCTGCGACCCGGACGACTCGCTCTTGGAAACCAGCTCCTCAACGAGCGAAAAGAAGTAGTCGCGCAGCCAGGGAACCCCGAGGAACTGGGCACGATGAGTACATTCGTGAAGCGCTACCCAGAATCGAAAGTCTTTCGGCCGGAACTCATGGGCTCGCTCCATAGCGAGCACGTTCGCTCCCACGAACATCACCGTATCTCCATAGGTCCCATCGGCAGTCGGGAGCACCAGCTCGTACTGGCCAAGCACCCGGCGTGATACCAGCCCCAGCAGCACTCCGATCTCGGCGCCCATGACGCGCAGCGGGGCACTGCCGGTCGGGCCCTTGGACAGACGCACAGCCACGGGCTCCAACAGGCGTTCGAATGCGGCAATGTTGACCTCGACCCATTGCCCACGGGACACCACCTCAACAGACGGTTGGCCATCGGCACCGAGACCGGTCTCTGCGGTCACAAGATCGGCAGCCCGTGCGACGAGCTCCGGCGCTTGGGCCGCATACCGTTCCTCATGATACGTTCCGGCCAGTGGATACGAGCCCGCGAACCGGCTTGCTATCCGTTGTGTGAGGTCCCATTCCGTTGTCGACATAGGGGGGACGCTACACCAATTCGATGCCTGTCCGGCACCGCGACACGCGGGCACAACAAATACCGGCCCCGGCAGCGATGTCCGTGGAAAGCGCTAGTCCTCGACGGAGTAGCGGCCTCGAACCCGAAACGCGTAGTGCAGAATTGTCGCGCCAAACACTGCAACGGTGAGTGCCGCAAAGAGCGGTGCCATGAACCTGATCGTCCACGGCTGCTCAGGAACCGATTCCGAAGACGGAAGAACCTCAACTGCGGGGACGATTCCCGAGTCGTTGATCACGGGTTGCACATCCTCAACAACCTCGCCACCAGGCTCCTCAGTGAACGCGACGATCACGTCGGAAGTGGGTACGGCAGCGAGCGCGGCCACCGGTGCGAGCAGGATTGCGATCGCGAAAAGGGCTGCGAGGGGGCGTGTTCGTTTCTTCATCTCGATAGAGATTAGAACCGTTCGGCGTATGAGGCGAGTTACGTCGCGTTAGCTGTTCTCGGAAACGATGCGACCGCGCACACGCGGGAACTTGGCGGGTGCATGCGCAAAACAAAACTCGCGCCGGTTGTAGCGAGACAATACGGTGCCGCATGTCTTCGCTGCACAGGTGCGAGATTCGTTGATCTGTTTGGGAGCACGAGCGCTCCCGACGATCCTTTTCCCCTTGAGAACGTTATCCGTCATTGTGACGTCCATTCTGGCTATGACAAGGCAATGATATCAGCCCTGAGAGCCGTTTCCGATTTCTTGCTCTATCAACGTCTGCAACCGGCGAAATAGTTCCGGCGGTACATCCGTTCGTACCGCGCGTTCGATGGCGCCCTTCAGGCTCTCCTCGAAATCATATGCGCCGACACAGTCGCGGCAGCGGCGGAGATGCCAGCGGATCCGTTGCTCGCGAGTCCACGATATCTCTTCGTCCAGATAATGATAGATGTATTCGACCGCATGGTCGCATCCGCTTTTCATGATGCTGGTCCTGTCATGCCGCGAGCCTCTGCAACACTCCACAACTTCTTTTGCAGCGCTTTTCTTCCCCGATGAAGCCTAGACATCACAGTCCCGATTGGAACATCGAGCATTTCGGCGATCTCCTTGTACGAAAAACCCTCCACATCGGCCATCAACACAGGCATCCGGAAATTTTCGGGCAGGGACTCAAGCGCATGCACGATGTCCGTGTCGACGAAGCCTGCGAGGGCGTCTTCTTCGGCGCTCACGGAAGCGCCGCTCGCCTCGCCCATCCTCCGGTACAGGTACAGATCTTGCAGCTCACCGAGTTCGACTTCACTGGGTCGTCGCTGCTTCTTACGGTATTTGTTGATGTAGGTGTTCGTCAGAATCCGATACAACCACGCCTTCAGGTTCGTTCCCTCCTGAAACGAACCGAATGCGCGATACGCCTTGAGATAGGTCTCCTGGACCACATCCTCGGCGTCGGACGGGTTCCGGGTCATGCGTAGCGCAGCCGAGTACAGCTGCCCGGCAAACGGCATGGCCTGGTGTTCGAATGTTGCTTGGTCTGCCACATCTCTCCCGCGTTCGGTGACCAGTATGCCGTGAATCCGAATCTATGACGATCAGGCGAAAACACGCCTGAGTTGTCGAGCCAGGGACGGGAATCGAACCCGTGACCTACGCATTACGAGTGCGTCGCTCTACCGACTGAGCTACCCCGGCGGGGCGGCAGCATGTTAGCGAGATGACCCCGCTTCGCCAGTCGCGACGCGCCGGTTGCACCACCATCTCAGCGGTCTCGCACTGCTACAGCGACCGGGTATCGCGTCACGACAAGCCGAATTCCTACTGCCCCTTGAGAGTGGCTTGCAACGTGGATTCGAGCTCTCCGTCCTCGAAAACGAACCCTGCCTCGATGAGCCGAGAGGGCTCAACACGCTGAGATATGAAGAGCAACGAATCGGCCATGTCGCGACCTAACAGGGCTCGTCCGGCAAACTTTGGTAGCGGCGCCACCGTCGGACGTCGAAGCACGGCGCCGAGTGCTCTTGCGAATTCTGCCTGGCGAACAATCCCTGGAGACACGACGTTGAACGGACCGGTGAGTCGATTGTCAATGATGAACAGAATCGCGCGAACCTCATCTCGGATGCTCACCCATGGGAACCACTGCGTACCGGGGCCGACCTTGCCTCCGAGGCCTAACCTGAACGGAAGCAGCATTTTCTGGAGTGCTCCGCCAGTGTCAGCCATGACAATGCCGGTGCGCAGATGGGCAACGGCTGCACTGCAGTCTTCGGCGATCTTCGTAGCGTGTTCCCAGTCGGTCGTGACGCTGACAAGAAATTCGTCGGTGTCGCCGGGGGTGCTCGACTCCGAAAGTATCTCATCCCCACGATCGCCATAGAAGCCGACCGCGGATCCGGACACGAGAAGCGGCGGGTTGTCCACGCGGCAGATCGATGAGGCGATGAGCCGGGTGCCGTCGAGACGAGATCGCCGAATAGCTGCCCGGTGTTCGGCAGACCAGCGTTTGTCACCGATCCCGGCGCCGGCAAGGTGGACCACTGCATCGGCGCTCGCGATGACGCCGTCATCAATCATGCCCTCGGTGGGATGCCACAGCGATTCACCCGCGGCGTCCTCGGACCGCTTCAGCCGAACAACGGTATCGCCGCGTCGGCGCAACGCATCGCACAGCGCGGTACCGATCAAGCCGCTTGCACCTGTCACTACGACGTTCATGTTTCCCCTATGGCTTTGAGGAGCCTCGCTCGCCGAGGATCTCGGATACCGAGCGCTCCCATGCGCCCATTATGGCAAGTGTCGGTGATACACAAGAAAGGAAGTCGGACGGGTCGATAGGCTCTCGAATGGTGACGCGGATCGACACTCGGCGAAGCCGGGGCTGACCCAACGACAAAGTCCCTTCAGTTCCCTGGATCACCATCGGGACTACCTGCGCGCCGGTCGCAACAGCAAGCCAACCGGCCCCGCGTTTACTTGCACTCTCCCCCCAGTACGCCACGCGCCGACCCTCGGGGAAGATCACCAACGCTCCCCCGTCATCGAGATGCTGCAACGAAGCTCTCATTGCCGACAGCGGCGGGTAGACGCGAGACATGGGAATCGTACCGAAGTGCTTCGTCACGGCATCGAATGCTCGATTCCTTCCGAACAACTCATCCAATGCGAGGAATCGTACGTATCGCTCGGTCACAAGACTCACGATCGGTGGGTCAAGCAGCGACATGTGGTTCGGTACGAAGACGACGGGCCCGGTTCTGGGGACATGTTCTCGCCCGTTGACTTCCAGGCTCGCGGCCAAGCGGGCCACAAGACCGACCGGCGGACGCAGAAGACGCGTCGAGATCTCTCCGCCCGAATGCCGTGTCACGCCGGGCTCGCGGCTACATCGAACCCACCCCACTGTTTTGGCGTCCAATAGCGCATCATTGTGCGCAATTGGACGCCAAAACCCGGATATCTTGCGAACGACATGGGTTACCGGACCCCGAGAGCACAGAAGAGGTTGGCAAACGCAGTCCCGGGTCGCTGGTTTGACCGCAGGTGATCGATCGTGTCGAGAACACGCTCGGCGTTGCGCATTGCTACTCGCGGGCTGACCCGCATCAACGCGCCTGGAGACAGGTCCCGGTTTCGCACCTCGGCGCCGAGTTGTGCAGCAGCGATGTCGCGGTACACACCGGCAAGCATTTCAAGACCCGACACGTGCAGCGTCGTCGCAGCTCTCTTCAGCTCGCGCTCCTGACGATCCTTGGCCACCTTCGATGCGGAATCCCACTCGTCGCGGTCGGCAGCATGGCGTTCCCGGATGGTCTGCAGGAGAGGATCGGCAGCGGCAATCACCCTCTCAGCAAGCCGAAAGCCGACACCCGGATGTTCTGTGACTTCGCCCGGGATGTCGAGCCATGCCTGACGGAACCCCGATACCTCCGGTTGCGTCGCCAGAGCGATTGCCATCCCCGGTCTGCCTCCCGCGATGCCGGCAACCCTGTCGGCCTGGAGTTCGTCAACTCCGAGAGCCGTGAGTCCGTGTGCGACATCCTTGTCGGCAACGCGTCCGAAGACGACAGTGCGACAGCGCGACGCCACTGTGCTCGGCAGGTCGTCCTCGGAGTCAACCACGATCACAAACACCGTCGTTGGTGTCGGCTCCTCAAGGGTCTTGAGAAGCGCGTTTGCCGCTTCATCGTTCATCATCGACCCTTCCTCAAAGAGGAAGATCTTCCGATCGGCTTCTAAGGGCGCAAGACTCGCTTGCGATACGACTGATCGCACCTGGTCGACGGTGATCGACGCCGAACCGGAGGGTTCGACAGCGGTAACGTCCGGATGACCGGGACCCAGGACTCGACGAAGACCTTCCTCGCCGGCACCAAGGAGGGCACCGGAAAAGCGTCGAGCCGCGGTCGCCTTCCCAAGCTGTGAAGGACCGACAAAGAGATACGCATGGGCCGGCGAATCCAGCTCATCACGCAAGAGGTCTAGAACCGGCAAGTTCCCAATGACGCCTACGAAGGGGTCCATAACCACCGTTCGATCTCGACCAGGACGGCTTGCACCACTGTATCACTCTCCTGGTTGGCATCGATGACCGCAAACCTCTCGGGGTCACTCTCTACGAGCGAATCGAAGGTCCGCGCGACTCGTGCCTGAAACGCAACACCCTCGCTGCCGATCCGATCCGCAATATCCTGGCGCTCCAACCCGGTATTCGCATCGACTCGTAACAAAACCACACGGTGCGGCCAGATCCCTGCAAGGCCTGCCGCGTTCACCATGCGAACACGATCAACGCCGAGCTGCCGACCACCTCCCTGATACGCAAGGCTTGAGAAAACGCTTCGATCGGACAAAACAACTTCGCCGCGATCCATTGCGGGTTGCACAACCTCGCGTACGAGGTGTGCCCGTGCAGCGGCAAACAGCAGCGCCTCGGCCCACGCATCGAGCTCAATGTCTTGGTCCAGGAGAATCGACCGGATCTGCTCGCCCACCTTCGTTGCGCCCGGCTCCCGCACGGTTGTGACAACAACACCGCGGTCTCTGAGATAACGATCAACGGCGTTGATCACAGTGGACTTTCCCGCCCCTTCGATACCCTCGAAGGCAATGTAAGAAATCATTCCGGCGGATCCTCTTGCTGGGAGCGAAGAATGCCCCGCTGACGTGACGTCTCCTTCGCCTGCGCCATCATCGCACGAGTTTCTGCATCAAGACGCGGCCAGTGGATTTGTGAACGCAGCACTCTGACGCCGACAACGCCGGTCAACGCGATCATGATCGCACCGAACAACAGCACCGAACGCGTCGATTCGGTAAACAACCACGGCAGATGCGCGCGCTCAAGCGACTGTCGCAATACCGGCGCGATCGACATCGACACAAACAGTCCCAAACGGATCAGCAGGAAAAGCGTGGCAAACACGCGACCTCTCAGCTCGTCTTCAACCGACTCGTGCAGATGGGTCAGGCCCATCACGTATGCTGCACCGGCGCCGAAACCCATGAGCAGCATCCACGCACCCGCTCCGGCAACCGTGTTGGTGAACGCCGCGGCACCGAGTCCGAGTCCGGTGAGGACCATCGCGACGGAAAACGCCGCCTCCCGGTTCTTGAGGAGATGTTCGTAGACCGACACGACCAGGAATCCAATCCCGGCACCAACACCGAGCAGGGTCACAACCGCAAAAAAACCAGAGGTGTCGGCGTTAAGGCTGGTCTCAACAAAGCTTTTGCCGATAACAATGATGAAGCCGCTTCCGAAGAGCGCTGCGGTCATGCCGACAATCACCCGGAGAACCGATTTGTCGCGCCACACGAACGCGAGTCCCTCCCGAATGTCGCCCCATGTCGAGGCATCAGCGATCGTCTTCCCATCCGAGTTCTCTGCCCGGATCTCAGGCAACGACGCGATGATCGCCCCCGAGACAAAGAACGTGACCGCATCAACCAGAAAGGCGAGCGCGACGACCTGGTTCAGTTCGGGAATCAGGCCGCCGAGCGAAAGGGGCGCGAATCCGGAAAGCAGCCAGTTAAAGGCCGCCCCAAGCGGAATCGTTCCGTAAGCCGCCCCCATCATCAGTGAGTTTGCGGCAACAAGGTGTGTCGGTCTAACCAGCCTCGGCAGCACGGCCGCTCGCGGCGACTGGCCGGCAAGACTCAAGATCTCCATCACGAAGGTGATCCCAACGATTGCAGCCAGATTCGGGGAGAACGCAAGTAGGGGAACAAAGAGACCGCGACCCCAATCGGCGATAACGATCAGCCTGCGTCGATCCACTCTGTCTGTGAGGGCACCGATGATCGGACCAAACAAAAGACCGGGGAGCACCCTCGCAACGATCGCCGCGACGATACCCGCCTCGCCGGCACGGTTCTCAGCAATCGCAAGCGTTGCGAAGATCGTGATCCAGTCGCCGGTGCTGCCGATGAGGGCTGCCCAGAAAAACCGCGCGAAGGGCCCGCGCCGAACACCTGGTCCAGCTGAAGTTGAAGATGTCGACCCATTCATACCACCGAAATCTAGATGACGTTCGCCCCTTAGACGAACGTGTCTCTATTTCTTTGCCGCCTCTTTCTTCTTTGCGGCGGGCTTTTTGCCGGTGGCCTTGGCTCTCGTCGTCTTCTTCTTGACCGGTCCTTTGTCGCGGCGCATCTGGAGCAGCTCCGCAGCCCGCTCGATCGTAATGGTCTCGACGGAGTCGCCCACTCGCAGCGAAGCATTGACCTCACCGTCGGTCACGTAAGGGCCGAACCGGCCGTCTTTCACTACTACCGGCTTTTTCGAGTTCGGATCATCTCCGAGCTCCTTCAGCGGTGGGGCGGCCTTGCGTCCGCCTCGCCGTTTCGGTTCGGCAAGCAGCTTGACGGCGTCGTCCAGAGTGATTTCAAAGATTTGCTCTTCGACCTCAAGAGAACGGGTTTCCTTGCCCCACTTCAGATAGGGACCGTACCGACCATTCGTGGCAACAATGTCGCCACCGTCCTCAGGATGAGCACCAACGGTCCGCGGCTGTTGCAGCAACAACAATGCATCGTCGAGTGTGACCGATTCAACCGACATTGACTTGAACAACGATGCGGTCGGGGGTTTCGTCTTGGATCCCTCTTCGCGTTCACCGACCTGCACATATGGTCCGTAGCGCCCGTTCTTTACCGTGATCGGCAACCCTGATTCGGGGTCATCACCAAGTACACGATCCTGGTCCGGTGCTTCGAGGAGCTCGATGGCCTTGGCAACGTCGACTTCATCGGGAGCGATTTCGTCAGGAAGCGATGCAGTCTCCTCGCCACGCTGAACGTAGGGTCCGTAACGACCTGCGCGAGCAACGATGACCTCACCGTTCTCGTCGGCCCCGATCAAGATCGAGTTGATCTCCCGGGCATCAATCTCGTCAAGGTTCAGCGCGACCATTTCTTTGAGACCACGATGCCCGTTCCCGAAATAGAACCGGTTGAGGTACGTGAGCTGGTCCTCTTCCCCGCTGGCGATCGAGTCAAGGTCGCTCTCCATGTTCGCCGTGAAGGCATAGTCGACAAACTCTTCGAAATGCTGTTCCAGCAGCGCAACGGTCGAGAAGGCCACGAATGTCGGAACCAACGCGGAGCCCTTCTTGAACGCATAACCGCGGTCCTGGATAGTGCTGATGATCGATGCATAGGTAGACGGCCGACCGATACCGAGTTCCTCAAGGCGTTTGATCAACGATGCCTCGGTATACCGTGCCGGTGGCCGGGTCTCGTGTCCCGACGCATCAGCTCGGACAACAGCGAGATCTTGGCCGATCGACATGTTTGGCAGGTGCTTCTCCTGGTCGTCGAGCGCGGCCTCAGGATCGTCAGCACCCTCGACGTAGGCACGAAGGAACCCGGCGAAAATGAGTGTCTGTCCGCTAGCCGCGAAACTCACGGTCTTCCCCGAGTCAGGGCACGTGCCGCCGAGCCGAACCTGAAGCCCCTCGCCTTTTGCGTCCTTCATCTGGGACGCGACCGTACGTTTCCAAATCAAGTCGTAGAGCCGAGCCTGATCTGATTTGGGTCCGAACTGCTTGGCAACGGTGGCGGGGTCGCGAAAGGAGTCGCCCGCGGGACGAATGGCGTCATGGGCTTCCTGGGCACTCTTCACCTTGCTCGCATACACCCGAGGCTTTTCCGGGAGGTACTCCTCCCCGTAACGACCCGCGACAAGACTGCGGGCGGCGCGAATCGCGGTATCTGAAAGCTGAGTCGAGTCCGTACGCATGTAGGTGATGAACCCTGCCTCATACAAGCTCTGGGCTGCTGACATGGTGCGACGAGCTCCAAAACGAAGTTTACGTCCACCCTCTTGCTGCAACGTCGAGGTTCTGAACGGTGGGTACGGTCGCCTTGTGAACGGCTTCGCTTCGACACTGGTAACAACGATGTCGGTGTTCGGGATCTCTGCGGCAAGCGCACCAGCGGTCTCCTCATCAAGGAGCGTTCGTTTCTTTGTCGCCAACTTGCCGTCATCGCCAAAGTCCCGACCGGTGGCAACTCGTTCGTCATCAACTGTCGCGAGGGTCGCTTCGAACTCCTGCCCGTCGACTGAGAAGACACCGTCTATCCCCCAATATCCGGCGCTGACGAAGGCGATCCGTTCGCGCTCGCGCTCGACAATGATACGTGTTGCCGGCGACTGCACCCGCCCGGCGGAGAGTCCCTGTTTCACCTTACGCCACAGTACCGGGGACACCTCATACCCGATCAGACGGTCCAGGATCCGGCGGGTCTCCTGAGCATCAACAAGACGTCGGTCCAGTTCCCGCGGGTTCTCAGCGGCTTCGAGGATGGCGCTCTCGGTGATCTCGTGGAACACCATCCGCTTGACCTCGACTTTGGGTTTGAGGACCTCGAGAAGATGCCACGCAATCGACTCCCCCTCGCGGTCTTCATCAGTTGCGAGGTACAGGGCATCAGCACCGCTCAGAAGTTTCTTGAGCTTGGTGACATGTTGCTTCTTGTCGGCGGGCACGATGTAAAGCGGGTTGAAGTCGTTCTCGACGTCGACCCCGAGGTTCGCCCACTTCTCCCCCTTGTACTTGGCAGGAACGTCCGCGGCGCGGCGCGGCAAGTCGCGGACATGCCCGATCGATGACTCAACGATGTAGTCATCACCAAGATATCCGGAAATCGTTCGAGCCTTGGCCGGCGACTCAACAATGACGAGCTTTTTTGTCATGTGGGCGGTGGCTCCGTGTCACAAAGTTGGGGAAACAGGCGTCATATCTACGCTAACCCCGGCCCCTTGTCAAGATACGCTCTGCAAACCACCACGATTCGGAGGGGGCAACACCCCCCGTTACCAGCGTCAATCAGGGGACTCAACCGCCACCCGGACAAAAAGTCGCTCAGCCGCGAATTTGCCAATTCCGACGCTTGTCCCGTCGATATCAACAGTGAGTGCCCCGTGTGGGTCGCGCTGGAGAAGCGTGACGGACGCGTTGGGTTTGATACCGCTGGTATCGAGGTAGGCGAGCATGTCAGCATCAAGCTCCAGTTCCTCGCTTATGCGTTCCAGATCCAGCTTTTCGCCAAGTTCCATCGAGGCGATCGGTTTCATCTTCGGTGGTTTGTAACCTGCGCCGGGGATCGGATTCCCATGCGGGCAGGTCTTGGGGTCATCCATCACTGCCCACATACGTTCCTCAACGTCTGCGGAAATCGCGGTCTCCCACACCATGGCCTCGGCATGTACTTTCCCCCACGGCAGACCGAGGATCTCAGTCAGAAATCGTTCAGAAAGGCGGTGCCGACGAACGACGATCTCGGCGAGATGACGACCCTCATCCGACAGGGCGATCTCTGCTTCAGGTCTGATCAGCCCGTCGTCGCGCATCTTGCGCATCATCTCTGACACGCTCGCCCGACTCACACCTAACCAGTCGGCGATCCGTGCTTGGATAACCGGTATGCCCTCTTCTTCGATCTCCCAGATTGCCTCTGCATATTCGCGATACCTGGCGCGGTAGTTCGTCTCTGCCATCGCGCGCATAGTAGTGCACCACCATCTGACAGTGGATCCGCGGTTGGCGTCGCGACGGGCGATCGGAAGCCGGGTCCTACTGGTCGGTCGCCGTGGAGCGCAGCACGAGCGTCCACGTGAGGAGCGCCGACACGACGATCAGGGCAAGAGAAGCAACTCCGACCTCGGCGAGGAAACCGTCCTCGGACGCATTCCAGATGCGGGTCGCCAACGTCTCAAAACCGATTGGCGCCAGTAACAATGTGGCCGGCAGCTCCTTCATCACCGACAGCATGACTAGCCCCGCGCCGGCTCCCACGCCGGGGAGCACCAGCGGCAAATCGATGGTTGCGAGACGGCGACGTTGATCGGCGCCGAGCGTCTGGGCAACCTCGTCGTATCGCTGGCTGAGAGCATCGAGCGCTGCCTGAGAGCTCCGCAGGGATTGCGCGCCGAAGTGCACGACGTATCCGAGGATCAGCACCGGAAACGACTGGTACAACCATGCCCAGGGGGCCTGAATCACCCAGAACCCGATTGCCAGAGCGACGACAAGTCCCGGCAGCGCAAATGATCCGATCACCACAGCGGACGACAATTCGGCCACACGCACACCGAGCCTCCGCTTTGCGTAGGCAACCGGGAATACCACCACCGCCGCAACGATGGCCGCTATCACGCCTGCAACTGCGGTGTTGAGAGCCGGTCGTCCAAGCTCGGTAAGCATGCCGGCAATGCCTCCGTAACCGGCCGCCGGCGCTGAGACGCCGCCGATCCACCAGAAGAGAAACACCACGACAGGAGCGATGAGAGCAACCGACGCGACCAGGGCAACAGCGGTGACCGCTACCGGTGTACCGCGCCCCAGTGAGTAGATGCGAGGCTCACCGACGAGCGGTCGACCATCGTCGAGGTCAGACCGAAACCAGCGTTCGGCGATTCCGACCGCAATCGCAAGCAGTGCAAGCATCAGTCCGAGAGACACAGCCGTCGGTTGATCGGAGAGCCGGGCGGAATAGATCGCCCGCGTGAGCGTGTCGTACCGCATTATTGAGACCGCACCGAAGTCGCTCAGCACGTAGAGAAACACCAGCAGGCCGCCGGCAGCTATCGCACCACGAGTCTGGGGTAACACGACCGTCCGAAACGTCCGCCACGACGACGAGCCGAGCATCCGGGCACCCTCCTCAAGGCTCGGCGGGATGCGACGCAGGCGGCTCGAGACAGGTAAGTAGACATACGGGTATGACAGTGCGACCAGCGTGAGAAACGCTCCCGAGAATCCCTCGAATCGTGGAATTGCCGCGACCAAGCCGCCGGATCCGAAAGCATGCCGAATCGAGGCTGCGAACACGAACGATGGGATCACGAGCGGGAGGGGTGCCACAACGGCCCAGAATCGCCGCCCTGGAATCGTTGTTCTCTGGACCAACCATGCCAGCCCCGTGCCAACCACGATGCAGCCGATTGTTACCGCGACGGCGAGGGTGATCGACCTCGTGAGAGGGCCAAGTGTCCTGTCCGAGAAAACCACGGAACGAAAGTCGGCACCGAGTTGAATGGAACGGGCAACAAGGTACGCGAGAGGCGCGGCAAACACGAGACCGACGACCGCTGCGAGCAGTCGCCAGCCCCGTGTCCGGCGTGTCGCCGATACGTTGTGGTTACGGGCCTTCGAGCCCACTTTGGTCAATGAGTTCCTTCGTACGGGTTAGCCCTCCACCAAGCTGATCCAGATCGTAGGTAGCAACTTCAAGGTCTGCGAACACTGGAAGTTCAGAGTTCGCCTCGACTCCGATCGCCAGGGGGTATTCGAAGGTGTCTTTCAAGAACAGCTGTGCCTTCTCACTCAACAACCACGCCACGAGCCGAGCCGCGGCGTCCTTCTGATCGGATCCGTCCCCGACGATACCGGCCGTCGTCACGATCACGAGAGAGCCCATATCACCTTTGCCGAAAAAGTAGTTCTCCGTCTGCAGCGATGGGTTTTCCACCAACGCACGGTAGTTGTAGTAGTGGTTGACGAGTCCCATCGGCACCTCGCCGCGGCCAACCGCCTGCACGATGGCACTGTTCTTTGCATAGATCTGTGCATCATTGGCAACGAGGCCTTCAAGCCACCGGAGAGCAACGTCGTCACCATCAGTCGTACGCAGAGCCGTCACGAAGTCCTGGAAGCTTCCGTTGGCGGGCGCAACGCCCACTGCACCGCGGTACCGTTCGTCTACGAGGTCGTAGACTGTTGCGGGCAAATCCGCGGGATCGACGAGGTCCTTGTTGTAGACCAGCACACGAACCCGACCTGACACGCCGACCCACTGACCATCCGCGTTTGCGTACTCGGCAGGCACCAGCGCCAACGTCTCAGCCGGGAGCGTTTGGAGCGCACCGATCTGCTTGAGGTAACCCATCGCACCGGGGCTCTGCGATATGAAAACATCGGCCGGCGACTTGTCACCTTCTTGCTCGATAAGCAACGCTAAATCTGCAGACTGGCCGTACCGAACCTCAACCTCGATACCCGTGTCCTCGGTGAACGCGTCGAGTATCGGTCCGATGAGCTTGTCGGATCGCCCGGAATACACGGTGACAATCTCCTGGCTCGAAGAGCTACACGCCGACGCCAAGACGGCGAAGGCGATCACCAAGACACCCATTAGAATCCGACGGTCGGTTTTCATGCGGACACTCCAATACTTGTTGTAGTCGTGACCGAGATGCTAATACACATATCGCCGTAGTATAAATCAGCCCTAACAGGACAAGTATGGCATGCCTAACAATGGATACCTACCGCGAGAATCGCTATCGACGTGGACATCGAGATTCCCCCTTCAGGCCTGCTCACGAAGGCAGTAGGCTCTCCCGCGCGAGGACGGGCGTCAGCACCGCCGGTGTTTCCACCGTCGTCACCAACGCCCGTTTCCCCTACGTTTTCGTGCGCCGTCTAACTAGCTCAGGGCGGCAGCAAGCGCACGTTTGACGTACACCGTTGCGAGATGCGCCTTGTACTCCTCGGAACCGTACAGATCCTCAAGCACGCTGATGCCGTCAGCCGCACGATCTGCGGCAACCGCGATCGCCGCCTCAGACCCGTCAGATCCGATAATTGCATCCATCGCTCCTGATGACAGGATCGCCTTGGAGCCGACTCCGGTCAGCGCCACACGAGCATCTGACACCGATCCGTTGGTCTTTCGGACCCAGGCTGCCGCACCGGCAACCGCGTAGTCGGACTCGCCGCCGCGGCGACCCAACTTCGTGTATGCGGAGCTTTCGCCTTCGCCGGACTTCGGGACGCGTAGCTCTACCAGGATCTCGTCTTCGGCCAATGCTGATGTCAGCGTGTCGACGAAGAACTCGCTTGCCGGTATCTCGCGTGTGCCGGAGCTCGAGCGGGCAACCATCGTTGCCCCGAGCGCCAGCACCGCGGCCGTTGTGTCGGCGGCAAGATCCGCGTGAGCAACTGCCCCAACGGTCGTGCCGCGGTTTCGCACCTGGACATCGCCAGTCAGCGCTGCTGCCTGGCCGAGTGCCGCAGCATACGTCGACACCAGATCGCTTGAAGCGGTCTGAGCGTGTCGTACCAGAGCACCGATCGCCAAATGATCACCACGATCCTCGATCGTATCGAGTCCGGGGATCCGGCCGATGTCGATCACCGTCGCCGGTGACAGGAGACGCATTTTCATCATTGGGATGAGGCTCATCCCACCGCTCATGATCTTGGCACCGGGATTGCCGGCCAGCGCGGTCAGCGCCTCGTCGAGCGTCCCAGGAGCTACGTAATCGAATTCTCTCGGATACATAGTTATACCCTCCCGTTTCCGGATGCAGCGTTCATTGCCTCCCAGACCCTTCTCGGTCTGAGTGGCATGTCGATGTGGGTTACGCCATAGGACGCAACGGCATCAACGACCGCGTTTACGATCGTCTGAGCCGAACCGATAGTGCCGGCCTCACCGATACCTTTCACACCCAGCGGATTGATGTCCGTCGGGGTTGTCGTGCGGTGCAGCTCGAACATCGGAACGTCACCCGCCGTCGGGATCGGATAGTCGACCATCGAGCCGGTCAGTAGGTTGCCATTCTCGTCGTAGATCGCTTCTTCAAGCAATGCCTGCCCAATGCCCTGGACGAGTCCTCCGTGGACCTGCCCGTCGACGATCATCGGGTTGATCACGTTGCCGCAATCGTCCATGGCGACGTATCGCAGGATCTCGACGTTCCCGGTCTCAGCATCGACCTCGACCATGGCGAGATGCGAGCCGAACGGCCATGTGGCGTTTGCGGGACTGAATACGACTTCGCTTTCGAGACCCGGGTCGGTGCCTTCCGGCGCCTTCTGGGGCTGGTAAGCAACCATCGCGATCTCCGACCAAGGAACCGAGCTCTCCGGCGAACCGGCGACATGTGCGGCGCCGTCAGCAAACACGATGTCGTCTTCGCTCGCCTCAAGCAGGTGAGCAGCCAGCTTTGCCGCCTTGATCCGTACTCGATCGGCCGCTTCGTACGCCGCAGATCCGTCGACTGCCGCAGAACGTGACCCGAACGTGCCGATACCCATCGGCGAATCGCCGGTGTCACCATGTTTCACGACGATGTCATCGACCGGAATGCCAAGTCGGTCCGCTACGATCTGGGCCCACGTCGTTTGGTGTCCCTGACCACTGGGGCCGGTACCGATGGTGACCGTGACAGTTGCGTCAGCATTCACTCGAACCAGTCCGTTGCCGTTGAACGCGGAGGGCAGTCCATACGCCGACCAGGAGAACCCGAGATCGGCGAGACCGGCGGGCGCAAACCCGCACACCTCGACGTACGTCGACAACCCAATGCCGACATTCCGACCCTCGGCACGGGCAGCGTCGCGGGCGGCCTTCATTTCGTCGTATGCCCCGGTTTCGAGCAATGCATCAAGATTCATGGCGTAGTCGCCCGTATCCATGGCAAAACCAACCGGTGAAATCGCAACCGGAAAGTCCTCGGCAGGAATGAAGTTCTTGCGTCGAACGTCGGCCGGGTCCATCCCGATCTCGCGGGCATACATGTCGATGATCCGCTCGATGTAGTACATCGCCTCGGGACGGCCGGCACCTCGATAAGCGTCGGTCGTCATCGTATGCGTCGCTACACAGTCGATCTTCCAGTAGGTCGGCATCTTGTACTGACCCGACGCCACGAAAAGCCCGAGGAACGGGATTGCGGCCGTGAAGTTCTGGGTGTAGGCGCCCATGTCGGCAAGACCATCGAAGTCGTAACCGAGGATCTCCCCGTCACTCGTTCCCACGATCGTTGCAGTGCCTACCCAACCACGTCCATGGATGGTCGAGTTCGCCGCCTCGCGACGCGTCTCGGTCCATCGCACAGGTCGTTCGAGTTCCCGGGCTGCCCATGCAACAAGGATCTCGTCGCTGTAAACGTTGAGCTTGGCGCCGAATCCGCCGCCAACTTCCGGGGCAATGACACGCACACTTGTTGACGGCAAACCCAGAGCCATGCCGAGCGCACCGGCTACGGCGTGTGGCATCTGCGACGTCGAGTGCACCGTAAGCGTCTGGTAACCGGCCTCCCAGTCGGCGAGTACACGCCGTGGCTCAATTGCCGTGGGGATCAGTCGTTGGTTCACCATTTCCTGGCTCACGACAACGGTGTCATCGCGTTCCTTTGCGGCATCAATGCCGGCCTTGACCTCGGCCTGAGCCTCCGGTTCGGCGCCAAAAGGACCGACCCAGCTAATCAGAGTGTTCGACTCCGTGGCATCGTGGACCAGGATGCGGTCCGTAGCCGCGTCCTTCAGATCGACAATGGCCTCAAGTGGTTCGTACTCGACGAAGATCGCATCAACAGCGTCTTGTGCAACGTATCGATCAGATGCGACCACCATTGCGACAGCCTCACCGACATGACGTACGACATCACCGTTGAGGAGTGGTCGTGGAACGATCGCGACTTGTGCAGCGAGCGGTCCCATGTGTTCAACGTCGGATGCGGTGAACACCGCGATGACGCCGTCCATTGCTTTGGCTTCGGACGTGTCGATCGACAATACCTTGGCGTGTGCGAACGGACTCCGCACAAACGCCGCAGAGGTCTCTCCGCGGAGCTTGATGTCGTCTACGTAGCGGCCTTTTCCTTGAATGAGCGCCGGGTCTTCACGACGTCGGACTACTCCTCCGAGTGCACTGGTCGTGCTCATGAGCTCACCTCCCACTCTGGCTCGGCAGGCTCTTCACCGCGCATCTTTGCAGCGGCGTATTCGATGGCTTTCACAATGTTGTGGTAGCCGGTGCATCGGCAGAGGTTGCCCTCGATGCCGTGCTTGATTTCTCCTTCGGACGGGCTGTCGTTCTCCGCAAGCATGCCCGCAGCGGACATGATCATCCCGGGCGTGCAATAGCCGCATTGCAGGCCGTGGCGTTCCCAAAAACCTTCCTGGACGGCGTGGAGTTCGCCGTTGGCAAGTCCCTCGATCGTCGTGATTTCCGCACCCTCTGCTTGCACCGCAAGCATCGTGCAAGACTTCACCGGTTTACCGTCGAGATGCACGGTGCACGCGCCGCAATAGCCTGACTCACATCCAACGTGAGTACCCGTGAGATCTAAGTCTTCACGGAGCAGGTGCACAAGCAGTGTGCGAGGTTCGACATCGGAGCTGACATTCCGTCCATTAACGGTCAGCGATACTTCCATAGAGCTCTCCCTCTCAGGCTGCGTCGGTTATGCCGAACATAGCAAGAAGGCGGTGCCTAATGTCGAGTAATCGCCGGTTACTTTCTGGAACCGCCAAAAATTCGCTTGAAGAACCGGACAACGGGAGCGAAAAGGCTGGCGAGAAACAGTGAAAGTCCCTTCACCTCTGCGGCGTGTACCTCCGCAGCTTCCTCGGGAGTTTCGGCAGCGAGTTTCGCTTCGATGCACGCGACAAACTGCTCGATGATCCGGCTCGTGATCTCCTTGATCAGCCCAACGCGACCGAATTGTGCTGCCGGTCCCGACAGCACAATGTCGGCATCGACGGTCACCCGCGTGCCGGAATCGGTCGCCTCCATGGAGTAGTCGATCTTCATCTGGGCCCGGCTCCCGCCACGCCGATCCGAGCCGGTTCCCTTGACGATTCCACGGCGCCCGGCCTCGTCGGGTTCCACGGTGGCCTCACCTTCGAATGACACTGCGATCGGACCGAGTTTCACCTCGACGGTGCCCTTGTACCGCGAGTCGCCGAGGTCTTCGGTAAGTTCTGCTCCCGGAAGACAGAGCGCAAGGTTCGGCACGTCCTGAAATAGGGCCCACACCGAATCAATGTCACGAGCAACTTCAAATGTATCGGTGATCTTCATACGCGGTACCTCCTCATGCGGATACCGACTATACCGCCCACCGGTGAACCCCCGACCCGTTCTTGTGACGTTTCGACGCAATTATTGCCCTTGAGCGTCACAAGAACGGGTCGGGTCCGAAAAACTGTGACACGTTCGGCGGTATCCGGACACATACAGTCAGGGGGGACCCAATGCGCCAATCGCAAAGAGCTACTCGGAGGACAGCGACAATGTGGAGCGCGCACCACGGACGGGACAACTGGCTGACGGCGGCAGCGTCCGCGTTGGTGCTGCTCGCGGTGGTCGCCCCGGTGGGGGCTTCAGTGGACACACACGATACAGCCGCGCCGCAGGGGGGATGACACTCTTTGAGGATGAGCTTGTCGATCTCAGTGCTGATTGGGGAGAAGCCAATGCTTGTCTCATTTGGGACGACGTTGGCGTCCGGGAGTGTTTCCGTACCGAGGCCGAGATGGACAAGCGGATCACCGAATTGGAAAAGCGGCCGGGCCTTGGAACCACAGCGTCGGTACAGGCGTCGCAATGCTCCGGGTCTGTACGGCTGTACGACGGATTGTTATACACTGGCCAGGTGCTGGAACTCCGGGATCGGTTGCAGTGGATCAGTCTCAGCGCCTACGGGTTCTCAAACAAGACGACATCGTTCGAAATCGTGTCCTGTGCGTCGTATTTCGCCGACTTCGACTGGGGCGGAGGGTCGTGGTATTCGACATCTTCAACCGAGGCTTGGGACATGGCCTAGCTGATGGTCTACGGGTGGAACAACCGTGTCTCGTCCATCTACATCCAGTGATTCGGCAGCCGCATACGGCTCCACAGGGCAACAGACAGTGACCACCAAAGGCTCCCCGATCAGTGACGAAGAGGCAACCCGGCGATTCGAGGAGCTGTATGCGGCCCACTATCGGAGGATCGTCACCTATACGAGGCGGCGCACCGGCTCGATCGACGATGCCGATGATGTCGTCAGTGCAACGTTTCTGGTGGCCTGGCGTCGCCTCGAAGACCTGGTCAGCGCCGATGAGCCGTTGGCGTGGCTGTACCGGGTTGCCTACCTGACACTGCTGAACCATCGTCGCGACGCACAACGGACCGGGCGGCTCGCTGACAAGGCGGCCGGTGAGTACTCCAATCCCGCTGCGACGATCGAGTCGACGGTTGAGGCACGAGGGCGCCTGGCACAGGTGGTCGGCGCCGCGGAGACCCTATCCGAGATGGATCGCGAGTTACTCAGGCTGGTCGCATGGGAGGAACTCACCCACAGCGAGATCGCTGAGATCCTCGGTATATCTCGAGTCCTGGTCCGGACGCGCTTGAGCAGGGCCCGGCGTCGTCTCCAAACCGCCTACGACAAACGTCTGGGTGGAAAGAGAAGTGGAGGACCGGACCGTGACTAGCTACCCCACGCCGGCCCGAACAATCCGTCGCTACGTGCAACGCAAAGCCGCTGCGCGACACATACATCGAAGAAGCGCGCTCAGAAACGAGTTCGGAGGTGTGGCGTGAATAGATATGACGAAGCCTTTGAGGCTTTACGAGCAGCCGATCCGGCGAAGGGTTCACCTGCGGCCGATCCGCACTCGGCACAGGCACGCGCCATGTTCAGCGACATCGTTGCACAACCCCGAGAGATCCCGCTCCAGCGGACACCGAATCGAAGGAGAAGGCTGCTGATCGCCGTCGCAATCGGTTTGCTCTTGTTGGTGTTGACCGCCGCGGCCTGGCTGGTATTGCGCGACGTCACCGATCCCATATCTGTTGCCTGCTACGAATCCGCCAGCCTTGACAGCAACATCGCCGGCGCTTCGGCCGAGGGCAGCCTTGGCCCGGATCTCTGTCGATCAGCATGGGAGGACGGGAGACTCACCAACACCGACATCGTCCCGGCCGGACAAGTCCCACCGCTCATCGCGTGCGTGGCCGATCAAGGCATCCTCGCGGTGTTCCCCAGCAGCGACCAAGCACTCTGCTCCGCGCTCGGACTCGCGGAACCCAACCCGGAATCACTCCCCGCCGGAAACGACATCCGACAACTCAACGACGAATTCTTCACCTATTTCGATCAACAGGACTGCCGACCTATCGAACAATCCACACGAGACTTACGTCGCATCCTCAACAACCGCGGACTCAGCGACTGGCAGATCCAAGTATCTCCCGGTGGACCAGACAGACCATGCGCAAGCTACGCACTCGACGCACCCAACATGACAATTCGGATAGTCCCCATCCCTCGACGTGGCAAACCAACCGACTAGGTTCCGGAACTCGGTTCTTGCATCGAGGTGGCTGCGTCATCGAAGCCCTATCTTGAGTGCGAAACGTCGTGACGAATCAAGACACGCTGCTCGACGTTCGAGTGTTCGTTGATTGTCCCAATACTCGATGTCGATCAGTAGCTGTCACCGAGAAGCTAACGAGGTCCCCTACGTGGTGTTGTCGCGCGATGCTCGGTATCGTCGAACACCATCGACCGTTAGCTTAACGACGAGTATCAGCACGAGGACTGCCAGTATCGGTCCGAAAACGCTCATGCAGCACGACCATTCATGGGGCTGTCCATACTACCCGCCGTTTCGCCATCCGCCTAAGGTCTAGGTCAACGGTTCGCCTGATCACGCCGACCTGCTCGGCACGTCCCGAGACGTCGCGAGCCACCTGTACGTAGCACCCGCCACGGCAACTCCCCCCGCCATCAAGGCCGCGGCTGCCAGGGCTGGCGACAACGGCGTGTCAAGAGACCCGATGGCAGCCTGATGAAGCGTAGAGGGAAACAGCGGTGTTGCGGCGACGACCTTCATAGCTCCGTAGCAACGTTGCGGTCAGCTCTGCGGACGTCCGTATTGCCGCCCTAGCGACTGCCGCTGTCCCGCAGATCTGGGTTTCGGCGAGGAGGCGGTTGCGCGGATCAAGACGCCGACGGGACGCCCACAACGAGCATGATGACGCCTCAGGTTCAAGCTAGAGCGACAGGGTCCGCAGCATCCAACCCTCGATCCCCGAGATGTGTCGCTACGTTGGTATGTCGAGGATTAGGCCGATGACGTCGCGGATCTGTGCGAGTGCGACAGAGCCTACGTTGCCTCGGACGTGGTCTACTCGTACCGTTGACACCGCTCGCACATGCTGGCATTGCGCGACCGAGGGGTGCTCGAGCCCGTTGATGTCGTCCGGTTCTAGAAGGACCTCGGACCCGAACCCGCGAATCGTCGTGGACAGCGGCACAACCTGTACCACGGTCGGCCCGGCGTCGAGGATCCTCTGGGCAGTGACAACAACACCGGGATGGCGAAAACCAGTCGCTCGTCCTGCGGTTTGCCCAGGGTCAATCTCGGCGATGTCACCCGAGGTCAGCATCAAGCCAGGCGATTTCGTCGGATGTGGGCTCAGCGGCCAGATCCTCACCAATCCGGTCCTGGCGAAGACGGCGCACCGCCAGCGCGACCGTCTCGCCCACGGTGGTCCCAAGCTCAACAGCGAGCTGTTTCAGTTCCTGATGAGTCGATGAATCTATGCGAACACTCGTACTTTGCATGCAACACAGCATACATAATTGTATGCGCAAGCGATAGGGTCTCCACCCAAGAACGCAACATTCCACCGTTCTTGTGACGTTTCGAGGGAATAATTGCTTCGACACGTCACAAGAACGGGTGAGGGGGTTGCCCTGGGCTAGAGCGAGCGTTCGCGGACGACCGCGGCTACGTCGAGGTTGCGCACTGAGCGGATGCCCGGAATCAGCGACAGCGCCGCCACCGCGACCATGGCAAGGGCGCTGAACACGAGCGTCGAGCCGCGCATCTCCAGGTCGAACGAGAAAAGATCACTGCTAAACGACTGCATATATGCAAAGGCAAAGAAGTAGCCGACCGCCAGCCCGGGGACGATGCCGAGGATCGTCAGGAACAGGTTCTCACCCACAATGAGCGCCCCGATGCGATGCAACGACAAACCGTTCGCCCGCATCGACGCATATTCCCCCGACCGCTCCGCGACATTCACGGAAATCGTGTTGAAGATGAGCGAGAACGCCATCGCAGCACCAAATGCCAGCATGACCCCGACGAACATGTAGAAGAACCCCATGAACCCCGAAACAAGGTCGTAGAACGCCTGATTGTCAACCACGACCGCTACCGACGGGTCGGCTTTGAGGTCGGCGATGATCGAATCGCGATCAGCCCCGGCTTCGAACACCGCGGAGACCGACGTGATCGAGGGTTGGGCGAGGGTCACCTCCTGCACCGGCGGACTTGCGGCCGCCAGGGAGGCTCGCAACGTGTTTATGTCCATGTACAGCACCGTCCCCACCGGCTCGGTGACGAACCCCGTGAGCGTTGCGTCGATCGTCGTGCCCAGCGAGGGGAACGAGAGAACAACGTTGTCGCCGACGCTGACGCCTATCTGATCCGCAAGGGCCGACCCGGCGACGATCCCGCTCGGAGGCAAAACCCCGGTGTCGGTGAGGAAGCCGCGGACCTGTGAATTCGGTTCGTAACCGCGCAACTCCGTGGCATACGTCCCCCCGTCGGCCGAGGCTGTGACGCCGAGCGCCACGACCGGTTCGGCGGCCGCGATACCGTCACGCGAGGCGATCTGGGAGACAACGTCGGCGGTCACCGGGTCCTGGAAGACCACGGTCACATCCTCCAGAGCGACTTCGTTGAACTGGCGGTCGAGCAGCACCTGCACCGTGTCGATCATGCCCCACGATGTGAGGATCAGCACGAGTGCGAGAACCACACCGATCACGGTCGACAGGCTGCGCCGCCTATTTCGACCGATACCGCGAATGACCATGAGCCAGCGCACGGGGAGGCGACGAAGGGGTGGGACGATACGTTCCAGAAAGCTGCGCTGACCACGACCAGCAGGGACATCACCACGCATTGCCTCAGCCGGGCTCATCTTGGCTACCGCCCGCGCCGGCGCCACAGAGGCAAGAATCCCCGCGACAAGACCGAATGCGAGTCCAACGATCGGAGTGGTCGGGTGCAGGGCTCGGACCGTATCGGGAATTCCCAGAGCATCGGTATAGGCACCGGTGATAACCCAGCCGAGGACAGCCCCCACGGCGACCCCGATGACCGAGCCGGTAATCCCCAGGATCACGCCGTAGGACAGGTAGTGACGGGTTAAGGCCTTACCGCTCATGCCGTTGGCGAGGAAGGTCCCGATCTGGGCGCGTTGGGAGAACACCAGTCGGGTGAGCAAGGTGAACGTGGCCATTCCCGCGGCGAGTAGGAACAGCACCGGGAACATAATGGAAAGCTCCCCGAACGCACCGACATCTTCTTGGAGGGCCGCGTTGGAGGGTTGTTCGAGCCTGGTTGCCACGTCACTCGCACCGGCCGCAAGGGCCGCCTCCTTGACGGCGGCATCGACGGTCTCTCGATCAACTCCGGGGTCGTACAGCACCAGGGTCTGATCGACGGCGACGGTTTCAGGCACGCTCTGCACCATGTCTTGCGACACAAACATCACCCCGAACGTGCCGGGGGCTGGGAAGAGCTCTTGTTTGTTGCGGGCGGGCCAGATGTATTCCGGCGATACCCCGATCCCGATAACGTTGGCGTCGACCCAGCCCGCTCCCCCGAGAACTTTCACGGTGTCGCCGACCGCGATGTCGTATTCGGTCGCCATGTGGGTCTCAACAACAACGCCATTCGGTTGCGACGGGTCAAGATATGTGCCCGCGATGATGTCGATCTTGTTGACAGTCGGCTGTTCGCCCGCGGGCAGACCGACGATCCGGCCAAGCAGCGTGTCGGCGCCGGTACGCATCGGTACGTCGGCCTGGCGGCGTTCCGAGACCGTGGCAACCCCGTCGATCCCGGCAACCGTGGACGAAAATGTCGTGTCCGCGCCGGTGACCGAGATATCCGCAAAGGAGAGACGCTCATAGGTGTTGTTGTATGACGACTCAAGGTTCAGAAACGCGTCGTACGATGCGGCGTACAGCATCACGCCGAGGGCGATCGTCACCAGGACCGCAAGGAACTGCCACCGTTGCCGCCGAAAGTCACGGCGTCGCTTCACGCGGAGGTATTTCACCAGTCGAGGTCCTTTGCATCCGTTGGCGAAGCGTTGGTCTCGTCGCGCACAACGTGGCCGTCGCGAAGCTCAAGGACACGGTCGGCCATGTCGGCAATCATCGAGTTGTGGGTGACGACTACCACACTGCGACCGCCACCGTCGGTCGTGCCGCGCAGCAACTCAAGGATCTGAACGCCGGTGTCGCTATCGAGTGACCCGGTTGGTTCATCGCACAACAACAGCGGCGGGTCCTTGACCAGTCCTCGGGCGATCGAGACACGCTGCTGCTCCCCGCCGGAGAGTTGCCCGGGGAAGTGGTTCACACGATCACCAAGACCGACCTCCTGGAGGACTTTCATACTGCGGCCAACGGCGTCGCCACCGGTGAGCTCAGCGATCAGGGCAACGTTCTCCATCGCAGTCAACGTTGGCACAAGGTTGAAGAACTGGAACACGAACCCAACCGAGCGAAGCCGGTACTCCGTCCTCTGGCTCTCGTCGAGACCCCCGAGTTCCACGCCGTCGGCCTGCAGGCTCCCCGATGTGGGAGGCTCGAGCGCACCGATCTGATTCAACAGCGTGGTCTTCCCCGAGCCGCTGGGTCCGAGTATCACGACAAATTCTCGACGTGGGATTTCGAAGGACACGCCGCGCAATGCCTGTACTGCGGTTTCTCCCTCACCGTAGGACTTCACAAGATCCTCGACACGCACCGCCACGGTTGCTTCCGTCATGGGCTCCTCCAAAAATGCAAGTAACTCTCAAATGATAGCTACTATCAGAACATGAAACGAATTGAACCCGGTCTTCGGGAACGTAAGAAGCTCACGATGATGTTGCGGGTGCAGGAACAAGCGTACCGCCTCGTGCGCGTGCACGGCTACGAAGACACAACGATCGAGGCAGTCGCCGCTGCCGCCGACGTATCCCCTGCCACGATCTACCGACACTTCGGGGACAAGGTGAATCTGTTCGTCTGGGATCCGCTGGAGCCAAGCACGATCGCCGGGATCGATATCACTGCCGGCGATTCACCGATGGCGGCGGTGCGACACGCGTACCTGGCAATCTTCGCACGCGAGCTGCCGGTTTCGGAAAGCGAACTCCTCGAACGCATCCAGTTCATCTTCTCGCACCCACAACTCCGTGCGGGATATGAGTCCTCTGTCGGAGAGTACCGACAAGCACTCGCAGACGCGCTGCGTCGCGGCGGGTTTGACGACCCCCTCGTGGTCGATGTCGTCGCCGCTGCAGTGGTCGCGGCCACGGTCGCCGCGGTCGATCACTGGCAGCGCCAGGGCGGAGAACCCCCACTCAACATACTCATCAACCGCGCATTCGATGCCCTCGACGAGCACTGGCGAGCGTGAGAAACCTTCGCCGCGACGGCACTTGCAGGGGCCTAAGAGCCGGAGGACACCCTCCTCGGAGATATGCCCGACAGCAGGAAAACACCTGTCATCGCGCACTGTGCAATGAGTGGAATGCTCGAATATTGATAGTGCAAAACCAGCGGTAGCATTCTCAGCAGCAGCTGGTCCCTGGTGGTCTTCGGCCACTCCCGGGACACCAGACATGTGGCCCCTGGAGGAATCGATGCTCGACCCCGACCGGTACGATCAGCAGGCAATCGAGATAGTCTTCGTGACGGCTCGCCGGTGCCACTTCTGTCGCGACGCTGCAAAGCTCCTGGAGGATCTCGGCGAGCAGTACACCCTCAAGGTCCGCGAGGTGGCACTGGAAAGCGTTGAGGGCGTCGCTATCGCCTCACGGTACCAGGTGCCGTTCCCCCCGGTGTTGCTGATCGACGGAACCTACTTCGGACACGGACGGATCTCGCGCCGGAAGCTCACGAAAGCACTTGACGCAGTAGTCGGAACAGAGGTCTCCACATGAACGTCGCTGCGATCTCTCCCGCGGACCGTTGCTGACGTGGAAGGGTTATTCCTCGGAGGGTCGTTGATCGCAGCGTTTCTCGCCGGGTCGGTGGCATTGTTCGCGCCGTGCTGCATCACCGTCCTCTTCCCCGCCTACCTCGCGGCGGCGGTTCGTAACAGTCGGTGGCGACTCGTGCCGCTCACCCTGATCTTTGCCGCCGGGATCGCAGTCGTGCTGGTCCCCGTCACACTCGGTCTCGGCTTCCTCTCTCGCGGCCTCCTGAACTACCAGGGGGCGATCTACATATTCGGTGGAGTCCTGATGCTGGTTCTCGCGGGACTCGCGTTGTCGGGTCGGGGCTGGACGCTTCCGATCATGCGCGGGTCCCCGGATGTGCAGCGCACCGACTCCGGCGGGGTGTTCGCACTCGGGGTCTTCTCCGGTGCCGCATCGGCCTGCTGTGCACCCGTTCTCGCCGGTGTTCTCGCCCTTTCGGCCGTTTCCCCCAGCCTCATCCAGGGAGTGGGCATCGGGCTGGCCTACGTCTTTGGCATGGTATTCCCGCTCGTCGTGCTCGCGTTGACCTGGGACCGAGTCGGTCCCAAGTATCGCGACAAGTTTCAGGGCCGGGATCGGCACCTTCGTTTCGCCGGTCGTACCCTGACCGTCACGACGCTCAATCTCATAGCCGCAGTGATGTTCGGTTTGCTCGGACTCATATTGATCGCACTGGGAGCTACCGGTGCGACCCTGGCCCCGACCGCGCAGACTGCGGTAGGAGTATGGCTCGAAGACCGCCTCCTCCCGCTTGTACGTTGGCTCGAACCGGTTCCCGATGTCGTCATCGGCGCGATCTTGATCGCCGCCGCCATTGCCGCAATCGCCATCTCCGGTCGCCGCCGCCACCCCATTTCTCAAGAGATATCACCTCCCGACAGGAGCTGCCATGAGCAACAAGAGGAAAAAGACGAGACCGCCACGACCGCACACGACGACTGAAGCCACGAAACAGGAAGGTTCGAAGCGCTGGGCCTGGGCCGGGCTCCTCATTCCCTTGGCGGCTCTGCTCGTGCTCGCGGGCCTCGGCGTGTTCGACGACACCGGAAACGGTCGACTCGACGTAGAGTCCGAGGCACCGGCGTTCGACCTCCCGACCACTGACGGAACGCGCGTCAGCCTCGACGGCGTGCTGGCCGACGGTCCGGCATTGCTCTACTTCGCCATGGGGGTGGGATGCGACATATGCTTCTACCAGATCCCCGAGGTCAATCAGGGTTTGGCCGACATGGGCATCACCCTCGTTCCAATCATGGTCGAAGATGAGTCGGCAGTCGCAAATGAGGCACAGCGCCTCGGTGTAACGACGCCGATTCTCATCGACGCCGACCTCAAGGTATCGAGGTCCTATGACATGATCGGGCTCTTCGGTCACGGAATGACGCCGACCCACAGCTTTGCCCTCGTCGATCAAGACGGCCAGGTCACGTGGAGATTCGACTACCCGGATGTGTTCGTCCCATTCGAGCAGCTGCTTGCGGACCTCGGAGACTTGATCTAGGGAAGCCTTATCCAGGGAAGTCTCGTTGAGGGCCTCTGCTGCACTCGGCGAAGAAGCCGCTGATCGCGCCGGCGATCTCGCGCGGCGTGTCTACCGTCGCATCGGGAGCGGCCGTTTCGAGTTCTCCGGGCAACGCGTACCCATATGTCACACCGATGCTGCGGATGCCGACCTGCCGGGCGCCTTTAACATCGTTGTCCCGATCGCCGACCATAACAACGCGTTCGGCGGATAGCTGTTCCTCGTCGAGGAGATAGGCAAGGAGATCGCCTTTATCGCGGCGCGTACCGTCGAGCTCCGCGCCGTACACACCACGAAACCAAGGGGCGATCTCAAGATGCTCGACGATCGGACCTGCATAGACATGGGGTTTCGACGTTGCCACAAACAGCCCGAACCCCTGATGGGTCAGGTCAGCGAGCATCCCGGGAATACCGTCGTACAACTCACACTCGAAGATGCCGACCTGCGCGAACCGGACACGGTAGAGCCGTATCGCCTCTTCGACGTCGGATCGACTGGCGGACGCCTCTCCGCCGAGCAATGTCGTGAAAGAATCGAACAGCGGCGGCCCGATACACCACGCCAGTTCGTCTGCGGGTGGCGCCGGGAGTCCCATCTCGGCCAGCGCATAGCGGATCGACCGCGTGATTCCATCGAACGGGTCAATCAACGTCCCATCGAGATCAAACACGATCGTGTACGGGTTCGACACCGGTCCAGGCACTACTCGGTCTTCGATTCCGTGTCGTCGCCCGTGGACTGCGCCAGAAGGGCCGCTGCGGTCGACGAGCGCGCCGGCAGACTCACGAAGCGCCGCTGGATGGGTCGGACTTGCGAGATGCCTCTCACGAGGGCGTAGATCGCCACGGGTAGGAAAAACGCACCGAGACCCCAGTGGTAGCCGGCGGGTCCGATAACTGCCATCAAGACGGACACCACCAACGGACCGGCAACCGAGCCGATGCCGTACACAAAGACGATGCCGGCCGCGACAACCACCAATTGATCATCTTCGATGAGGTCGTTGATCGCCGAAACACCGAGTGAGTACATCGGGAACGTGAGGCTTCCGTAGATCGACATGAGAACAAACAGCCCCACGCTTTCACTGTTCAGGGCGATCGCCATCCCCGATACGGCCACCGCCGCCGCCGCGACCGCGAGAATCACTGTCCTGCGGGCAAACCGGTCTGATAACCAGCCGATCGGGTACTGGGTCACGACCGCGCCAAGCAACGAGAACGCCATGAACAAACCCACCCCGCTTGGACTCATCCCGATGTCGGTCGCGTATACCGCCCCAAGACCCAGAACGGAGCTCCCCGCGGCACCGGCGAGTGCCACCGCGACGATACCCAGCGGAGCGGAATTCCCCAGAGCACGCAACGAAAAGGACACGGGAATCGGCCTTGAGGGTGCTGGGATCGGAATCAACGCGATCGGGACTATCGAGAGCGTTATCAATATGCCAACCCACATAAACAACCGACCGCCTGCGGGGTCCGAAACTCCAAGAAGTATTTGACCCAGCGAAAGACCAAGGGTGACGACGAGCATATAGACCGCTAACAGCCGCCCTCTTGTGGCATTCGATGCGCGGTCGTTCAACCAGCTCTCGACTGTGACGTACAGCCCGGACATGCTGAACCCTGCAACGAACCGGAACAGCCCCCAAACGATCGGGGTCACGAACAAGGGATAGGCCAACGCAGCCGCGGCAGCAAACGCTGCCAAACCTGCGAACACCCGGATGTGCCCAACCGTCGAAAGCCATCGCGGAATCGTCAACGATCCCACAAGAAACCCGGCGTAGTGCATCGCCATGATGATCCCGATAACTACCGTCGGGAAGCCTTCGATAGTCGCACGGATGCCGAGCAACGATCCGAGCAGGCCGTTGCCGATCATGAGGATCGAAAGCCCCACAAACAGCGGCGATACGGACGCGAGAACACCTCGATCCGTTGTTGTCCGATCACCCATCACCACACCGATCTCACAGAAGTCAGAAGACTACAGCTCGCAGTGGGTTACAAGTCCACTTGTCACTTCGGCAAAAGGCCCTTGGCGGTTACTGCACACCCGCGGACTCGTCATCATCGAACACATAGTTCGTCAGGACCGGTTTGTGGTCTGACGGCGCTATTTCGCCGACATAGAAATCCACGACGCTCGTCAGTGTCGGCCGGATGGGTCCACGATGCATCATCCAGTCAAGCAACTCGGGGGGTTGTTGGGCTAGTGGAAACGCCGGGTAGGTGATGACCGCCTCACGGCCGAGTGCCATGAACGAGTCGTCGAATCCCTCGTAGCGCAGTATCCGCAGCGGGTGGATGTAGTCGTTGAAGTCACCCATGAACAGCACCGGCTCGTTCTCGCCCACAATGTCGGCCAGCGCGTCGGCAGATCTCTGTGCCTGTTCGACTCGGACGTTGACGTTCTCGGTGACCTCGCGAATGTTGCCGGTCCAGCTGAAATGGGCGGTGGCTACCACCATGGTCGAACCCGATTCCGTAACCAACCGGACCCAGAAGAGGCGGCGATCCTCCTCGATCATGCCGATGTCCTCGGCGCCGTAGGCGACCAGATCAAAGAGCCGTGTATTCCAGAAGATGTTGCATTCGGTGGTCCACCCGGGGAACGGATCGCGGACCCTATCAACTACCGGCAGAGTCGACATGATCAGATCGGTTGCCGGTTG
>VAPH01019704.1_pt1 | contig 47491 bp, 42 predicted proteins | sample 3393861 | NCBI WGS metagenome assembly VAPH01 (sample SAMN08290439, study PRJNA428436) | hydrothermal vent metagenome | isolation source: Deep-sea hydrothermal vent chimney | place: Atlantic Ocean: South-mid Altantic Ridge | reverse complement strand
TTCACGGATTTATATTTTTTTATAATTAAGCTTTTATTCTACTTTCTTAGTGCCTTAGTGACTTAGTGGCTGATCTTTTCCAGGTTCTTTCAGCCACAAAGACACGAAGACACAAAGAAAAACACTTCACGGATTTATATTTTTTATAATTAAGCTTTTATTCTACTTTCTTAGTGCCTTAGTGCCTTAGTGGCTGATTTTTTTCGGATTCTTTGTAACGATTTTTCTCATCAATGAGATCAAACAAATAATCTATTACTCCAAATGTAAATCCTACAATTCCCAGTAATGTAAGGTATCCACCCACAATAACATATGACCAGTGAGTTGAGATCTCTCTGGTTGTAATCCAGCTTATTATTGTTTGATAATTTATAATAACACCAAATAGAAACAGTAAAGGAGATATAAACCATAATCTCTTCCAAGAAAAAAACCATCTAAAAGTATTATTAATTTTTGAGGCGTCTTCTTTGATACTATTATTAAATAACCTGGCTGCTTTGTCTGCCATTGAGGCTATTCCGATTAAAAGTATGCCGCTTACACCAAACACCATTACAGAAATCAGCCGATAAATGTCGCCTTCAGGTACAATCCCTTCTTTAAAATAAAATTTTACAGTTAACATTCCATATAAAAATGATACCAATAATAAAAACACTCCAATAGGTGACAGGATTGTTAAAGGTTTATAAGTAAGGGCGATCGAAATAATAACTTTTAAAAACCGTATACCATCTCCTATAACATTTAATTTTGACTGGCCCATACGTTCCTCATAAGCCATGTCAATTTCAATCAGTTTCAAGTCAGGGTCTAATGCAGCGCGACAACTCATAGCAGGCGTAAAGTGAAGCCCATCCGGCAGAGGGTAAATCTGATTAAGCTTCTCTTTACGAATAATGCGCATTCCAGATGCGGAGTCTGAAATACGGGTATTCGCAATGAGGTTAATAATAATACGAAAGATTCTGTTTCCAGCTCTACGAATCGCAGGCATTTTAGAAGAAGCTCCCATCCTCGAACCAATACAGATATCCGCATTTTCCTGCTCTAACTTTTTTAACATCTCTATGAAATAGAGGGGATCGCAGGTGCCGTCAGCATCTAAAAATGCAACGATATCGCCGCTGGCTTTTTCAAAGCCTGTTTTTATAGCCCTGCCATAGCCTTTGTTGTTAGGATAGGATATAAGTAAAATGTTCGGCACTGATTTTCTAGCTATTTCAACAGTGCTATCAGTTGAACCATCAGAGACCACTATTATTTCAACATCATTAATAAATGTTTTATTAATGATGTCGTTGCGTGCGTCAAGACATCTATTTATTATAGACTCAATGGCTTCTTCTTCATTATAGGCTGGGATTATAATAGAAAATTTCATTTACAACTATGGCTCACTAGTGTCCAAACGTTTAATCAATGAGACCGAGCCGGGAGGCAAGCTTAAGTTTTTTAGGCAGATACCTGTTTTTGAACTTAGGACAACTTACACAGACTATGTCATTTCTCGGCTTCCGATTTCCCAGCAACATTTTTTTTGCATAAACATATTTACTACTTTTTAAACATTCTGTTAAGCTCGATTCAAAAACATTTCCAAAGTCAGAATGTATATTAAGGCAGCATCCAAGTAATTTACCATCCCAGTTAATCTGAGGATCAAACCAGAATTGATAACATGGATTATCGTAATTCCGTTCGTACTTCTCCTCAAATTCCATTACAGATGTAACTTCACTGCCGGTTTCTCTCATCACAAGTTCTTTATTTTTAACTGGAGAATATGAAGCGTCCCAGTTTTGAGCATTTAACTTTGCCCAGAAAGACATATTTAATTCATCCGCCATTTGCTTTGCAAACGGTAACTCATGCTCATTATGACCGAATATTATAAATTGCCATTGCAGCTTTGGAAAGTCAGCATTGTACTTTTGCTTATAATAGTTAATTTTTTTAATATTCTCTATCGCACTGGAGAAGTTACCCGCTACACGATAAATTTCATATGTTTTATTGCTTGCTCCATCCAAAGACACCGACATAGATCGAAACCTGTACTTAACCAAAGACTCAAGAGCTTCTTCACTGGCTGTATTTAAATTAACTCCATTATTTGCAGATAAAAATACTTTTTTATCGTACGCATATTTAACAATATCCACTAACTCAGGATTTAAAAATAATTCGCCCCAATTTGAAAGTTCAACGCTCTTAATCCAGGGGTTCTCATCAATAATAGCTCTGAAGTTTTTAAACCTTAAATAACCTTGGCCTATTCCACTTTCAAAATCCTCTTTACTATCAGTACATGTTCTGACACATGCAGCACATTTGAGTTGACAGATACTTGAACCATCTATTCTGATCGAACTGCCAAGCAAACCATACCTATGATAATTATATAGACCTGATAAAGCTTTACTAACTCTCATCTTACAGAAATGAATCCTTTAATTTATATATATACATTGACTCTTCGTACACTATAGTTTTATCAAAATAAGCAATTAGTCTATATCTTTCAGAAAAGGCTTCGTTTTTGTCTACTTCATTATCTATCATTCTTTTTCCTAGAATTAGTAGTACTGAATCATATTTTTTGTTTTTAATTTCAGCATCAATTCTATCAACAATTTCATCTACAGTCAAGTTTTGTGATTTAAAATAATCTGTATTACCTATCCAGAAACTACGAACCTCTTTAAAGCCTACAAAGTAAAATTGAGAATAAGGTTTTGGTAAATATGGCAATATCGGAGTCTTAAATGGAGACCAGTACGTTGCAATAAAGGTATCATTATTTAGATAGTTATTTTTTTTAAGAAACTCTGCGGTTCGTTTACCTGCAGAAAAATCATAATTCAAATCATAATAAAAAGCCACAGGAGATATTGTTACATGCAGAAGCAATAAACCGGTAAACAAGTAATTTAAGTTTTTTTGTTTCAAAAGCCTGTTTAGAAGATCTGACTTAATTAACACCTCGTCTTTATATACATCAGCAATCCATAAAGAAAATATAAAAACCATGAATATCAACCCATGATGTCGAAGCGCTCCCGGATACTTAAAAAAGAATAAAAAGCATAAACCAATGGATGAAACCAGGTATATCAACAACGGTTTAGGCTTCTTTATAAAAAAACAACAAGACAATAAAAATAACGGAACAGCTAAGAGAAGTAACGAACTTAAAGGAGAACCCATCAGCTTGGGAGTCCAAAAGCCGATTCTGAGCCTTGGAATCGGCAAGAAGGCTCCAATAATAGCACGAGGCATAGCAGAGATATGATCAGCAGTTAAATCCAAATTCCAACGAGCTGTATCAGGATTCTGATCATGGTGAGGCAAGAGTTGGTATACTGCAAGTGAAATACCGGCAACTATTATTAAAATCGATATTAAATCACGCTTATTGATATTATTTTTTTGACGGGATTTTAGCTCTAAAATATATACTGAACTTATCACTACTGCTATAAACAGAGCATGTACATTAGTATTAGCCAATAGCAATATAAAAAACGAATAAAGTACAGGTTTGATAAAACGTTTTTTATACAGCATAGCAATCAAGAACAAAAACAGCACAGAAAGAACATAATTTCTAGCAATAGCATTATATTCATAAAGGGGGTAATAGCCAAAAACGAATAAACTCTTCTGGAGCTTCGAGAAGGGAGCATGACGGAGAAAAACAACAATTGCAAGCAGTATCAGTAAAAAATGTACGATCGACATCGAGATATAAGGCAACCCTAGTTTTGCAAGCAAAAACAAAATTAAGGGCCATATTCCCATATGCCCGCCATAACCAAAAAAACCTACAAAAGAACTCAGGTTTTGACAGTCTCTGGCTCTTAACCACTGAGTTGCTTCATCTCTATAAGGTTCGTGATTAAGTAACATCAGTATAGACAAAGCAACAAAAAATATAATAGTCATAGAATTCAGATTCACTGACTGCGATATTATCTTCTTAAAATTGTTTAATTTAAGCATTTTTATCACTGGTAAATACGTAAATAAATTGACTTAGTCAATCATTTTTTCTATAATTTTCAGGAGTTACGTTATTGCAGAAAGTATCATTACCAATCTGCATAAATCTGTGGCTGAGCAGTTACTAATGAAGAAAAACTCCCCACCCCGAGAACAACTAAAAGAAACTTTATTTGAACACGAAATATCTAAAATAGCAAAAAATGCCGGTTACAGCGGAATTGGCATTCTTATTGCGTATCTTATCGGATATTTTTCCAGCATTATAACTACAAGGGTTATAGGTACGGACAACTTCGGCATTTTTTTGCTTGCAAGCTCAATTTTTGGTTTAAGTCATCTCATTGCAACATTAGGGCTGAACCAGGGTGTACTCAGGTACGTCTCACTATATTCTGGCAAAAATGATCCTGCACGGGTAAGAGGCAGTATTTTATTCTGTGCCAGAGTGACTTTAATGACCAGCCTTATAGTTGGAACAGCTCTTTTCTGGCTGGCTCCACTTTTATCAAAAGAGGTATTTCATAAACCCGGCCTTACAGCAGGGCTAAGAATACTTGCAGTGGGACTTCCATTTTTTACTGTGGCCAGTATTTATCTAACCAGTTTACAAGGCCTGCAACTTATTAAGCTCAAAACCTCTATCGACATGATAGCCCAACCGTTATCAAGACTCGTCTTTATGTTGGTCCTTTTTGTCTCTGGGTTCAAGCTTCTGGGCATTCTATGGGCCTCAGTTTTATCAAATATTGTCGTGTTCGCCCTGGCATTTTATTACCTTAAAAAAAGCGGGCATGTTTTTTTCAACCACAAAATAAGTGCTATTTTTGAAAAAAGACGAATAGTAACTTTCTCATCACCACTTTTTTTTGAAGGAGTTTTTTTTACTTTAACAGCCAATATTGATATATTGATGCTGGGTTACTTTGTGCCTTCTACAGATATCGGAATTTACGGTATTGCACTCAAGCTGGGTGTTATGGTTATCATTCCACTGACGGCTTTCAACATGATTTTCGCACCCATAATTTCTAATCTCTACAGCAGAAATGAAAAAGAAACACTGGAAAAACTTTTTAAAACAGTCACAAAATGGATACTAACCATAAGTTTTGCAATATTTTTGATTTTAGCTCTTTTTGCCAAACCAATATTAAGTGTTTTCGGACAGGATTTTGTGGCAGGCGCAACTGTGTTATTAATTCTTTTGTTCAGCAAATTAATTGATGCAGCTACCGGCTCTGTGGGCTATATTCTTAAAATGTCTGGCAGACCAAAAATAAACATGATCAACTCAGCTATATTATGTGTAACAATCATAGTAATGAACTTACTTCTTATTCCAAGTTATGGAATCACCGGCGCAGCCATGGGCACTGCCTGTTCAGTTATACTTTTAAACGTTATACGAATTCTTGAGTTATATTATTTCGAAAGAATCCACCCGTATCAGAAGAACTTCGTAAAACCGCTTATATCAGGAATACTGGCAGCTTCAATCGTATATGGCCTTGGCAAATTATTCCCTTACGAACAGAGCGTTTTTATTTCCATGGGATTTACTATTATTTTCCTTATAGCTTACACTGTTTTCCTGATACTATTTACCCTGGATGATGATGATAAACACGTTCTGAACCTCATCGGTAAGAGGATGAAGATCATTCCTTAAAGCTATGAAGAAGCTAACATCACCTAATTTTTTTATAGTTGGAGCAGCAAAATCCGGAACCAGCTCTTTATGGCAATACTTGAAGGCAAACAAGGAAGTATTTATGCCGGCTGATGAGTTTTGCAAAGAACCGGCCTTTTTTTCACCACTTAAAAAAAACGCTGCGATGACTCTAGAGGAATATTTAAATATTTTTAAAGAAGCAAATATAAATCATGAACTTATAGGCGAAGCCTCTACAGCTTATCTAAGCGATCCTGCCAGTGCCAAGCGTATATATGATTTTAATCCGGAGGCTAAAATAATAATAATATTACGAAATCCTTCCGAGAGAGCCTACTCACTTTACTGCTGGATGATTCAGGAGGGTTATGAATATGCAAGCACATTCAAAAAAGCCTTAGCCCTGGAAAATCACAGAATAAACAAGAAAATACCGAACTTTTTTGAACCGGAATATTATTATAATTATCTGTATTTCTGTTCAGGTCTATATCATAAACAGGTAAAAAGATATCTTGACATTTTTAAAAATAATGTTTTAGTAATCAAATTCGATTGTTTCAAAAACAATTTAAATACAACATACAACCAAGTTTGTTCATTCCTGAATATAAACACTAATGACTTATCTCCTGAAGTTTATAATGTATCAAAAGATGTTTATTCGCCTAAACTTCAATTTATACTCAGAAAAATAAATAACAGAGCAAATAAAATAGCCAATGCCTATTTTTCTATAAGTTACAATTCCAAACAATCCAGAGATCGTTTTTTAAAACTAGGATTTAAAAAACAAAGACCACCTGGATTAAGCATCGAAATAAAAAAGGAATTAATTAGAAAATACGCTGATGATATCGAAAAGCTTTCTAAATTAACCACTATCTCTTTTGACGATTGGATAAGTGAAGTATGAAACCTCTTCTTCTAAACACCTCAGACAGAAATGGAGGCGCTGCTCGTGCTGCTTACCGGATACATAGCGGATTGCAGGCAATTGGAGTTGCAAGCAAGATGCTGGTTCACGAAAAAACAAATAACGATACATCTATTATCGGACCAATCGGGAAAGCCGAAAACATCATTAAAAGATTGAGTCCAACTCTGGACACGTTACCACTTCAATGTTATAAAAATAAAAAGAACGGTATTTTTTTCCCTGCGTATATATCTGGATACTCTACTAAAAAAATATTATTACAAAATCCAGACATAATGCATCTTCATTGGATCTGTAATGGTTTTTTAAGAATAGAAGCAATAGCTAAATTTAATAAGCCTGTGATCTGGACACTTCACGACATGTGGTCTTTTACAGGAGGATGTCACTATAATGATGGCTGCGACAGTTACAAACAGAGATGTGGTAAATGCCAGTTCTTAGACTCATCAAAAGGTTGGGATTTATCCAGGTGGGTCTGGAAGCGCAAACATCAAGCATGGCAGAAATTAAACCTTACAGTTGTTACACCCAGTAAGTGGCTCGCAAAGTGCGCCAGAAACAGTTCTTTGTTTGCTAAGATGAACATTAAGGTAATTCCAAATGGTCTTGACACTCAACTTTTCAAACCAATAAATAAAAATCAGGCACGAAATATTTTATCGCTGCCTCAGGATAAAAATATCATACTCTTTGGAGCGATGCATAGCACAAGTGATAAGCGGAAGGGGTTTCACTTTTTACAGACTGCGTTACATAAATTAGCAAAAGAGGATTCGACAGCTAAAACAGAGTTGGTTGTTTTAGGCTCATCCGAGCCTGCTAATCCGCCTGACTTTGGCCTAAAGACACACTACCTTGGCACATTACATGACGACATAAGTTTAGCGATTCTTTATTCGGCAGTTGATGCTTTTATTCTGCCCTCAACACAAGAAAACCTGTCTAATATGGTAATGGAGGCTATGTCCTGCGGCACACCTTGCGTGGCTTTTAATATCGGGGGTACGCCGGATATGATTGAACATAAAATTACCGGCTACTTGGCACGCTCATTTGAAACTAGTGATTTGGCAGAAGGAATTGCATGGGTATTGGACGGCAATGAACGCAGGCAAAGCTTATCTCATCACGCAAGACAGAAGGTTGAACAAAAATTTGAACTGAAGCTTGTTGCAGAGCAATATCTTAGATTGTTTAACAAAGTTATTGCCGCAGGTTAAGATCGTATATTGTTCTGCTGTAAACAAGTCTGTTCAAAAATTATCTGTGAAAATTCCTCAGCTGTATTCTGTGCCGCAAACCTGGCCATTTTCTGCGTATCTGCAACACCTTCCCTGTTTTCTGTCAGAAAATGCGAGATTGCTTTGGCTATCTCTTTCGGCTTTGTAGAATCCACGATATATCCCAAAATATGTCTACGCGTAAGCTCTCCCATAAGACCGTAATCGGACGCAAGAACCGGTTTTCCAGCAACCGCAGCCCGAACCAGAATGCCGCTCATCCCGACATGGTGTTGATAAGGAGCCAGAATTAAATCAGCCAATCTAAAAAATGGTTGCACCTCCTGAGCCGGGATGAACTCATCGCGCAGTATAATCTGAACAGACGTATCATTTCTCAGTTTTTCAATTTGCGTTTTGATGTCAGCAGATTCTCCAGCCTCAACAGCTCCAACCAGCAATAAACACAGTTTGCTCCACAAATGAGAAGGCATATGGTAAATAGCCTCTAACAAGGGAGCAATACCCTTCCTTTTGCCAAGCGCTCCGAATAGTAATAATTTCTTCCTGCCTGGCTCAATAGCTAGTGAGGAGTTTAGCCTTTTCATGGTAGCATCTTCGTTTTTGTATCTTTTAACCGGATCTGGAAGATAGATAATCCGAGGGGATATTTGATCCTTGCTTATGAATTCAACTGCCAAGGCATCAAGACAAAACAACATTTTAAGATCTGGATGACGAATAGCACGAAGAATCAAAAGCCGTTGTCTCCAGGCCCTCAACTTGTCTTTCCAGGTAGAGGACGTGTAATTGGTAAAAGAGTGATAGTGAAAAGTAGGCCTGAAATAAATCCCAGAGACAGCGCAGGGAAACCTCAGACCTAAAACCATCGGAGCCTGCAAGAGCCAATCTATATACATCACAACACAGTGATTAACGTTAAGCTTTCTGGCATAGCGGCAGATTAAGCGCCACTGTGCAATAGCGTTAAAAACAAACGACAAGTGTGAAATAAAACTAAAACTATTTTTTACTTGTAAAGAGTCTATCTCCCGGGGGGTAATAGCAATAAACTCTACCCTTCGATCGCCCTGTTTAGATGCAAGTCCAACAACATCGGAATGTTTCGTTAGAAACTCAGCAGGAACCACTACATACAAACGGTCTTTACCTCCCTCGGCCAACCACTTACAAACCAGATGCTCTATGTATTCCGCATGATGCCCGTCCGTAAGTGTATCAAACAGCATAACACCTGAAGAGAAACCCGATAGAGGAGCATAAGGGGGGGACATGATAAAGTAAAACTGCTTAGGTGTTATGTTTTTTTGGGCAGGCTACCGCCATTTACGTTACACAAAAGCAGAACGCAGATAACAAACAAACTACTGATAAAATCATGTAATCGATTTACATTTGTCACAAAAGTAAACGTAAATCCGGTCATCAACGCTCCCCCTGCACTTTTATGTCAAATGGTGAAACTCGATAAAACTGTGCAACAATTTTTTCTAACCTTCAGATTCATCCAGAATCCTGCAACCCTCCAGGAGAATAGAATCATTCGGAGCCGAAATATTATCCGGTGGAAAATCGGTTACAGGCTCGATTACGAAACTTCCATCATCGCGCCAGGCAATAACCCGGTACACGGCCTCGGCTCCCGTAGTATTGCCGCAAACAGCGTGAACCATCCGGCCCTCCCGCAAGTAGATATCCGCTGTCTCACCAGTATCCCGTTCAAGACATATGCAGACATTTTTTAATCCTCCGGCTAACGCCTGGATGAGGTCAAGAAAGGACAACTCATTGAATGTAGCGCTAAAGCCCCTCCGGGATGCGGAGGCTGACTGGTCCTTTTGAGAAGTTTTTATTAGTGAGGTCGCAAGAGTCTTCGAAATTCTGGCAACTATTACATCGTTGTTAAATGGAGGAGCAAAGACATCGTTAAAACCGGACTCAATCAGGTTCATAATAAGCGAAGGATCGGCACTTGCCGTAAGGGCAAACATTGCAACTCCAGCACCCATACGATCCTGCATGACCAGACGTCCTAATTCCAAAGCCAAAGCAGGAGAGCTGTCATAGTTGACCAGCACGGCGTCAGGATGCTGGCGATCGTACAAATACCGCACTTCTGCAATATCCGGAATCTCAACCGTTCTAAAGCCATGCCTCTTCAGTTCGTTAACAAAATTGGCCAAAAGATTTCGAACGTTTCCCACAACAAAGATGTTCTTGCCGACACCAAAAGCATGCTGCTTAAAAATTCGTTCAAGAACCACGATATAGCTTTCGACCACAGAAGAGGATGCTAGACGTCCTGCCTGGTTCCTGATCCCTGATTTTATTTCGTCAAAATCAGCTTCTGAACTATTACTACTACTACGAACATTCCTAAAAGTATAATGCCGATACCATGCCAAAGCCAGAATCTGAGCAGCAAAGCCGGTATCATCAAACAGATCCAAGTCCACTAAAGAGCCAGTTCCATCAAGCAGCCCGGCAAAAGACTCAATACATGCCGGAATGTTCCAGGAGAAATTCATGGATTCCGCCAATCGGATGGAATCATTAAGGTTCTGGAAAGGGTCGGAATCAGAATGCGTTGATATCACCTCTCCGGTACTGGCAGATGTTTCTCCTTCCGTTCCTAACATTTTTTCAGAAGTTTTTTCAAAAGGCACAAGAAGGTGGGCTGCCAGCTGTAAGCCATCCACAGCTATGCCTCTAAGTCCAAGCAAACGCCCGATTTCCCGTATGTCGTTTGAGATAAGAGCATAGGGAGGCTGCCAGGATAACGCGGAGCAGCGGTAATCAGCCAAAAGCTGCACTGACCTGAGCATGCTGGAAAACATCCTGCCGTAAGGCACAGGACTATCCATAAGAGCACTGGTAATAGTGCTAAAGACTGAAATGTCCGGCAACGGTGAATTAGCAGCAACACCGGCAAAGACCTTATTAAACATCTCTTCTGCATCTTCTGAAACAACGACACGCTCGTAGAAACACTCGGAGAGAGCCGCTGCCGTCTGCTCCGGGCCAGAGACGACGATAAGCTCTAACCCCTCACGTTCGAATATGGATGGCAGGAAATTTCTAAGAAAAACCTGGCCAGTAACCATTAACACTTTTCTAAGTGGCTGCTGGGGTACAGATCCAGGCTTAGAAAAAGCAGAGGCTTCTTTTTGTTTGGTCTCCCTGGAGGAGACTTCCTCTTCGAAAAGGTTTGGTAGACTTACTATCTGATCCATCGAGAGTTCCCGAACCCTTCCGTGATAATGGGATACAATCAAATTGCGAAGGATTATTTCAGGAGCTACATGAGCAATAACCTTTGATACTCTGGCAAAACGTTTTACAGCAGAAATAGCAATCGAGTCATCGGGGTCGGCTATTGCAACCGAAAGCGTATTTGTTTCCGGCTCAAACTTAAATGGAAAAACCATATATTCTTCCACAAGCTCCACCGGAATTTTACTTATAACATCGTCCGCAATATTCCGCTCTCCAAGCTGCACACCGTCAATACTAAACTGCTCAGCCAGTGCATCAACCAGTTGTTGTTCCGAAATAAACCGGTAGTAAAGCAGGTGCGAACCCAGCTTTCCTCCACGGGACCTCTGGCGCATAAGGGCCTGCTTTATCTGATCTTCTGTGACAAGTTCGCTTCGAAGCAGTATTTCATCAAGTCTTACCGTCTTCATTAAACCTTATATACCTTCTTTGCGGCTTGCGCCGATGTTATTGAAGAGCCGGAGCTACGTCCGAAAGCAAGAATCGCCTGCGGATCTTCAGCGCATCGCGCCGCCTCATCCGCAGTGACCACCTTACGGGCTACAAAATCCTTTAGCTGCTGATCAAGTTGCTGCATTCCAAGCTGTTTACCTGTAACTATCGCATTGTTTATCTGATGCGACTTGCCTTCCCGTATCAAATTGCTTATAGCCGATGTCTGAACCATGATCTCAAGCGCCGCCACACGACCGGTGCCGTCCGCTCTTTTAAGTAGCTGCTGACAGCATATTCCTATCAGAACTTCCGACAGAGCCATGCGAACCTGCGACTGCTGGTCTGGAGGGAATACGTCAACTACACGGCTGATTGTCTGAACAGCAGACTTTGTATGTAAAGTGCCAAGCACCAAAAGACCAACTTCGGCGGCTGTAAGTGCAAGAGATATTGTTTCGTTATCTCGCATCTCGCCTACAAGAATAACGTTAGGATCTTCCCTTAGGGCAGCGCGAAGGGCACTCGCAAACGACCCGCTGTGCTGTCCTATCTGACGCTGATTTATCAGACAGTTCTTATTGGGATGGATGAACTCCAGAGGATCTTCCAGCGTAATTATGTGGTAATTCATGTGCTCGTTAAGATAATCAACCATTGCCGCAAGCGTGGTTGATTTGCCTGAGTTTGTAGCCCCGGTAACCAGCATCAGGCCACTTTTTTGAGCAAGCATTTTTTGAAGAACATCTGGAAAACCAAGGCTCTCCAGGGTAGGAACCTTATTGGGAATAATTCTAAAAGCAGCGCCAAGCCCTACATGTTTTTTGTACATATTAATACGAAAACGGGCTACATCCGGCAGAGTATAGGCTACATCCAACTCACCGGCACTCTCAAATCCATCTATCTGTGTGTCAGTAAGAAGTTCGTACATCAGGATCTTCACCTCTTCAACAGACAGAACTTTGTGCCTGGTCTTCTCCAGGACACCGTTAATACGAAGCATTGGAACAGAGCCATCACCAATATGAAGGTCCGAGGCCCCATGTTCGTGCATTATTTTAAGAAAGGCATCGATCTTTGGCATAGCTCACCCGGAAAAACTGTAAATTAACTGTAAATTAACTTGCCAGCCGACAAGCAGCAGTAAAGTAGACTCTAAAAGAGATTAAAGATCAAACAGCCCCTTCGGGAAAAACTTCGAAGGGGCTGTTTTGTACAAACCTGCATTTATATAAACTAATTTAGCTCAATTCGCTTAACATTGCCTGTGAAACTTCATCTATAGACTTCGATCCATCAATGGATATGAACTTCGGACCATTTACACCACTTAGACCTTTGAAATAATTGACTGCGGCCATTGTGCCGGTTGTATCGTCGTAGTAGATATCATGTCTCTTGCCTATTGCAGTCTCATCCTGATCATCTGCCCTTGTGTTTAAATCTCCGCCGCAGACACGGCATACCAGCTTACCGTCTTTTTCAACAGGTTTTATGGCATCAAAAGCTACGTGGTTTGGGTGATTGTTATCATTCACGCATAGCCTTCGTCCCATTATGCGTTCTTTTGCAACCTGGCGGTCGAGCGTAATTTCTATCACATAGTCAATGTTAAGTCCTGCATCTTTCAACGCCTTGTCAAGGGCTTCAGCCTGTGCCACATTCCGAGGAAAACCATCCAGAAGCCAGCCCTCACTACAGGCATTTTCTTTCAACTTATCCAGTATCATGGGAATGGTAATGCCATCAGGCACAAGTTCACCCTTGTCTATGTATTCTTTTGCCTTCATTCCAAGCTCAGTACCGCCCTTGATGTTCTGGCGAAATATTCCACCAGACTCCACATGAGCAACCTTGTACTTTTTCTGAATTATTGCCCCCTGGGTTCCCTTACCGCTGCCGTTGGGACCAAAGATTAGAATATTCATCTGTCAATCTCCTTTCAACTTATAGATTGTAATCAATCATTTCCTTATTACAGAAACTGCGTAGATATCTGTATAGTTTATAAAAGATTGAGGATTTGTTTCAACTTTTAGATTTCTTTTAGGTTTCGGTCCAAACAATTAAAGTGCGGTCTGTTTTGGCCTTAAATAGTAAAGCGAGCCCCTCTCTTTCATATGCCCTGCAAGAAAGCCGGCACTATCTCCCTCACCGAAATAAAGGTCTATATGATCCACACCATTTATCGCACCGCCTGCATCCTGATGAAAAACCAGAGAATTATAAGGTTTAAGACGTACTGATCCGTCCGGATTTCTTCCCGCAGGAATGTTGACCTGCAAGTATGCTATTCCCATCTTTGGAAATACACTGGCATCAGCGGCAATAGTACGGCCTGCGGTCACAACAGCCCCTGTGCTTCCAAAAGGACCGTCCTTTGCCGTCTCGAAAAAAACAAAGCTGGGATTTATCTGAAGATATTTGTCAGTTTCCTCAGGGTGTTTTTTAAAATATTCGTATATCGCCTCCATGGACATGTCCGCACTGGAAATCATCCCATCCCGTATAAGAGCCTTCCCCAGGCTCTTATAGGTATGACCGTTACCAGCGGCATAATTGAGTCTGGTTCTGCTTCCATCCTCAAAAATAACCACGCCGGACCCCTGAACATGCAGAAAAAAAAGAGCCAGCTTGTCATCCACAAAAAGAATCGGTTTCCTACGATTTGCATCCCAGCTTTCTATCTCATTACGGGTGAAATAAGGAACAAGCTTTCGACCTTCTATTCTTCCCCGAAGCATCCCATACCTGGAGAAATCTGAAAGGTCTACCGTTATCAGATCTTCAGGCCGGCCATAAACCGGAAAACGAAACCTTTCGCTTTGCTGATTGGAACCATAAAGAATAGGAGTATAGTAACCGGTTACAAGAACCGATCCCGGCTTCCCTGCACGAAAGAAATCAAACTGCTGACGAAGAAACAAGTCAAAACCCGGATGCCCGGCAACCTCGAGGATATTCTCGGTCATTTGCCGGATACTCTCATAGTACCGCCGGTCGGCAACGGACAAGCTGGAAGAAGAAAGTATTCGCTTCAACACCGCAAGATGACGATCTGCCGCCAGCACCAAGCCCTCGACCCTGCCATCCTCCTGCACATCTACCCGCGTGGTTCGGAGAAGACCTGGAAAACTTCGGCCCCCTAGATCCAGCTGTTCGGCTCTACAAGATACCAGAACGAAAACAAGAAGTGCGGCTGCGATCAAACGCATCCTGCCCGGGCCTGACCTTTCAGCAGATAATGTAATAAAATCTGTTATTTTTATAAACAGTCTCATGTGTGCTTACATTATACCCAAGTCGGACGATTTCTCGCGAAAGGTGAAGGATATTTCTTAGGAGTGTATAATGCTTAAATATGCTCCATAACCAACATTCACGTAAAGGGTTCTTTTCTAAACTACCCAGATCAAGCGGTATACTCCTTCATCTCACATCCCTCCCAGGAGCCTGCGGGATAGGGGATCTCGGTCCTGGCGCACTGCGTTTCGTAGACTTCCTTAAAAGTGCCGGACAGAAATACTGGCAGATACTGCCTTATGGTCCCACGGACCCCTGCTTTGGGAACTCCCCATATACGAGTTTTTCAGCCTTTGCCGGAAACCACCTGTTGATCAGTCCGGAACTTCTGATACAAGACGGCCTGCTTGATCAGGAAGATCTTAATGCATTCTCCAACTTGCCAGAGGACAGGGTTGCCTACAATCAGGTGATAGATGCAAAAAAAATCCTATTTGAAAAAGCATTTTTCAAGTTTCAACAAAATCACAATTTATATAAAGACTTCGACAAATTTTGCGGCAACAACGCCGCCTGGCTCGACGATTACTGCCTTTTTATATCCATAAGAACCTATCTGGGCACAAAAAACTGGTCTCAATGGCCAATTAAAATAGCTCGGAGGGACGTAGAGGAACTTGATCGCTGGCGCACCAAGCTTTCAAAAGAAATACAGCATCAAGTGTTTCTTCAATACTGTTTCTACAGTCAGTGGAGGAGATTAAGAAAATATGCTGGATCGCAGGGCATAGAATTGATCGGAGATCTTCCTATATATGTGAGTTACGACAGTGCAGACGTCTGGAGCAATCCACACCTATTCGATCTGGCCCCGGAAACTCTTAGCCCAATACACGTAGCCGGGGTTCCTCCGGATTACTTCAGCGAAACCGGTCAGCGCTGGGGCAACCCGCCCTACCAATGGACCACTCAGGATGGAAAGCCGACCGGGGGAATTTTTGAATGGTGGGCATTACGACTTCGGTTTTTACTCGAAAAACTCGATATAGTTCGAGTTGATCATTTCAGGGGGTTTGAGGCTTACTGGGAAATTCCGGCAGAAGAGGAAACTGCTGTTAAAGGCCGTTGGGCAAAAGGACCTGGAATAGCACTTTTTGGATTTCTAGAAAAAAGCCTGCATAGCAATCTACCAATAATCGCCGAGGACTTGGGAGTAATAACACCTGATGTAGAAATGCTTCGTGACAACCTGGGACTACCGGGTATGAAGGTTTTACAATTTGCCTTTGACTCAGGCCCCGGCAACCAGTACCTACCATTTAATTACACAACACCTGATTGCGTTGTCTACACCGGCACTCATGATAACGATACAACCAGGGGATGGTTTTTGAACTCTCTTTCCAAAGAAGTCAGAACTACAGTTGTCAATTATCTCCAGTGCAATGATAATGAAGATGAAATCTCATGGCAAATGATTCGCTACGCCTTGTCTTCCACAGCAAGACTTGCCATTACTCCCATGCAGGATGTTCTGGCACTACCGGGAAACTGCAGAATGAACACGCCTGGCCTGGCCGAGGGCAACTGGACATGGAGATGTTCTGACAATGTTTTTTCGGAAGAATTGCAAACTCGGCTAGCCAGTCTTACTCGGATGTTCGGGCGTTAGGGTTTGTCCCAATTAATCCAAGATTACCTGAAAATAAGACACAGTAATGTTCGTGTTTTAAAAATGGCTTAATATAATCACCGCTTTGCTGCAACCTTGTTGACGGCTTCTATACCTTTTCGTGCAGCATCGTTATCCGGATCTACACTAAGCGTTTCTATAAAAATTTTTTTAGCACGCGTGGGTAGCCTGGCTTTAAGGTAAAGCTTGCCAAGCTCTAAAAGATATCTGGCATTGTATGGATCTTTTTCGATAGACTTTAAAAAGCACTCTTCTGCTTCTTTCAACTTTTTAGGAATCAGAGAAAGAGCCTTACCAGCGGCAAAATGGTAAAGTGCCTTTTCCGGCTCAAGCCGCACAGCCATACGAAACATCTCTGCTGCTGCGGGGAAGTCCTCTTTGCCATACTTTATATTGCCCCACCTGTAAAGATCTCCTGCCGACTGTTTATAGCGTGGCCCCTTTTTGGATGACAATACGGACTTAATACGTTTGGCTTCGAGTTTTTCATCATACTTTTTCCGTCTGGACTCATCAGACAACAAGTCATGTGCATCGTTTATTCTGCTGAATATATCATTTAGCTTTGATTCATAGCCTTTTCCCAACCGGTGATGCAGATCCGGATGAAAATCCCGAGCCATGGAATAGTATGCCTTCCTTATTTCGTTGTAATCAGAGGATGAAGACACACCCAGAATCTCGTAGTTATTTTTACTGTTAAGCTGAAAGTGAGCTTTGTCAATTCTGGCCTCGATCTCGGCCACCTCTGAAATTGATTCTCCTCCTTCCAGGATTTCGCTTTCAACTATGGATTCTCCAAGTTCTACCAAATAGGAACCGGTAAGAACACTTAGCGCACTTAAAGCCGCTTCCTCGGTAAATCCACATTTTTTTACAATTTGATTAATGGACGTTCTGCCATCCACAAGCTTCATGACCGCCCTTTCCTCTTCTGTAAGGGTAACACTCTGAAATAGGTGTAACGGATCCGTACTAACAGACAATGGGATATCCATTATGGAGGACAATATCTTTTTCAGCCGGTCCAGCGAAGTCATACGAATCCCGGAAACTATAAGATCAGCATTGCTGATGTCGAGCTTACAACTTTCCACTGGCGGAAGTTGGCCTTCTAAAAATTCAAAGTCACCCTCAGACCAGCCAAAAATTCCCTTAACTATTTCCTTGGTTCTGAAAGCATTGGCTGAGATAATATCATTAACGTTCAAACATCCAAACTCCAACAGAAACTTTTCCATTCTTTCATCCGGCGACTTCATGTGCTCGGCCCATACCTTATCGAAATCTTTCTGACTTATTCTGCCTGCCCTCACCAACAACGCCGGAAAAGTATCAAATTCCTGGTTAGAATCAGCAAAAACAATACTGCCCATGTTAAAGAAAACACTTTTAATGGTCGAACCACGAGTAAACCTGAGTTCTCCTGAAACTCCGCGGTCCATTAGATTAAAAAGAAGCTCGGAAAGTCTTGTTCTACTGATATTACCCTTACCTGAAAAAATCTTCTCAGCTCCCACAAACACGCAATCTGAGCTTTGACGAACCCAGACCAAAAGAACATCAGAAACTGAATTTATCTCATTAAATGAAATTTTGTAACAATCACCCGGAGCCACAGAGGCTCCAGATTCCAGCATAAGCTTGAAACCAAACGAAGAGACATCTACGGTCTGTGCATAAAGATTTATATTGTTTTTACCTGAAAGCGATGCGTTCAGTCTTCTTCTAACGCGTCGACTTCGTCGGCGTTCTTCTTTTTTGTTGTTTTTTTTCACATCAGGTTTTGACATTATTTTATTTAATTATACTTAATTATTCGGCCTATTTGGAGGTAAACTTGACCTAAACCATAACCTGTTCAAGATTCAGTAATCCAGGCTTGCTGATGTATGATCAAGCCGTACAAGATATTCCTCCCATTCTACGGGTAAGAGATGTTTTTTCCTGCTGTTACATTCCTTGCAGGCAGGCACACAGTTGGCTCTTGTGCTCTTCCCACCCCGGATAATTGGAACAACATGATCCATTGTCAGATGCTCAGACGAAAAACATCCTCCACAGTAATGACACAAGCCTTTTTCAAGATTCCGCTTCCACCACTGAGTGCGACGAAGTTCGCGGGCCCTGCTTTTTTCTCTACTTATGTTTTTCTGAGTGACGTCTACAAAAAAACTCACCGTGACTTCATTCTCCTACATTTATCGATAGCCTCGCGTGCCAAGCAATCACATTGCTCATTTTCTGTATGCCCACTATGTCCCCTAACCCATTGCCATGTAATATCATAATTTTCTGTCAGCTCAAGAAGACTTTGCCAAAGATCCTTATTTAATACATCCTTCTTCCCTGCTGTCTTCCAAGAGTTTCTCTTCCAGTTATGGATCCACTCGGTTATTCCTTTTACCACATACTTGGAATCTGTCACAACACAAACCTGGCAGGACCGGTTCAGAGATTCAAGCGCCCGGATCACAGCCATAAGTTCCATGCGGTTATTAGTAGTTTCAGGCTCAAACCCGGAGATCTCTTTTTCCTGTCCCTTATACCTTAAAATAGCTCCGTATCCCCCCACTCCAGGATTGCCACTACAGGCACCATCGGTAAATATCTCTACAATATCTGAATCGTTTTTTTTCACTACTCCTTTGTCCTCACAATACTTGCACCTACAGCCACAAGCTTTTTCTCTATTGCCTCATAGCCACGGTCAAGATGATATATACGACATACAGTTGTTTCACCTTCTGCCACCAATCCGGCCAGAACCAGCGAAGCGCTTGCCCTCAGATCAGTTGCCATCACCTGAGCACCGCGAAGTCCCGGTACTCCTTTCACCATGGCCACGGCACCGTCCACCCTTATTTCCGCACCCAGCCTGTCCAGCTCGGCCACGTGCATATATCTGTTTTCGAAAATGCTTTCCGTAATTACACTGGTACCTTCAGCCACAGACAGAAGAGTCATTAGCTGGGCCTGCATATCTGTTGGAAAACCAGGATACGGTATGGTTTTAAAGTTTACTGCCTGTATGTTCCCATCACACCATACCCGTATTCCGCCAGGAGTCTCCTCAGATACGTTCATTCCTGCCTCACAGAGTTTTTCGACCACTGCACCCAGGTGTTCCAGCCTGCCTCCACTTATGAACAAATCACCGCCTGTTATTGCCGCTGCAACCATAAAGGTTGCGGTCTCTATACGATCCGCGATAACCGAGTGAGAGACAGGTTTCAGTTCATCCACCCCGCATATCCAAACCCTTGAGGTTCCAGCGCCTTCTATATTCGCCCCCATTTTTTTAAGGGAATCAGCAAGATCAACCACTTCCGGCTCGCAGGCAGCGTTTTCTATAACTGTCTCTCCATCAGCCAGAGTCGCTGCCATCATAAGATTCTCGGTACCAGTAACAGTTGGGATGTCAAACCTTATATTAGCACCGCAAAGACGAGAAACACGGGCATTTACATAGCCATCCTCCAAGACAATCTCAGCTCCCATTTTTTGAAGCCCCTCAAGATGAATGTTAATGGGACGAGCTCCTATAGCACAGCCTCCGGGAAGTGAGACCCTTGCCCTTCCCATTCTTGCCAGAAGCGGCCCTAGCACAAGCACCGAGGCACGCATGGTCCTAACCAAGTTATACGGTGCTTCCACTCCGTTCATGCCAGAGGTGTCTACCGAGACAGAAGAGCCTTCCAGCGAAAACTCAGCTCCCATGTTTTCAAGAAGCCGTCCCATAGTATCAACATCCTTCAGAGCCGGGACATTCGACATAGTGGATACACCAGGGGCTAGAATTGCAGAAGCCATGAGTGGCAGCACTGAGTTTTTAGCCCCGCTTACCTGTACTTCTCCTTGCAGCCGCCTGCCGCCTTCGATAATTAATTTATCCATTAATAACCTTAAAACAGGGCAAACACAGGTAGATTGCCCCTACAGCGTTTGAAATTCATTGTAGGGGCAGGCCCCTGTGCCTGCCCTTACGTGTGTCTAGCCCTTTTATTATTTTTGAACCCCAACCCTTTAGAACGGTTAAAAAAATTCTCCTTTGGCAATCTTTACAACTGTTCCGCCAACAGACACATCCATTACTCCTTTGTTATCTTCAGCTTTCAGGAAAATCAGCGAAGGTCTCCCCATATCATAACCTTGCTCAATCCGAAGATTAATACTACTCTCGCCAAAATATCGGTACTTAATCAGATATGCAGCCAAGCAACCATTTGCGCTCCCGGTCGCCGGATCTTCAGGTATACCATAGTAGTCTGCAAAAACCCGTACACTTAAATCATTCATATAATTGTTTGTCTCCGGGCAGAAAACCAGAACAGCCTTGCCCCACTCATTCTTAATCCAGCTGAAATATTCGCTCCTATCCAACCTAAGGCGTTTTAAACTATCCAGACTTTTTAACGGAACAATAGTGAAAGGAAATCCTGTTGAAACCGTTGCAACAGGAAATCTGCCGTCAAAATCATCTTCATCAAGGCTTAAAACCCGCGCAGTTGATTCAATATCAAACAAACGACCAAAACTCGGAACAGGTTGTTTCATCCAGAGAAGATTCCTATTATCAACTCCGGAGCTAGAACTCACAGGTGAACTGAAACTCACAGGTATTTGTCCTGATTTCAAATTTAAGATGACAGTTTCAACCGGCTCATGGATAATCTCGTGACGAATGACATAGGCGGTTCCAAGCGACGGATGGCCTGCAAATGGAATTTCTTTTTGTGGAGTAAAAATACGAACATCAAAACCACCATTTCGTTGCTCGCCGGACAGAATGAATGTTGTTTCCGAGTAGTTTATTTCTCTTGCAATTTGCTGCATTTCGATATCTGAAATATCGCCTGTGCAGCAAAAAACGGCAAGTTGATTTCCTGAATACTTTTGCTCAGCAAACACATCGAGTATGTAAAAAACAGGTCTTTCCATAACCGTTGCTTAAGCATCTATAGAACCTGTTTTATGTTCTTGTTGATATTTACTCAACCAGACAACATGACTTCTTTCCTCATTTATAATCTCATCAATGAGTTCTTTTTCTTCCACCATATCTTTTAGGATATGGAAATAAAGCAATGTCTCTTTCTCAAAGTTAAGAGCAAAAGCAGCGGCGTCTGCAACTGTCTTCACATGCTCCAGAGACGGCAGGGATTTGTTGTTTCCGAGAAAAAATTCAGATTCAACAATAGCCCTTAAATATTGTGCAACCTCTTCCCAGCCTTCCGGTTCTTTCTCTGAAACCTTACTGATCAGTTCAGAAAATATTTTTTCATGTTGCAGTTCTTTTGTTGCAAGGAAGTCAAAAAGTGTTTTTAAATCCTCATCTTTTTTAAACTTCTCTGCCATGGCAATATAGAATTCATAGCCAAGCTTTTCTGTCTGGACAGCCTGCTCAATGACTTCTTTTGTAGAAAACAGCATACTAGATCCTCCTTCTTTAACTGTCAGTTCTATTCTTCTTCATTTCCTGCATATGAGCCATATCCTTTTCTGCTTTCTGCTCCCGCTCTTGCATCTGCTGCTTTCGAGCTTCAGAGAGTTTTTTAAGACGTTCCGATGCTTTAACCTTAGCCTCATCGCTAATCTTGAAATTTCCCTCACCAAAAAGCGCGAACCTAAGCCACCTAAGGGAAAACTTCAGCAGATCAAGCTCGCTACTTCGAATTTTATCCAATAAGTCAGGCTCAAGTTGATAAGAATCCAGGAACCTGCTTTCAAATACAAATTTCCTGAACATATCAAGATTTGAACTTACCATAAAGAAAAGATCAAGAGAACCTTTGTTAAATTCCGTCATCCCGAGACTTTTGGCTTTAATTACAATCTCCAGCCAGTCACGGGTAACACCATCATGAAAATCCACACCCTGATCCTGTCTCCAATCATCAATCGTCCATTCCTTATCTTCCTTATGTCCCAGACAATGGTCTTCTTTTACCAGAACAAAAAACTCCCGCAGTTCAGGTTTATCTACCTTTTTCATATGAACACGGCCTATAGGGTAGTACCTGCACGTAGACGGACGATCAGTATAAACACTACAACCCTCCTTTTCTAAAAGAAACGGGCATGATTTTTCCTCATCATCCAACAACTTCAGAACCACTATCGGCAGAGGAGTTCTATCAATCGACGCTGGCTGTGTATACTTTATGAGAAATTCATCGTACGACAACCCAAGCCGATTTTTTAGAATAAAAATATCGTAGGGAGTCAGGTTTATTCGCATAGCACTGCAACACTTATTAAAACATTCGATTCCAGGATAACATTTGAACTTAAACCTGTCTGTAGCGCTCAACTCACGAGGTTCAATAACTCCCTGTTCTATATCAACTTTAAATTCATCCATCTTCTGTCATCCTTATGCATAGTAATTATTTTTAATGCAAATTATTTGTAATACAAAAAACTCAAATAAAAAGAGGGGAGCATCTTTTTTAGCTCCCCTCTTTCGTTGTTTTTTTGGTTTACGGTTACCCTAACCGCACCGGTCCGGCACGATGTTGCTAAAGAAGGAACCTTTATGCAATAAGCGGTGCGATAACCAGCGAAACAATCGCCATAAGCTTAATTACAATATTCATGGACGGTCCAGAAGTATCCTTGAACGGATCGCCAACCGTATCTCCCACAACCGCTGCCTTATGAGGATCAGATCCTTTACCTCCATAATTGCCTTTTTCTATATATTTTTTAGCGTTATCCCATGCGCCACCACCATTGGACATCATAAGGCCAAGCAGAATTCCGCAGATCGTAGCACCAGCCAGCATGCCGCCAAGCGCAACCGGTCCCAGTGCAAATCCAACAATCACCGGAGCTAAAATAGCTGTAATACCAGGCAAAACCATTTCTTTAAGAGCAGCAGAGGTGCTGATGTCAACACAACGCTCGGTATCAGGCTTAGCATTGGGATCACCTGCCAGTAGACCTGGGATTTCCCTGAACTGTCTGCGAATCTCCTCCACCATTTTCATTGCTGCCTTACCAACAGAAGTCATGGTAAATGCAGCTATGAGAAACGGAATTACACCACCTATTAACATTCCGATAACAACCTCTGGTTCCGTAACAACTATCAATAACTCCTTACCTGATCCCCAGGCATGTTCAATAGCTTGCTTGTATGCAGCAAACAGAGCTAATGCTGTTAGCGCGGCAGAGCCTATGGCAAATCCCTTGCCCATTGCTGCCGTTGTATTACCAATTGCATCCAGGCTGTCTGTGATATCTCTTGTATCCTCACCAAGACCAGCCATTTCAGAAATACCGCCTGCGTTGTCGGCTATCGGCCCATAGGCATCCACGCTCATTGTTACACCTATTGTGCCAAGCATACCTACAGCGGCAACACCTATACCGTACAAACCTGCGTTACTGGAAGCTACGTGTATAGCTATAACCATTGCAAGAATCGGCAGAGCCGTTGATTCTAAGCCAACCGCCAAGCCAGTTATGATATTGGTACCAGGACCGGTTAAAGACGACTGAGCAATCCTTTTAACAGGTCCATACATACCGGTGTAATATTCAGTAAGCAGCCCAATTGCAATGCCACCCAGACAACCTGCAAGCAGTGCCTTGAACACACCTGAATCAAGCCCCATGTTATTTATCCCTAGATATCCTCCAAGCAGGAAAAGACCAGCAGCAATAAAGGCCGAGTAACGAAGTGCTGCCGCAGCATCCAGTTTTTCGAGTACCTTCATTGAAAGAATTCCCAGAAGCGATGCGATAAAACCTATGACCGTCAGCACCAGAGGAAGAGCCATAAGGCTATCTTTAGCGCCAAGCTGAATAATTTTCGAACCTGCAACAGCAGTAGCGCCAAGAGCGATAGTAGCGATCATAGAACCGACATATGATTCAAACAGATCAGCACCCAAACCTGCAACATCACCCACGTTGTCACCAACATTATCAGCAATCACACCAGGGTTTCGCGGATCATCCTCAGGGATACCAGCCTCAACCTTACCCACTAGGTCAGCACCCACATCAGCCGTCTTTGTATAAATACCGCCACCGACACGCATAAAAAGGGCAATCATTGACGCACCCATTGCAAAACCGTTTATGCTTTTTACGACACTAGCATCACCCGGAGCAACATAAAGACGATAGAATATTCCAACACCCACAAGTCCGAGGCTGGCAACTGCAAGTCCCATTACCGAGCCGCCATTAAAAGCCACTGACAATGCCTTTGACGGATCCGGCTTAAAGGTTTCTGCAGCCTGCGCCGTTCTAACATTAGCTTTGGTTGCTCCTTTCATACCGATAAAACCAGCTGCAACAGAACATATTGCGCCGCCTATAAAAGCAATAGCAGTTCTGATACCAAGACCAGGCGCAAAAGCCACTAGACCGGCCACCACAATAACAAACAAGGCAAGCACCTTATACTGCCTTACCAGATAAACCATAGCTCCGCGTTCAATCTGGTCAGCAATCTCTACCATTAACCCGCTCCCTGCAGGCAGTTTCTTGATAGAGAAATAAATCATCACAGCGATCAAAAGACCACCTGCCCCAAACACAGGAGCTAATCCAGCTAAACTTTGAAACATTATATATACCCCTCCTTATAAATTAATCGGACTGATTAGACCAATCAGACTGATCAGTCCGATTAAACAAATCTTTTTAAACAAATTTAACTATTTTTCCATATCCACATGACGAGCAAACACCATCGCAGTAGTTCTGTATACCATATGCGCCATCTTGGAAAAAGGGGCATAGGCAAACAGCGAAAACACAAGAACCAAGTGAGTGAAGTAAGTAAGATAAGCCAACGGAGCAATTCCCAGAAGCCGAATGCCCCAGGACATTGCGCCGGTTACACCAACCAGACTCACTAGCCATATAAAGAGCCAGTCGAAATAGCTGCCCTCACCTGCTTTTTCAGCATTGTTATTTCTGTTTGAGACAACCTTATATATGCCAAAAAGAAGACTGCACATACTAACAAGGGCAAGCCATTTCATCGGATTTAAAAGAGAATACGGCGACTCCAAATGAAACCCGTAAAGATAGATAAGAGCCCAAGTAGTTGTTACAGCAAGACCGGCAAAACCCCAGAACACAAACTTGTGCGCACTTCCGCGAGCATTTGTAACCTCACACTTGTCAAATCTCTTGTGGGATATAATCTCTAATATCGAGGCTACGATAGCTGGAATTACACTTCCACGCACACTTTCCCTTCCAGTTGCATCTCCCATCGTCTTCCAGAACTTTTTTATACCAGTAAAAAAAGATAATGATGCAAAAAGTGCGGCAGCCATAAATATAGCATCCACAGCCGGAATAGGCATTAATTTTTCATAAACAATGGGACCTTTAAGATGATCCAACCTGCCCAGGCCAAGAATGACCGCGCCAAATATAAAAACAGGAACCATGAGAAGAGGAATAATCCCGGAAGGACTACCAACCAGCTTACCAAGAACAGAGGGCCAGGAATTATTCTGAATGCTTAATTTCCTGATCGCTCCAAGCACCTCGCCAGGCTTGGCACCACGAGGGCAATATGCGGTACAATCGCTACACTGATGACAGAGCCAGACATCAGGATCACCAAGAAGTTTTTCTTTTAATCCCCACTGCGCCCAGATCATCTCCTTTCTGGGAAAAGGTCTGTCGGTATGAGTTACGTTACAGACCACGGAACAGGTAGCGCATTGAAAACACTTCTTGAGCGACTCCCCGCCTCCGCCTTCAACAGTCAGTTCCTTTACAAAATCCAGATCCGGCTGAATCAGGTTACCATTCGCCATATTATTTTTCCCCTTCTATTATTTCCCGAGCTATATAATGCCTAAACTTTAAGCGTCGTCTTAATTAATTATTAAAAACCCTTCATAGGATTAAAGCCAACACTATCCATAACTTCCATGAATTTATTTATTTCCTCAGGAATTTTGTCGTACTCATCTATCGATAACTGAATCTGCTGCACCCTTTCACTCTCAAGCGCCAACCGCTGCAATGTTTCACCTACATTATCCATCCTGCGGTTACACAATTCGCTTCCCTTGGTGAAGTGACACTGATAATCGTCACCATACTTGCAACCTATAAGAAGAACTCCGTCAAAGCCCGAAGCAAAAGCATCCGCTATCCAAACCACGTTCACAGATCCGAGGCAGCGCACCTGAATAAATCGTACATCAGCAGAATATTTCAACCCTTTCATACCAGCCATGTCGATCGCCGGATATGCATCGTTTTCACAGACAAGGCAGAGCACCCTGTACTTCTCCTCTTCTTCATCCGGAACCTCAATCGCTTTGACCATAGAACCGATCATATCAATACTGTAATCTTTAAATGAAACTATACGTTCAGGACAAGCCCCCATGCAGGTACCACATCTGCGACAGCGTGTAATATTAGGCTTGGGCGTACCTTTCTCATCATCATCAAGGGCGCCAAACGGACATTCCTCAGTACATCTTTTACACTGCGTACAGCGCTGAAAGAAAAACTCCGGATATCCCACATCCCCAGACCTGGGATGCACAGCCATACCGCGATTGGTTGACTCCAGGCACTGAATTGCCTTCAAAGCTGCTCCGGTTGCATCTTCGACACAATCGGCCATTGTCATTGTCTGCCTTACACAGCCTGCGGCATAAACACCAGTTCTTCTTGTCTCATAAGGAAAACATATGAAGTTTGAATCGCAGTATCCACCAAAAAGTTCAAGATCTTTAAACTCAGGACCCTGGCGGTAGGCAAGATTAATGACCGGCTCAAACTGCGTCGCAGGTACCATTCCCGTGGCCAAAACCACCATGTCAACCGACACCTTTATCGGTTCTCCAAGCAAAGTATTATCAACACTCACAAAAAGCTCGTCACCATTATCCGATGCTCCCACCCCGGTAACTGCGCCCTTGGTAAGAAATACCGCGTCATTCTGCTGGGCGGTCTTGTAAAAATTCTCGTACAACCCCGGTGTTCTCATATGTTGGTAGAAAACATATGCCTTACCACCCGGGTTATCCCGTGTCACATACTGGGCCTGTTTTAACGAAACCAAACTGGTAACAGAGGAACAGTAAGGAAAATCAGAATCGTCGCTATCCTGGCCAGGACTTTGAATAAAGGCAACCGACTTTGCCTCAACTCTTCCCTTGGCAGCCATTTCTTCAAACTGAACATTTGTAACAACATTCTTAAATTTGCCCAGACCAAGATGTTTAAACTCTCCCTCAGATGGTTCGTACGGTCTCCATCCGGCAGCTACAACAACAGCACCGAACTTCTCCGCATCAGGATCAACCGATAAAATATCAGCACAGTTAATCTGATCTGCGGCAGGCTCCGAAGGCTCGCTGGATGCATCTTTTGTGTCTGTACCGCAGGCTTTTTCCTCTTCAGCCTTTGGCGGCACATCCCACTCTGTTTTTGAGCCTGGATCTTTAAATGAAACCAGGAACTGTCCCGGCGAACCGCTAATCCGGGCTATCTCGATATTTGTTTTAATTGTAATATTGTCATGGCTTGAAACTTTATCTATCAAGCCCTGAATTGTGGGCTCCTCCAAAGCATTAAAAGGAGACTTCATCGGCAGTTGCTGCCGTATCTTTTTAGCAAAACCTCCAAGCTCTTTCTGCCGCTCAACAATAGTAACAGGGTATCCGGTTTCTGCCGCCTCAAGAGCCGCAGTCATACCGGTAAGTCCGCCACCGATCACCATTATATTTTTTACAAACTCCTCCTCGAACTGGTACGGTGTGGGAATATCTTTTTTCTGAACCTTCACAATTCCCATCCGGATGTAATCCTCGGCAAGCATCTGAGTATCTTCATCCACCCCAGATGTATCAGTCTCACCTTCACCAGCATTTTCCTCAGAAGATTTGGCAGACTCCGTCTCTTCCTTAGGCACCGGATGACTCCAGACCACCTGCTCACGAAGATTTACCCGCTCGGTAATTTTATCCGAACCAAAATCAAAAACATCATAAAAAATACGGTGAGAACAAGCCGCCACCACCACTGTATTAACACCATCGTCCTGGATATCTTTTTTGATCAGATCAACACCATCAGGGCTGCAAAATGCCCCGTGGGTTTTAACAATAGGAACCTTATACTCCTTTGTAGCGATATCCTGAAGCTTAGCCATATCCAGATTTTCGCCTATATCGCATCCCTCACAGATGTATACCCCTATCTTTTTCTCCATCTTCTCGTCTCCCATTGTATTGCCTGCTACTTCGCCCCGGCAGCCTGAATGGCCTTCAGTGCCGCTGCCGTGGAAATCTGTCCGCTGGTCATAACATCCGCAGGTTTTTTAGCTACACCTGCTGGAATTATATCTCCTCCAGGAAGAAGAAACTTATTATCATCATATCCAACACTACCTCCAGGCACCTTTTCGGAGGCTGTTGCCGGCTCCATGCCTGTAGCCAGAACAACCATCTCAAATTCCTGCTGAATTATACCGCCGCCAACAGTGTCCTCGACCGTAAGGATCACGTTATCATCCGGACCAGATTCAATCTTGGCAACCTTACCCTTAACAAAAGAGACGTTCTCGTCATCTTTTACCTTTTTATAAAAATTTTCGTACCGACCGGGACTTCTAAGGTCTATATAAAAAATTGTTGCTTTCGATTCAGGATTTTTCTCTCTTATATATGTCGTCTGCTTCATCGAGGCCAGGCAGCAGACATAGGAACAATAAGAAAGATGATTTTCGTCACGACTTCCAGCACACTGCACAAAAGCTATAGAGTTCACCGGCTTACCATCTGAGGGGCGCACAATACTGCCGCCGGTCGGGCCACCCGGTGAGGCCATACGTTCCATCATCATATTCGTTATAACATTAGAAACTCTGCCAAAGCCCAAATTATCTATTTTCGAAGCATCATATGGTTTCCAACCGGTAGCCCATACAATTGAGGCTGCATTCAGATTAAATGTGCGTGGTTGCATAGAAAAATCAATAGCATCATACGGGCAGGAATCCTGAATTGTCTGCTGGGAAGTAGTACCAACAACCGATTTATCAACGATATAACGCATAGGCATCGCCATTTCGGAAGGCTTATAAATACTCTTACGGTTGTTCATTCCAAAATTGAATTCGTTTGGAATTTCTACGTCGCAAGCCTCTTCACACTTACCACAGACAGTACACTTTTCGTTGACATACCTAGGCATCTCTTTAAGTGACACATTAAAATCCCCAGGACCTCCTGAAATATTTTCTACCTCAGTCATAGTGTAGTATGTGATTTTTTTATTCTTTTTAATGCGCTGAAAATTAATCTCCAACCCACAGGTAGGCGGGCAAAGTTTAGGGAAATATTTATTGAGCTGCGCCACCCGGCCACCCAGGTAAGGGTTCCTCTCAACGATGACCACCTCACGTCCTACTTCCGCAGCTTCCAGAGCAACAGTTAAGCCGCTTATTCCTCCACCCACAACCAGGATGGTTCCGTTATCTGCCATCGTCCTCCTCCATTTACTAAAAAATCACTGAAAAATCTTTAATCAGATTAACTAGTTTAATTGGCATATCAGGTAATCTCTGCTCCAAGCAATTAAACTAAATTAACAATTCGGTTCAGTATAAGAACTTCCATTTTTATTCTAATGTAGACATAGTAAACCTAGTAGTAATTTAATCAGTCTGATCAGTCCAATTGAACTGATCAGACTGATTAAACCATCTAAGAATTTAACCAGGAGATATCCACCGCATGTTGAGACTGCATAAATGCGATCTCAACATGCGGTTTAAGTCTCGATAGGTGTATGTCAAAACACCAAAACAGGCTTAGACAGCCTAGTCAGTAATAAGCTGAACGTAGTCTTTCTTAAAAGTATTCCACTCACCCTTTTCGACATCGTATTTAGAGTTAACAAAACACTTCCAGTTTTCCTCGTCAACAAAGTTGAAGTCTGACTTGTAGTAAAAACCTGGGTAACGAGTTTCTTTCCTAAAGTAGATATGTCTGAGGTGAGCTTCCACAGTCCAAAGACGGTGATAGTTTTCCCAAGCCCTGAGAAGTTCATGCAGATCACCTGCCGCCATTTTCTTGGCATCCTCATGAAGCATATCAAAACGCTCCTGGGCAACCTCGAGCATTTTATCAGAAGTCATGTAGTAGGTTGAAGTACCTGCTCCGTACTCATCACTAATTTTTATAAGCCTCAACAGAAACCCCTTTGGCTTAATGAAGTTTGAGTTAACGTCACGGTGAGTGGACTTATCCTTAAACTCATGCCACACCTTAACCGGACCATAGACTATATCTACAAGCTCCTGCGAGGTTTCTTTGACTGTTGGAGTGAAGTCCTTATGATTCAGGTAGTACTTCACCATCTGCTTGGCCGCTATCCGGCCTTCAGCATGCGACCCGGAAGAAAATTTATGCCCGGAAGCCCCAACACCATCAGCAGCAGTAAAAAGACCGTTAACAGTAGTCATCTGCTTATAGGCAACACCGGCATCATCACGAACCTTGTATGAGTCAGGTACCCAGTCTTCATCAGGACCGCCAACCCAGATACCACAACAACCAGAGTGTGATCCAAGAAGATAAGGCTCAGTCGGCATAAGCTCGGAACCAACCTTCTCTGGCTCCACATTCATGCCTGCCCATAAACCAGCCTGACCGATTGACATGTCAAGAAAATCTTCCCATGCCTCAGCTTCCAGGTGTTTTACTTCCTTGGGAGTCATGTCCTTAGCCAGGTTCTGAAGAGCAGTAGCCGTATCCATGTATATCGGGCCACGACCTTCCTTCATTTCTTTAAGCATCAAGTGGTTACGCAGACAACTTGCAGGAACCTTTGCAAGACCGTATGGAGGATAGTCACCAAGCATCTCTTTGTTTGTGACCATATAGTTCTCACCAAGGTTGTTTGTAGCCTTGGCCTTAAATAGCAGGAACCATGCACCAACAGGGCCATAACCATCCTTAAATCTGGCCGGTACAAACCTGTTTTCCATCATGGTAAGTTCAGCACCCACCTCGGCGCAAAGCGAATATGTGGAACCGGCATTCCATACAGGATACCAGCAACGACCCATACCTTCACCAGTCGCACGCGGACGGAACACGTTCACAGCACCACCACAACCAACCATCATTGTTTTTGTCTTAATTATATAAACCTTGTTTTCACGAAGGCTGAAACCAACAGCGCCAGCGATAGTGTTTGGCTTATTGGCATCAAGCAGAAGCTTAACGATAAAGCAGCGCTCAATGATATTATCAGAGCCAAGAGCAGCTTTTGCGGCCTCAGCAACAATTCTCTTGTAAGATTCGCCGTTGATCATGATCTGCCAACGACCGGAACGAACACACTTACCACCATCCTTAAGAGGCGGCAAGCCCTTGGAACCGTCATGACTTTTTCCGTCATCGCCGGTCTTCCAAATCGGCAGGCCCCATTCTTCAAAAAGATCTACACTATTATCAACATGACGACCAACATCAAAGATAAGATCCTCACGAACAATACCCATAAGATCGTTACGGATCATCCTGACATAATCCTCAGGACTGTTTTCGCCAAGATACGTATTAATTGCAGAAAGACCCTGCGCAACAGCACCCGAACGTTCAAGGGCAGCCTTATCCAAAAGCAGAATCTTAGTACCTTCAGGAGCCCACTTATTGATCTCGTAGGCGGCCCCGCAGGCGCTCATACCACCGCCGACAATAAGAATATCGACTTCCTTCTCAACAACTTCCGGATCAAGTGTAGCCGGAAGTTCACCAATTGGTTTATTAGGTAATGCCATTCTTATATCCTCCTAAATTTTTGTATTAAAAGTATTAACACTAAAAAGCTTTTAAACCTTTCGTCAGTATAAGTTTTTTGTTACTTCACCGTCTGTGCAGGATCCGGAATAGGAAGGCTCTGCTCATTGTAAAAACAATTATCGTTCAGATCAGAACCTTTTGCTTCTTTTTGCGGATTGATAGAACCTTCTGGTGTGGTCCTGATAGGAAACTTAAAACGCTTCAGGTTTCCGTTACGGAAGCGGATAGTCCACATAATGGAATCGGAACTCATAAGCGGAGCAACAAGTCCACCAAGAGGAACAATGTCAGAATAGGCGCGAACCTCAATAGCACCCTGCGGGCAAATTTTAACACAGGAATAACATTCCCAACAGGCATCGGGCTCCTGGTTATAGGCCAACATCTCATCACTGTTTAAGACCATAAGATCGTTCGGGCAGATGTACATACAGGCTGTTTTTTCACCGCCCTTGCAGCCATCACACTTGCTAGGGTCAACAAAACTAGGCATGGTTTTTTCTCCTTTTTTTCTTAAGATAGTTCGGCCCAGCCTTTCATACTGCGCCGATGGTTAGTGGTTTAATCAAAATCAATTTTGGATCTTAAATCTAACTAATTTTCTTTATTATTAAATTTTATTTATTAACCCGTTGCCGCCTTATGCAGCTTTACCTCAACCTTCTCGGTAAGCCCGGCATAGTACTCCCGAAGTATGACCAAAACCTCAGGCCGACTAAAGTGATCAGGAACATCATCATCCTCGGAAAGCATTTTCCTGAGTTTGGTTCCAGACAGAAGCATACGGTCCTCCTGTCCATGGGGGCAGGTACGCATTGAGGCCATACCATCACACTTTGTGCAGTAGAAGGTCCAGTCGATCTTCAAAGGTTGAGTTTCCATAGCATCACTGGGAATTTCATCAAATATTTTATGAGCGTCAAACGGACCGTAGTAGTCACCTACACCGGCATGGTCACGTCCGACAATAAGATGGCTGCAACCATAATTCTGTCTAAAAAGGGCATGCAGAAGAGCCTCCCGAGGGCCGGCATAGCGCATATCCAGAGGATAACCAGCCTGTATAGCCGTATCCTTAACAAAGTACTGATCCAGAAGAGTGTTGATTGCTTTCGAACGGACATCCGCAGGAATATCTCCTGGCTTAAGTTTTCCAAGAAGTTGGTGGATAAGAACACCATCGCAGGTCTCAATAGCGATTTTCGCGAGATACTCATGAGAGCGGTGCATGGGGTTACGGGTCTGAAACGCAGCAACCTTTGACCAGCCCTTATCTTCAAAAATCTTTCGGGTTTCAGAAGGAGTAAGATAGACGCCCGGATACTCTTTAGGAAATGAACCCTGGCTCAAAACCTTGACCGGACCGGCTAGGTTAACATCCCCCTGCTCCATGACTTTGGCAACACCCGGATGCTCCATATCAGTGGTTTTAAAAACCTGATTACATTCATGAGCTTTGTCATAGGTGTACTTTTCAGTCACCTTCATTGTTGCCATAACCTCGCCTGACTCTTCATCAACAAGGGCTATTTCCTCGCCATCTTTTATGCTGTCCGCCTGACCGGAAGTGGTTGAAAGAGTGATAGGGATCGGCCAGAAAGTACCATCGGCCATTTGGTAGTTGTCACAAACTCCCTGCCAGTCAGCCTTACCCATAAAACCATCAAGCGGGGTAAAACCGCCAATACCCAACATTATAAGATCGCCTGTCTCTCGCGAGGTAATCCTCACCTGAGTAAGCGTTTTGGCCTTCTCCTTTTCAGCAGCTAATGTCTCACCTTCAAGAAGAAGAAGTTTCAGCTTTTTTTCTTTTCCATGCGGACTAACTAATGCCATATTAAAAATCCCTCCTGCAGAATTTGATCTATTTTTTTGGACTCACCTCGAACTCCACAGATAGATTGCATTGAAAACTTAAGGACAACACCTATACCGATCGAGTTTATATCCAACACGAGATAACGACAATTATTGTTGCCAATAATGGCCTTTTATTACAAGTTAATTATTAAAATTCATCTATAAAGTTTCCTTATAGAATGAATAAAAAGCAGTATTTACAGGGGAATTAAGGGAATGGTGAGATCAGGATCAAAACCAATACCATATGACTTATTAAGGCATGGCTTACAAGGCTTTAATTAATGACATTCAGATGAAACGAGATCCAGCTCTGAGAGAGACTTTCTGGAGGCACGAAAAGTACCTATAATCGCTTTCTTAGGGCACTTGACGACACAGATCCCACAACCAATGCACCGCAACTCATCGATTTTGTGCTTCTCCTTAATCACACCGTAAGCAGCATCAACCGGGCAGACTTTAGTGCAAATGGTACAGCCATTACATTTATCTGTAATATAGGCTGCTTCACGCTCGGTCAAGTAATCACAAATAGCGTTAGTCGGGCATTTAGAAACACACAGACCGCAAGACTGACACTTACTAAAATCTATGCGCGCAAGATTGTTTTCGATCGTAATGGCCTCATACGGGCATGTTTTTACACAGGTTCCGCAAGCAATACAACCCACCTTACAAGCCTTTCTAACTACCGGACCTTTATCCTTAGAGTGGCATCTTATAACTACCGGACCTTCGACAGGACCAAGCTCCAGAACCATCTTGGGACATGTGCTTACGCATTTACCACAAGCTGTACACTTCTCGGGATTAATTACAGGAAGATCATTCTCGCTCATATGTATGGCATCAAACGGACATGCACTTTCGCAGGAGCCATACCCCAGACAGCCATAAACACAAGACTTGTCTCCTCCTGCGGCTATAACTGCAGCGCGGCAGTCCATAACACCTTCATACTTGAATTTTCTTAAAGACCTGGATGTATCGCCTTGACAGTAGAGTCTGGCAATCTTTGGGTCTGTCCTTTCCGCCACCTTGCCGGTTATTTGAGCAACTGCTTCAGAGCACTTATTTCCTCCAGGAGTACACAGATTCACTGCAACATTCGGGTCTGTTACCACAGCCTCGGCATAGGCTGCGCAACCGGCATAACCGCAGGCTCCGCAATGGGCATTAGCGAGAACTTCCTTAACTTGATCTATCCTGGGATCCATCTTGACCGCAAATTTCTTCGCAGTCAGTGCAAGGCCCAAACCAAATATAACCGCTACGCCAGCCACAAAGGCAAGGGTGAACTTCAACAAGTGGAAAATCTCAACCGTCTCTTTAGCCTCTATACCTCCACCAACACCAACACTGGGAAGAGGTATAAAATTTATTATATGCCCTATATCAAGCAACCCTCCAAGCGATTGAAGCATATTCGTAGTCAAGTTTATAAAATCCATAATTATTTAATATTACTTAAAGTGTAATCAGCCCGGCAAACCCTGTAAACGCCAAGGCAATAAGGCCGGTAGTCACAAAGGCCAGCGGCATCCCCTTAAACGGGGCCGGAACATTCGCCAGTTCCAGCTTCTCCCTGATGCTGGCCATTATTATCAAAGCCAAAGCAAACCCGATTCCGGAACCAAGCCCGAAAAACAGGCTTTCGATAAAGCTGTACCCCTCACCGGAATTTATAAGAGGAACAGCAATAATTATACAGTTTGTGGCGATCAAAGCAAGGTAAACTCCCAGCTTGTAATAAAGCGCCGGAGAAACTTTTCGGATAATAGAATCCGAAGCCTGCACCAGCGCAGCAACCACACCAATAAAGATCACTATTTTAAGAAAAGTTATATCAAACGGCACCATAACATGAGTAAAAATAAGCCAACTAAACGCTGCGCTAATCACCATAACAGCGATAAAGGTGATGCTCATACCCACCGCTGTCTCCATTTTTTTTGACACACCGAAAAAGATACATAGTCCCAGGAATCTGGTGAACACAAAATTATTGATAAGCGAAGCAGCGATAACAAGCTCAAACAACCTGCCAAATTCCATAACCATCTCCTAAGTTTTCTGTAAGGACAGACTTTTTTGTCCGCCCATGCGTTAAAGTAACTTTTGTATCTAACAACAAAAGGCTAACTACTTTAACCTAATTTAACAAAATTTAACAACTTTCATTCAATATTTTCCGGCAATTATGAGTGAAGAAATGCTGGCTGATACAGCGTATGGCAGCGATGATAATTGTGAAAAAGCAAAAAAGATCGGGGTAGAGGGAATCTCTCCGGTCTGTGGCAAGGTCAAAGATGATTGCATCACCCTTGCGGACTTTGACTTTTTACGGGAGCATCAAACATGAGCAAGCTAATCATTGCCACGTTGCCACGCACCAGTTACAAAAACATGAGAACACTCATCATTGCCACGCACCAGGTAATATCAAGTGGAAGTTGCAGTTCGACACCAGAATCAAACAGCAGGTCGGCCCTGGCCGGAAATTCTTCATCCCCTCGCCATAGCAAAAGTGTTACAGGTACTTTTGGCAAAGGGCAGATCTCTACCGCCTCATCTCCGTACTTAACAGAAACACCGCCCAGAGCAAGACCGCGCCTAGTGAGATTGCCGGGCGTTTCTGTATACTTTGCGGCCAGCGCCGGCAGGGGAATGGTGTGTGAGCCCCCAAAGAATGACTCTGCCCCCTTTAAGTCAGACGGCCTTACCAGACGGCTGGTAAGTGGATAATCGTTCGCTTTTACCAGGTACCACTGAAGTGAATGCTTGAAGAAATACGACAGGTGGCCAAGAAGAAGCTGAGCCTCTTGGCTGACTGCACCAATCGGGAGAATCTCTTTTTTTTCGGAATTAATACTGAAACTGGTACCGAACGACTCCAGCAAATAAAGACCCTTCTCGGAATCATAAGACACATCCGCCCGTTTGCAAACCTCAGAGGGTTTAAGCCCTAGCAGTTTTTCCCAGGCCTGCTCCAGGCCCGGATTTTTTACATCATTTTTCATTCTTCCCTATTTACCTCTCTCTTGACTCTTTCCGGGCCGGATGGTAATTTACCCTAGTTATGAACAAACCGGAAAAAATTGATTTCAGAAATACCCTGAACCTGCCAAAAACCGACTTTCCGATGAAAGCCAACTTGGCTCGGAAAGAACCGGAATTTCTTAAGTTCTGGGAAGACAGCAAGATTTATCATCGCCGAGTTGAAAACAACAGACCGAATGCCCACTTTATTCTGCACGACGGTCCACCGTATGCAAACGGACATCTGCATATCGGGCATGCTCTGAATAAAATCCTTAAAGATATTATAGTTAAATATAAACTCATGAAGGGTTTTTACTCTCCTTATGTCCCGGGGTGGGATTGTCACGGTCTGCCAATCGAGCTGCAGGTGGACAAAAAGCTGGGATCAAAAAAACACGATATGTCCCTGCCTGAAAGGCGCAAGCTTTGCCGCGATTACGCTGCCGGATTCGTTAGTATCCAGAGAGAAGAATTTAAGCGCATGGGTGGTTTCGGCGACTGGGACACCCCATATCTTACCATGTCTACAGCCTACGAGGCAGCCACTGTACGCGAATTCAGCAAATTTGTCAGGGGCGGTTATGTCTATCAAGGTAAAAAACCTGTTCACTGGTGTCCTTCCTGTGCAACTGCTCTGGCTGAGGCCGAAGTGGAACATGCGGATAAAACTTCGCCATCTGTTTACGTAAAATTCCCGGTGCCGCCTGATGAGGCAGCAAAGATATACCCGGGTGTAATGGAAAGCAATCATAAAAAAATCTCCATAGTTATCTGGACCACTACTCCGTGGACCCTGCCTGCAAACCTAGCTCTTGCTGTTAATTCAGAGATCAACTATGTACTTGTTCATGCAAATAGTCAAAACAATCAAAATGATAATGAAATTTTGATTCTGGCTGAGGATAGATACAAGGAGCTTAAAGACGAGTTGGGTCTGGGCCTGAAACCGGCATATACACTGAAAGGTCAAGACCTAGTGGGAATACAGGCAATACATCCTTTTATAGAGCGCACTTCGCAGGTGGTTGCCGCTGATTATGTTTCTACAGAAGATGGAAGCGGTGTGGTCCACATAGCGCCGGGCCACGGCGAGGAAGATTACAAGGTTGGCCTGGAGTACGGCCTGGAGATCTATGCGCCGGTTGATAACCGCGGACGTTTTACAGATAGCGTTCCAGAGTTTGCAGGCAAGTTTGTCTTTAAGGCTAACGAAGATATTATTGAAAGACTTTCCAGCTTGGGAGCCCTTCTTAAAAGACAAGACATCGTGCATTCCTACCCCCACTGCTGGCGATGCAAAAAACCGGTCATCTTTCGCGCCACTGAACAGTGGTTTATCTCCATGGCTCATAAAAACTTGAGAGACAACGCAATGAAAGAAATAGACCGTGTGGAATGGCATCCAAAAGCCGGTAGAAACCGCATTTACGGCATGGTCGAAAAAAGGCCTGACTGGTGTATCTCCCGTCAAAGGGTTTGGGGGGTTCCGATAACTCTTATTAAATGCAAAAAGTGTAACACTCATACAACAGATGAAGAGGCACTCGAAAGTTTTGTTAATCATGTCTCAGAAAAAGGAGCTGATGTCTGGTTCGAGAAACAGTCTGAGGAACTTCTTCCAGCCGGATATACCTGCAAAAAATGCGGAGCTAAAGATTTTTTTGAAAAAGAGATGGACATACTTGATGTCTGGTTTGACTCAGGAGTAAGTCACGCTGCTGTGCTTGAAGAAAACGAAATACTGAGCTGGCCGGCTGATTTATACCTTGAGGGGTCTGATCAGCACAGGGGCTGGTTTCAGAGTTCTTTACTGACATCTGTCGGCACACGCAAAAGCGCTCCTTACAGGGCTGTGCTAACTCACGGCTTTATAGTGGACGGCAAGGGCAAGAAAATGTCCAAATCTGATGGCAACGTGGTGTCTCCGCAGGAGATTATAAACCGGCAAGGCGCTGAAATTCTACGACTCTGGGTATCTGCAGGCGACTATCAGGAAGACGTAAAAATCTCAAACGAAATCCTGAGCCGCCTGGTGGAAGCCTACCGGAAGATCAGAAATACGTGCAGATATCTTCTTGGCAACCTGTATGATTTTGACCCATCTTCCTCTACTGCTATGAAGCCCTCCTTGCTGTCAGAGCTGGATCGCTTTGCCTTAAGCCGCCTGAATAGGTTAATTGAGCGAGTAAGTAGGGCTTACGATAGTTTTACATTTCACGAAGTTTACCACTCGATCTATAGGTTCTGCGTAATAGAAATGAGTTCTTTCTATCTGGACATTTTAAAGGATCGTCTATACACCATGGCTGCCAACTCCCCGGAGCGGCGCGGCTCACAATGGGTTCTCTACCAAATACTTAAAACGCTTACAGGCCTTATGGCCCCTACTCTTTCATTTACTGCCGAAGAGGTGCACAAATTTACACCCGGAACCGGTAGCGAGAGCATTTTTCTGGAATCCTTTCCAGAAGCGGACAAGACTCTTATGGACGAAGAGCTTGAATCCAGATGGATGCGTATAATCGAGGTGAGGGATGAGGTGAACAAGGCACTTGAAATTAAAAGAAGAGAGAAGTTTATCGGCAACTCACTTGAAGCTAAGGTTACATTATATCTTGATGATGAACTTCGTGATTTTCTTGATAAGTACGTGAAAGACCTTGCCATGATATTTATCGTATCCGAGGCCAGGCTGGCTGATCTTCAAAGCGCCCCTTCAGAAAATGCCCTGTTTCAAGGAGAGATTAAAGAAAATAAGATAAAGGTATTAGTGCTGGTAGAACGCTCGGATGGAGAAAAATGCCAGCGCTGCTGGAACTGGCGCACTGATGTAGAAATCGTTGCAGGCAAAGAGAATATCTGCAATCGCTGTAAAGAAGTGCTGAATACCTAAAACAGATTACATTTATCAATCAATAAATTTTTCAGCTAAAAAGGAGAAAAACATGTCCTCAAATGTCGAAGATATAACCGTAAATTACGAAGAAGATAACATCCTTGTTGTCAAGGAACTCGATAAAGTTATTCTTTCCAAAGGAGCATGGGCAACAATTATTTTCAGATACCAGCAGTGGGATCGTAAGAATGAAAAATATGGTGGAGACTGCTACTCCATTCGTAGATATCAGAAAAGAAACGATGTATACAGCCAGAAGTCAAAATTCAATATATCAAGTAAAGATCAGGCTAAAAAAATTATTGATGCCCTGCAAAACTGGACAGAAAAGACAGATGCCTAACCAGTAATAGTGATTTACGCTTTTCTTTATTTTCGAGATGTTTTTATTAGTATTGCAGTTTCTTTAAACCCAGATGATTTCTTTTCAACTAGAATATTAAGATAATTGTCATCTTTCTTTTCTATTGTCATCTTGCCATTATAAAACTTGTCACAAAAACCTCCGCTTGATTCATTGAATTTAAGCTTGATCACAGTACTATCTGTGAATATTTTAACTGCTTCTAAACGACAATTTCTTGGTGATCCATAGTGTAAAGAATATTGATGCAGACTATTTTCATCACTTACTGCGTTGATAGTTAAATCTGTATCTATCTCATCTGCACTTTTATCCGTTACAACTCCGGCCCAGACACCAACCAGATTTTTTGCCGGTTTTTTTGCCAGGGCTGCTGAAGAAAAAGTAAAAATAAGCAATACTGGCAAAACTATTATGCTTATATAATTTTTTTTTGTGTTGTTGTAGGGCATTGTAATTCTCCTTAAGTTCTATATAAATTTAATTACTTAATGAGGACGATAGCGATTATAGCAGCCAGCAACAGGATAAGCAGAAGAAAAAGTATTTTACGGTTACTAGTTTCCAGACCATACCATGTTTCTTTGTCAGGTACCGAGTCATCTAGACGGTCGAGGAAATCATCAAGAGGCAACTTATCGATGGTGGTTTCAGAGACAAAATCATTTGTTGCCTTTATATCTATTTTGAATTCGTGCCCTTGTTTTTTGTCGGCCTGTTTGTGCCTGGTTGGGGTGAGAGTATATTTTGGCTGCGATTTTTGGCTACCTGGTCTTGCTTTTTTGATATCACAGTTAAATTTAACTGATAGTTCTGTCACTCCCATACTTTCAGAAGGATACAAGCTGGCCCAAGGCATACGCAGCATTTCGTAGGTGCGCTTACCACCATCGCCGGAGGGCAGCCGGCATTCCCAAGTGAGAAATTCCGGTTGCCCGTTTTGATCGAGATTGACGACTTTGCGCAGTCCGTCAGCCTGCTGATCATCTAAGGTCTTTTGAGTTTTATCCGCCGTTGATTGCAACGATTTGACAAATTCGTCCAGTCTGTAAGCAGTCATATCAATATATAATAATTGTAGTCGCCCTGCTTCAGCTTAAAATTAAAAGCAGAGCGACTTGCATAATTTAATCTTTAAGCCACACCGGTTTGCGCGCAAACCCAACGTGGTAGACAATCCACTGCAGGACAGCCTGATGTTCACCTATATTTAGCACCTTAAAACTCTTTTCAATACCTATAATTTTTCCACTCGGTGGTCCTGTTAAACATTTGTTCAACAGATCCATGGCTTGTTGAACCTCTTCTTCCGAGAGTATCCGGCTGGGATTGCTGGTTCCGACAGTAATCCTTTTGACATAACGGACGTCACTCAAATCAAACATTTATCAATAGTTACATTCACTGGTTCCATGTAGCACCATGTTTTAAAACTGCTTAAAATTGAAAACTACAAGTCATCATTTCTTTCCGCTGCCTGCTGATGTTCCTGTATTACTGGGAATCTGTTTACTGTTTGATTTAACCGGCATTGGCGGGCAAACTTGGCGTGGGGCAACCGAGGTTTGCAGGATGTCCATAACCCGGGCCAGTCCTTCCGGCATCCCTCTGTCTTCTGCATGAACAGAAACATGGTATTTAGCTGAATTATCAGAGGCGCGAGTTGTTTCTGCATGAGCTGAAACCTTTCCCTGAACGCTGACTTTGGCCGAAAATGGTCCCCAGCCACCACCGGCTTCAGCAGACATAGAGGCTTCTGTTGCGACACCTGCCGTAGCGCTGAAAGAGGATTTAACTTCCATGTCAAAGGTTACATCAACAGTAGTAATACTCAGGTTAGGGATATTAACAATCGCCAACAACGGAACTTCAAGTTCGACCTCTTCTTCGCCAATAGTTGGAGGTTCTGAAGTAGCACCGGATGACGGTGAGGCCGGGAGTTCAACCGGACGCTTAAATTTGAAAGAAGCGGTTCTGGTATCTCCCACAGCATTTGGATCCTTTTCCGCCTGTGCATCGGTTGGCGGCAGAAAGCCGATAACCTTGATGAAATCAGCTGTTGCGCGGGCCAGCTTGATCTGTGAATCACAGGCCGCAGTCAACGGCCCACCAATTAGACTATCCATGGGAAGTCCTTGAAATTGATCCGACATGTTTACAAGTTCTGCCATAACTTATTCTCCTTTGATATGGGATGGATATGGTAGCTTTCCTACCGATCTACTAATAGATTTTATATTCTGTTTACTCGATATCGCCTTGCACCTGGAGAAGCCTGTCGACCAAACGTGCCATTCCTTCAGAAATATCACGTCCTTCTACTTTCATGACGACATGGACTGATCCAGGTTTTTTCTTGAACACACCGCTGCCGCGTATGTCTAAATCTATTGATCTAAGCTTCTTGGGTGTCGATTTGTCTGGATCCAATTTCGAAACACTATCAGTTTTATGATCATCATCGTCTTGTCCGGTAACACCCACAAATTCTGTGTCAAAACTAATTTCGACTTCCTTGATTCTGAGCAATGAACTTGCTACCAGTGGAAGCAAAGGTACACGGTGGCGGACATCCTCGCCTTTAGCGTCAGGGTGAAGCGAGGGCATTAATATGTCGATTTTTTTAGGACGTCTGTCTTCGTCAAAAAAACTTAGGAAGTTTTCGATTTGGTGGTGTTCGATACGTTGCTGGGCTTCGACAACAGCACCTGCCAGACCTTCAATCAGGTTCTCCAAAGATTCTTTTTCAGCCATTAAGGTGTACCGCCGGAAGATTCATTAAAAAAGGATTATGAGAAGTTCTAACCGTTTATAATAATGATCAGATTTTTCAAATGTCAATAAGAATGGTTTCATGCTTCAAATAGATTTATATTTTCAGGTCCAAACGGGTTAAACTTTTGTTGTTCCCTCAACAAGGATTGTCTCCGGCAAATTCTTGACCCTGTTTTTTTTGAACCCGCTATCTGTTAACCATTTTTTCATTTCTTTTGGAGTATAACACCGGCCCTGCGTTGTTCCAACGAGCATGTTTACGGAAAATAGCGCGCTATTGGATGGAGCTGTACGGGATTCGTTAATTGAAAATTCCTGGACAATAACCCTACCACCGGGGTTGAGAGCCGATCGGCATTTAGAAAGAAGTGAGGTGTTTTGTTCTGCTGAAAAGGCATGGAGAATCTGACTCAACAGGATAAGATCATACCCCGAACCGATGTCATCCAAATGAAAGTCGCCAGCTATGAATTTGATGCCTTTGACACCTTCTAGACGGACAACTTTTTTAGCAATCTTGATTGTCTCAGGCAGATCGAAGATAGCGGCTTTAACCCCTTTTTCAGCGAGAGCCATGGCGTTTGTACCGGGTCCTCCCCCAAGGTCTAACATTGTTTTTACACCCTTAAGGTCAATTGCCTCAATAAGATCTTTTGTGCGAAGCCTGCTAAGGTTATGCATCCCCATAATAAAGGATTTGTGGTCATGACCACGCTTTACAGGATTACCGGTTTTCACCACTTCGTCAAGGGCAGAAAAGCTCTCCCACATAGAGGAGGCATGCCTGATAATGTCGCCTTGGTAAAGGTCTGAGTCTTTCACAAGATAGCGATTGCTTACCGGTACATTCAGGTATTTACCGGCCCTGTTCTTTTTCAGCAACCCAATGCCGGTTAACGCGTCAAGTAATATTTCCGTTGCACGCAGATCCGATTTCAGATGACGCGAAACTTCAGCAACAGTAGAAGCCTTTTTTAGACTCTCAAACACTCCAAGGTTGTTAGCTGTGAGCACAACCCTTGATTCAAGAAATCCCAGATAAAGCCGTCTCAGGTTTGCCAGATCTTTGGGTATCATAGTTACACCTCCATTATCATTTATTATACGATATAGAGTTTTTTAAAAACTCTTTCTTACTGGCTTTCTACATTGGCACTGGAACTACATATATCCTTGTTTATCAATGCGTTACGATTTTAAAAAATTAATAAAGCCATTTTAGAGTGTTTTTTAGGGAGTGGAGAGAATAAAGCTTGTCAAATCAGTGTTAAAACAAATATTTTTTCGGCCCGGCAAAAGAAAAGCTGGAGGAAACCCTCCAGCCTTTCTCCTAAGTTGCAACACAAATTATGTTACTTATCTTTCTTGTTTTTTTTCCTTGTCGTGGTTTTCTTCTTTGTAGAAGTTTTCTTCAATATAGCCTTCTTTTTGACTACTGTTTTTTTCTTTGCAGGAGTTTTCTTTAATGTAGCTTTCTTTTGGGCTACTGTTTTTTCAGCCGCCTTCTTCTTTGCCACAGTTTTTTTCTTTGCAGGAGTTTTCTTTAATGTAGCTTTCTTTTTGGCTATTGTTTTTTTAGCCATCTTCTTCTTTACCGTGGTTTTTTTATTTGCAAGAGCTTTTTTTACTGTAGTTTTCTTCTTTGATACTGTTTTTTTAGTCACCTTTTTCTTTGCTGTGACTTTTTTATTTGCCGGTTTTTTAACTGCTTTCTTCTTGGCTGTTTTCTTCTTGGCTGCTACCATTTTTCCTGCTCACCTCCTTTCTATAGCTTATCTAAAATGCATTATTAGAGCATTTTGCTAAAAGTATACTCTGTGTTCTTTACTTCCGATACTATTGAAATCAGATAAAAACTTAAACTAATGCTCTTATCGGCAAATTTTATATAATATTAATTGCACTTCTGAGTTAAGCCTCTTTATTACTCTATCTGCGCTAATTTATTCGCAATAAAATAGTTCGAATTAGATAGTGTGTTTCAAAAAATGCTAATAAAAAATTTAGAAATCTATGGTACAGGCAACGGCCCTGGTGAGGTGAGGAATGTTTAGAGTTATTCAACTTTTTAAACTTTACAATATTCATTTCGCAATAGTTACACATTTAGTTTTCATTAATCTTATACAACAATTTTTTATTAGTTGTCAATAAAAACATTGATAACTGACATCTCAAAAGATGTTATAAAACCGTGTTATCTCAGCTTATCAGGATATACTGTATAATTTATCTTTACTACTTGAATTATAAATTGAGTTACAAAAAAACATGAAAAGACCAACTGTTTCTAAATATATTGAACGATGCACAAGATGCGGTGCCTGTAAAGCTAAGTGCCCAACCTACCTTGAGGAGCTTGATGAATCCATGAGCGCTCGCGGAAGACTAAGATTGCTTCATGGCTTTGAGGCTGGAGAGCTCCAATCCTCCAGACACTTAAAACACAAAATAAGCGCTTGTGTGCATTGTGGTAATTGCGATTTTTCCTGTCCGGCAGGCCTGGATATTCAGGAAGCTATATTCAAAGGCAACAGCTTGCTTCGCCCCAGGTCTTTTTGGTTCAGGCAGATCAACCGGGCCTCGCTATCGGTTTCACGCACCAATATGCTTTTCCAGGTAAGCCGTTTTATGCACCTTTTGATCTATAAACCACTTGGTTTTGACCGCAGGTTCAGGCTGATTCCTTCTCCGGCATCAATACCTTTCAGACAAAGACAGATGCTTTTCAGAAATGGAACTCCAAAAGGTAGAGTGGCGTTATTTGTAGGTTGCAGCATTAACCACCTTTATCCTGATATTGGAGAAGATCTTCTGGACATTCTAATGAACCTTGGCTATGAAGTAGTGCTTCGGCAGGGAGAAGTTTGTTGCGGCGCACCTGTACGTGAAACCGGATATGATGATTTAGCTCTTGATCTGGCAAAAAAAAACGTAGAAGTTTTTACCGGAATGCATGTAGATGCAATTCTCACAGCTTGCCCTACCTGCACCCTTACACTAAAAGTTCAGTATCCAAAATTAATGAACATTCAGAAGAGTTTTACAGATAAAATCATGGATGTTAATCAGTTTCTGGCCGACCGACTGGAGATTGATCTTAACTTTAGTGGTCGAGTTATGTACCATGACCCATGTCATCTGCTGAACGGTCTTTCTGTGCAAAGTGAACCCAGAAAGCTGATAAAGCAAACAGGAGCTAAACTTATTACGTCTAAAAACAAGAACGGATGCTGTGGTTTCGGAGGCACCTTTGGTTTCATGCATTACGGTCTTTCAAAAAAAATAGGGAAAAGACGGCGTGACGAGGTGATTAAGGCAGAAATAGATACACTGATAACTTCGTGCCCCGGATGCAAAATGCAGTTTGAAGATAGTTTAAAAAATGATAAAAAGATACGAGTTCTGCATACCGTAGAATTCTTACGCAAAGCGATGAAATCAGCCAGCTCCGACCACAGTGATTAATAGTATAAAAACAAACTTACCTGCAACTTCCACAATTAGAAGAGGTACAACTGGAACACCCGCTGCCACCCGAAGCTGATGTCGCTGGTTTATCCACACCACTCATGCCAAACATGGACATCTTCTTGACGACTTTTAAAGAGCCGCACTCAGGACATTTTATTTTCAACGATTTTTTAGACGTTACAGAAACAAGCTCTTCGAACTCTTCACCACACTTACTACAGGAAAATTCATATATCGGCATATCTTCTTATTTCTCCTCTCACCGCTTAATATTTAGCTTAATGTCCAGCAACACCATAGTGGATAAGGACACTGTGCTTGCCGAGTCTGCTTACATCCAAAAGTCTCATAGAGATTTTTTCGAATTCCTCCGCAAATAAAATACCACGTCCAAACATAACAGGTTCTATTGTCAGATATATTTCATCCACCAGGCCGTCACGTAGAAAACAGCTATATACCAAAGAACCTCCCACAACAGCAACAGCACTGTATCCCCGCTTTGATAGATTTTCAAGAATAGCAGCAGGCGGCATATCCGTGAACTCAAGCACGCCATCCTCCTGGTAACGAGTGTACGCTTCAGGAGACTTTGTCATTACTACCGTCAACCTACCATCAAGCGGTTTGCCGATGGTCTCAAATGTCTTTCGACCCATTACAAGCGCACCCAGTTCTCTGGTTTTTCTGACAAAAAAAACTGTGTCATCTTTCGATGTCCAAGACAAAGTAAGCTGCTCTT
>VAPH01063861.1_pt1 | contig 47552 bp, 84 predicted proteins | sample 3393861 | NCBI WGS metagenome assembly VAPH01 (sample SAMN08290439, study PRJNA428436) | hydrothermal vent metagenome | isolation source: Deep-sea hydrothermal vent chimney | place: Atlantic Ocean: South-mid Altantic Ridge | reverse complement strand
ATTGTGCAGATGATCGACGGTGTTAATGGACAAGTGCTGACAGGGCGTATCTTGTCAGACATTCTTAATGTGTTGGTCACAGTAAAAAAGGACGCTGGAATAGTGTACAGCAGTGCTGTCAGAGTACGGTTATTGGCAGAGCTTCCAGTTGATTTCCCGGACGCGGCTACTAGAAATACAAAAATAGGGCTGGCAAATACTGCCGCAAAGAACCTGATTACTGAATGCAATAAACTTTTGGTCATTGTTTCCGCATTAGGACAGATTCTTAATGCCAATGAAACCGTAGGGCTCATCGATTCTATCATTGTCTCCCCTGAAAGTGATGCCCTTCGTGTTGTGGCAGCCGCTGTCCAAAATGAGATAGAGGACTACACTCTGCCCCCTATAAGGTAGCTAGATGGCTATTACCTTCGACGCTGCAAGTTCAAGTGCAACAAAAAATATAACTATACATCCGACCATATCTCATACAATTGGTTCTGGTAGTGATCGTATGCTTACCGGATTTGCTAATATGGAAAAGGGAAGTAGTGCTGCTCTCCAAACAGTTTCTACTTTTACTTATAATGGTACCCCATTAATTTATAGTACTAGAACCACTGGTGCGCTTGTTGCCGGGTTTAGAACTGAGGCATGGTATCTAGGTGAGGCAAGCTTGCCGTCAGGAGGTGCATATAATCTGATCTGTACTTGGACTGCTAATGTTCAGGATTCAATGGTTGGCTGTATGACTCATGCTGGTGTTAAAGATCAAGCTCCAGAGGCAAATGGAACTGGTGGTACTGACATTGGAACAGCAAGTGGTAATGTTGGAGTGACGACTGTTACTGCAAATGCATGGGTCATGGGCGCTACTATGATTGGTAGAAATTATACTATGTCATTGTCGCCTGCTACACAGAGGTCTGCTGCAAATACAACTGGTGCAAGCGGTCAATATGGAGACGAACCCCATCCCACTACTGGTGCCAAGACTTTTGACTGGTCGGTAAGCACGTCTGATCGTGGCTGGGCTGGTGCTGTTATGGCCTTTGAACCTGCTGGTGGCGCTGTAAATCGTGATGTTGCTGTTGCCTTGGTTACGCTCGTTTCTACAACTTATAATGCTGTTGTTAATCGCGGTCGAAGTGTCGATAGTACTTTGGTTACATTAACGTCCACTACTTACAATCCTGATGTCAATCGCAGACGTGTTATCAATGCTTCTCTGGTTACATTTGTTCAGACTTCTTATAATGCTGTTATTTCACGATCCAGGAATGTCCAGGCTTCTTTAGTTACGCTTGTCTCAACTGTATACAATCCATTAGTGAATCGCAGTAGAACTGTTGATTGCTCTTTGGTGTCGCTTGTCTCTACCAACTATAACCCGGTTGTTAATAAATCAAGAACAATTGACGCTTCTTTGGTTACGATGGCAATGACTACTTATGCTGTTAATGTTAATAAAAGTAGAACTGTTGATGCTGCTTTAACATCTATGGTGATGACTCCTTATAATGTGACAATCTCAACGGGATTAACAGTGAATGTAAATGTAGTTAATTTAACTATGACTACTTACAATGCAACTATTGGTCGTGTTGCTAGTGTTTCATCAGGGACTATAAGACAGCGACGCATTCCACCAATAATGAAAAACAGAAGACAAAAAAAGAAATAATCGATTTACGAAAAAATTCCTTATTTAGAACTACTTTTGTTTTTAAAAGTGTGAGACCAGGATAGGTTCATTAGATTCAAGATTAATTTTTTATTTGTTTAGATTAATCCGCGTTCTGCAAAGCTTGTTGGAACACCTTCACCGACAATCAAATGATCAAGTACTCTTATTTCTATTAGTTCTAATGCTTTCGTTAGCCGTTCATTTAATGCTTTGTCATTTTGTGATGGTTCGGAATTTCCGCTAGGGTGGTTATGTGCAAAAATTACTGCACTGGCATTGAGTTTTAAGCAATGTTTGACTACTTCTCGTGGGTAGACGGCGGCACCATTAATTGTTCCATGAAATAATATTGAGAAGTCTAATACATTGTGCCTGTTATCTAGACAAATCATTCCAAATATTTCGTGTTTATATTCCTGGAATTTAAGTCTTAAAAATTTTTTAACGTCTGATGGTGACGATAAATAATTTTTTGTTTTTATTCTTGAATCAAGGATAGCAATTGCTTCGTTAATCAATTGATCTTCTTTTCTTTTGTCTAATCCTTTGTTTGTAGCTTTTATCGGTTCTACAAGATATTCTGGCTTGTCATCACTTTTTATGTTTGTCATTATATTTCTCCTGGTTTTATTTTTATTATTTCAATTTTGCAATTATAAATTTTATGATTTGTTCTATAGCAACTGATTGCTGCTGATGCAGTTTTCCATCCACATGTGCTGTTGAATTTTCCTTGTGTTATTGAGAACCAATTGTACTTGATTATTTTATTGTCAAGATTTATTGTAGGTAATAATAAATATTCATTGACATCATTATAAGCTATTATTGGTTTGTGAAAATCGATTTCATTTGAATCGGTAGTGTTATACCACATTTTATTTCTCCTGTTATTTATTATCTAACCATCGTATGATGCACCATGTTACAAATATAGTTATCAATACAATGGTTAGAATTTCGGCTGGATTCTCAATTCTATGAAAGATAATAAGTTTGTTCATTATAAAATTATTTATGAATAATTCTTGGTGGATTTGTGGCGTAAGGATTATTCACACTGTCATTACTGTAAGGGCTTCCGTATTGTCCGTATGGATTATTGATTGAATCAGAATTGTATTGTGATCCATACTGACCATAAGGGTTGTTTACAGAGTCAGGATCATATTTATTTTGACTCAGATTTCCTAGGTATGTTCCGTCAGGCGAAACAATAATTGGTGGATTTGCAAATAATGTTAATGGGAAAATTAAAAATAAAATAAAAAGTATAGTTGTTTTCATGTTGTTCTCCTATATCGGCAGTATTACCGCCACAGCCTACAGAATAGGCTGGGACTGGATACTAATTTAGGTTGACTAATTTGTATCTGCCAGAGTCAATTGATTATTCCTTTGCTATTTTTGTAATGCTTCTAGTAATTCTTGTATTCTAGTTGGTATATCATGCTTTGTTTCTATTTCTTCTTTTTGTCCGACCATTTTTTTTAAGTATTTTGCATCAGCTAGTACTTGTTCTCTAGCTTCTAATTTAGGATCAGAAAGGAATTTACGATGGGCAGTGTGTGCTGCTTTTATTTGTATTAATTGATTAACTTCATCAGGTATTAATTCTTTAATTTCTCTGTTTGTAAGTATTTCCATTATTTTATATAGGTAAACACTTCTTACAATTTCTTTTTCTTTATTGTTTTTGTTGAATATGTAAATTGCATACCATTTTTGGTTATTGTCGTCTCTGAATGATCCAACCTGGATGCAACTTGGGTCTTTTTCTTGTTTTGGATTGTTGGTTTTATATAAAGTAATTTTGTTTGTCATGATTTTATCCTTGTTTAGTGTTGGTTGATTAATGGTTTTCTATAATTGTGTGTAAGGGTTGAGTCTTCTTATGAAGCAAGGGTCTAGATGAATTTCATTTTGCTCAACTAAGAATTCAGCTGCTTTGCAGGCGTCAAGAAAAATATTTGCGTCCAGGTCTTCTTCCAGGTATGCATACTTATTATTTTGATAGCTGCAATGAGAAATGTTTTTAGATATTCCTAATTCTTTGATTGTATTGAGTTCAACTTCAAGCCAGCCATGTCTGGGATCAGAATAAAAGATTAAAGATAATGATTTTCTTTTTTGTTTTTTATTGTTGTAATATTTCATAATATTCTCCAGAAAAAAGAACGTCCATGTTCATTAAACATCATGATTAAGCAGCTTGTGAGATTTCATTCCATTGTGAATTGTTAAGAGTAAGTATTTGGCCGCCGATAGATTCAAATTCACTGGCGCGGTCATAATTATCCAGGTTATTTGCGGTTTCTGTAACAGCGTTTAAAGCGCCCCATTTTGAGTAGTCACGATTACGGATCAGGTTTTCAAGAATGGAAAGTTTTTCGTTTTCATTAAAACCATACGTTTTACTGAGTACTTCAACGGCTTGCGTTGGTTTGCTGATTTGTTCGCCTGTTGTTGCTTCTTTCATTTTATCGATATATTTATTAAAAGTTTCTTGATTGCCACTTGCGAGAATTGTATCTCTTAGCTCAAGCATCAGTGCTTTATCATCAGCTTTAACAGTGTCATCCTGGTAATCAATCATGCCGCAATCAAGTCTTGTTCCCAGGTGTCGTTTGTTAATTGCAGCGTCATTGACTGTCATTCCGTTAAGGCAGATCAATCTGTAAACAAAAGGCATAACATTGAATCCACCCAGGCCAATTTCACTATTGGTAATTGTGATACCGGACTCAACGTTATCGCCAACTTTAACTTCACCTTTGATATGGTGAAAAACAACTTTTATATAAAGTTTCTTGTCTGTGACTTCGCAACTTGCAATGTTGTTATCACCAATTAGCGGCATGTTGAGTAGTGTGTTCAGCGCCATATCAGCAACTTGGTCATTGTCAATTCGGCGGTATCGATCAGAAAGAAAAGCTCTGACTTTGTTATCCATAGTGCGGATCATTCTGGTTTTGTCAGATTTATTAAGCCATTTATTTACATTGTGTGAGAGTAATTCAGGGTCTTGTTCACGCATTTTTTCATAATATTTTTTTGGAATATTTAAAAAAGTACCAATTTGGTTATGCGCTGTATCGTCGATATTGTTATAACTTTTGATTTCTTCGCTGCCGTCTTTATTGTTGCAGTCAATAGAAAGTCGTTTACCTGTTTGATCCATTGAAACGTAGGCCGCAGGTGCAACAAGGTCTTCTTTAGCATTAGATTGTCGTTGTAGTTCAATTGCAAGTTCTTGTAGGGTTCTTCCTGTTTTCATATTAATGTACTCCTTTGTTGTGAATAAAATAATAATTTATTATATAATTAATTTTCGGTCAGTTCTTTTGTAATTATTATTACTGCCTTTTCCCTACTATCGGCTTTAAACGGCTTAACAACTTTTTGCACAAAATCATTTCCAATGCAATCACCGGTATAATCTTGATGATCTCCAAACCACCTTTTGACTTGTATGCTGCCGTTCGCATGTAAATATCCCCACCACATTAAATCGTTCATATTATTTCTCCGTTGTTGATATGTTGTTATTAAATTAATTATTAAAATAGTTTATTGAAAAAGCGCATAGAAGAATGATTCCTTCTTTTGTTATTGGGAATGGACAACCTATTGTTTTATTGAAGTCGTATGTCCATACAAAATGTTGGGCTATGTTAGTTTTTGACATTCTTTTTTCCATGTTATCTACCCAATGTTGAGGTAAAGCATAGTCAACGGTTTTTAATCCAGCAGCTTTTACTAATTCTTCTTTTGTTTTATACATAAATCTCCTTATTTAATTGATTTGAATGATTGCCAGCCTTTAATACCTTTGATAAGGTGGTTTTTATTATCATAAAAGTTTAACCATCCTGCGGCAGTGATTACTATTCTGTCAGCTTCTACAGTAATTGATTTGTGCCAATTCATTTTTATTTTGAATTTCATTGAGGTTTCTTGTTAGATAGATTTAATGTAATCAATTTGATTAGTTTTATTTACCCATCTTCTAGCAATGTCACGATTGAGGAATTGTACTTCCCATAATTCAAGGTCTGCACTATCTTTTTTTATGAATTTTAATAAGATTGCAGAGCCTTCAATGAATGCTTGACCCAGGTGATCGTGATTGTATATCCTGTATTTTTCACCAGCTTGCATGTGTTACTCCTGTTTAAATGGTAGTTGATAATCAGGATTATTTATTTGTTTAATTGCATCCATGCGGTATTTGAATCCACTTCCTGTTTCTGGCTCTTTATTAAATGGTGTTGCATACCAGAGTTCATCGCCTTCAATTGTTGTTCTGTTCCAAATATAGGTGTGGGTTATATCGTCAATTTCAAATAGTTTCCATCCTGTTTGTTCTGATAATAAATCAGAAGTTAATGGTGTGATAAAAAATGGTTTTTTTATTTTATTCATTGTTTAACTCCGTGTTGATATTTCTTAATAAAGTACTTACTGGTGCGCCTCCAGGATATTCTAATCCGAATTTAGCTATGTAACATTCGATTTTTATTTTTGATTGGTTTAGAAGTAGTTTTAGACGTTTATTTTTTCTTTTAATTTCTTCTATATCTTTTTTTAAATATAGTATTGTTTCAAGGTTATTATTCATGTTAGGTGCCTTCTTTAAAAATAGTGTATAGAAATAGTATTAAAAATATCATTACAATAATGAATTCAATAAGGTTTTCTGATATTTTTTTAAGTGATTTCATGAGTTATCTTTTTTGTCGTATATATTTTTTTTGGGGAATGCTCCTCCATTGAGGTAGCTGACTTTTGCTGCTGCACTTTCTTTGTCTGAATGGTCAGACTCAGGGAACCAGCAATTATTATTATCATAATGGCCTACTGTAAAAAGATTTGACTGTAGAACTTTATATACATACATAATTTTGACTCCTTTAAAGTTTGCCTTATTTAGAATATTTAGTTGCTGCTGTGTTATTATTTGGTGGATAGAGCAGGAGTCGAACCTGCAATGTGACATCGTTCATTTTCCTGATATTTTTACAGTTACTACCCTCGGGATTAGCGGGGTTGTGTTTACCATTTCACCATCTGTCCATGTAATGAATTATAATACAATGAATATAAAATGCAAATAACCATATTATTAATTAATAATATACTAATAAATAAAATCCATGAAAGGAAAAATTTCGCCCTTCGGGAGCGCAGCGGAGAGGGCTGGAATTTTTTCTGGTTAGAGGACAAAAAAAAGCGACCCCGGAGGGTCGCTATAAATATGCTTCAGCTATGTAATTCTTTAGCTTTGGCTTTTGCTGCTTTTGCCTTGTCTTGCATTATTGCTGCATATTCATCAGCTGTTAATGTTTTGACTGGGCTTATTGCTGAGACCTTGATCCCGTCATTATCCCGCAGTATGGTACCGACAGATACAGTTAAGAAAGGTTTACCGTTCTTGTCTTGTTTTATCCAGATTGAAAGTGAGTGCTTGAATCCGTCTTCCATGATAAAATTGCCCTGGTAGTCAGGGTGTCTTTCAGAAAGTTTGGCTTCGTTCTGGAATGCAATGCCTTTGTTTGGATATTCAGTTGTTTGTGTTGCCATGATGTTTACTCCTTTGCTTGGTTAAAAGAAAAGCTCATCCCTGAGCGTGTTGCTCTTATCTATATTCAGGTTGTCGTTTGTCGTCGAAATGATCTTCCGGGTCAAATCTAAAGTCAGCTATTTCAACAAGCACTGACTCGTCATGTTTAGATATATAAACTCTATATTGAGGTGAATTGTAATTTTCTTTAAGTTCGTAAAAGGTTGCCCATAGATCACCGTCTGTGTGAAGTTCAGCCATGCCCATGGAAGCGAGTTGTTTATCTATATCTTGATAGTTGATAACTGTGTTCATGATGTTGACTCCTATTTTAATATTATAAAGTTCTTGATTTCTCCCAGCACGTTTAGCGACTTAATTTTTGGGAGGTTCACAGAGACATCGGCTCCCAAAAATTAAGAGCAAAATCGTGTGTACTGAAAAGCAGCAATTGGTATAATAAGAGCGCAGCACAGCCCAATTAGCTTTTCAGGGGGAGTTCTAAACAATAGATTTATACAGCCTGATTAATTCCGGGTCGGAGACCAGGACGAGTAATCAGTAAAGTTACAATTGATTTTGAGAGAATGTTGCAATTGAAATAACATGGTGTAGTAAATCAGATTAGGCTCTCTGTCATAGCGCGGACAGCGTAGCGTAGTGGAGCGTGGGAGCGCATTGGTCTGCTTTGATTGGCCGGGTTATAACATAACGATTGTCGGCCAGAGTAGATGTACCAGGAGTTGTGAGCCTGAAACTATGGCGTTGTAAGCTTTTGCGTTTTGGAGAATTCGAGTATGAATATGAGAATTCGGCCCCCGCACTGCTGACGATCTTGGCTTAGTTGGCTTGGATGAGAGCCAAGCAGTTGATTATTACCGCTGGCTGTTCAGATCGGGAAATAGTTTATACGATTGAACTATAATGCAAGACAACAAGCATCAGTTATGATATGATTTGGTTTCTTCTAATATGAGTTTTGAGGTTGCACAAACCTCAGAATTTCCGGGTAGGATTATCTGAATGATCCAGGGTATTGCCAATATATTAAGAGGGCTATTCACATTAGCCGCAATCTACTTCACGCTCTATCTCATTACTGTTGCAAGAAATTTCTGGTTTAATTTGGGACTGTAATTGTAGTCTATTCAGATTTTCCGGGTCGAACTAGGCAGCCAATGCACTAGGGAGATAGTAAACTCCCACAAGAGTTCCAATAGTCCAGAGTATTATGAGCCTGTGAGCTTCAGCGATCAGCACCTTTGAAGTATCAGAGCCTAGCGATGATGAATGATTGGAGTGTCAGAGCGATAGCGATGATGAATGATTACTCTTAGAGCTAGAGCGATGAGTGAGCTGACTTGATTATGGTGAGGTGATGATGATGAGACACATCAGCTGAGGATGCTATAAGATTGCCGGCGATGATGAGGATGATGAAGTAATCCCGGGATGATAAAGTAGTTGAGGATGATACAGTATTTCCTGTGTTTGTTTGGCTGTGGCTTTGTGGTGTGTGGTTGATGCTATGGTTGTAGTTCCTCGGTTGCTCTCCCCGCGATCTATTGGGAACACCACAAATCACCATAGTCACATCAGACAAATGTCTTGCACTTCTATCAGACATGCACGATTATTAACAAAGCCGCTTGGTCTAGTTCTCAAACCCTGGCACTGTGTAAAGCGTTATGGTGGGAACGACGAACTGGCAGACCTCCCCCGGGGCGTTAGGGAGAGAGGGGGTCAGCAAACCCCATTCCCAAAAATATCTGAGAAACGAACCAAAAATGAAAAAAAATTTCATATCAGGAAACTCAAAATTTTTAAAAACTCTGGACAAGGACTCGCTCCGTGGGATTTAAAACTGTTATCCCTGCCCCTAAGCTGATGACTCTTGAGGTTGAGACAAAGCCTCATGTTTCAAAATTTAATGCTGTTGAGGAACTTACAGGGATGGTCAATCGGGCTATTAAGGTAAGCACGAAGGCTGCCTACTGGCGAGTGCGACCCGAATTTAGCCTCGAATATCACAAGAGTGAGTTGAAGTATGTTGGTAGGGCCCAGATATTGTTCACTGGTCTTGAGATTGGCTATACTAAGGTTTTACCGGGTTGGGAAAAAAGGAAAGGTTATGGCTAATCTGAGTGAGATTCAGAGAAAGATAATCAGGATGCGTGACACTGATGGTCAAAGTTATAAAGAGATTGGGGCCATGCTTGATTTGAAATATAATACTGTTAAGAATTATTATCATAAAGGGAAGTCTATTATAAGGGCTACCGAAGCTGCCTTCGACCCGACCGAGGCCGGAGATTTACCCGCGCCAATTACTGTTCCGCTGGGGGCCGCAGAAATGGCTGACCAGTTGGATTTGAAGGCGCATCGGATATTGCAAAGTATTAGTGATGTCAATCTTGCGACCGCGAGTCTTTTTCAGAAGGCGAGTAGCATGGGAGTTTTTATTGATAAGGCAAGATTACTGAGGGGTGAGAGTACTGATAATATTTCTGTTACTGATATGAGAAAAATTCATCAGCTGTTACCTGTTTTGTTACAGGAGGCCAAACGCAGGTCTCTTTCGATTGATGGTGATTTTAAGGAGGTTGTTGATGAGTAATCATTTTATTCCAAGTATCCCTGGTGATCCTGGTTTTCAAACACCAAGTATTGCTGCCAGTCCTATGTTGAAGAAGGGTGAAAAGCCTGAAGAACAAAAACCAAAAACTAAACAAAAGCCTTTGCCTGAAAGTGATCAAAAACCGACTGGTCAGAGATTTGATAATGCTGTTGAAGGCGATCCAAGTGAGTCAGCGATAGGGTTGGGTACGACTGGGCCGCAGTTATCTGACAATATTGGTTTGGGAAAAACTTCTCAACCAGTTGGTTCCAGTGGTGGCCTTGGTAGTTTGGGTAAGGATCAAACCACAGGATTTGGTGGTGCTGCTGATAATATTAAGCAATCCTGATTAATGTTAATTCCTACTTCTGATGAAGTTAAGAAGTTAGGTGATGAAGACTTTAGGCAATTGTTATCGACGGTTGTCCAGATGCAGGAACGTGACCGGCAAGAGAATCAGCTGGTTTATTATCAGGCAGTTAGTGATGATAGTGTTAAAGCTCATAGTGACTCTGCTCATACGCTTGCTCTTTTTGGTGGTAATGGTTCGAGTAAGACTGAGACCTGCCTTGTTGAGTTATTGATTTGTGCGACCGGCATTGTTCCTGATAGTTTGAAAGAGACATGGGATTATTCTAAATTTCGTGGGCCTTTGAAATGCCGTGTTGTTGTTGAAAGTTTAACGACTGTTCTCCATCCTATTATTTTGCCTAAGCTGAAGTGGTGGTTATGGACGGGTGTTGATGAACCCGGGAGTGAAAGGGGTCATTGGGGTTGGTTGCCGAAAAGTAGATTGATTAAAGGGAAGTGGGATCGTTCATGGTCTGAAAAGTTACGGACGCTTACTTTTATTTTTATTGATCCGAGGACAGGCAAGAAAGGTCAAAGCACTATTCAGTTTATGAGTGTTGATCAGGACTCTACTGACTTTGCTTCTGGTGACTTTCATATTGTCATGCATGACGAACCGCCGCCTTATGCTATCTGGCGAGAAAATCAGGCCCGGACAATGCGTGTTAATGGCAGGATGATGTTGGCAATGACCTGGCCTGATGATCCTGCGATTGCTGTTGACTGGATTTTTGATGAAATTTATGACCCTGGCATGGAGGGCCCGAATAGAAATCCTGATATTTCCTGGCTTAATTTGTATACGACTGACAACCCTTATCTTGACCAGGATGCTATTTCCCGGCAATCAGGTAGCTGGTCTGATGAGGTTCGAAAGGTACGGATTTATGGTCAGCCGATAAGATTTTCTAACCGTATTCATCCCTTGTTTACTGATCTTACTCACTTCTGGTGTTTTGCCTGTGGTCGCAATGTTATTCCGCATGAGGGTAAATGTAACTGTGGTGGTAGTGTGGTGAGTTACAATCATGTTGTTGAGCAAGGGCCTGTTACTGGTTGGCCGACTATTTTTGTTCTTGACCCTCATCCCCGGAAACCACACATGATGATCTGGGTTCAGGTTAGTCCCTCGGATGATTTATTCCAGGTTGCTGAAGCTTCGGTTGAAGGCGACCCGGTTGAGGTTAAGGCTAAATGTGATGAAATTGAGCAAAACTTGAAATTACAGGTAGAAAAACGTTTAATTGATCCGAATATGGCTCGTAGCCCTTCCAGTTCTCGTCGCGGTATTGTCTGGCAGGATGATTTTGATGCTGCTGGTTTGTTTACTGATCTTGCTGATAATTCTGACATTGGTCGTAGCCGGTTAAATGATTTTCTAAAACCTGAGCGTCATCAGCAAGAACCCAGGATTCATTATAGTAATGTTTGTGAAAAAACTATTCACCAGATGAAGCGATACGTCTGGGATGATCATAAATCGAAACTTGAGAAGTCTATGAAGCAGAAAGCCAAGGAAAAGAATGATGACTATCCAACTATGATGAAGTACCTGATGAATTTTGAACCTGAATTTAATTTGTTAAAGAATGGTGCCCCTGTTATTAAACGTGCCGGGAGATATTAATGAAGCATAACCAAGAATCGAAACGTCCACATGCCGGTGATCAAGGCCCTCCTCCTAAACCTGTTCGCGGCCCGAAGGCAAAAAAGCCTGCTCCAAAACCAGTTAAAAAAAAGAAGACTGATTTATCTGCTGCTGGTGCCGCTGAAACTATTCGATTGAGGAAAGCTTATAATTCGTATCGTATTGAGGCTGTGACAAGTGGTGGTACTGTTCAGACTTTTGAACAATGGCGACAGGAAAGAGGTGTTCAGCCTCCTGTAGGTGGTGGTAGTTGATTAAGAAAACTTGTGATCGTTGTGGTGCTGTTGATGTGCCGATGAAAAGTTGTGGTTTAGTTACTAGTCATGACTATTGTGTTGACTGTGAAGAAGCCTACGAAATTTATATGAAGCGAGTGAATGCTCTCCAGGAAGAATTATCTGTTATTTGGGAAAAGTCTTTATCTGAATTAAGGGCAGAATTCCTGTGTATAAAATAACCGGGTGTTGCAGCAAATGTGATAAGGAAATTTATGAGGTGGTATCAAGATTTCCTGATCGTGAACCGCGCCAACTTGGCAAAGAGATTGATGTTGTCAAGCGTGATTTTGTTTTAACTAATGGTCAGCGTTTTGGATTATCTTTTTGTAGTGGCTGTGTTCTTGTCTCTGCTGACTATGTTGGTCTCTGGGAAAAGGTTATGAATACTTTTAATCGTGAACAGAGTCGTGACTTTTGTTTAAAAACTGGTGCTATTTATTATACTGATGGCAGGTATGATGACTGGATGACTACGCTTTCCGGTCAATCAATATTAGGACAATTTAATGACTGATTCCAAAAGAACACGAAAACGATCTTTTAAAATTGACCTTGGTGTAATTCGTTTACGGGTTAAAAAGTTTTATGATGATGATCTTCGTGACAAGAATATTGATCGTGAACAACGTTTACAGCGGTATGCCAAATACCGTGGCTGGACTGAAGGGCGTGATTATATTGGTGATCAGACTTCGGATGCTTCTATCCCTGACATGATGACACAATCAAATAAAATTCAGGATACTTTGCATAATGCTGTCATGAGTTCTCGCCCGATTGTTAGTGCTACTGCTATTGCTGAGCGCAACAAAGATCAACAGGAAGATATTGACAATATTATTGATTACCAGTTGTTTGTAGAACAGTCTGGTGAAAAGATTATGGAAGAATATTGCGAGTGTTTTGTTAATGATGGTGACGTTACTGTTTTTATACCCTGGGTAACTGAGTCAAGAAAGATTGCTGAAGTTCATATTATTGATCCTATCCCTGAAGAACTTGAACCTGAAGATTATTTTGTTGAGGTTTTAAATAAACTTCGAGAAGGTATTGTTAGTGGCTCTGGTTGGGACTTTAAATTGATTGATGGTAAAGAGGTTACTGCTGTTTCTTTTTATACTCGCAATGAAGATGAGAAGATTGAAATGGTTAAGCATATTACTCTCACTGTTTTTGATGGGCCCAAGCCAATAGTAAAAGATTTTGATGATGTTTTTTATCCTCATCGTGCTGCAAACCTGCAACGACCCGGCCCGTCAAATCCAAATGGTTCCAGTCATGTTCTGTTGAGGGACTATCCTACTGTTGATGAAATAAAATCTCTCCGTAAAAGCGGATACTATGATTTGTTTGATGCAGAAAAATTTAAGAAACTTGATTCTGCTTTTTCAGATGAATCTAATTCTGAAGAAAAAATACAGAAAGATGATTTTCAAGGGACTATAGAGAATAGTGATCCTAAAAATGTATCCCATACGAAGCTTACCCGGTTGCTGGTCTTTGATTCTTTTGATGTTGATGGTGACGGTCTCGATGAAGACGTTGTTTTTTGGTATATCCTTGAGATTGATTGCATTGTTAAAGCGATGTATCAGTCAGAAATCTATCCTGGTATCAGGAGACCTTTCGCTGAAGCTCAATTTCTTCCTGTTAAGGGAAGGAAGCGAGGCATTTCTCTGCTGGAAATGACCGAAGGGACTCATGATTTGATTAAACAGGCATTTGATCAGACCGCTGATGCCGGGACTATTACAACCACTCCTTTTGGGTTTTATCGTGCTTCTGGCAGTATGAAGCAGGAAGTTATGCGCATGTATGCTGGTGAATTGTATCCGCTGTCCGATCCAAAGAATGATATTTATTTTCCACCAATGCCAAATTCTTCACAGTCATTTGGGTTTAATATGATGACTATTCTTGAACAGATGCAGGAAAAATCAACGACTGTTGGTGACTTACAGTTGGGGCGTGTCCCTCCTGGTCAAGCTACTGCCTTACGTTCTGCTTCTGGTGCCCAAACAATTCTTGGTCAAGGTGAGGCAAGGCCCGAAAGAATTCTTCGCAGATTTTTTATGGGTCTTGTTCAAATGTATGAAATTATTCACTCATTGAATAAAGTTTTTCTGCCGGAGAAAAAAGAATATTTTATTACAAAGGCTCAACCTCTTGGTAAGAGTCCTTATAAAAAACTTGATCGTGAAGTAGTCAAAGCTGAGTATGCTTTTGGATTCCAGGCCAATGTTTTGAATACCAGTAAAGAGGCGTTGCAACAAACTCTTGGTCAGATGTTCCAGGCTTATCTTAATCCGGTCATGCTTCAGATGGGTTTGGTTACGCCTGAAAATCTTTATCGATTAGCGAAGGATATGGGTAGTGCCTTAGGCCATTCTGGTGCTGAATATTTAACTGCGCCCTCTGCTGATTCAGACTTGCCAAAAATTATGGCTGAAGAAGCTTTTGCAACTATTATGGATGGTGAGATTCCTCGTGGTGTTCCTGAAGAAGGTACTGAAGCCCATTTGCAAAAGATGCAGGACTTAATTAGTAGTGATGCAATGGGGCTTCTTGATGAAGGTGATCGTGAGATATTGAAAGTTTATATGCAGCAATTACTTCAGCGGGTTCAGCAAGAGAATAAGCAACAGGCGCTTGTCCAGGCTGCTCAACAGCAAAATTCTGGTGGTGGGGCCGGTGGTGGGGCTCCTGGTGGCGGTTCTCCTGACACTTCCAGGCAACAATTGAATCCGAATGAATTGATCAATGAGACTTTAAAACAAGAGGGAGATGGTCAAAATGTTCAATAGAGGTGACTATGAGGAGCTTGTTCGTGAGCGAAAGGGGGTTGTTAAGCCTGCTGACCGGGCTAAACTTGAAGATATTGCTCGTGCTGCCCCTGAAATGACCGTGTTGACAGGGACTGCTGAATGGGATAAGTATCTTACTTACTTACAGGCAATGCTTGAGTATATTGAAGGAAAGATTGAATATACTCGGAAATCATTGCTTGACCCGAATGTTTGGGGGATTGAAGAATTAACAGTAATAAAAATGGATTTATTAAAGTTTGAAGATAGAAAAGAATTACTTGAGTTTGTTATGGAACTTCCGCAAGAGTTAGTTGAGTCGGGAAAAATTGCAAAACAAACTCTCTATGATCTTAATGAAGAATAATTGGCGTTTTGATAGTTCGCCACTATCGGTAACGAGATACCAAAGCTCGGAGTAAATAACATGGCTGAAGAAAATACTGGAACAGATGAGGGCGCTGCCAACAAAGGCGATGAGTTTGTTCCACCAAAAGATGGTTCCTGGTTGCCCAAGGATCGTGTGAATGAAATGGTAGGTATTGCAAAGGATGCTGCCCGTGTTGCTGAACAAGCGTTGGAACAATCGCGCAAGGATAATGTAGCATTGCAAGCACAGCTCTCCAAAAATGCCAAACCTGATTTGAAACATTATTCAAGAGAAGATTTAGCTGGACTTGTTGAACGTGAAGATATTACACAGCTCCAGGCTGATACTCTTTGGGATAAACAGTTACGTTCGGAATTTGAGGCAGAATTAGATAAACGTTTTGATTCTTTTTCTACTGAAACGAATTCGACTAATATCATCCAGAACGATATGTCTGCTTATATGCAGCAACTTCCTGATCTTAAAGTTCGTGGTACAAAAGATCGTACTAAGGTTGAGAAAGAATTTGGTTATCTAAGAAGTTTAGGTGAACCTGATAATTCTCGTACTGAGTTACTTGCTGTTAGGAATGTCTTTGGGCCAATTGAAACTTTAAAGGATTCTCTTGAGACTTTGAAAAAAGAAACTCATAAGGATGCTGGTGGTGCTGGGGGAAACTCTGGAACCGGAGAAGGTGGTACTTTTGCTGATACCTTGACTGCTCGGGAAAAAGCATATTATGAAACTGGACTTGCTAATGGTCTTTATAAAGATTGGGAGGAAATTGAAGAAGAAATGAAATTTGCTAACCAGTCTGTTCGTAAAGCCAATGGTGCCAAAGTTTAATAGTGCTTTTATATTTACCGAAAAGTTATAGTAAACAGGAAAAACTTGAATCAGCTAAAGCAATTGGGCGAAAAATTGGGAAACCAATTGGTAGTTATGTTATTGATCTGGCAGACTTGAAAAAGTCTATTGCCTTATGTGGCTCATGTGTTTCCGGGTTTGATCCGAAAGCGCATGAATATGTTCAACATCATTCCATTCCTAGATTTAGGGGAGAATGTGATGCTTGTCGTAACTTCGACAATAATTGTATCCATTTTTGTCATGAATCTAATGATTATTAAGGAGAAATAAATGGAATTTGCATATTCACTAGGCGGTTCAGCCCCATTGATGATGCGGTACCAAGTCAGCTCTACGGTTGTCTCTGGTATTCCTCTTGTTATCCCTGGTGCTGGTAATGCTGGTGTCGTTACTGCAACGACTACTGGTGCTGCTAACATGGTTGGCGTCAATCTTGATGCTGGCACTTATGTTACCGCGCAACAAACAGACGGGTCTTCTGCTGAAAGAGAAGTCCGTGTAATTATCAACCCTGATGCTGTCTGGCGATTGAAAATGTCTGGTGGAGCAGCCGAAAATACTGCTCTTACTTTACTGCCCGTCACTACTGCGTCAACAACTGGTCTTGTTATCACTACCGGTGCCTCCTGGACTTCAACTGAGTTTGATGAAGGTTATACCTGGGGTTTCGATGGGGCTAACGCTGGTTCAAAGCGTAAAATTACTTCAACCAGTGCAACTGCTGGTACGGTAACTGTTGCTTTTGACCAAGATACTGCTGTCGGTGATAATTTTCTTCGGTGTCCTTATGCTCCTGTTCAGGGAGTTACTATTCAATTGACTACTGCTTTAACACAAGCAAATGCCGCAATTGCTGTAGGTACGGGTGCCGGTTTCAAAACAGTCGAACTTGTACTCCGTGACACTAGTGATGAAGGCGCAACGAACAGTCATGTTCTTGCTATGCCTACTGATCATGTCTGGGGTCCTCGTCCAACATAGGAGATAAAAGATGCCTAATGTATCAGAAAATTTTGGTGATCTTCTTGATCCTCGTTTTCAGAAGATTTTCAGTGACCAATATTCCGATTTGCCCGATATGATCGGTAAAGTATATGGCCTTGCCCCTAACAACGGTCGAAACAACATGATGTGGTCAAGTGTTGGTTCAATCGGTGATTGGGATGAATTCACTGGCGCTGTTAGCTATGGAACTCAGTCTCAAGGTTATGACACAACGGCTACCCCGATTGAATTTACCAAGGGTATCCAGATTGAAAGAAAGTTGAAGGATGATGACCAGTACAATATTATGGATGGTCGTCCTCGTGGGCTTGCTCGTGGCGCTCATCGTACCCGGCAAAAACATGCAGCTCGCTTATTCAATCAGGCTTTCAGTGTAGATAACTTCTTCTACGTTAATACTGAAGGTGTACCGTTGTGTTCCAATTCACACACAACTACCTCTGGGGCTTCTACTGCGTCTGGTTTTGACAATCTGGGTACTGCGGCTTTAACGGCTACTGCTGTTTTCTCTGCTCGTAATCAGATGGTCGGCTATCGTGGTGATGTTGCTGAAAGAATTTCAGTGCAGCCTGATGAACTCTGGGTTCCTCCTGAGTTATCTGAGCAAGCATTTGAAATTGTGAATGCCAAAGGTAAGCTTGACAACAATTTCAACAACCCAAACTTTCACTTCGGTAAGTATGAAGTTACGGAATGGAACTATATGACTGATACCAACAACTGGTTCATGATGGATGGTTCTATGAAAAAGGAAATGGCTCACTGGATTGATCGTGTGGGCATTGAGTTTGCGATGGTTGAAGACTTCGATAAATTAATTGCCAAATGGCGTGGTTATGGTCGATGGGGCCAAGCTCATTCTGACTGGAGATTTATGTTCGGAGCCAATGTAAGCTAGTTATAGTTCCCTCAGAAATGGGGGAATTATTTAACAGGAGGCAATAATGGAAGCAGTTACAAATCTTTTACGACCAAATCAGCGTGAAGAACTTATCAATGACAAGAAAAGTCTTGAACATAGTCTTCGAGAACCCGGTATAACTGACCGCGGTGCTGCTGTTAAAAAAATTCGTCAAGTTGAATATCAGCTTGAAACTCAATCTCCAAAGCCTTATGCTGAAACTGAAATTGATACTGCTGTTCGGCGTGAAAAATCTTTAAAGCAGAAAATGCTTGAAGGTATGCCTTCTCAGGAAGAAATGCGTAAGTCGCCTCCTGGTGCGGTTGGTAAACATCAGGCATGGGAAACTGCTAACAAAACGCGCTTATTGGAATGGAAGCATATTCAGCTTCGTCTTAATTCTGAATCTTCTGATCCTGATATTGCTAATTTTGAGCGGTTCAGACCAACTGTTAATACATTGAATCTTGATAATGCTGTTATTCCTGGTTCCCAGTATTTTATGTCTCCGCAAACGACTCAGTACCAGGAAGGGTATGAGCGTATTTTCGGTCATGGTGAACCTTTGGCTGAATTAACAGATGAACAGGTTGAAGAACTTCAGGTTAAAATTGATGAACGTGCTGTTCGTCAGGCTAGTGATAAGCCCAATGGCAAAACTAAACCTCGGGCGAAACGTATGAGACGCAAATCTGCGAAAAAGGAGTAGGTTATGGCATTCCCATTTATCTTTCAGGACTCATTTGAATCTGGTGCTACTGGTGCCTGGACTTCTGAAACAGATACCGCTGCGCAACTTGATGTAACTCATTATTCTGCTCTTGCTCGTTATGACTGGCCCGGTGCTGTTCCTTATGATGGTGCTTATGCTATGAGGACTGTTCTTTCTGGTGGGACTGCTGATGCTTTTGTTAAAGAAAATGCTCTCAATATCGCTGTTGGTGGCAATACTTTTTTCAGCATTCCTATCTGGATTTCTCCTGATTTTACTGCGACAGCTGATGACACTATCAATATTTTTGAATCACAAGATACTGGGAATGTTATTGAAGCCACTTTTGGTCTTCGCGTCGTGGCTACTTCTGGTGTGATTAATTTTGGTATCGGTGAGGTTGTTCCTACTTCCTGGAGTCCTTTGGATATTGAACGTGGTGTCTGGTATATCATTGATCTTGATATTACTATTGATAGTGGTGCTGGTAATGATGGCACCATTGATATGTACATCACAAAATCTGGTTCTCCTGCCCAGGAAACAGTTTCAGCTACCCAAGTTGCCTCTCTTGACCAGGGGGCGATAACTCATGGTGTTCTTGGTGTCCAGAATCAACTGGCAACGACTACAGGTACTATCCTTTTTGGTGGTCTTACCCAGGATGATGCTCGCGTCTTTCCTCGTACTCGTCGTTATGATGATACTTTTTTACTAACTCAATCGGGTCATGCTTTTATCGGTCATGGGCAAATAGATAATGTTACTCTTTTATCTGGTGCCGGGACTGACAATGTTTTAAAAGTCTATGACACTGATGTTGCCAATACTAATGATCCTGCCAGTGTTGTTATCGAACTTAGTAATACTGCTAACAATGAAACTGTTGATCCTGCTGGTGTCCCTGCAAATATTGTAAGGGGCTGTTATGTTGAATTGACAGGGACTAATCCTCGGGCTCTTTTAAAGACGTGTAAAACTGTTGCTTTTTCTGATGCTACTGTCAGAAATTATGGCATAAGGAGAACTTAATGAAAGCTCATTTACAACCAACGGCAGGTTTTAAAGAAATTGCATTGTTAATGGAATTGATTTCCGAACCAAAAAAATATAAAAAAATTATAAAAGAATTAAAGGAAATGCATGACAAGATCAATGAATCAATAACTGTCGCTGATACTGTCGAAAAAGCTAATGGTTATTTATCTGATTCAAAAGCAGAGCTTAGTGCTACTCGTCGAATTCTTGCTGAAGAAAAGGATCAAATCAGTCAATTCAGAAAAGACTCTCTTACTGTTATAAAGACGAAAGAAGCCAACTTTGATAAGTCGGTATCTGAAATTGATAAAAAACAAACTGCTTTTTCTGAATCATTGGCTACTCTCCAGGAAAGTCTTAATGAGAAAGCTATTGACTTAACAAATCGTGAAAAAGAATTAACTGTTAAATCAGACTTTCTTGAAAATAAGGAAATTGCTCTTTCTGAATTAAAGGAAGACCTTTCCAGAAAATCCAAACTTATGAAAGAAACGGCTGCTAACCTTGGATGAGTGTAACTTCAGCTCCTATAGACTTTTCTGATCTTTACACGGACTTGCAAAATAGAGTCCGGGTTGAAACTGGTATTACTGCTACAGAAAATCAGGCCAAACGTTATATTAATACTGCTCTCCAGGACGTTCATCTTGGTTATGATTACCGTTTCCCGTGGGCAGAACGTCGCTCAGTAATAATTACTCAACCTATTTATAATACTGGTACTCTTGATATTGCCCAGGGTGACGTTACTCTTACTGGCAATTCAACTTTATGGAAAACAAATAATAATTTTGGTGTTGCTAACATGCGTGTTGGTGGCAAAATACAAATTAATGGCACCACAAATGTTTATGAAATAACTGCTGTTGCTACTGATACTGGTGCAACTATTGACCATAAATTCACATCAGACACAATTACCAGTGCTTCGTATAAATATTTTGAAGATGAATATGCGCTTGCTTCTGATTTTTTGAAGCCTGTTGATCTTCAAAACTTTTCAACGGATCATCCAATTGATCTTGTTGGTCGGACAGCTTTTCGACGTTCTTATCCTCGCAACTATATGACTGGTAGACCGACTGTTGCTACTTTGATTGACTTACCTGCTTCTGGGAATACGATTCCAATAAGGAAGGTCAGGTTTCATCGCACTCCTGATAAGGCCTATGAAATTCCTTATAGTTATATAACTAATAATCTTGTTGTTGCTGCTGATGGTACCAAGCTAACTGATTTGGTTGCTGATTCTGATGAGCCTATTATCCCCCAACGTTATCGTTATCTGCTTATTGTAAAAGCTTTGTATTGGTGGTATCGCGATAAGAAAGATGATTCTCGTTCTGTTGATGTTAATAGTGAATATACTTCTATTATGCTTCGTGCAACTGGTGATAATGAAATTGGTACAAGTCGTCCTGTAATTCGTCCAAGAATTGCCCATTATCGACGTAAGGCAAAAAAACCTTATGGTCATTATAGTGTCTGATTATTTTGCGCCAATAAAAGAACTTGCTGTTGAAAATTTTCGTCTTGTTCGCAGACGTTTTGATTATTATGGTAATGATACTGAAGTAAATACTTATATAAAAAATTCCGGGACAGTAGTTTCTGCTACTTCAACTACTCTTGTTCTTGCTGCTGGTGCTTCTACTGTTGATGGCGCTTATAAAGATTTAAGGTTAAAAGTAGAAAGTGCTTCCGGTTCTGTCCAGGCTCGTAAAATACTTTCCTATACTGGCTCGACATTGACTTGTGTTGTCTATCCTTTTGGTTCTGTCCCTGATGCTACTTACACTTATGAGGTGATAAGGTGACTACTCGCTCACAAACTATCCGGCACAAATTTGAAGGGGGCTGGGCTACTGATTTCGGCCCAACTGTTGATGTTCAAATAAAAGGCAGTGTCATTGCTGTTCCTTTTTTATTGAAGGCAGAAAATGTTTTTTATCAGCTTGATGGTGGGCCAATGAAAATTGGTGGTACTGAAAGATTAAATTCATCTGCTGTTGCTTCTGGGGCAAAGATAAGGGGTATCTATGATTACTGGAAACAAGGGTTTGGTGGCACTCCTTCTCGCAGGCGGATTCTTCATGCTGGTTCGTCAATCTATTCTGATAATGATGATAATATTTTTTCAACTATCTTTACTGGTCATGAAGATGATTCTATCCCTTCATATTCTACATTTGATGATCTTTTAATAATTTCATCTAGTTCAAATGCTGATGTTCCTGCTTCGTATGATCAAGTAACAGCTCAAAATCTTGCTGGGACTCCACCAAATTTTGCTTTTTCAACTCCTCATGCTGGACGGCTTTTTGCTTCTGGTGACAAAGCAAATCCGTCTACATTGTATTACACAAATTCCTATGATCCTGAGGACTGGCTTGGTGCTGGTTCTGGTTCTATATTAATTAAGCCCAATGATGGCGATGAGATTACCGGGATAAAATCTTATAAAAATGAGTTATGGATTTTTAAGGGCCCACATAAGGGTTCGATTCATAGATTATCTGGGCGCTCTCCTGGTGCTTTTGCTCTTGATATTTTTGTTGATGGTTTAGGTGCTGCTTACCATAATTCAATATTTGAATTCAGTGATGATCTTGGCTTTGTTTCTCAATTTGGGACGATACATGGTCTCAAGGCAACAAGTGCTTATGGTGACTTTAATGAAGCTGCTTTATCCAGACCTATTCATGAATGGTTGCGTGAACATTTGAATATTAATCGTTTAAAACATATCTGGGCTGTGAATGATCCTCTTAAAGGCCGGGTTTTATTTACTATTTCTATTGATGCAAACCAGACAAATAATATTGTCCTGGCAATGGATTATCGTTTTAACCCGGTTAGATGGTCTTCCTGTCCTGCTTATATTGCTGAAAGCATGGCTTTTTTTACTGATACCAATGCTCAGTCTCGTGTGATGCTTGGTGGTACTGATGGCTTTTTGTCTCGTTCAGATGTAGAGAATAGATCGATTAATATTACGACTGGTATTCCTGCCAAGGTGACTTCTCCTCATTTAAACTACGGCAACCCTATGAAAATGAAGACAATTAGTCAGGCCAGCGTTGCAATTGCGCCTCGTGGCAATTATACCGGAACTTTTGGTTGGCAGCGTGATGCCAGGACTCAGCAAACTCAGACCTTTTCAATGGCTGGTGGTGACGTGCTTGCTCCTTCGGCTACGAATCAATTTACCCTGGGTACTTCAACATTATCCGGGAATCGCTTTGTAGACAGATTTATGGAGTTGGAAGAAGGTGGAGAATTTCGGTCAATCAGTTATGAAATGTCAAATAATGTGGTTGATGAAGATATGGAACTTCATGGGTTTTCTGCTACTATCAAGTCTGGCGCAACTTCAACGGAGCTGGATTAATGGCAATATCTCAAATTCTTTGCAGAGAAAGTCTTCCAGTAACCGAAATATTAAGTCATGCCAGAAAATTTAATTCAATATGGTATTGGACTGGTCGTAAATGTAAAAATGGTCATATTTCTTTTAGATATACTTCTAATCGAAATTGTGTTGATTGTCATAGAGATTTGAATAAAATTCACATGAGAGGGCTTAGATTAACTGATCATGATCGTGTTTTAAAAGCTGAGAGAAAATCCAGAGCAAAAAGACGAAATAATCTTGGTGAAAAAAAATATAAGTTATTAAATAGGCGGTATAATTTAAAGCATTGTCATAATCTTTCATTGAAAGAATATGATCAAATGCTGAATGAACAAGACGGCGTTTGTGCTATTTGCAGGAAAGCAGACGTGAAGAGGCATCTGCATGTTGATCATGATCATTCAACAAATAAAATTAGGGGGCTGCTTTGTTGTATATGTAATAATTCTATGAAGTCGATTGATGATGATGAAAATTGGGGATCAAAAGCAAAGAAGTATAAGGAATTATACGGGAGGTTAATCTCATAAGTATCTCTCGAACTAAAACGTGGATAGCTGGTGAAGTATTAACTGCTTCTGACCTTAACTCAGAATTCAATAATATTCTGAATAATGGTGTTGCGCTTTGGTCGCCTGCTGATAGTAATGTTGATATTAATGGTAACAAGTTGATTCTTGATTCTGATGCTGATTCTTCGATTACTGCCGATACTGATGATCAGATAGATTTTGAACTTGCTGGTACTGATGTTTTTAGATTATTAACTGTTACAAGTGCTGTTAATGGAATGAATTTAACAGGTTCAATAACTGCAACGTCACCAATTATTTCAACAATTGGTTCTGATGCAAATATAGATTTGACTGTTACTCCTAAAGGTACCGGGCAGTTTATTATTACTCCCGCTGGTGAGAATGAAATAATTAAACAAAGGGTATTTAACTAATGGCTACGATGACCAAGCGAAAACTTAGCTCTAGTACAGATGGATTGGGTGTATTGGTTGTTGCAACTGCAACGCTGGGGACAACAATCCATACTGCTGTTACAGGAACTGCTGATTTTGATGAGATTTATTTATATGCATATAATACTTCTTCTTCAAATGTAAAACTCACAATTGAGTTTGGTGGTGCAGCAGTGAAAGATCAAATTGAAAAGACCTTGCTGGCAGAAAGTGGAATGCGTTTAATTGTCCCTGGTTTATTATTACAAAATTCTATGGTTGTTACTGCCTTTGCTGATACAACAAGTGTTGTTGGAATAAATGGATATGTTCATAGGATTATATCGTGAGGACTTTTGATGAATTACTTAATCCTGCTGATAGGGCTCTTTTCCCTTCTTTTAGTGTTCACTTGAATGGAGTAGATCAATTAAATATTACTAGTAAAGACAAGATAGAATGGACTACAGAAGAATTTGATACTCATAATAGTTTTTCTTTGTCAATTACTCTTGATAATGCAGTGGCTGTGGATAAAGGTGGTGGTTTAGTTGGTATACCAAGCATAGCGAATGGACTTTCTGTAAATGAAAATATTACTCTTTCAGGAACGACAAATTATAATGGCAGTGAAAATGTTGTAAGCGTTACTGCTGATGAATTTGTAATTACTGCGACTTATGTTGCTGAAACTTTTTCTGGGGCAGAAACTTGTACTGTAGCCACATTTAAACCATTAATAGCTGGAAAGTATTTGTTATCAGTTACATTATATTTTCTATCAATTACAGATGATGATAATTTATCTTTGTACCTATATAAAAATGGTTCATTATTCAAAGAAAAAGATAAAGAAGCGAATAGTACTGGTACAGGCGGCTTAGCTGGTGATCATTTGACATTAACAGTCATTGTTGATGCTAATGGTGTTACTGATTATTTTGAAGTGTTTGCAGAAAATTCTACTGTAAATACTTCTGATATTGCTGGTTCTACAATTGTGACATACTGGACAGGAAGTAGAATATCTTAGCATGTCTTATAACTAGTTCCAGGAGCGCATATATTAAACAGTTCATTGTTGTGGCAAAAGTCAGAGTTTCCACGATTAATATATATTAGGTGATGTATATATTCGTGTGATAGTGTGTTTGGGTTATTAGCGTATTTTTCTTTGAGATATACTTTTTTTGTTATAATATCGTAGAATCCTTGGAAGGAATCAAATTGCCATAATAAATTAGGGATGATTATTACGTCAGGTCTCGAAGCTGATAATCCGGTGCATTCCATTGTGTTGCTATAAATGGTTTTGTAGTCCTGGACGTCTTCTGATCCACAGCTTGCGAGCAATATGGTTATTGCTATAATAATAATTAAATTGGTTTTCATTTTATTTTTTTTCTCTATTTGTTGGGTTTATGAATTATAGTTCAATATTAAATATTATGCAATTATGTTTTGTCAGATTTTATTCAGAGGTTGATTGTTTAGATGGAAAACACATTTCAAAAATCATTTGATACTGTGAAAGCAGGTAACCAACGTATTACTGTTGGTCTTGCTTCTAATGATGATGGTAATGCTATTCGTAAGCTTGTTGGGTTCCCTGATCATATTAATGAACAAATAGATTGGAATGATATTTATCCTTATTGGTTAATTGCTCTTAATGATGAAACTAAAGTTGTTGGTTGTGTCCAGGTTTGTTTAGGTAAACCGGTTGGCAGACTTGAAATGCTTTCTCTTGATGAATCTTTAACTAAAGTTCAAAAAGCAAAAGTTACTGTTCGTTTAACTGAGCAAGGGTTTCGTACTTTAAAAATGCATGGGGTTCAATATGTTTCTGCTGTTGTGCCTTTTGAAGAAAAATCCTATAAAAAGATTCTTAAACGTCGTGGTGGTTTTGTCGCTATGACTGGTAATCTTATGGCGGTGAACTTATGGGAGGAATGAGTTTTGCTAGTAGTGATACTACTGCCTATTCCAGGACTACTGGTAGAAATAAACGTCGTGAAAAAACAACTCTTGATCCTGCTGGTCGTCTTGAGAAATTATTACAACAAATTGGTGTCGATATATCTCAGACACAGTTACGGGCTATGCTCGGGACTGAAGGTATTGGCAAGTTATTAAATGCTCAAACTCGTGATGCTTTTTCTGATAAGTCGCTTGCTGATGAACAGGCTCGTATTGAAGGTGCAGGTAAATTAACTGACCAGGAATCAGGTTTTATTAATGATGCTGCTTCTAGCAGTTACCGCCAAGGTGCTTCTCAGATTGATGAATCAACGACTCTTGGCTTACAACAACTACGGCAAGAGCTTGCTCCGAGCAGAGGTTTACGTTCGTCTGATTCTCCAGTCATTGATCGTGGTAGCTTGATCGCTCGCCAGGGCATGAGACAGAAAGGTGAATTGGGTCTTGGACTTCAAAGTCAAGCTGCTCGTGCCAGACTTGAGTTTCCTTTGCAGAGACAGGCTTTTCAGGATCAATTAAGAAATAATGCTTTTAAAAACAGGCTTTCTTTGTCTGGTCAGTCTAGTCAGTTAGGACTCAATCTTTCCAGTTTATTTAATCCGGCTCAATTCCAACGCAATTTTCTTGACGAACGTCTTGGAAGTTCTTTCAAAATTACTCGCGGAAGTGGTTATCAGAATTTCAATAGCAAGTCACATACTGACAACATTAGTTCTAGTGGTAGTGGTGGCTTTGGTGGAGGTGGTGGTTAATGCCAAATTTTAATATTGATGAAGGAAAACTTAGTCAGCTATCTGGTTTAGCTGGTGAAGGTATAAATCAAACTGCTCCTACTGATCTTGGTTTGTCTGGTGGTCGTGTTGATGAAAGTCTTGGTCTTGAGTCTCAGGATCAGGGCCTTGGTATTGCTTCTCAACAAGAACCTGAAGTTGGCGCTCAAGAAAAACAATTTAGAGAAATATTTGGCAATCTTCCTGAAGATCATCCTATTCGTACTGGTGTTAATCGCGGTGTTGGTGATACTTTTGTTAATTATGGTGCTATTAGAAAAAATAAAATTGATGCTTATACAAAATTAAAACAGGAAAGACGTGCTGCTTTTGAAGCTAAAATTAGCCAGGGAATTAAAATTGCTAAATTAGCTTCTAATTTGCCACCTGATCGTCAGAAAGCATATCTTGATTCTATTACTGATGATGTTGAAGCTGAAATGCCCGGTGGTATGACAGAAATTCGTGAAATGGTTAGTGATCCTAAATTGCTTGCAGAGTATGTTGAGGATTCTTTGCGTTTTCCTGATGATCCTGAAAAGCTTACTACTGCAATAATGGAGCAAAATCCTGATGGCAAGAATGCAGCAAAATTATTAGGTGAGATTTATAAGCAGGGTGTTGCCAGTAAAAATAAGAAAAAATCTGATGCTAAGGTTCCTCGGGCAACAAAATTTAATGCAAAGCAGGTTGATGATCAGGCTAGTAAAAATGTTGCTTCTTTAGGGCCTAAATTTAAAGGTTCCAAACCTGATGAACTTTCTCCTTTAGGGAATGCATTAAAAGCAGAGCTTGTTCGCAAAACTCAGGCCAGGATGACTTCTCGTGATAATCCTGTTGGTTTTGATGAGGCATATAAAGGTGCCTTTGAAGAAATAAAGGCTTCAGATCGTCTTACGGCTAAAGGGAAGACAACTGATCCTGGTGCTCTTGCTCGCTTCTTTTTAAATTCCGAGCCAACGCCTTTTACTGATGTTGATTACAAAATAGAACCAGAATTAAGACTTGATAAGCAAGCTGCTGATGGTGATTTTAGTACAGGTAAAGATGAAGTTGTGAAAACATCTAATAAAAATAAAAAGAAAGAAACAAAAAAACCTGTTGAAACTCTTGAGGCTTTTAAAGCCCGGTTGAAGAAAAAGAATCCTGATTATAAAGATGCTGATTTAGAGAAATATTACAATGCCAATATTAAATCAAAATGATATTCAAGCAAGTATTGCCGCTGATGATAAAGGCACTTCATCATTATCAATTGAGGATTCAATTAAACAAGATGATGAATTAACTTCTGTTAGTCAAAGTGCTGCTGCTCCTGATGATATTCAAGCCAGTATTGCCAAAGATGCTGAAGAACCTGCAAGCAACCTTTTCCAAGATACTGCATTAACCCTTCTCGATGCTGCGAATCCTGCTGGAAGAATAAGAGGCCAAGCTGCTGTTGGTGTTGGCAAAGCTATTTCTGAAACTGCCAAAACTGTTAAACAAATTAGCAATGATTCGCCTGTTGGTTTGGGGGATATAGCTGACCAATTTATTCCCGGTCTTGGTAAGACTGCTGATTCAATCTTTTCTTCTTTATCTCAAATTATTAAAAAAGTAGAAAAAGATTATCCTCCCAAGAATCTTATTGAAGGGTTTGCTAAAGAAGCAGGTCGTGTTGGTGCTGGTATTGTCCCTGCGTCAAAAGCTGTTACTACTCTTGGTGTAACAAATAAATTTTACAATGCTATGGCTACCGGTGCCTTGGTAGATTTTTCTGTTTTTGATGCTACTGAAGTTCGTTTGTCTAATTTGATTGAAAGTAATGAAAAAACTAAAAATTTTGTGACAGGTTTTCTTGCTGCTGATGAAGATGATACTTTTTATGAGGGTAAGATCAAAAATGTTATTGAGGGAGCTGTCCTTGGTGGTGGAGCTGTTTCTGCCGTTAAGTTAGGAACAAAAACTTTTGATGAAGTTATAAAAGGTTTGCGTTTGATCAAAGCCAAGCGTACTGTTTTATCTAATCCTCCTGCAAAAACCATGAATCAGGCAGATGTTCAGGAGTCATACAAAAAGATAAAAGAAATTAAGTCGAATTATATTGCCACTAAAGAAGATAAATTTCGTTATGAAAAAGAAATTCTGAGGCAGCGTTTGCAGGAAGGCATGGAAAGAAGCAAGGCACAGCAACAAGCTAAGGCTGAAGCTGCTCGTCGTTATGATGATAGGTTGACCAGGGCTCAGGAAGACCTTATTGATTCTGAAGAAATTATTTCCGGGACGAGTAATAAACTTTCTGCTTCAAAGAGAATAGCAATTCAAGTTGAGAATCGTGCTTCTGATTTCTGGCGTGAATTCACTGACATCACTGCTGGCAAACAAATTTCTTATATGTATAAGAAGTCTCCTTATTCACCTACATTAAAAAAACTGGTTAATAGTATAGAACATTCAACGAATGGTAAGACTCCTGTCAGGGCTGATTACACTGAAAGGGTTGATCTTAATCGTGGTCGGTTTATTACTGAATTAAGAGGAATACTGAAGCCTTTCAAATCAAAGTATAGAGGTAAATTGTCTGGGAAAACAAATCAGTCTCTGCTTAAAATTATGCGTGGTGAAGCTGGCAACAATCCTTCATTGCGAATTGCTTCAAAAAAACTTCGTGAATTAATGGATAGTCTTTATTCTTACATTCGTGTTGGTGATTCTTTTTTTGATGTGAGAATGGCTCGTCTTGACAAGAACCCGATTATTGATATTGGTTATCTTAGGGATCAAGTCCCTCGTGTTTATCGACGCAAAGTTTCTCGCGGACAGCGTAAGGCTGGCAAGTTTAGTGTTTTTGATGAAAAAGGTTCAAAGGCATTTGAACGTGTCCTTATCAAGAATGGTATTTCAAAAGTTGATGCTGCTGAAGTGTCTTATAATATTCGCAACGGTAAAGGTCTCTTTGGTGACATTCCTACTAAATTAAAAAGTAATGAGCTTGCTCCTGAAGGTCTTGATATTAGAAAGACTGGTTCTGAATTGGGTCGAAAACTAAAACAGGTTCCTGATAGTGAGCTTGCTCCTTTTCTTGAAGATGATCTTGAGGGAATACTAAAAAATTATATTGACACAATGGTTCAGCGTGTTGAGGTTGCTCGTATTACTGGTCAATCTGGTAAAAAGATTGCTGAAACATTTGATAATATAAAATCAGAGCTTGCTGAGTCTGGTCAGAAACTAACTCCGAAAGAAGAAAATAGAATGCTTTCTATCCTGAATAAAATGCAGGGACTTGATGCTATCGATGCCCCCTGGTTAAAAAGTATTTATGATATGAATGCTACTTATCAGGCTGTTAGTAAATTGACTTTTTCAACCTTATCTAGTGCTGCTGAACCATTTGTAATGTTGTTTACCAATCGTCTTAGTGCTGTTGCCAAAGCCTCTCTTGATGGCCTTAATCATTCAATGCGTGAATCTGTCAGGATGATTTATAAGGATTTCCCAATGGCTACTGCGACAAAATTTAGTGATGAAATTGGTGTCAGTATAGATGAATCAATGTCAGAATTAATAACGACTATGTTTAGTACTCCCAGAAATAAATTAACGGAAGCATATTTTAAAGTTATTTTTCTTTCTCAATGGACTCGTTTAAATCGTGTTGTTGCTGCTAGTGCCCGTAAGTATGGTTTGATTAAAAATCTTCAGGACTTGAAAAAATGGGAACAAAAAACTGGTTTAGCTATTCCTCAGTCTGGCCGTGATAACCGAAAATATTTTAAAAGTATGTTGGTTAACAAAAGATTTCGTGAACTTGTTGATATGGGAATTGAACCTCGTGAAGGTCTTAAATGGCTTGATGAAGGTATGCCTGAAAATTCTTCATTCTATCAAAACGATGTTAAGACGGCTGCTATTCGTGGAACCCATGAAGCTGTAATGAATCCCAGGGTGGCGAATAGTCCTGCTTTATCAACAAATCCTTATGTAAAACCTATTTACCAGTTCAAAAGATTTATTCTTACATTTACCAATACTGTTGGTAAACAGTTAGTTAAAGATGTTACTACTCGTGGTGTCAAGGAAAATTTTTATAATGGCGGTAGAATTGCTATGATTTCATCTGCCATGATGATAACTGCTTTGTATTCCAATAAATTGAGGGAAATGATGAAGTTTGGTGCCGAAGGGAATCCCAGGTTCAAGAATGAAAGTACTGGGAAAGAAATGTATCGTGCTACTGATCGTACTGGTCTTACCTTTGCTTTTCAAATTGTAAATGATATGTACAATGCAGATCGTTTTGGTAGTGAGGATAGACCGTTTATTCAGCCTTTGGGCCCTACAATTAATCAGCTTTCTAATTTACAAAAAGCATACTCTAATCTTGACAAAGACCCTGAAGGTTTGAAAAGAGAATTTGTTGAAGGTATTCCTTTGTTAAATTTTAACAAGACTACTCGTGATGCTACCAAGCGATTTATTTTTGATCCATCTTATGATGGTGAAACTGACAACTCATTAAACTTTAGATAGTTAATATGACTTCATTATCCAAAGATGAAATAGACAGAATTGCTGCTTCCCTGGCTCCGTTAATTATTAAACAGATACAAGCGAATCATCATGAGTTTTGGGTTGATCCTGAAACTCATTATCGAGACCATTTGGACTGGGGTCAGTGGAGGAAAAGTTTAAACACTGCTCAGAAAATATTTTGGACAGCATTTATTGGTCTGATTGTAATTGGTTCTTTTGTTCTTGCTTCTGTCGGAATCATGCCTAAACTTTTCGGTAAGGGCCCTTAATTATGGAGCTTAAAACATTGTCAATTATTATCAGTGTTGTTTTTTCTATTTCTGCTGCAACGTGGTTTGTTGCTGATACCTTTGCTACAAATGATGATCTTAAATTGGCTTCGACAAAAGCTGAAGTTGCTCTTGATATTTCAATTGACTCTCTTATTGCCAAACTTGTTTTGCTTGAATCAAAGCCAAAGAAAACTGCTTATGATCTTGCTAAAATAAAATATCTCCAGGATGAAATCTCACGGTTAAAAAAATTGCGTAGCTTATGAGAACTGCTTATATCGAAAGTATTTATGGTAGGGAAACTCATGGTAGACCTATTGATAGAATTGTTTATCATGGAATGGCTGAGTTTGTTCGCGATAAAGATGGTCAGGTTTACTACTGCATTGACTGGCTCAAGCATGAGAAAATTAGTGCCCATGCTTTGATCACTCCGAGTGCTGTTATTATTCGTACTCGTCGTGATGAACAAGTTGCATGGCACGCTAAAGGTTTTAATTTTGGCTCACTTGGTATCGAGTTCCTTGTTCCCGGAATTCATGATTATAATACTTTTCTGCAACGTATTGATGATCCTTACTTAACTGATGGACAGCTTCGCGCTGGCATTGATATGACTCGTGAATGGACTGCTAAACATCAGATCAAACATATTGATGCTCATAGTGATTTAACTTCTACGAAATATGATCCTGGTAGGGGTTTCCCTCGTGAAGAATATTTAAAGGGAGTTGGTTATGCCCCTGGTTAAACTAGTCTTTTGGTTTTTGATTATTGTAATTTTTGCTCTTGGCTATCAGGTTGCTTTTGGTAGCCAGAAAAAAGAGATTGAATATACTCGTGACTTCTGTCAACCGAAAGGCTGGGAAATCAAGCATAGGATCATGGATGGTAAAAAATTTGTTGCTGAAATAGGCACCGTAATTGTTGGTATTTTGTTAGCTTTTCGTCCCATTTCTAATGTGTTTTTATACACCTTTTATACATTAAAAACAAGATATTGCAAACTGACCCACTACCCAAATTTGCAAGGTTCTTTCTGATTATGATGCTGGACATTGTTGAGGAGTATTGATATGGCGATAAGTGATTTTTTAAATAATAGGATTCCCGGGTTTAGGCAGACCTGGAGAAATTTCCTGAAAAGTAAAACGAACCAGATTGCTATCACGACATTGGTGACAACCGGTTATAGTTTATATGCTGGTAATATTGAAATGGAAATGGCTCTTGGCTTAATCCTTGGTGCTTTATTTGCTATCACAATAAAGGACGCTACAGAGTAATGGGCACCATTATCAGGCAACTTGGACTCGTCCTCTCCGGGATTCTGGTTGGAGGCATAGCTGTGGGTGTCTACATGCAATTAAACCCTGTGATCGCCATACAGGCGGTCGACATCCTGGGTGAACCAACAACCAGTGTAAAATGTGACCAAATTAAGACTTATTTTGCCAAAACCAAGAAAAAGAAGGAATTGGGCCTCTCCAAAAAAATTCAGAAGGATGAGGCTAAACACTTGGTCAGTTCCATCCGGATTGAGGCTGATGATCGAAATCATGTAGTTTCGGCCCTTTTTGATGAGAATAGCCAACGTGTGAGCTTATTTGATGCTCCTCAGCCGCTTCCTTGGCTCAGTTTCCGCCCAAATAGACGTTATTCACTCTCTTATGCCTATGGAATCAAAACTGGTCAGGGGGCCGTAGGAAGGCTCTCAGCTGGATATTCATTTATTCAGGTAAAATCCCTCAAGATTGGTCTTGTTGGTCAGGGTGATACTGATGGTGATGCTTTTGGTGGGTTTTCTATTAAATATGAGTTTTAGCTTTATTTCTTTAGGAAATTGTAAATCTTCTGGATTTTTTTAACACCTGGATCAGCAAAATGTCCTTCCAATAATTTATAATACCAACGTACTTTTAACCCGGTTGCATCACAAATATCCTGAATAGGAAGTCTTGATTTTCTTACCAGTTTCATTGTCTCTTTATATAAGTCCATTCGCTGACCATGCATTATTATGCAAATAATGTCAAATTCTCTTGAATCTATTGCATTATTGTGCAATAGTAATTTCTTCATGGCAATCAAACCCAAAATAAGTCGTTACACAGTTAAACAAAATAGTGCTATTCATGTTTATTGTCGGCAAGTTGCAGAAGCATTGAATGATGGTGGGTTTGATATGCAAAAAGTTTTAGCTTGCAAGCCGATGTCAATACCCTGGACGAAAATATCAGTAAAGGAATTTCTATGGAAAGAAGTTTTAAAAGCTATCTCATTAAAGCAATCAACAACTGAAATGATAACTACTGAACCTAATGAAGTTTATGACATATTAAACCGATTTCTTGGAGAGAACTTTTCTATTCATGTTCCCTTCCCGAAAAATGAAGATAAATAAAGTAACTAAATTAACTAAGGAGATAAAAAATGAGTTTAACTGGTAGTGATGCTGGTGGTGATTTTGAATTAATGAAACCATCAAATTATGTGGCACGTTGCGTTATGGTTATTGATCTGGGTATTCAAGAAAATTCCTGGAAAGGTGAAACCTCACTTGTTCACCAAATCATGCTTGGCTTTGAATTCGCAACTGAATTAAGAACTGAAGGTGATGATGCTGGTACACCTTTTCTTATTACAAATCGTTATAGATTGTCTCTTGGTAAAAAAGCAAATCTTCGACGTGATATTGAAAGTTGGCGTGGCAAACCTCTTACCGCTACTGAGCTTGAAGGTTTTGATTTTACTAAGGTGGCTGGCGCTCCTGCGATGATCCAGGTCATTAATAAAACAACTGATGATAAAACTCGTGCAAAAATATCAACAATAGCTGCGCTTCCAAAGGGTACTGCTTGTCTTGCCGCTGTTAATCCTATTGTTGTTTATGACACCTCTGATGGTGAGTCTGAAGTTTATAAAAACTTACCTGAGTGGATTCGTAAAATAATTAATATTCCTGCCGCTGAATTGCCTCCTGCTGCTTCTGCTCCTGAAACAGCTTCTACTGGTGAAGTTGATGATTTCGATGATGACGTTCCTTTCTAAATAAAAAAATCTGGAGAATATTTATGCATTGGTACGATATTAATGGAAATCCTGTATATGAAGTTCCGAATAAATCAGGGAAAAAGGGAGCTATGCGCCCCACTACTTTAAGGGATGCTCGCAAGTTGCAGTTACTTCCTTCTGTTACTGAAATATTGAAAGTTCCTGACAAACCCGGGCTCACTAGATATTTTGTTAAGCAGGCTTATGATGCAATGCTTTCGCTTAAACCTATTGCTGGTGAGTGTGATGAAGATAAAGTAACCAGGGCAAAGGTCATTGCGAAGGAACATTCTGAAACTGCTATGAATCTTGGTACTGATATTCATGATGCGCTTGAAAGTTATTTTAAAGGGAATGGCCCGAAAGGTTATCCAACCATTTGCAAGAATGTTGAAAGTTTATTGCTTGCTAATTTTGGCGAACAGGAATGGGTGTCTGAAGCTTCTTTTGGTCATGCTTCTGGTTATGGTGGAAAGGTTGACCTTCATATTCCAAAGGCTGTTATTGATTATAAAACCAAGGAATTTGATGATACCTCAAAGAAGTTGTTTTATCCTGAAATGGGTATGCAATTAGCTGCTTATAAAAAAGGGCTGAAAGTTCCTGAAGCAAAGTTGTTTAATATTTTTATTTCAACTACTTCTGATCTTGTTACTCTTGTTGAGCATGTTGATTACGAACGTTCTATAGCTGGGTTTTATCATCTATTAAATTATTGGCAATGGCTGAAACAATACAAACCTTTTGCGGTATAAAAGAAGTTCATGATGATACCTATATCTGTGTTCGCTGTGGTTGTAAAAACAGATATGGGTTGATTTGTGATCGTTGTCGTGATGAAGAATATTCTTTAAGTCCTTATCTGGAACCTGGAGTTGAAAATGAATGAAAAAACAAAGTTATGGGAGTCTGTTCAAAGACCGCCTTCGTCTGTTCTTAGTGAAATAACCGAAGGTGAGCTTGCTGGTAGTACTGCTATTAAACCTCAATGGCGTTACAAGATTTTAACTGAAGCACTTGGCCCTTGCGGTATTGGGTGGAAGTATGAAATTACATCTGAATGGTTGACTTCTACTGAGGTAGTTGGTGCTACTGATTCTCAAAATATTTATATAAAAATAGACTTTTTTATAAAGGTAAAAAACAAATGGTCTGAAGCTATTCCTGCAATTGGTTCTGCTCAGATACTTATTACTGATGTTCAAGGTTCTCGTATTAATTCTGATGCTTACAAAATGGCGCTTACTGATGCTTTGAGTGTTGCAACGAAAATGGTTGGTGTTGCTGCTGATATTTATTTAGGTGAATGGGATGGTACTGATTATTTGCCAAAGCCTGTATCAGATCAGTATATTGATGCTGAGCAAATGAAAGAAATTAAAAAACTGATTAAATCTTCTGGTGCTGATAAAGAATTATTTCTTGATTATTTGGATATTAAAAAGTTGCAAGAACTTATGGCAAAGAATTATCCAATTGCAATCAGATCATTGAATTCCAAACTTAAACAAAAAAAATCAAAGAAAAAATCAAAGAAAAAATCAAAACGTAAATCAAAAAAGGGAGTTAAAAAATGAGTAATTTATTAGTTGTTGAAAAAGTAAAGGCTGTTGAAGTTTTTGGTGGTGGCGGCCTGAATTCTTTACTAAAAAAAATAAGGCATGAAGCTAAAAGTGTTGTTACTGACGTTACTACTGCAACTGGTCGGCGGGATATTGCTAGTATGGCTGCAAAGGTATCTAAATCAAAGACTTACCTTGATTCTTTGGGTAAGGATTTGGTGGCTGACTGGAAACAAAAATCCAAATTAGTCGATTCTGATCGTAAAATTATGCGTGATACGCTTGATGAATTAAAGGCAGAAGTCAGACAACCTTTAACTGATTGGGAAAATATTGAAAAGGACAGGGTTGATAAGCATGAAAATAAAATGTCATTAATATTGTCGGCTGGTGCTGATGCTGTAGAGTGTTGGATGACTACGCCTTTGTCTGTTTTAAATAAAAGTTTGGCAGATATTGAAAAAACAGTTATTGATAAAACCTGGGAAGAATTTGAAGATCAGGCTCAAATCACTAAGGATATTTCAATAAAAAATCTTTCTACAGCAATTGTTCTTCTTACAAAACATGAAGCAGAGCAGGAAGAACTACAAAAACTTCGTGCTGAAAAAGAATTGCGTATAAAACAAGATGAAGAAAAAGAATTAAAGATTGAACTTGAGAGTAGGGCAAAACGTGATGCTGAAAAGGCTTTGGAAGTTGAACGCAATAAGGCCAGGAAAGAAGCTGATGCGGCTATAAAGGCTAAAGCTGAGGCTGTTGCTCGGCAACGTGCTGCTGAAGTAAATGCTAAACGTGAAATTGAATTAGCTGATGAAAGGGCTCGTAGCAAGCTTGCTAATGAACAGGCTTTTATTGCTGCTGAGAAAAAGAAGCGTGAAGAAGATGATGCTCTTATATCTAAAGTTCATAATCATATTTATGCAGCTATGACTGGTTTAGGTATCGATGCTAAAGATGCTGTCATGCTTATAAAAGCTATTTCAGAAGACAAAGTTCCAAATGTATTTATAACTTACTAATGATCATCAGCAAGCATAAACAAGGTACTCCTGGTTGGCATAAGGATAAGCTTGGAATTCCTTCTGCCAGTAATTTTAGTAAAATAATTACTTCTACTGGCGCTCCTTCTGATTCTGCAAAAAAATATATGGATCAGTTATTAACTGAGTGGTATTTGGATAAAAAAACTGAACAATGGGAAGGTAATTCAGATACAAAACGTGGAAATCTTTTGGAACCTGCTGCACGAAAATTATATTCATTGCTTACTGATAAAGTTGTAATTCAGGTGGGATTTTGTAAGATGGAAACTCTTGAAGTTGGTTGTAGTCCTGATAGCTTTGTTGTTGATGATGGTTTGCTTGAAATAAAATCACCTCGCGCAACGACTATGGTTCATTATATGGTAACTAAAGAATTCCCGAGTCAATATAAAGCTCAAGTTTTTGGTCAACTTTGGATAACTAAAAAAAAATGGTGTGATTTAATGCTTTATCATCCCGATTTTGATCCTATTTTTTATCGTGTTGAGCCTGATGAAATTTATATTAAATTGATTGCTTTGCGTGTTGGTTTGTTTGTGACAAAAATGTTAGCAGAAAGAAAAAGATTATTTAATAATAAAAAGAAAGATGTTGTTATAGATAGTGTTTAAGTTGACGTGTCAGGCGAAAGCCAAACAGTATGGTCTGTTGACTCACAGGTGGAGTCGAGAAGTCAACCGGGGCCTAGACCCGTTCCACTGCTGGGCACTTTTTATTGGAGAATTAAATGGTACATAAAACACATATAGGCGGCCCAGCTTTAACATGGCAGCAAGTAATGACTAATCTGTTTGGCAAGTCAGTTGAAAAGCAAGACAAAATAGGTGAGCCTGGAATTAAAAAACACCGCGCCAAAAGAAAAATAAAAAACAGGATCGCAACATTATCAAGACGGGCTAATAGGTGAAAGAGTTATGGACAGGTGGCGGAAATGGTAGACGCATGAAAAAACAAGGGAATATTGCAGAATTAAAATTTATTACCAAAGCAATGCAGATGGATATTGCTGTCAGTTTAACATATGGCGACAACCAAAAATACGATTGCATTACAGATAGAAAGGGACTAAATCGGATACAGGTTAAGTCTACTACAAGACATGAAACTAGTAGTAACCTTGATGCTTATAATTCTTTGGTATGTCACGGCTCTAAAGAAAAAAAACGGTATACGACTAATGATTGCGATTTTATAGCCGTTCTAGTAATACCATTTGAAGCTTGGTATTTAATTCCGATTAGTGAGATTACAGGAAAAACAGTAAAGCTATACCCTCACAAATCTACCGATAATAAATATGAACAATGGAGAGAGGCATGGCACTTGTTGTAATCCTGCCCTGTCCACCAGTTGGGAGAGTGTTGATTAGTGTCGTTGGCAGCCTCGAAATATTATGGCAACGATCGGCCTGTAAGCCATTCAGCACTCTCGCATTTAATTAGGAGAATGAAATGAAAAGACTGATTTTTATAACAGACGGTAAAAAAATAGCAAAACGCCTGCGAGAATTAGGGAAAGCCGTCACAGAAGGACGAGAAGGGCTTTTGCGTGAATTTACAATGAGAGTACCCGCGGAGCCAGATCGTGATGCAGACTTGATTCTTTATGCTGCGGCAGACCTTATTGAAAAATTAGGGAAAGAAACGTGACCTACTATTTCGCATGTAAAGATAAGGACGGCACCAAGAAATTATCCTTTGAAATGCCAAAACGAAGGCCAGGACTAATAGCGTGGTATGGCACCGGTTATCTCGATGCTCGTACTATTGACAGTTTCCCGGACATGACATGGGAAAATGAACCGATAAAAGTACGTTTAACAGTGGAGAGAGTTGAATGAGCAATTTATATTGGGCATGTGTTGATGAATTAGGCCATGGAGGCATTACAATAACCAAGCCTAAACGTTGTGAAATTAAAGACGGTCTTGGGTATTGGGCTGGGTTATACCTTCCGATAGAAATTAAAGATTTATCTTCATTCCCACTCATGACCTGGAAAGATGAACCAATAAAAGTAAGGCTGACACTGGAGGTAGTGGAAGAAAAAAGTGATGAGCAAATATTTCGTGATAAAGCTATGCAATACGGATGGTAATGGAGGTAGTAGATAATGACTGACAAACTTACTAATATCGAGATTTGCGAGCTGCTTGGTTGGGATAGAGTTGGGTTATATAGCTTTACCAGCTCACCCGGAGGTACGGGATGGCTAAGAGTTGGGCATAAAAACGCGATATCAGCACCTCACTTTGACGAACTAGAACAACCTTGGTTTGAGTTCGTCGTGCCTTACCTGAATAAGAAAGGATTTATACCAGAAATAAAATTATATATCGGCGAGGTTTATGTGTGGATCGCTACGGGTGCTGCTGCTACTGACGACAGCCCTCACATAGCATTTAACAAAGCACTTTACCAGCTAAAGGAGCAGTTATGAACATAGGATTCCACAATATAGATGCGACACTAAAAAATTATCGTATGGTGATTGACGGCAAAGAGCTCGGGCCAATTGTTTCTTGGAGACAGTGTGAAAACGCTTGTTATTGGCTTCGAGCACATGAGACAAAATTATGCCCTTTATGTGGGTCAAATGATCTTCTAGACCATAGTGAATTTGGTTTGCCGATAGGCCATAGCAAAAGTTGTGGTAGCTGTAAACATACATGGTAATTTATAAAAATGCTTAACCTAATAATCACACTAGCAATAATCAAAGCTATCGCCAGTGTAATCCTGATAATGAGGTATGTGAAATGACAGATCAAAGTGAAATGATTAAATACCTAAGGTATGGCGATAAATCAGAACACATGCTTACGCCTAAGGCTGCTAGTAATGCTACTCAAGGAATTAAAAAAGTAAATTGCAACTGTGATATATCTGTGCCAAACGAATATCGTAATAGCAGCGGCGTGATAACCAGACCAACCGCTGTGGATTCGCTAACGATAACCTGTGTGGGATGTAAACATAAGCATCTAGGGAACTCTGGTAAGGGGCGTCCACAAAAGTTGAGGTATGTGAAATGAGCAAAACAGATAATTATAGCGATGTGTCTGTACTCGATCTAAAAAGGGGAAGCAGAAACGCAAATACAGTTCTAAATGCACTTAGAATTAATCCAAGGATCAGCAGTTTTAGTATAAGTGAAAATATCTGGCTAGCAAATATTATCAATAAATTAATAAAAGACGGACTCATTATACAAATGAGCGAGCTATTCCCGGTGTCCAGATATAGCTTAACCAAATCAGGCATAGATTTTATTACTGTATGAGGTATGTGAAATGACGACTAAAGAAGAATTAATTAAGAATGAACTTGCCTGTCAAGTTTTTGTTATGAGACAGGAGGAGTTCTTAGGTGCCGCAAGAGATAGGCTTACAGAAGCAAAAAAAGAACTAGCCGAATACCAAGAACCCACTATTCCCGTAGATACTTTGTGTGAGGTTTGGTCGGATGAAGCAAGAAAGGCAGTCGATGATCTTGAGAATAAGTATGGCATTGAAGTTGTTAGTGCCGAACACAATGAGAAAATTTTTAGTCTTTTGGAGAAAGCAAGAAAAGAAATTAAAGAACTAAAAGAACCCGGCCTATCGTGGAAAGACATCGATAATAATGTGCCGGAGGCAGAAGTTTATTTAGCAAAGTTACCTGATAAGAGATTTTTTATAATGTACCGAGTCGGTGAGATTAAAGGGCAAAAAGGCCAATACATAATCCTAAAGAAATAACAAGCACTTATAGTATTAAAATAATATACTTGCAATGAATAATCAAAGGCGTAATATAATTAGCACAACAGAAAAAGGCTACCGAGAGGCAGCCCTTTCTGTCCTGAAGAATCTTTGCTTTGCTGGCGAGGTTCAGGAAGAAATCCAATTTTCCTGCACCTACCCCCAAAAGTCAAGACTCTTAACCGAAAAAGACACGGTATTTATGTCTAGTCGGGGTAGAGGCCATGCAAAAATACGGAGCATGGAGCCGGGGAAGACGCCCGCCATACCCACCCTTTTAATGTGCAGGCACAGAGGGAAAGCAGCGGTTACTGTATACGACACCTGTACGCAATCTCAGTTTCGCGGTAACTGTGGGGTTGGTCTTTGTTTAAAAAAGAAGAAACCCGTCTACAAGAGACCATTAGTTAATCATTAACTTCCTTAATTAAGTAGGTGCAAAAATGGAAAACAAAGAAATAACTATAACGAAATGTAGAAAGTGTGGAGAGGATATAAGGCTGATTGTAACTAAAGCCGGTAAATTTATGCCTATTCAAATGGATGACTATGAGCCCCATTTCCCTCATTGCGGTAAAGGTAATATGTCTGCAATTGAATGGGGTAAACAATTAATTGCCTGGGGGAACCAAATTTTAAAACACAATAAAGAAAAAAGAGTGACTATCCCTAATCATACTAATGAATTATATCGTGGTAAAACCCCGCCTTGGTAAACTATTGGAGTGTACAATGAATTGTGAAAAAGAGATTGAATTACCAGAATGGTTAGACCCTCAAATCTGGTCAGACTATTTAGACCTTCGTAAAATATTAAAAAAACCAATGACAAAAAGGGCTAAAGAGTTGGCTGTTATGAAACTTGATAGATTAAGAAAAGATGATTCTATCCGGGCTATTGTCGATCAAAGTGTTTATAAAGGTTGGTATGGCTTGTTTCCTGTACATGATTTTCAACCTGATTTTGCGAAAGAAAACAAAGACCAATTTGACGGTTCATTATGAGATTAATAACTGATCAGGAGATATTGGATTTAACTGATTACTTAATAAAAAATCCTGCTCAGTCTCAGTGTCGTCCGGCTTTTGCCTGGATGAAGGAACTTAATGATCGAATAGATGGTTTAACTGATGTTGGCGCTTTGTTGCCCTGGTCAAAAACTCACTCTAAAATAAGAATTAGACCTGGAGAGGTAAGCCTTTGGGCCGGTGTCAATGGTCATGGTAAAAGTTTGATGTTGGGTCAGGTTATGCTTGATCTTGCTTTTCAAGGGCATCGCTGTGTTATTGCTTCTATGGAAATGCAACCGGCAGCGACTATTGAACGGATGGCTTATCAAGCTTTAGGTTTTAAAGACCCGACAAAAAAGGCAATGTTACGATTTCTAAAGCATATATTTTTTAATGAGAACGATGGTCTTTACTTATATGCACAAAATGGAATGGTTGATCCAAAAATGATATTGGCTCTTGCCCGTTATTCAGCTTACAAAATAAAAGCCTCAAACTTTGTTATTGATTCTTTAATGAAATGCGGTATTAATGGTGATGATTATAATGCTCAAAAATGGTTTGTAGATAATCTTTGTTCAATTGCTTCTGATACTGGTATTCATATTCATTTGGTTTGTCATTCCAGGAAAAAAGAAACAGAAAAAAGAATCATGGATAAATTTGATATTAAGGGCTCTGGTGATATATCGGATATGGCTGACAATATCTATACTGTTTTTCGTAATAAGGATAAAGAGAAAGAGGCAAGAAAGCCTCCTGGTGATCAAAATGAAAAGATAATGGAGCGTCCTGATGCTATATTGAATTGTGATAAGCAGCGGAATGGTGACTGGGAAGGCATGATCAGTCTTTGGCATGACAAACGATCAGGACAGTTTGTCGCTGATTCTTATGGGAAGCAAATAAATTATGCAGGCAAGATTTTGGATCAACAAGAAAATTGTGAAGCGTGAAGAAGGCATTATATTTATGAAAAAATATTTACCAGAATTAGTAAAACAATTAAAAGGTGTACCAATTAAGAGCGTTTCTTTGGTTAAAAAATAAGGATGAAAGCATCACAAAAATTAGCAGATATTCAATATAATTTTGATGGTCATATATTGTCTTGTTCTCAGTGTAAAAATTATTGTCCAATGGAAACAAAAACACTTAGAGAACTTTGTTTAGTTGGTATTGATTATTTTAACAAGATACAAAAGATGAAGAACAAATCTAAAACTATTTCAAACAGGAGAATATGATATGACAACTTATGTTGATAATGTTTATATGGTTACTGAAGAATGTTGTAATTGTGGAATGACATTTGCAATAACTCAGGATTTTAAGAGACGAAGATTAGCAGACCAAAAACCTTTTTACTGCCCAGCTGGTCATAGGCAATGGTATACAGGAAAAACTAAAGAACAAAAATTAGCAGAAGAATTAAAGAAAGTATCTCGTGAATTGGCTGGTTCAAGGAGTAATGTTGTAAACTTGACCCGTCAAAAAGAAAAAGTAGTAAAACAAAATAAGCGCATTCGTGATCGTGTTAAAAATGGTGTGTGCCCGTGTTGTAACCGACAATTCCAGGCATTGTTTGAACACATGACAACTAAGCATCCTGAATTCGGTCAACATGATATTTTGAAATCAATCAGGAATGTTTATGGTATGACTCAGCATGATCTTGCAAAAGAAGTAGGTGTGTCTGCTTCTTCAATATCATCTTATGAAAATAAAAACCCTGTTTCGCAAAGAGTTGAGCAGTCAATTGAAAGATGGCTTAAAGATAGTGCATGATAAACATAAAAATAACACTTCCTTATCCGCTACCAACATGGAATCGAATCCTGGCAATGAACCCATGGCAAAGAAAGCGTTTGCGTGATTTGATTCATTTGTTTGTACGTAATACAATAGATGGAACTAAGATAAATTACATACTATTGGATGAATATGACAATATTATTAGACCGAAAAGAAAGAAAGTGCAGCAAATGCGGATACAAAGGCCAAGAAAAAGAATTCCGAAAAAATAGAAATATTTGTTTACCATGCCAAAGAAAATATGAGAATGATTACAATTCAAAGAATAAAGGCTCAGTTAATGCTAGGAATAGGAAATACAGAAAAAGCAGAATACCAGAAATAGTAAAACGACAAAGAGAACAGCACACAAAATATATGCGGGATTCTTATAGAGAAAGATCGATGGTAATTTCTGCAAGAAAGAGAGCAAAGAAAAGAGGTATAGAATTTAATATATGTGCAGAAGATATACTAATACCAGAGTTTTGCCCGCTTTTGGGTATTAGTATAAATAGTAATGGCCATATAAATAATAGAGATTCTTCGCCTAGTTTAGATCGAAAGAATACAGAAAAAGGATATATAAAAAGTAACATTGGCATTATTTCATACAGAGCAAACAGAATAAAAAACGATGCAACACCTAAAGAATTAAAATTATTAGCGGAGAGAATAGATGATTACATATCCGGTAAAAATTAAAGTCCATTCTATTAGAAAAAGACTAACTGATGCAGATGGGGTAAGTGCAAAGGCTGTAATTGATGGATTGGTCCATGCTGGAATTCTTATCGATGATAGCCAGGAATATGTTAATGAGGTTTCTTATTCTCAAGAGAAGTGCAAAAAAGGAGAGGATGAAAAGACGGTAATCACAATTAAATCACAGGAGAATGTTTATGTTTAAATTTTATCAAAATATGCCTGGAGATCAAAAAGGTTTGTTCTGGATTCTTGTACTTGTCGCTGTTTTTGTTGTTTTGATTGCTTGTATTATTTTGTTCGTTTAATGAAAATAAAACGAATCAAAAAAATATTAATTAATGCTACAGAATTCAAGGTTCTTTGGAATTCTAAAAGTAGTGGTGGCTCATTTGATTATTATAATCGAGAGATAATTATTGGTGTAAAAAGACTCACTCAATTACAGATATTAAACATTATTACACATGAGTTAATGGAAGTATGTGCAGCTGAAATGCATGTTAGATTAAGCAGGTCAGATTGTGACTCAGATTATATTTTTGTTTATGATCATAGGCAACACACTACTATGATGGAAATGTTTGCTGGTTTATTGGGTCAATTTTTATGATAACTAAAAAATCAACAAAAGATGAGTTGCAGACTGAGTTGGATGTTCTTCTGAAAGAAAAGTGTGCGCTTGATTGGCGTTTGTTATCATTGGAAAGACAAAGTATTGCTTTAACTTGTGAGTATAATATAGTTAATAGTTTAATTGGTGATGCCCGGAACAGGTTAGAGAAATATGCTAGCTAAGGACTTCCGCATAGATTCAAAAGTATTAAGGCAATCAGCCAATGGTGAGGAATGTACATTTAACGTAGCAGGAGTATGCAAATATGACAAAGAAACGACAGTCTTATGCCATTCTGGGGCTTCCGACGATGGCAAAGGATTTGGAAAAAAGGGAGCAGACTTATTTGCTGCATTTGGCTGTAGTGAGTGTCATGCATGGTTTGATAATCAGGCAAATGATGAAGCCGAACGACTCTTTTATTTTAGCCGCGCTATGAAGCGAACCTGGAAACGGTGGGTAGAGCTAGGCTTAATTATAATTCCGAGTATGAAACAATGAGTGAATGGTATGAGCCGAATCATGAAGATATAGACCTCGACTTTGAAGAAAGGGCTGTCGATATTTTTGTTAAACAGGATTACTTTGGCAGTGTTTATATAACTCTGACCTTTGATCGGATTGATGAACTATATAAGAAAATAAAGGCCAAATAACTAAGTAATGGACAATATTGATTATTGGATTGCTGGTGATTTAATTTTGAGCTTTAATGCTATGTCATTTATTTTAATATTATTTGCAATCTATATATATGAAATTAAAGAATTTATAAAATATATTATTGAGCAGAAAAAATCTTGGCATAAGACTTATTTATGAATCAAAGTAATCATGTTATTAAGCCTTCTGGTACTCATGCCAATAAGACAAAATGTCAGAAAATCCCTAAATTAACTGGGACGCTTCATCTACCATCCAAAATAAAGCAAAAAAAGACTATAAAAACCCTGTAATATGCTGCTATCTCCTGGCTTGTTATTTAGTCCCATCATGCTAAAATAATTCTCTGTAGGGTTACATATTACGTTCCTCCCTTGTTTTAGCCCTCTATATTGAGGGCATTTTTTTTAAGGAATAATTATGGCGCAAGGTGATTCAACTGTTTTTGATGAAGCAAAGTTAGCCTTTTTTGATGGCACTCATACTCTTGGTTCTGACACTATTAAGGCTGCTCTGATTGACAATACAACTGTTCCAACTGCTTCAGATGCTACTCCAGCATTGGCGGATTATACTCAAGTAACTGCTGGTGGTAATTATGTTGCTGGTGGTGCGACATTGACACAATCATTAACTGAAGCTGCTGGTGTTGTTACCGAGGATTTTACTACAAATCCAACCTGGGCAAAGGATGCAGCAAATCCAACTAATGCTTATTATGCTCTCATTTACAATAGTACTAATGTTGGCAATGAAGCTCTTGGGTTTGTTGACTTGGGTGGTGTTTATGATATGACGACTGGTGATTTAAATGTAGCTTGGCACGCTTTAGGCTACTTTACTTATACATAAAAGGAAAATTAATGAAAAAAATTATTATTTTGCTGGTTATTTTATTTTCCAGTTCTGTCATCGCTGGTGAAAGAATGGGCCCATCAGATGTAACTGATTATTATCTTGAACCTTCTATCTCTGCTTATATTACCAGTGTCGGAAATACTGATGATGATAATGTTGTTGCTCCAGGTTTGATGGCTTCTTTATGGTATGTAAAATATGAAGTTGATTTTGGTGTTGAAGCATTAGGTTCTGATTCTAGTGGTATCTTTTTATCAGCTCGTTACCCGGTTGACAACCAATGGAATGTCGCAGCCGGTATTGGTAAGCTTGGATATGCGGTCGATACTCGTGCTGGTAGTTACTATGCCAAACCAACTGGACTAATGTTGTTTAGTGATTACCAGACAGAGTATGGAAAAATTATTGCTCGATTCATCTATTCTGAATCAGGTAAAAATTATACTGATGGTTCCCAGGTTTGTGTTCATACAAGTGCGCTGCCCGATAATCATCTTGATAGTTGTTCTGGTGGGAATCAATTAAAAACAAATAATGCTCAGCAAGTAATTATGCTTGGATTCCAGGTCGATTTATAATGGCAGTTCCATCAGACCCAAGGCGTACTATTTCCGGACAAATGGACATATTCCTGTTCAAGTTGCGGGAATATCGTGCTGCTGCTGATACTATTGTGCAGATGATCGACGGTGTTAATGGACAAGTGCTGACAGGGCGTATCTTGTCAGACATTCTTAATGTGTTGGTCACAGTAAAAAAGGACGCTGGAAT